>Ga0316217_10000119_pt1 | contig 120684 bp, 99 predicted proteins | sample 1anoAmetaG_FD_203633 | JGI IMG/M metagenome (GOLD analysis project Ga0316217, IMG submission 203633) | Freshwater microbial communities from Trout Bog Lake, Wisconsin, USA - 1anoA | ecosystem: Environmental > Aquatic > Freshwater > Lake > Hypolimnion/Profundal zone | place: USA: Wisconsin... | reverse complement strand
GGTCAGCATCTCCTTTTTTTCCTCCCTCCGGTTTGATCCGGACAGGATGAAGGAAGTGCTGGGGTGGGTCAATTTTGGACGCCTATTACCCCCCAAAGTGGGTCATTATTGCACGCCGATTTACACTACGGGGCGTTCTCGATATTTTGATCAGCCGTTCGACCAGTGACTATGTTGTCGAAATGCACGACGGCGAGCGGTATTCTCATACCCGTTTCAAAGACAACGTCTGGGAAATGGCATTCAAAAAGTCGGGACTCCCGTATACCCGGCCATACACCACACGGCACACTTTTGCAGCCTGGTCCATGACGCTCAGAATGGACATGAACAAGCTGGAGAGGCTGATGGGCCACAACTCAAAACAGATGCTGTACGAGACTTACGGCAAATATGTTGACGGGCTTGAGGAGGACACTGAACTCATCCTTCAGTACTTTGGTGCGGATTTCCTGCGGCAAGACGCCAAGTGGGCCTCGCCGCAGGCTGGTCTTTGTAGCGAAAGTCGTAGCGTAAGTCGGTGGGAACCCCTGTTTGTAGGAGGTGTAACTATATGAAATTAAACGATAAAGTATGGCGGAAGCACATGGGAATCGAACCCACCTGGGAAGTTTCTCACCCCCCACACCGGTTTTGAAGACCGGGCCGCCCACCAGCGACGGTTGTGCTTCCACGAGGTAACGCCTGAGACTTTGAACCTGGTTGCTGCTGTTGCGTCCGCGGCCGGGAATCCCTCCGCGGTGACTGAAGTTTTTAAAGCATCGGGGGAGCTAAGTCAACTCCTATTCCCTCCACCCGAGGCGCCCCCCTCCGCAGGCGGCTCTCCGGGGCTCCGCTTCCGGGGCCCCCGCGCCGGCGACTACCCAGCAGCCGCCTCCTCCCGAAACTTCCGCCACTCTCCCCGCCGGGCAGGAAGTGGTTGTCAGTTACTCCACTTTCGTAGTACGCTCGACTATCTGTTGGCTTTGGATATTGCTGTGTAGGGGCCACCCTTGACAAACTATACGATTTTCTGTATAGCTTTCCAAGCATACAATCAATATTTAAGGGGGGTTAATGATCCTGCTCGGCAATATCCTCTACGCTTTGGCAAAGATAGTCGAGATGGCAAGCGGTCTGCTGACGATCTATAAGTACATTCTCCTGGCAAGTGTCGTTATCTCCTGGGTGAACGCCGATCCCTACAACCCGATTGTCAATTTCATCTACCGGGCCACCGAACCGGTGCTGCGCCGGGTGCGCCGCTACATGCCCAATACGGGGATGGTCGACCTCTCTCCCCTGGTGGTATTCGCCCTGATCTACCTGGTGCAGATCATCGTCTTCGACACGGCGTACTCGTACCTGATGATATTCAGTGGCCAGATGAAAGGACAGGGGCTATGAAAATTTCGCCGATGGACATCCAGCAGCAGCAGTTCAAGGGGAAGATGTTCGGCGGCCTGGACGCCGAGGACGTGGACGCCTTCCTGCAGGCGGTCGCCGGCGAGATGGAGGAGCTGATCCGCGAAAACGGCGATCTCAAGGAGCGCCTGAGCCGAAACGCCACCGCCATCGCGGAGATGGAGGCGCGCGAGGCGCAGCTGCGCGAAACCATGCTGGCGGCACAGCGCATCACGGAGGAGATGAAGGCCAACGCCCAGAAGGAGGCCCACCTGATGGTCTCGGAGGCGGAGCTCAAGGGGGAGCGCATCATAGCGGACGCCGAGAGAAAGCTGGTCGAGCTCCACAACCAGATCCAGGAGCTGCGCCGCGACAAGTCCCAGTTCGAGTCGGGCTTCAAGGGGCTGCTCGACACCTACTACAAGCTGCTCGCCCTAAGCGATGAGTGAGGGAGCCCTGCGCGTCACCCAGACGCCGGAGGGGGTCGTCTTCAGCATCCACGTGCAGCCCAGGGCCTCGCGCTGCGAGATCTGCCCCCCCAAGGACGGGGAGCTCCGGCTGCGCCTCACCTCGCCCCCGGTGGAGGACGCGGCGAACAAGCAGTGCGTGGAGCTGATCGCCAAGGCGCTCGGCATCGCGAAGTCCCGGGTCTCCATCAAGGCGGGCGCCAAATCGAGGCACAAGGTGGTTAAGGTGACAGGGGTAGAGAGCGCTGCGCTTGCTGCCCTTTATAACGAGGAGGGGGGAACCACTGCATGAAAGCTAAAGACATTATGGTTACCGACGTTCCCGCCATTTCGGTCCGGACCTCCGTCGCGGAGGCCATCCAGACCATGAAGCGCAACTTCGGGGACGAGAGTTTCATGAACGCGGCGCCCGGGCTCATCGTGCTGAACGAGAGGGGGGGGCTCGCCGGCATCCTCACCCCGCTCAGCGTCATCACGGCGCTTCTGGACGGCGCGCCCGCCGGCGGCTCGGACGAACCGTTCTTCGCCTCGCTGTGCAACAAGATCAAGGACCTGCCGGTCTCGGACATCATGGAGCACCAGCCGATCTCCGTCACCCAGGACGCGCGGCTGAGCGACGTCGCCGAGCTCTTCCTGACCCACCGCTTCCAGCGGGTCCCGGTGGTGGACGGCAAGAAGGTGGTCGGCATCATCTACCGATCCCGCCTGCTCTTCGCGATGACGCGCAGCCTCGACGTTTAGCCCCTTGACAAGGCGGGGGTGGCATACGTATATTACTGGTACACCGGAACTCTGTATCGGTGCGTTACAGCCACACCGTCTGACAGGAGGTAGTACAAGCGATGCCACTTTATGAGTACCAGTGCAAAAGCTGCCATAACAATTTCGAACTGCGCCAGAAATTTTCCGATCCCCCGGCCTCCGCGTGCCCCGAGTGCGGCGGCGAGGTCGAGAAGCTGATCTCGCAGTCCGGCTTCGCCCTCAAGGGGCAGGGGTGGTACGGCGACGGCTACGGCGGCGGCGCCAAACAGGCCGCTCCGGCGCCCTGCGCGTCGGGCGGAAGCTGCGCCGGATGCCCCTCGGCGTCCTGACCATCCAGCCCCCGGAAACGGGGGTTTTTTTGTTGCCGCGCCGCAAACCCCTTTACAAACCCTCCCGCGTTACTTATTATTTCTCCAATTAAAAACATGGCTCCGGATCGCCACCTCCCTGCCGGCCGCCGCCGGGGAGCGGCAGCGCCACCCGCCTCTTGAGGGCGCGGGCGCCCCCGCCCCCCGCCGGCCCTGCCGCGCGCGAGGCCTTCCGGACACAAGGGGTGCATGGTAATGGCTAAAATTATTGACGGCAAGGCCATCGCGGCGAAGATCCGCGGGGACATCGCGGCACAGGCGGCTCTTTTGAAGGAAAAGGGGGTCGTCCCGGGGCTCGCCGTGGTGCTGGTCGGGGAGGACGCCGCCAGCAAGGTGTACGTCTCCATGAAGGAAAAGGCCTGCGCCGACGTCGGGATCTTCTCCGACGAGTACAAGCTCCCCGCCGAAACGGGCGAGGAACAGCTGCTGGAGCTGATCGACAAGCTGAACCGCGACCCCAAGATCGACGGCATCCTGGTGCAGCTGCCGCTCCCCAAGCAGATCAACACGGACCGGGTGCTGGAGGCGATCTCTCCGGAGAAGGACGCCGACGGCTTCCACCCCTACAACGTCGGGCGCCTGGTGATCGGCAAGCCGCTCTTCCAGCCCTGCACCCCCTACGGCGTCATGGTGCTTTTGAAGGAGTCCGGGGTGGATCTGTCGGGCAAGGAGGTCGTGGTGGTCGGGCGCTCCAACATCGTCGGGAAGCCGGTCGCCTTCATGTGCCTGCAGCAAAACGCCACGGTGACGCTGTGCCACTCGAAGACCCGCGACCTGGCCGCCAAGGTGGCCCAGGCCGACGTGCTGATCGCCGCGGTCGGCGTCCCGGAGATGATCAAGGGGGCCTGGATCAAGGAGGGGGCGGTGGTCATTGACGTCGGGGTGAACCGGGTGGGGGAGAAGAAGCTGGTCGGGGACGTCGAGTTCGGCCCCGCCTGCGAGCGCGCCGCCGCCATCACCCCGGTCCCCGGCGGCGTCGGCCCGATGACAATCACGATGTTGCTGTATAATACCTTGGAGTCTGCCAGAAGAAGGGCATAGCCTGGCCGTCTGGTCGGGCGCCGGACGCGGTGTGGCACCGGCCGACATCCCGCCGCTGCAGCTCGTTCGGAGGCTCCCCTGCGCCATTGGGGGGAGCGGACTCTCCCCTTGGCGAGGTAGGGAGCAGGCTCGCGCAGCGAGACAGGGGGGCGCCCCCCCTGCCACACCGTAAGCGGAGGTTGTCATGCGGGTAAAAAAGGCCGTTTTCCCCGTAGCGGGCCTGGGGACCAGGTTCCTCCCCGCCACCAAGTCGACCCCCAAGGAGATGCTGCCGCTCATCGACAAGCCTCTGGTGCAGTACGTCGTCGAGGAGGCGGTGCACTCCGGCATCGAGCAGATCCTCTTCGTCACCGGGCGCGGCAAGCGGGCGATCGAGGATCATTTCGACATCGCCTTCGAGCTGGAGAGCCTGCTGCACGACAAGGGAAAGGATGCGGAACTGCACCAGGTGCGCGAGATCGCGGAGATGGCCAAGATCTTCTTCGTGCGCCAGAAGCAGGCCCTGGGTCTCGGCCACGCCATCCTGTGCGCCAAGGAGTTCGTGGGGAGCGAGCCCTTCGCGGTCCTGCTGGGCGACGACATCATCGACGCGCAGGTCCCCTGCCTGGCCCAGCTGCTGGAAGTCTACGAGAGCTACCGCTCCCCGGTGCTCGCCCTGGAGCAGGTGCCGATGGTGAACATCTCCTCCTACGGCTGCGTGCGCGCCCACGAGCTCTCCCCCCGGGTCTACGAGGTGCTCGATCTGGTGGAGAAGCCGGCGATCATCGACGCCCCCTCGGACCTCGCCATCATCGGGCGCTACATCCTCACCCCGGGCATCTTCCCGATCCTGGAGGACCAGGCGCCCGGCAAGGGGGGGGAGATCCAGCTGACCGACGCCATCAAGCGGCTCGCGCTGCAGGAGTCCATCTTCGGCTGCCAGTTCGAGGGGGTGCGCCACGACTGCGGGGACAAGCTCGGGTTTCTGAAGGCGACCGTGGACATGGCGCTCAAGAGGGACGAGTTCAACGGCGCCTTCGAGGAGTTCCTGAGGCTCAGGCTCTGCCCCTAGCGGGAGAGCCCGCCGCGGGCGCCGGGCGGCGAGGTCCGGACCGGGAGGCTAGCGCAGCCGCCCGCCGCCGATGCCGTACTGGAAGAAGGCGATCAGCTTGAAATCCTGGCCGGCGTACCCCTTGGGGAAGGACCCGATCGGGCCGAGTTCCTTCAGGGTGCGCAGCACCTCGTCGTCCAGGATCCTGCTCCCCGAGCTCTCCAAAAGCTCGACGTGCAGGATCTCGCCCCCCCTGTTGAAGGTGATCTTCACCGGGGTGACCCCTTCGATGCCCCGCAACAGCGCCGCCTGCGGGTAGTGCCAGTTCCCGTAGACCGCGGTCTCGAAGCGGCGCAGGAAGGAGCCGAACTGGATGTCGTCGGTGTTGAGGAACTTGGTGTCGCCGTCCTCGACCTCGGGCTCGTACTTCTTGCGGTAGCTCTCCTCCAGGCGCGCGAGCCTCCCGGAGCTCGGGAACAGGGAGGAGCGCTCGGCCGGGGCCCCGGTCTTCGGTTTGAAGAGCCCCTCGCCGCGGGCAATCGGCGCCACGGGCTCCTGCGTGGTGCGGCCTTGCTGCTGGCTCGGGATGGAGGGGCGCGCCGTCTCCGTGCGCGCCTCGGACCGGCTGGGCGGGGTCAATTGTGCCGGCCGCTGCGGCTGCTGGCGGAGCTGCTCCGTATCCCGGGTCCCCTTGGGGGCGGTCTCGCGGGTGACCCTCTGCTCCCTCTCCGCGATCCTTTGCCGCGGCCTGGGGGCGGGGGGAGCCGGCGGAGGCTCGGGGAGATCGGTCAGGTCCACCATGGTCGGCTCGGGGGCCGGCTTCTCCTTTTCCGGCGGGAGCAGCGCGATCAGCCCGAAGATCGCCAGGTGCAGCAGGACGGAGAGGGCGAGCAGGTAGAGAAAGGTTTTTTCGACGAATTTATCGGACATGTATCTCCACCCGTGAGCTTTCGGGCGTTTTCGGTAATAGTAAGGCGGCGGCCGGTAAATTGCAACCGGTTGCGCCGCCCGGTCCGCACCGGGCCGGCGCAAGGCGATCCGCGCCGGAAAAGCTGCGGCGCGGCACCTGCGAAAAATGCCGGTCAGGCTGCGCGATGGTAAAAGATAGCCGGGCAAAAAGCAAGGGGATACTGGCGTTTGCGCGGCCCGTGCCGCCGCGGCCCGGACGGCCGGCCTGCCGCCCGGTTCTCGGGTCCCTTGACCTAGGTCAACGACTTTGCCGGCTCGCCGTGGATAATCGAGTATACCCTTCAGGCAGCACACCAACCGAGGTCCCCATGCTGGTAGTTGTATGCGTAAAACAGGTCCCCGACACCACCCAGGTGCAGATCGATCCGGTCACCAACACCCTGATCCGCGAGGGGGTCCCCTTCATCGTGAACCCCTACGACACCCACGCCGTCGAGGAGGGGCTGCGGCTCAAGGACCGCTTCGGCTTCCGGGTCGCGGCGATCTCCATGGGGCCGCCCAACGCGGAGGCGACCCTCAGAAAGGCGCTGGCGCTCGGGGTCGACCGCGCGGTCCTCCTGTCGGACCGGGTCTTCGGCGGCGCCGACACCCTCGCCACCAGCAAGGTGCTCGCCGCGGCCATCGAGCGGCTGGCGCAGGAGGAGGAGGTCGGGGTGGTGATCTGCGGCAAGCAGACCATCGACGGCGATACCGCCCAGGTGGGACCGGGGATCGCGACCCGGCTCGACTTCTCCCAGCTCACCCTGGTGGACCGGGTGGAGGAGCTCGACCCGGTCGGACGCAGCATACGGGTCAGGCGGAAGCTGGAGGGGAGGCACGAGGAGGTCGAGGCGCCGCTGCCGGTCCTCCTGACCGTGGTGCGCGAGGTGAACCGTCCCCGCTACCCGACGGTCGCCATGCGCCTGGAGTCCGCCGAGGCGGCGGTGGAGGTCTGGGACAACAAGGTGCTCGGCCTCGACGTGAACGGCATAGGCCTCAAGGGCTCCCCCACCTGGGTGAGCCGGATCTTCTCGCCGCAGCGCGCCCTGGGCGAGATGCTGGGCGACGGCGTCCGGGACCCCGAGGGGGCGGCGCAGGCCCTGATCGACAAGATGCTGGAGAAGGACCTGCTGGCGCTGTGAAATACCGTCGAGTCGTCGAGTCGTCGAGTCGTTGAGTCGTTCAGTCGTCGAGTCGTTGAGTCGTTCAGTCGTTCAGTCGTTCAGTTGTTCAGTTGTTCAGTTGTTCAGTCGTTCAGTCGTTCAGTCGTTCAGTCGTCGAGTGGCTGGAGCCTCATTTACCTCAAACTTCCGTAGCAGCGCACTCCTGGCGTGAATTTCGCGCCATGGAGGACGCTCCTGCGGGCCGTAGCATCATAAGCCGCCAAGGACTATAAACTATGACCGAAGCCGTAAAACCTCCCAAAAAACCGCGCGGCAAGGCCTCCCTGCTGGAGGGGAAGTGCATCGCCTGCGGCGCCCGCTGCCAGAGCGCCTGCCCGGTCGACGCCATCGAGATGAACGACGCGGGCGAGCCGATCGTCATCACCTCGAAATGCATCGGCTGCGTCAAGTGCGTCAAGGTCTGCCCGGTGCAGGCGCTGGAGATGTCCTTCACCCCGGAGGAGCTGCGGGTCCTGGAACAGCTCGCCCAGGCAGCCAGCAGCTCGGCCGCCCCCCCGGAGGAGGACGCCGAGGAGGCGGCCCTCGCCAAGCGGCTGGCCGCCTATCGCGGGGTCTGGGTCTTCATCGAGCAGACCGAGGGGGAGGCCGCCAAGGTCTCCTGGGAGCTCTTGGGCAAGGGGAAGGAACTGGCGCTCGACCTCGACTGCGAACTCGCCGCGGTCGTCATGGGGAGCGGGGTGGAGGAACTCTGCCGGCAGGCGATCGGCTACGGCGCCGAGAAGGTCTACCTGATGGACGCGCCGGTGCTGCTCCACTACCGCACCGAGGCCTACCAGCGCGGGGTCTGCTCCCTGGTCGACAAGTACCTCCCCGAGGTGATCCTGATGGGCGCCACGGGCCTTGGGCGCGACCTCGCCGGGGTGGTGGCGACGCAGCTCGCCACCGGCCTCACCGCCGACTGCACCGGGCTCTCCATCGGCGAGAAGGGGAACCTGATGCAGACCCGGCCCGCCTTCGGCGGCAACATCATGGCGACCATCGTCTGCGACAAGTTCCGCCCGCAGATGTCGACGGTCCGGCCCCACGTCATGGCGATGCCCCACTTCGACCCGGCGGCCCGGGGGGAGATCGTCAGGGAAAACGTGCCGGTGACCGAGGAGGAGATGAAGGTCAAGGTGCTGAAGATCCTCATGGACGGCGGCGGCTCCGACGTCGACATCTCGGGCGCCGACTTCATCATCTCGGGCGGCAGGGGGATGATGGGGAAGGAGAACTTCGCCATGCTGCAGGAGCTCGCCGACGTGCTGGGCGGCGTGGTCGGAGCCTCCCGCAGCGCGGTCGACGCGGGGTGGATGCCCCAGGACCGGCAGGTGGGGCAGACCGGCAAGACGGTGCGCCCCAAGGTCTACATCGCCTGCGGCATCTCCGGCGCCATCCAGCACCTGGTCGGCATGCAGGACTCCGACGTGGTGATCGCCATCAACCGCGACCCGGAGGCCCCCATCTTCCAGGTGGCGAGCTACGGCCTGGTCGGCGACCTGTTCCGGATCATTCCGTCGCTCACCCAGAAGCTGCGGGCGCTGAAGGCGAGCAGGGCCGGCTCCAACGGGGGCGACTGAATGCCGGAATCTCCGTGCCGCCGACTCCGGTCCCTACGGTTGGGAGGAGGCAGGGGGCGGCTGACGCTGCCGACGAAACGGCAGATGGCACCTTCCCCCTCTCCCCGGCCCTCGCTGGGGGAGGGAGCTTTTCAGGCTGCGCCGCGCTAAGTGTCACAAACTGCTGGTTTTTTCGCGGCCCCGGCCGCATCTTTCGTCAAAAGAGGTCTTCATGATGCCGCATCCCGCACTTTTCGCACCGCTTCTGGTGGCCTCGCTGGCCTTCTTCTGTTACAGCGTGTACCGGCGCTTCTCCCTGCTCCTGCTGGGGCAGCCCGAACAGCGCCTGGACCAACCGGCCCGTCGGCTCAAGGAGATGCTGGTCTACGCCTTCGGTCAGCTGCGGGTGATCAGGAAGCCCTTCGGCCTGAACCACTTCGTCATCTTCTGGTCCTTCATGATCCTCGCCCTGGCCAACGGCGAGTTCCTGGTAAACGGCGTGTTTCCGGCCCTGAGCCTCGACCTGCTCCCGGAGGGGGTGCATCATGTGCTGCTCTGCGCCTTCGACCTGGTGTCGCTTTTGACACTGGTGGCGATCGCGCTCTCCTTCGGGCGCCGGCTCCTCGTGAAGCCCCCCTACCTGGACAGCCTCTACGTGAAGGGGAGGAGCCCCGAGGCGTTCCTGATCCTCGCCTTCATCGCGCTTTTGATGATAGCCTATCTCGGCATGCACGGGGCGCTCATCGCGCAGGGGGAGGATCCCGCCGCCTCGGCCATGCCGGTTTCCAGCCTGGTCGGCTCCTTGCTGGCGCCGCTGGGAAGCCTGCTCGGCCCCCTGGTGCTCCTCTTCTGGTGGCTGCACGCGGCGGTGCTGCTCGCCTTCATCTGCTTCTTGCCGCACTCCAAGCACATGCACATCCTCACCGCCATCCCCAACTGCTATCTGGGGAGCCTGGAGCGCCCCAACACACAGCCCCGTGAGCGCTTCGCCAAGGGGGAGGTCTACGGGGTCGGGAGCGTGGAGCGCTTCAGCTGGAAGGACCTGCTGGACTCCTACAGCTGCACCGAGTGCGGCCGCTGCCAGGACGCCTGCCCGGCTACCAACACCGGCAAGCCGCTCAACCCGCGCCAGATCGTGCACTCGATCAAGGTGAACCTGCTGGAGAACGCCCCGGCGCTCAGGGAGGGGAGGCAGGGGACGCTGCCGCTGATCGGCGGGGAAGGGGAGGGGACCAACACGGAGGACGCCATCTGGGCCTGCACCACCTGCGGCGCCTGCCTGCAGGCCTGTCCCGTGCTGATCGAGCAGATGCCCAAGATCGTCAAGATGCGGCGTCACCTGGTGGAAACCGAGGCGCGCTTCCCTGAGGAGCTCCTGAACCTCTTCGAGAACATGGAGCAGAGGTCGAACCCCTGGGGGATCGCGCCGGGCGAGCGGGCCAAATGGGTCTCCACCATGGAGGTGCGCCCCTTTGCCGCCGGCGAGACCGAGTACCTGCTCTACGTCGGGTGCGCCGGCTCCTTCGATTCACGCGCCAAGCATGTCACCGTCGCCCTGGCGACCGTGCTGGACGCGGCGGGGGTCTCCTGGGGCATCCTGGGCAAGGACGAGAAGTGCTGCGGCGACAGCCTGCGCAGGCTCGGCAACGAGTTCCTCTTCGACAAGATGGCGCAGGAAAACGTGGCCCAGTTCCGCGAGCGCGGGGTGACCAAGGTGATCACGCTCTGCCCGCACTGCCTCACCACGCTGAAGAACGATTACCGCCAGTACGGCCTGGAGTTGGAGGTGCAGCACCACAGCGAGCTGATCGCGGAGCTGATGCAGCAGGGGCGCATCAAGCTCTCGGGCGGAGCCGCGGGGCTCGGGGCGGTCTCCTACCATGACCCCTGTTACCTCGGCCGGCATAACGGCATCTTCGACGCGCCCCGCGCCCTGATCCAGGCGGCCACCGGCGCGCCCCCCACGGAGATCGGCCGCAACCGGGAAACCTCGTTTTGCTGCGGGGCCGGCGGCGGGCGCATGTGGATGGAGGAGTTCATCGGAGACCGGGTGAACCACACGCGCGTGGACGAGGCGCTGCTCGGCTCCCCCGAGACGGTCTGCGTCGCCTGCCCCTACTGCATGACCATGTTCGAGGACGGCCTGAAGGATCGCGGCGCCGGCTCGGTGCGGGTCAGGGACGTGGCCGAGGTGGTGGCCGAGGCGCTGCGCCAGGCGTAGCCGCACCCCGGGCGGCGTGCCCGACATGCGCGTGACTCAGGTGGGGGCGCATCATCATGCGCCCGACCCTCCCCCTCCGGGAGAGGGTGGCCGAAGGCCGGGTGAGGGATGCGCCACAGCGGTATGAACCAGCCCACGGCTGACAATCAGATTTGCCTTGCCGAGCCTTTTGAAGTGGTCTCCGCAGGGCAAATCCCTCACCCCGACCCTCTCCCGGAGGGCGAGGGAGAGTTAGTTGAAGGTGAAATGAAAGCTGGCAAAATAACGCAGATTAGCTCCGCTATCCAAGTTGACAGTTCCCGTTTTGGCGTTCAACCTTCAGTGCTTTTCCTGATCCTCCTGTTACGTCTCCTCGCTTTTGCTCCCGCCGCCTCCGCTGCGCCCGTAGCTCCTGCCGCACCCAGCAGCGGGATCACGGTCGCGGCGGTGGGCGACGTCATGATGGGAAGCGACTACCCCACCCCGCGGCTCCCCCGCCAGGGGGGACGCGATCTCCTCTCCCGCGCCGCGCCCGTTTTCAAGGCGGCCGACCTGGCGCTCGCCAACCTGGAAGGGCCGCTACTCGAGGGGGGCGAGCCGGCCAAGGTTGCCGCCGAGGGGAAAAACTACCTCTTCAGAACCCCGACCTCCTTTGCCGCGAACCTGAAAGCGGCCGGCGTCTCCATGGTCTCGCTCGCCAACAACCACGCCCTCGATTTCGGCCGCCCCGGCCTGCTCTCCACCAAGCGCGCCCTCACCAGGGCCGGGGTCGCCTTCTCCAGCAAGGGGGGAGAAATCGCCGAGTTCCAGGTGCGCGGCCTCCGGGTCGGAATCCTCTCGCTCTCTTTCGGGGCGCCGCCGCGCTCCATCGTCTACCCGGCCGAGGCCCTGAAGGAGATCGCCCTGGCCGCCGGGCGCTACGACATCCTGATTCTCTCCATCCACGCGGGGGCCGAGGGGCGCGGCGCGCTGCACGTGGTCCCCGGCATGGAGCGGTTCCTGGACGAGCCGCGCGGCGACCTGCACCGCTTCGCCCATGACGCCATAAACCGCGGCGCCGCGCTGGTGATAGCGCACGGCCCCCACGTCCCCCGCGCCCTGGAGCTGTACCGGGGCCGGCTGATCGCCTACAGCCTGGGAAACTTCGCGACCTACTCCGGGGTGAGCATCGTCGGGGAGAGCGGCTACGCCCCGATCCTGACCGCGGAGCTCGCGCCGGACGGCGCCTTTCTGAAGGGGGCCATCCACTCCTTCGTGCAGAAACCCTCGGCCGGCCCGTCTCCCGATTCCCGGCGCCGCGCCCTGCACCTGATGCAGCGGCTCTCGGCGGAAGATTTCCCCGATTCGCCGCTTTGCTTCGGCGCGGGGGGCGAGGTCACCGTAAAGCACCGGGGAGGGCCGTGACAAGGCGGCAACGTTCCTGCGCAAGGAGCTATCCCCGATAGCGAGCTCAGGGAGCCGCAAGGGAAGGACCCCCCCCTGATCTACCTCGCCTTTTGCACCGATTTGCCGTAAACTTTCCCCTAAGAGGAAGCGCCATGTTCGTTATCGTTCAAAATGACCCCCAATGCCCGCCGGGAAGCTGCCCGGAACTGCTCGCCGCCGCAGGGGTGCCCCAGCGCACGGTCGCCGCGTACCGGGACGAGCCGTTCCCGGAGCCGGAGAAGCTCTCCGGCGTCATCGTCCTGGGTGGCGACATGGGGGTGCACGAGACGGAGCGCTACCCCTACCTGGACCGGGTCCGTGGCTTCATGGGGCGCTCGCTCCAGGCCGGCACGCCGCTTCTGGGTATCTGCCTGGGCGGCCAGCTGCTGGCCCAGGTCGCCGGCGGGGCGGTCGCCTCGCCATCGCCCCACGGCGAACGGGGGATCTGCCGGGTGAGCCTGACCCCGGCGGGGGCGGCGGACCCGCTCTTCTTCGGGGTGCCGAGCCCCTCTGTCACCTTCCAGCTGCACAACGACAGCTTCACCCCTCCCCCGGGCGCGACCCTGCTGGCGAACTCCCCGGCCTGTCCGGCGCAGGCCTTCCGCCTGGGCGCCACAGCCTACGGGGTGCAGTTCCACCCGGAGGTGGACCGCTCCATCGTCCGGTGCTGGTGCGCCCTGTCCAGTCCGCCCCTGGACCTGCTTCCCGGCTTCCTCGCCTCGCAGACCGCCTTCGACGCAGCCTCCCGGACCATCCTGGCCAATTTCATCTCCCTCGCCCTCTCTGCTCGCCCCGCTTGAATTCCCTTCGAATTATTGTAAAGTTTTAACGATTGCTTCCCGGCAGGCCGGCCGCCCCCCCAACCCTTGAGGGGCGCGGCTTCTCAGACTCTTCGCTCGGTGCCGGGCGGTGCAGGGGGTGCTGTGACCGACGGTCGCTTCGCAAAGAGCTCCATCAAAGGCAAGCTTTCCAGGCTGCTGCTGGTCAGCAACGCCCTGGTGCTGCTGGCCCTGGTGCTCGGCTTTACCAGCTTCGAGGCGCTGAGCGGGGCGAGTCCCGGGTTCCTGGCGGCCTTCGCGTCGCTCTCCGGCCTGGGCGCGGCGCTCGGGGGGGCCCTCTGCCTGAGGCTTTTGTCCGACCGCATCACGCGGCTCATCTCGGACCCGATCCGCCACCTGACCGAGAAGATGGAGATCGTCTCGCAGCGCCAGGATTACCAGGTCAGGGTGCAGAGCAGCAACGACGACGAGCTGGGCCTGCTGTTCGACTGCTTCAACGGGATGCTCGCTGAGATATCGGTGCGCGACGAGCGGCTCGCCCTGCACTCCGAGGAGCTGCAGCTCGAGGTGGCGGAGCGCACCCGGGAGCTTTCCAGCGTGAACCGGCAGCTTCAGGAGAGCCTGGAGGCGGCGAGCCGCGCCATGCAGAGCGCCCAGGCCGCCAACCAGGCGAAGTCGGATTTCCTGGCGCAGATGAGCCACGAGATCCGCACCCCGATGTACGGGGTGCTCGGCATGACGGAGCTTTTGCAAAACACCGACCTCAGCAAGGAGCAGTCGCGCTTCGTGGAGACGGTGCGCCGCTCCGGCGAGGCGCTTTTGGGGCTCATCAACAACATCCTCGACTTCTCCAAGATCGAGGCGGGACGGATGGAGCTGGAGGCGATCGACTTCGACCTCCACGCGCTGGTGGCCGAGGCGGTGGAGCTCCTCTCGGAGGACGCCGGCAAGAAGGGGCTGGAACTCGGCTTCGAGATCGGCGAGGGGGTCCCCGCCTCCTTTGTCGGGGACCCGGGGCGCCTGCGCCAGGTCATGGTCAACCTGCTTGCCAACGCCGTGAAGTTCACCCCGCAGGGGTCGGTCCATCTGGCGGTCTCCCCGGGGGAGGATCCGCTCCAGGTGAGGATCTCCGTGGCGGACACCGGGATCGGGATCACGCCGGAGCAGCAGGGCCGCATCTTCGAACAGTTCTCCCAGGGCGACGAGTCGATCACCCGCAGGTACGGCGGCACCGGCCTCGGGCTGGTGATCGCCCGGCAACTGACGGAGCTCATGGGGGGGGAGCTGAGCCTGGAGAGCGAGCCGGGACTCGGCTCCACCTTCTGCTTCACCGCGCGCCTGGAGCCGCCGGAGCAGGGGGGGGCTTGGGCCGGCAGGAGCCGCGCGGCGCTGCGCGGCAAAAGGGTCCTGATCGCCTCGGACGACGAGGCGACCAGCAAGACCCTGCTGCGGCAGCTGACCGGCTGGGGGAGCGACGCCGAGTGCGTCGGGGACGCGCCCGGAGCCCTGTGCCGCCTGGTGGCGGCCCCCTTCGACCTCGCCATCCTGGAGCACCGCCTGCACGGCATCGACGGCGTCGAGCTGGCCAACACCATCAGGACCCTCCCCTCGGCGCGCTCCGTGCGGCTCGTGCTCTTGAGCGACGGCGACGCCGGGCGCTCCGGCCTCTCGCCGCGCGAGACCGGCGGGGTGCTCTGCCTGAGGAAACCGCTGCGCCGGCACGGGCTCTACGCGGCGCTGGTGCGCGCGCTCGGCATGGAGGCGGCGCCCGAGGACGGGGACGACGGGCTCGCCCCCCTGGGGCAGGCCCCCCACGTGCTGCTGGTGGAGGACAACCTGGTGAACCAGGAGGTCGGCAAGGGGATGCTGGAGAGCCTGGGGTGCTCCGTCGACCTCGCCGACAACGGCCTGGCCGCCATCGCCTCCGTGCAGCGCGCCGGCTACGACATGGTCTTCATGGACTGCCAGATGCCCGAACTCGACGGCCTGGAGGCGACCCGCCGCATCAGGGACTGGGAGGCCGGGGGGGGGCGTCCCGAGGGGGGGGAGGGGGCCTGGGGGGGCGAGCTCTCCCTGTTCCAGGAGCCGGCGCCCGCCACTGCGTCCCCCGGCTCCCGGCTCGCCATCATCGCCCTGACCGCCTTCGCCATGAAGGGGGACCGGGAGGCCTGCCTCGCCTCCGGCGCCGACGACTACCTCTCCAAGCCGTTCACCCGGGAGGAGCTCTGCCGGACCGTGCGCCGGCACCTACCCACCCCCGCCCCGGGAGAGTCCCCGGCCCCGGCGGGCGCCGCGGCGCCGCGGCGCTACGACCCGATCTCGCGGGACCGGATGACCGGCGCCATGGAGATGATCCGGATGCTGCCGGGCAACCGCGGCCTGGAGGTGCTCAGGAAGGTGGTCGACTTCTACCTCTCCTCCACCCCGACCCTGCTGCAGACCATGCGCGAGGCGGAGTCGGGCGGCGACGCCGAGAAGCTCAAGGCGGCGGCCCACAGCTTCAAGTCGAGCAGCGCTAACCTGGGGGCCCTGAAGCTCGCCGACGCCTGCCTGGAGCTGGAGGCGCTGGGGCGCGCCGGCTCCACGGAGGGGGCCGGACCGCTGCTGGTGCAGCTGGAGAAGGAGTACCGCATGGTACGGGAAGCCCTGCAGGGAGGAGCGCTATGCTGACCAGGAAGGTGAAGAGGGGAACGCCGCTGGTCATGGTCGTCGACGACGACCACGCCATACGTCTCCTGGCCCGGGAGACCCTGGAGCATTCGGGCTTCGCCGTGCGGGACGCGGGCAACGGCGAGGAGGCGCTGGCCAGCTTCGAGGAACAGACCCCCGACATCGTGCTGCTGGACGTGGTCATGCCGGGCCTGGACGGCTTCTCCGTCTGCTCCGCGATCCGCCGGACCCTCTCCGGGCGCGATACCCCGGTCCTCATGATGACCGGGCTGGACGACCTGGAGTCCATCAACTGCGCCTACGAGGCGGGCGCCACCGATTTCATCACCAAGCCGATCAACTGGCACATCCTGCGCTACCGGGTGAGCTACATGCTGCGCGCCTCCGGCGCCATGGAGCAGCTCAGGGAGAGCCGGGAGGGGCTCGCCCACGCCCAGAGCCTGGCCCACATCGGCTCCTGGGAGTGGGACCTCGCCTCCGGCGAGATCCGCTGCTCCGAGGAGGTCTACAACATCTGCTGCACGGACGGCGACAAGAGCGGCAACCCGATCCTCGACTCGGTGCACCAACTGGACCGCGCCTTCGTGCAGAGCTCCCTGGACGACGCGGTCGCCCGGCGCGCCCCCTTGAGCTTCGACTACCGGATCCTGTTGGCCGATTCGGTGGAGCGCACCCTGCACGCGGAGCTGGTGACGGTCCTAGACCAGGGGGGGACCCCGGTCTGCCTGACCGGCACCATCCAGGACATCACGGAGCGAAAGCACGCCGAGGAGCAGATCCGGCTGCTCGCCTACTACGACGCCCTGACCGGGCTCCCCAACCGGCGCTTCTTCCTGCAGCAGCTGGAGCAGGCGCTGGTCTTCGCCAACCGCAACGACCGGATGCTGGCGGTCCTCTTCCTCGACCTGGACCGCTTCAAGCTGGTCAACGACACCCTGGGGCACGGCGTCGGGGACCGCCTGCTGCAGGACGTGGCGGACCGCCTGCTGCGCTGCGTGCGCCGCAGCGACTGCCTGGCCCGCGCCGACGAGGACGCCCCCCCCTCGCTGGTGTCGCGCCTCGGGGGGGACGAGTTCACCATCATGCTCTCCGACATCGACCACTTCCAGGACGTGGCCAAGGTGGCCCGGCGCATGCTGGAGGCGATCTCGCTCCCCTACGCCCTGGAGGGGCAGGAGGTGTTCCTCTCCACCAGCATCGGCATCAGCCTCTACCCCTTCGACGCCTGCTGCGCGAGCGACCTGATCAGGAACGCCGACGGCGCCATGTACCAGGCCAAGGAGCAGGGGAGAAACGGCTACCAGATCTACGACGAGTCGATGAACGCCAAGGCGCTGGAGCGCATCATCCTGGAGAGCCAGCTGCACAAGGCGCTCAAGGAGGAGGAGTTCACCCTCTACTACCAGCCCCAGGTGTCGAGCCGCACCGGGGAGGTGGTGGGGGTGGAGGCGCTGGTGCGCTGGAACTCCCGGGAACTCGGCATGGTGGAGCCGGGACGCTTCCTGCCGCTTGCCGAGGAGATCGGGCTGGTGATCCGGATCGACCAGTGGGTGATGCGCAGCGCCTGCCGCCAGCTGCGCAGCTGGCTCGACGCGGGGCTTGCGCCGGTCACCCTGGCGCTCAACGTGTCCGGCCAGCATTTCCAGAAGAGCGACCTGCTGGAGAACGTCACCTCCGTGCTGGCCGAGAGCGGGGTGGACCCGGGGAGCCTGGAGCTGGAGCTCACCGAGGGGGTGCTGATGACCAACACGGAGAAGACGGTGAAGACCCTGACCGCCCTGAAGTCGATGGGGGTGCGGCTCGCCATCGACGACTTCGGCACCGGCTTCTCCTCGCTCTCCTACCTGAAGCGCTTTCCTCTGGACGTGCTGAGGATAGACCGCAGCTTCATAAACGACATCACCTGCGACCCGGACGACGCGGCCATCACCCTGGCCACCATCGAGATGGCCCACACCCTGAAGCTGCACGTGATCGCGGAGGGGGTGGAAACCCCGGCGCAGTTGGCCTTCCTGCACCAGCACGGCTGCGACACCTACCAGGGGTACCTGTTCAGCCGCCCCGTCCCGCCCGGGGAGATTCCCCCCATGCTGCTCCGCAAAAGCTGACCCCGCCGGTCCCGGGGCCGGCGGGGAGCGAGGCCCGCGCCGCCCGCCCCCCCCACCGGGAGGACGGCGGGCGCTGCCGGAACCGGTGCATAGATATTAATCAGACCTGCCTTTTTTAGCCGCTATTCCCCGCGACCTGCCCCGGCACCCCGCCACAGCTCCCCGTTTTTGCTGCATTTTCCCGCCGCGTTTCGATTTGGCACGCGCCGTGCTACAGGATGGGCAGGCACAACGTGGTGCCCGACTGGCTCTTCGAGCTCGCACACAGGCAACGGCGCCTTTTCACCCCCCGAGGTGGAGAGGCGCCTTTTCGTTTTTCACCCTGCTGGAATGGAGGACGGCTGTTTTCCTGGCGGTCACAAGCGGTTTATTCAATGAAGAATCAAAAGCACGGGGCATCGGAGCCTTACCGAGCCTACAAAAAGGAGAGCTGACAATGGCAAATGAACCAGCAGTAACACGGGGGACGCTCGGACTTACCGGTCTGACTATGAACGCAATGGCGCTGATCGCGCCGGGAGCCTTTCTCTGGCTCACCTTCCAGATGCAGTCGCTCTACGGCGCACCGATGGCGGGGTGCGACATGTGGTGGGGGATCCTCTTCGCCCTGATCCTCTGCCTGGCCACCGCCTACAGCTACGCGGAACTCTCCAAGCTCTATCCCGGCCCCGGTTCCTCCTACCTCTACGCCGAGCAGGCCTTCCTCTCCAAGACCAAGGCGTTCAAGTTCGCCCGGGTCGCCAAGTTCCTCACCGGCTGGGCGAGCCACCTGTACTACTGGGTCTACCCCGGGGTCATGGTCGGCGTCACGGCGCTGCTGGCCGGCTTCCTCCTGAACCAGTTCTGGCCCACCACCTTCTCCGGCACCTACAACAGCCCGATCTTCATGTGGATCTTCTGCTTCATCTTCGCCTTCGGCGTGGCCTACGTCGCCTTCCGGGGGGTCTCCGGGACCACCGCCGTCAACGTGGTGATCAACATCGTCCAGATCTCGGCCCTGCTGGTCTTCTCCGTCATGGCGATCGGCTACCGCTCCCAGCACCCGCAGGGCTCCACCGCGTACCACCTCTCCAACGGCGTCGCGGTCACCTACCAGGTCGCGCAGGAGGTCGTGAAGGACGACAAGGGGGTGCCGCAGCCGGTCCTGGTGGACGGCAAGCCGAGCCTCGACAAGGACGGCAAGCCGGTCATGCAGATGCAGGACATGAAGGACGAGGGGGGCACCCCGATCGGCGCCGACAAGGACGGCAAGCCGGTCAAGGATCCCAAGCTGGCGATCCCCTTCACCATCGACTACTCGGCGGCGGGCGCCATCACCAAGGACGACAAGGGAGTCCAGACCTTCAACTACCACTCCGACGCCAAGTCGATCGTCTCGCCGCACGGCTTCAACTACATCTTCATCCAGGCGGCCATCGCCATCCTGATCCTGGTCGGCTTCGAGACGGTCACCGCCATGGCGGACGAGGCGAAGAACCCGAAGAAGGACGTGCCCCGCGCCGTGCTCCTCTCCCTGGTGATCCAGGGGGCGGTCTGCTACCTGATCGAGTACTTCGCAGCCAACTACATGCTGAACTCCGGCTACACCATGCCGATGGCAGGCGCCTCCGGCGCTCCCCTGGGCGACATGATGGTCATCGTCGGCACCTGGCTCTTCGGAAGCGCCGCGGCAGGCAAGGCGTTCATGCTGGTGCAGGCCTTCACCGTCTTCCTCGCCCTGATCGGAACCACGCTCTCCTGCCTCTCCACCGGCGCACGCGTCACCTACGCCATGGGGCGTGACGAGGAAGTGTCCTCGCACTTCGGCCTGCTGCACGGCAAGACCATGTCCCCGCACAAGGCCATCTGGGCCCTGGCTGCCATCTCCGCGGTCATCGGCGTGGTCACCGTGCTGGTGTACCAGGGCGGCACCACCCCCGCGGCCCTGGACGTCCACAACTTCTGGTACTCCATCGGCATCTTCGCACCGGAAACCTACGCCAAGCTTCCCAACACGCTTTTGATCGTCACCCTGATCTCCAACTTCGGCACCTTCCTGCTCTACATGGTCACCTGCATCATCGCCATGGTCGCCTTCAAGGAACACCACTCCTTCAACGGCTTCAAGCACGTCGTCATCCCGATGCTGGGGCTGATCGCCAACCTCGCCATCATGCTCTTCTACCTGGTCGGACCGTTCACGGTCGCCGGCATGAGCTGGAAGGAGCCGTACATCGCCCTGGGGGTCTGCGGAGTCTGGGGGATCTACGGGGCCATCTACTTCATGAAGACCAGCAAGAGTAAAGGGAAGGAAATGCTGCTGAGCAACAAGGACGGCCTGAAGATCATCTCCTAGCACGCCGCAAGCTACCGGCAGGTTCGAGTCGAGGCGGCCACCCGCGCAGGTGGCCGCCTTTTTCTTCAGGAGCTTCCCAACTGGCAAGTAACGTGCTAAGGTGCTGTCATCATGGAACTTACCTACGCTGAGCTATCATCGCCCGGACCGGTCCGGGAAAATAACGAGGACTTCGTCGGCTTTTGGCAGCCGCAGACCCAGGAGGAGAAGCGCTCCACGGGGGCGCTGGCCGCCCTGGCCGACGGGGTGGGCGGGATGGACCGCGGCGAGGTGGCGAGCCGCCTGGCGGTGGAAACATCCCTGGAGCTCTTTCGCGAGGCCCAGGGGGACCAGACCCCGCAAAGCCTGATGACCCAGCTGTTCAACAAGGCGAACCTCGCCGTCTACGACAAGGGGATGGAAAACCACGGCAAGAGCCGGATGGGGACCACCCTCTGCCTGGCGATCTTCAGAAACGACGAGGTCGTGGTCGGCAACGTGGGGGATTCCAGGGTCTACCTGGTCAGAAAGGGGGAGATCCGGCAGCTCTCCACCGACCACTCCTACGTCGGGATGCAGCAGAAGTTCGGGCTGATCAGCGAGCAGGACGCCAAGACCAGCGAACACCGCTCGGTGCTCACCCGCTGCGTCGGGCAGGAGCCGGTGATCCGGGTCGACGTGGAGCAGACCACCGTGTTCAAGGGGGACCGGCTGGTGCTCTGCTCGGACGGCCTCTACGCCCACGTGGCCGACGGCGAGATCGCCGAGATCGTCATGCGCCTCTCTCCGGCCCAGGCCTGCCGCCAGCTGGTGGCGCTGGCGGAGAGCCGCGGCACCGACGACAACCTCTCCATCCAGGTGATCAGCATCACCGAGGTCGAGAAGATGTCCTACTACCGCGGCGTCCCGATGTTCCACGAGGCGCCGCCCGAGAAGACCGGGTACGACCTGCAGCCAGGACAGACGCTCGACGACCGCTTCTTCATCACCGAGACCATCAGCCGCTCCGGCATGGCCACCATCTTCAGGGCGACCGACCTGCTCACCAAGGGTGACGTGGCGCTCAAGGTCCCCTTCATGGAGTTCGAGAGCGACCCCGGTTTCTATTCCCGCTTCGAGCGCGAGGAAGAGATCGGGCTGTTGCTCAACCACCCGTTCATACTGAAGTTCTACCCGGTGGAGCACCGCAGCCGCCCCTACATCGTCACCGAGTACGTGCGCGGCTACACGCTGGCGCACCTGTTGAACTCCGTGCGCCCCATGCCGGAAAAGGACGCCGTCAAGCTGGCCAGCCGCATGTGCGACGCGCTCGCCCACATGCACCAGCATGGAGTCATCCACCGCGACCTCAAGCCGCAGAACATCATGATCTGCTTCGACGGCACCATCCGGGTCCTCGACTTCGGCATCGCCAAGTCCGCGGAGGGGAGGCGCCTCACCTTCGCCGGGTTCACCCCCGCGGTCGGCACCCCCGACTACATGGCTCCCGAGCAGGTCAGGGGAAAGCGCGGCGACGAGCAGACCGACATCTACAGCCTGGGCGCCATGCTGTACGAGATGGTCGCCGGGGCGACCCCCTTCTCCAGTGAGAACGAGAACATGTTCGTAATCATGAACGCCCGGGTCACCGGCGATCCGATCGCCCCGCGCAAGCGCAACCCCGACCTGTCCGAGCAGGTCGAGGAGATCGTGCTGCACGCCATGGAGCGCGAACCGAAGAAGCGCTATCCGTCGGCCGCCGCCATGAAGGAGGACCTGGACAATCCTGCCGAGGTCCACATGACCGGGCGCTGCCACCACCTGAAGTCGCCTTCGCCCTGGAAGCAGGCGGGAAACCGGAAGAACCTCTGGATGGCGCTCGGGGGGGTGGTCGGCGCCACCATCTTGATCCTGCTGGTCATGCTGATGATTCACCGAGGGGCGGCGGGGCCGAACCAGGTTTCCCCCACCCCCGCTCCCCCACCCCCCGCCACCCCCCTGAAAGCGAAGGTGGGGCACAAAAACAAATGACCGGTGCTGCGGAGCAGCTCATGGCCCACTCCCGCGAGAGGAGGAAGGCGGAGCAGACCGCAGACCTAACAACCAGATAACGAGGTGCAGCATGACGGCTCTAGCCTGGATAGTATTCATTGCAGCGGCAGTTTTGGAAGTCGGCGGCGACGCCGTGATACGCAAGGGGCTGCACGGCAGCCTGGTCGGTTTCATCATCTCCGGGTTCCTGATGCTCGGGTGCTACGGAGTCGTGGTCAACACGGTAAAGTGGGACTTCTCCCGGCTGCTCGGCGTCTACGTCGCCGTCTTCGCGGTGGTGAGCATCCTGGCCGGGCGCTTCGTGTTCAAGGAGACCATTCCCGGCTCGACCTGGCTGGGGCTTGCCATCATCGTCGTCGGCGGCACCGTGATCCAGATGGGGGCAGGGGTGGCTAAATAATCGGCATTCCCCGAATCCCTGTCGGCAGCCTGGACGGTAACGTGCTGTAAAACCGACCAGTCGGGTCCTGGTGCCGACTCGGTATGGATTGTGCTTTCAAGAAGGGTAGCCAAAAGCACAACGACGTGCCGGCTCGCACCACAAAAGGCAATGGCGCCTCTGCACCGTTCGGTGAGAGGCGTTTTTTTATCGGACGACCCTGCTAGATCGCGAAGTTCGCAGGGGTTGCCGCGGGCATTTTGCCGGCCCCGCGCTGCGTTTGAGCCTGGCCACGTCTGATGGTCCGAGCCGGAAATCCTTTCGGACCGGCGACCGCTAAAAAAGCCGGTACCTGGCTACAAACAAAATTTTAATCGGGTCGGTGGCAAGGAAGCCCCGCACCGAGCCTGCAAAGGAAGGAGGCCATCATGGGAAGATTGACCAAAAAGTATGCAGGTGCCTGCTGCGCATCGGCACTGGCGCTCTTGATCGCGACTGCCGCGTTCGCCGAGGATAAACCCCAACCTGCTGCCGCACCGTCGGCTGCCGCACCGTCGACTGCCGCACCGGCTCTGCCTGCCGCACCGGCTCCCCAGGTGAAGGGGGACCCTGCCGGCATCAACACCGGCAGTGCCGCCGACATCGTGGGCGAGTCAGCCAACGCGCCGACGGCCGACGACCTGAAGCGGCTCTCGGCCTCCGAGCCTCTTGCTGCCAAGGTCGCCGACGTGGCGGGACACAACAAGGTCGCCATCAACATGGCCTGGACCCTTTTGTGCGGCTTCCTGGTCATGTTCATGCAGACCGGGTTCGCCCTGGTGGAGACCGGCTTCTGCCGCGCCAAGAACGCGAGCCACACCATGGCCATGAACCTCATGATCTACTGCATCGGCCTGCTCGCCTACTGGGCCTGCGGCTTCGCGATCCAGATGGGCGGGGTGGGGAGCCTGGCGACGCTCGGCGGCGGCGGCATGCTGAACGGCGAGTTTGCGCTGCACCTTTTCGGCAAGGATTTCGGCCTGTTCGGCACCAAGGGTTTCTTTCTCTCCGGCAACTGCTACGACTCGGTCGTCTGCACCATCTTCCTGTTTCAGATGGTCTTCATGGACACCGCGGCGACCATCCCGACCGGGGCCATGGCCGAGCGCTTCAAGTTCTCCGCCTTCGTGGTCTACGGCTTCATGATGTGCGGCATACTTTACCCGCTCTACGCCAACTGGGTCTGGGGCGGCGGCTGGCTCTCCGCTTTGGGAACCAACTTCGGCCTGGGGCACGGGCACGTCGACTTCGCCGGCTCCTCCGTGGTGCACATGACCGGCGGGGTCGCGGCCCTCGCGGGCGCCCTGGTGCTCGGACCGCGCATCGGGAAATTCAACAAGGACGGCCTCCCCAACCCGATACCCGGCCACCACATCCCGATGGCGATCGTCGGCACCCTGGTGCTGGCCTTCGGCTGGTTCGGCTTCAACACCGGATCGACCCTCGCCGCCTCCGACCTGAGGATCGGGGTGGTCGCGGTCAACACCATGCTGGCGAGCGCTGCGGGCGGCTTCTTCGCCATGAGCGCCATGTGGTTCAAGTACGGCAAACCCGATCTCACCATGAGCGCCAACGGCCTTCTGGCCGGCCTGGTCGGGATCACGGCGCCCTGCGCCTTCGTCACCCCGGTCTGCGCCGTGCTGATCGGGGGGCTCGCCGGCGTCCTTTGCTGCGGCAGCGTCTTCTTCGTGGAGCGGGTGCTGAAGCTCGACGACCCGGTCGGCGCCATCTCGGTGCATGGCGTCTGCGGCGCCTGGGGCGTCATCGCCTTGGGGCTCTTCGCCGACGGCAGCTACGGCGACGCCTTCAACGGCGCCAAGGGTACGGTCCGGGGGCTCTTCTACGGCGATGCGGGGCAGCTCGGCGCCCAGCTGATCGGGACCGTCACCAACCTGGTCTTCGTCTTCGCGGTCGCCTACCTCTTCTTCAAGGCGCTCGACAGGGTCATGGGGATACGGGTCGCCTCGGACATCGAGCGCGAGGGGCTGGACCAGTACGAGGTGGCGGTGGCCGCCTACCCGGAATTCAACCTGCGCCAGCTTCCGTTCTCCAGCAGCGGGTACCGGCCGAAGTAGCCGATACGGGGCGCTGTCTGGCAAGGTAGAAACCAGGTCGGGCGCCCAAGGAAAGGGGGCACCGGGATAAGCCCGGTCCCGTTGCCCAAAGAAGGGGCAGTTGATCCCGGATGACGTTGCCGCGGGGGCCTGAGCCCGCCCCGAAACACGCTTCTGCTTTTTTAGGCAGCGCACTGCACGTAAAATGTGCAGTTGCGTCTGCCTATCTGCGTCTCTGCTCCGCAACCTGCCGTATTTGCGTGGCAGGCGCACTGGCACGCACCGTGCTAGAGAGGGCGTGTACTGCGCTGAGGCAGGAGTGACCATTGGAAAGATACCAAGCAAAGGGAGGTAAGCAATGAAGCTTATAGAAGCCATCATCAAGCCGTTTAAGCTGGATGAAGTGAAGGATGCCTTGAACGAGATAGGCATCGAGGGGATCACGGTTAGCGAGGTCAAGGGATTTGGCCGACAGAAGGGGCACACGGAACTCTACCGCGGCGCGGAGTACGTGGTCGACTTTATCCCGAAGGTAAAGATCGAAATCGCGGTCCCGGACGATCTGGTCGCCCAGGTGGTGGACGCGATCGAGCAGACCGCGAAAACCGGCAGGATCGGGGACGGCAAGATCTTCGTGCTGCCGCTGGAAGATGCGGTGCGGATCAGGACTGGAGAGAAGGGCGACGAGGCCATTTAAAACAGTGTAGTCTGTGGAAAATTCAATCAATCAACGGAGAATGTTATGATACGAAGAAGTATCCTCGATGAGACCACCGTCGTCGTTCCTGGCCACCGCGCCGTCGCTGCCTTCGCGGGCAAAGTCGCTGTTCCCCTCGCCAAGCTCATGCTGGCAGCCTGCCTGTTTCTGGCCCCGCTGGCGGCTCAGGCTGAAGATAAGGCGGCACCTGCCGCCGCTCCCGCAGCCGCCGCTCCCGCAGCCGCCGCTCCCGCAGCCGCTCCTGCCGCAGTCACCGCACCGGCCGCCGCCGCTCCTGCAGCAGCCACCGCTGCCGCTGCCGCCCCGGCCGCCGCAGCGCCGGCCGCCCCCAAGAACGTCGACCCGGTTCTCAACACCGGCGACACCGCCTGGATGCTGGTCGCCTCCGCCCTGGTCCTCTTCATGATCCCCGGCCTCGCCCTGTTTTACGGCGGCATGGTGCGCCAGAAAAACGTGCTCTCCACCATGATGCACTCCTTCGTCGCCATGGGGATCGTCGGGGTGCAGTGGGTGATCCTCGGCTACACCCTCTCCTTCGGCCCGGACATCGGCCACGGCCTGTTGGGCAACTTCAGCAAGGCGATGCTGAACGGCCTGATCAGCTTCAAGGACGGCAACCCGGTCTACGCGCTGTTCCAGAACGTCGCCACCGAGCCGGGCTCCATCCCCGAATTCGTCTTCTCCATGTACCAGTGCATGTTCGCCATGATCACCGTCGCGCTGGTCTCCGGCGCCCTGGCCGAGCGCATCAAGTTCTCCGCCTACTGCGTCTTCGTGCTGGCCTGGACCACCCTGGTCTACGATCCCCTGGCACACTGGGTCTGGATGAGCGACGGCTGGCTGGCCAAGATGGGCGCGCTCGACTTCGCCGGCGGCACCGTCGTCCATCTCTCCTCCGGTATCTCGGCGCTGGTCGTGCTCTACTTCCTGGGCAAGCGTCACGGCTTCCCGCAGGAGCGCATGGCTCCCCACAGCCTCCCGCTTACCCTGATCGGCGTGGGGGTGCTCTGGTTCGGCTGGTTCGGCTTCAACGCGGGTTCCGCCATCGTCGGCCCCAACTGCTCGGATGCCGCCGGCGGCTTGGCCGGCCTGGCCATGACCACCACCATGGTCGCCCCCGCCATGGCGGGCCTCACCTGGATGATCGCGGAGTGGATCCATGCCGGCAAGCCCTCGGCCCTCGGCTTCGGCTCGGGCGTCGTCGCCGGCCTGGTCGTGATCACCCCCGCCGCAGGCTTCGTGCAGCCGGGCGCCGCCATCCTGATGGGGATCGCCGGCGGCCTGGTCTGCTACCTCGGCGTCATGATGAAAGCCAAGTTCAGGTATGACGACTCCCTGGACGCCTTCGGCGTGCACGGCATCGGCGGCACCACGGGAGCCCTCCTGACCGGCGTCTTCGCCACGGTCGGCGCCACGGGGCTCACCTCCGGCAACGGCAAGCAGTTCGTCACCCAGCTGGTAGCGGTTGGCTCAGCCGGCGCCTACGCGGTGGTCGTCACCTTCATCATCGCCTTCGCCATCAGCAAGACCATCGGCTTCAGGGTGGAGAAGGAAGACGAAGTCATGGGGCTGGACCAGACCCAGCACTCGGAGAGCGCCTACAACTAAGACCCGCTCCGCCAAAAAATTCGCGCCCGGGGGGTCTTCGGACCCCCTTTTTTTCGTCGCCCCGGCTCTGCCAGGGCTCTGGCTCCGGGAGCCGGGGCCGCGGCCCGGGGTTTTTTGCTCTTTTTTTTGAATTCTCCCCAATTTCTGGTACTGTATTCCAGCCGCAACACAATCTTTCAGGGGGGGGCTTATGGATTCGAAGGACCTGGTGCTCCGCAAGTCTGGCGAGGGAAAGGGGTATTATGAGCGCTGCCGGGCCGAGGCCGGCGTTCCGGAGTTGAGCCGGATCTTCGCCATGTTCTCGGAAGACGAGCTGCGGCACGCCGACGCGCTGCGCGCCCAGCAAAGCGGCGCCAGGGTGGAGCTCGGCCACTCTACCACCCTGGACGGCGCCAGGTACCTGCTGCGCAACCTCTCCGTGGGGCAGACCACGCTGGCCAAGTTCAACGGCGACCTTTCCCCCTATGTCTGTGCCATGGATTTCGAGGCGGCCAGCGTACGGCTCTACGGCCAGCTGGCCCGGGACGCGGAACACCACTGGGAAAGGGAGCTCTTCTTGAAGATCGCGGCGGAGGACGAAATGCATTTCACCCTGCTCGAGCATATGCGCGAATTGCTGGAGCTGTCGGACGGCGGGGACGGGGCAGCCGATGCCGACTGAGGCGGAACTCAGGGGCTTTCTGGACCAGGCGGTGCTCGCGGCCAAGCTGGCCGGCGCCCTCCAGAAGGAGCGGCTCTGGAGCGATTTCGCCGTCTCCTACAAGGGCGAGGTCGATCTGGTCACCGAGGTGGACCGCGGCTGCGAGGAGCTGATCGTGGCGAGCCTCAAGGGGGCCTTTCCGGAGCACGGCGTCCTGGCGGAGGAGAGCAGCTACCAAAGCGGCAGCCTCCCCTTCAAATGGATCGTGGACCCCCTGGACGGCACCACCAACTTCGCCCACGGTTTCCCCTGGTTCTGCGTCTCCATCGCCCTGGAGCACGAGGGGGAGGTGGTGCTGGGAGTCATCTACCACTGCATGATGGATGAGCTCTTCACCGCGCTGAAAGGCGGGGGCGCCTTCCTGAACGGAAACAGGATCCAGGTCTCCACCCGGCAGCCGCTGCGCCGCTCGCTACTCGCCACCGGATTCCCCTACGACCGTACTCGTGACAACGAGAACAATTTCGACAACTTCGTCAACTTCCAGCTGGCGGCACGGGCGGTGCGCCGGGCCGGGGCCGCGGCGCTCGATCTCGCCTACCTGGCGGCGGGGCGACTGGACGGCTACTGGGAATGCAAGCTGAAGCCGTGGGATGTCGCCGCCGGCTCGCTGCTGGTCGCCGAGGCGGGCGGGAGCCTCACCAACCATGCCGGGCTTCCCTACTCCGTGTACGACCACCGCATCCTCGCCTCCAACGGCGCCATCCACCGGGAGATGCTCGAGGTGCTGAACCGGGCCGAACAGGGGTAGCGCCTGCTCCCCCCTCCCGGCCGCTCCCGCTCCCGGCCCCTTCCTGCCTCTCTGCCCTGCGCGCCGACCCCCTCCGCCGCCAGCCCCGGTAGCAGGTGCGCTGTTTCCTCGCCGACCCGCCAGCCGTCGCCCGCCGCCTGCTCCGACCGGGCGAGGGCTCTGCTCCCCTTCTGACGGCTGTACAGCGGCGGCGCATTATGCTAAATTCCGAACGTCACGGGCCGCATCGTCCGCCGGGCCGGCTGCCGCGTTGCGGTCGAGGCGCCCTGCCTCCACCCATCCGGCACAGCTGCCGCTCAGATCCGGGGTATCATCAGTGTTCCAGGAAAACCACGATCGCTACCGTTCCGTCCTCGAGGACCAGACCGAAATCATCATCAGGATTCGGGCCGACGGCACGACCCTCTTCGTCAATGACGTGTATTGCCGTTTCGTCGGCAAGTCCCGGGAGGAGCTGGTCGGCGAGCAGTGGCGTCCGATCGCGGTCGCCGAAGACCTGCCGCTGATCGAAGCACGGCTTGCCGCGCTGACACCCGCCGATCCGGTCACCGTCATAGAAAACCGCGTCTACTCCGGCTCCGGCGAGGTGTACTGGTTCCAGTTCGTCAACCGGGGATTCTTCGACCCCCAGGGGCGGCTCCTGGAGGTCCAGGGGATCGGCCGTGACATAAGCGCCCTCAAACGGACGGAACTGGCGCTGCTCAAGAGCCAGGAGAGGCTCTCCCTGGCGCTTTCCGCCTCGCGGATGGGCGTTTGGGAGTGGGAGGTGCAGACCGACGCCATCTACTGGTCGCCGGAGTGCTTCGAAATCCTCGCCAGCGAGCGTTTCACCGGGACCCTGGAATCCTTCACCAACGCCATCCACCCCGAGGACGTGGCGCGCGTCATGGGGGGAGCCGAAAAGGCCCTGGCGGACCGTACCGACTTCACGGCGGAATTCCGCATCGTGCGCCCGGATGGCGAGGTGCGCTGGCTTTGCAACCGCGGGCGGCCCAGTTACGACGCCGGCGGCGCCCCGGTGCGGCTCGCCGGAACCGTGCAGGACATCACCGACCGCAAACTCTCGGAAGCGCACCTCAACAGTCTGCACGAAAAGATGAGCGATTTGAGCGCCCACCTGGAGACGGTCCGCGAACAGGAGCGCCTCGCCATCTCCAGGGAGATCCATGACGAGATCGGGCAGACGCTCACCGCGCTCAAGCTCGATCTGGCCTGGGTCAACAACAGGGTGCTGCCGAAAAACGCCGAACTGGCAGAGCGGCTGGCGGAGATGCGCTCCGGGCTCGACTACCTGATCGCCAAGGCGCAGCAGATCACCGCCGAGCTCAGGCCCCCGCTGCTGGATAACCTCGGGCTTGCCGCCGCCATCGACTGGCAGGTGCGCCAGTTCAGGCGGCGCAGCGGCATCGACTGCCGGTTCGTGCCGAGGGAGATCGTCGAGCCCCTCGGTCTGGATGTCTCGACGGCGGTGCTGCGCATCCTGCAGGAGGCGCTCACCAACATCCTGCGGCATGCCCAGGCGACCCGGGTCCACGTCACCCTCTGCTGCGGCGCCGGTCTCCTGGAGCTGGAGATCTCCGACAACGGCTCGGGCATCGCACCGGAGCAGGTCGGCTCGGATTCGGCCTACGGCGTCATGGGCATGCAGGAGCGCGCCCGGCTCTGCCACGGAGAACTGGAGATCCTCGGCAGGCCGGGCAAGGGGACCACCGTCTGCCTGACCCTCCCGCTGTCTCCGGAGCCGAGCCTCGCGGAGCAAGGATGAAGCGGATCCTGATCGTCGAGGACCACGCCATCGTCCGGCTCGGCATCGTCCGGCTGCTTGGCGACCTGCCGGGACCGGTCCTGATCGACGAGGCGACCTCCAGCCACGAGGCCCTGGAGAAGGCCGCCGGCTGCGACTACCATCTGGTGCTGCTGGACCTCTCGCTTCCCGGCCGCAACGGGCTCGACCTCCTGAAACAGCTGCGCCGGCTCCAGCCCAGGCTCCCCGTCCTCGTCCTCAGCATGTACCCGGAGGAGCAGTACGCGGTGCGCGCCCTGCGGGGAGGGGCCGCGGGGTACCTGAACAAGGGGAGCGCCGCCGAGGAGCTGCTGGCAGCCGCCCGGAAGGTGCTCTCGGGCGGGCGCTACATCACCCCGTCCCAGGCGGAGCTGCTCGCCGACGAGCTCTCCGGCGCGCCGCTCGATGCCCCGCTGCACCGCCTGCTGTCGGACCGCGAGTGCCACTTCGTATCGCTGCTCGCCGCGGGCCGGACCATGTCCGAGATCGCGGCCGAACTCTCCCTGAGCATCAAGACGGTCAGCTCGGTCCGCAACCGAGCCCTCGACAAGCTCCGCCTGCAGAGCAACGCCGAGTTGATCGGCTACTGGATCACCCATCATCTCGACGTGTAGGCTTTGCTCCTACCTAGGACCTCCGGTTTTTGACCTAGAAATATGGGTGACCTCTGATACCCATTTGCAGCAGAGCTGTGCTACCCTGCAAAGCCAATGTGCCGGCAGTACGGTGGCAAGCAGCCCGGGCGCCGCCGTCGGACAAGGCGCACGTACCGGGCGGCTTTGACGCAGCCGCCGGAACCGGGCCGCCTGTCAGGACGCGGGCGCAACGGGGACCAAAAACGGGCTAATGTCAGCCCGGCAATTGCAGTTATGTCAGATCATGACATACTTGACAAACGACAGTGACTATTAAGCAGCAGCCAAAAAGAGGGCGCAATGCACCAGATACTAATCGTCGACGACCATGCCATACTCAGGAAGGGGGTCATCAGGAGCCTCGAGGACACCCGGCTCCCTGTCTCCTGCGACGAGGCCTCCAACGCCGAGGACGCGCTGCTGAAGATCTCCGCGCGCAAGTACGACCTGGTGCTGCTCGACATCTCGCTCCCCGGCCGCAGCGGGCTCGACCTCCTGAAACAGCTGAACCGCGAGCACCCCTCGCTGCCGGTCGTGATGCTCAGCATGTACCCCGAGGAAGACTATGCCATCCGGGCGCTCAGCCTCGGCGCCTGCGGCTATCTGACCAAGGAGAGCGCCAGCGAGGAAATCGAGGCCGCGGTGCAGAAGGTGCTCTCGGGTGGGCGTTACATCAGTCCCTCCCTCGCCGAGACGGTCGCCATCCACCTCGGCTCGGGGCTGGACAAGGGTGCCCTGCCGCACGACGCGCTGTCGAGCCGCGAGTCCCAGTTCCTCCGGATGATCGGTTCCGGTATGACCCCCTCCCAGATAGCCGAGGAGCTTTCCCTGAGCATCAAGACGGTCAGCACCTACCGGTCCCGGGTGCTCGCCAAACTCAAGCTCTCCAACAACGCGGAGCTGATCAAATACGCCATCAAGCACGGCCTCGCCGACTGACCCCCGCGCTGGCCCGGCATCCCCCCGGGGGCACGGGGGGGGAAGGCCCGCGCAGGCGGACCGGGGGGTCTCCCCCCGGCGACCGCACCCCCTGCGGCTTGGGTTCAGCTGCCCCCCCTTTTCCAGGGGCGCTGTCGACCGGGAGCCGCAACCCGCCCCCCCGTCCCGGGTTCCCCGGCCCGACGCTCCAAATTACCTGTTTGAAAATGCACTATAATGTTTTATAGTCGTGCTTGCCTGCACCGGCAACCCGGCACCCTTGGAGGAAGCAGCATGCTTAACCTGCGCAAGAAAATCCTGGTGGCAATCGACGGCTCCCCCCTCTCCGACAAGGCTGCGGAGGAGGCGGTCCGCATGGCCGCGGGCAACCCGAGCAAGTTCAAGAGCAAGGTCTACGGCCTCTTGGTGCTCCCCAACGCCCCCCGCAACACCTTCACCGATTTCGTGCCGGCCCGCCCCATCACCGAGAAGGCCGAGTGGGGCGAGCTCAAGGAGCGCATCTTCTATGTCGTGGAGAAAATCGCCGGCGAGGAGGGGGTGGTGCTGGAGACGGCGGTCGTGTACGGCGACCCCGCGCAGGAGCTGATTCACTTCGCCGAGAAGGAGGAGATCGACGTGATCGTGATCGGCAGCACCGGCAAGGGGTTCCTGAAGCGCAAGCTGCTCGGGAGCGTCTCCCACAAGGTGGTGCGGGACGCCAAATGTTCGGTCTACGTCGTCAGGGGGTGACCCCGGCGCGCACCGGCGCCGGAGGAGAAGTCGGAGGAGAAGTCGGGGATGGTTCCGGTGGGTGCCGGCGCCGGGGGGTGATCCTGGCGCTCTAGGTCGCCGGGGGCGGCTCCTGGGGCTCCGCGTCGCCGGGGGGGACCTTGGCGGTCTCCGCCCTGAGGTAGGCGAGGATTTCCTTCAGGCTCTCGACGATGATGCGCTCCCCCTTGGGAAACTCGTGCGGCGAGAGTTCCAGGGTGAGGGTGTCGTTGTACTCGGTGTTCCTCAGGTGGTTCAGGAAACGGGTGAGCGGCAGGATGCCGTGACCGGGGAGCAGGTGCTGGCGGCCGTGGCCGTAGTCGGAGAAGTGGATGTTGCGGATCCGGCCGGAGTTGTAGTAGAGGTAGAAGTCGTTGATGAAGTTCGCCCGCCCCGACCCCATGTGGGTGCAGTCGAAGGTGAGGAAGAGGTTCTTCTGCGCCAGGAAATCGATCATCTTGCGCGTCTCGGAGAGGATGTAGCCGTTGATCCGGTACTTGCCGGTCCAGGGCATGTTCTCCAGCGTGACGATCACCTTGTCCCCGCCGATCTCCCGCTGAAAATCGCTTATGCGGTACAGCCAGCGCATGTAGCCGAGCTCCATGCCGAGCCAGGAGGGGGGGTGGAAGTTGACCAGGCCGATGCCGCACTCCGCGGCGAGCTCCACGCAGCGCTTCAGGGCGTCGCTCGGCCCGCCCCAGCCGTCCAGCGGCATGAACGGGGCGTGGATGGAGAGGATCGGGTGGGTCTGGGCCAGCTGCTGGATCAGCCGGCGGCAGTTCACCCTCTGGAACTCCTGGTTGATGACCAGCTCGACCCCGTCGAAGCCGACCTCGGCGGCCATCTCGAAGACCTTGTCGAGCGGGAAGATGAACAGCGTCCCGGCTGAGATAGAAATGCGCATGATCCCTATCCCCTATCCCTGGGCGACCAGTCTCTGGTAGCCGATCTTCTGCAGGCTGACCAGCGCGTCCAGCGACTGTCTGAAACGTGACTCCGTCTCCGGGCTGAACTCTTCCGGGTTGCAGAACGAATCCCCCTCCTCGCCCCGTATCTCGATCAGTACCTTCAGCTGCATCAGGCACTGGTAGGCCTGCAAGAGCCTCCCCGCCAGCTCCACGTCGAGGGCTCCGGTCTCCAAAAGCCGCTTGATCCGCTCCACGCTCCCCCCCGCCTCGACCCCCGCGTGCAGGGCCAGGACGCGCAGCGCCTGCACCAGGGGCGCCAGCGCGAACTCGGTCAGGTTCAGCTCTCCCTTGCGGGCGCCGCTCTTCTCCAGACGCCACCTCCCGAAGCGGCCCAGGGCAACCGGCAGGGCGATGATGCGGCGCGCCACCTGCAGGAAAGGGTCGCCGGACCGCTCCAGACCCAGGGTTCGGGACGCGGCGGCGAGCGCCTCCCGGGCCAGGGGAGCGTCGCCCCGGAGCACGCGCAGGTCCGCGAGCGTTTCCGGACGCCACTGGCCGGGGAGCTCTCGCGGCTGCGCCTTCTGCGGGGAGGCGAAGGGGGGGAGGGCGGCAAGGAACTCTTCCTGCGCCGGCTCCTCCGGCTGGGCGGGAGGGGCGCCCAGGAGCCCGTGCCACTCCCTGAGGCTGCCATGCCAGAGCTCGGCGTCCCCGCCGGTCAGGCCGATCTCCTGCAGGGCGGCGGAAACCTGGCGCCGGAACAGGAGGAAGCGGGTGGCCTGCTCCTCGTGCAGCAGGAAATAGCGGTTTTTGCCCACCAGGGTCTGCTCGCCGCGTCCCCGGTCCCCGGAGACCAGCAGGGCGTAGGCCGGGGCCTTCCCCTGCCCCATCTGGGCCAGGCGCTCCTCGGCGAAGCCGAGCGCCTTGGCGAGGAGCCGGTCGTGCAGGTCGCAGCAGAGCTCGCACAGCGCGAGCACGGAGCGCCGGCGCCGGAAGTGCGCCGCGACGACCTCCAGGTAGCGCGCCCTGAGCGGCCGCAGCTCCCCGGGGGAGAGCGCCTGGGCGATCCCCGCGTTCAGGGCGTCGACCTCGCTGGTAAGCTGGGCCTCGTAGCCCAGTTCCTCGCGCAGCGCCCCGATGTACTGGTCCAGCAGGGACTGCGCCGCGCCGGACGGGCACTGCTCCCATTTCCGGGCCAGCTTCTCCCTCAGGGACGCGAGCAGCTGCACGCTCGCGCTCCATTGCAGGATGTCGTCTCCCTTGGTTCCCAACATCATCGGCATGGACGGCTCCAGCAATGAGACAGGTTGAGGTTGAGGTTGAGGTTGAGGTTGAGGTTGAGTATCTGCAGCCTGGGAGGTTAAGCCAAACCTTGACCTCAGCCTCAACCTGTTTTAATCCAGGTGGCCGTGCACCTCTTTCTCGAGGAAGCGCCTCATCTCCTCGGGCGGGGCGGGGCTGAGCAGCGACACCACGATCATGACCAGGATCACCAGGGGGGCCCCGCAGAGCGCCGACGAGGTGAGCGGGAAGAGGACGCCGACCTCGGGGAGCAGCGTCCCGAAGAGCGGCTGGGCGAAGGTGCAGACGATCCCGACCAGCATCCCGGCGACCGCCCCGTCGTCGTTGGCGCGGTCCCACCAGATGCCGAGCAGGAAGAGCGGGAAGATGGTGTTGCCGGCCAGGGCGAAGGCGACCGCGGTGATCTCGGCGATCAGCCCGGGAGGATGCAGCGCCAGCAGGAGTACCAGCCCTCCCAGCGCCAGGGTCCCCCCCTTGGCCACCTTCATCCTGGAGGACTCGCTGGCCAGCGGATGGAAGATCCGGTAGTAGATGTCGAAGGAGATGGAGGCGGCCCCGGTCATCAGCAGCCCCGCGACGGTGAAGAACGCGGCGCTCAGCGCGCCCGCGGCGAGCACCCCCACCAGCCACCCCGGGAGCCCGGCCATGACGGCCGTCTTCAGCACGATGATGTCCGCCATGCCCCGCGCCGCCTCCGGCGCCAGGGTGTGGCCGGCGCGGGCCTCGATCAGCTTGCCGAACACCGCGTAGGCGGGCGCCGACCAGTAGATGATGGCGATGAAGAAGAGGCCCCAGACCACGCTCCAGCGCGCGTCGCGCAGGTTGGGGACCGTGTAGAAGCGCGACAGCACGTGGGGGAGGCCGGCGGTGCCGACCATCAGGGTGAAGCAGAGCGCGCACCACTGGTACAGGGTCCCCTGGAGGAAGGGGGCGGCGAAATCGATTCTGAATTCGCGCGACAGGTCGCCGATGGCCACCCCGTAGCCGAACTGCGGCAGCAGCCAGAAGTAGCCGAGCTTGTGGGCGAGCCACATGAGCGGCACGATGAAGGAGACGCTGATCACGAAGTAGAGCATCTGCTGGTTGCGCGGCACCCCGAGCATGCCGGAGAGCACCAGGTAGGAGACCACGGCGAGGCCGCCGTACAGGACGCCCCGGCCGTAGTCGACCCCCAGCATGAAGGCGAAGACCATGCCGATCCCCTTGAACTGGGCGACGCAGTAGATGACGGAGATCGCGATGGAGATGACGGCGGTCAGGAAGCGAGCCGCCGGCGAGCCGTAGCGCTCGCCCACGAAGTCGGGCGCCGTGAACTTGCCGAAGCGTCGGATCTGTCCCGCCAAGAGGACCAGCAGCAGCACGTAGCCGCCGGTCCAGCCGATCACGTAGGCGAGCGCCTGGTACCCGCTCAGGTAGATGACGCCGGCGAGCCCCATGAGGCTCGCGGCGCTCATCCAGTTGCTGGCGATGGCTGCGCCCCCTCCCATCCTGCCGGTGTAGCGTCCGCCGAAGCCGTACTCGACGCTCTCGCGCGACTTCTGCTTGAGCCCCACCAGGATGAAGGAGACCAGCACCCCCACGACGACGAAAATGGTCCAGTACGAGTCACTCATAGCTTCGGTCCCGCCTGCGGCTGTGGTATTCGGTGATCCGGTCGATGTACAGGTTGAAGACCACGCAGAGGATGATGAACCAAAGCGGCAGGAACTGACCGGTGAACCAGAAGTGCAGCGGCAGGTTGAAGAGGGTGAGGTGGGCCAGCAGGCTGCCGGCTCCGGTCCCCTGGCAGACCGACAGCAGGACCTGGAAGCCGAAGGTGACCAGCGCCCAGCCGAACAGGATGACGAAGATGATCAGCACCTCGTCCCGCATGTGTCCCTTCTTGGGTCGGAACAGGTTGACCTGGTAGCGCTTGTCCTGTTGGCTCATGGTGTCCTCCTATCGGGCTGCCTGCTTCTGTGAGAGGAGCATAACACAGTCGCCGGTGCGGGTGAATGCGGAAATTGTCTGAACCAGTGCCTGACGCCGCTCAGACAATGGAAAAGTTGGTGTGTATGATCTTTTGCAGATCCTCGATGAGCAGCAGCGCCTGCCTCACCCTTTCCCTCTCCTCCTTGTCCAAGGAGTACGGGTTGAGGAAATAGGCGTCGTCCTGAATCCCCTTGATGACCTTGATCTGGAGCAGGATGCGGTGCTTGGTGAGGATCCGGTAGGCCTCCCTCAGGCCGCGCGCCGTGGTCGCGGAGAAGCTCCGCTCGCGCTCCAGGAACTCGATGCGCTTGACGGTGGAGGTGGCGGGGATCCCCTGGTTGATGGCGAGGATCCGGACGTTCATGACCAGCGGGGCCCAGGCGAGCAGCTTCAGGTTGAATTCCCCCTTGTGCTCGCCGCTCCCCTCGGTCCAGAACCGCTTCAGGAACCCCAGGGCGAGCCGCATCTCCGTCGCCGCCTTCGCCATGCCCCAGAGCGCCAGGAAATAGTCCTGTCCCATGGAGCGGATCCGGCCCACCAGCTCCTCGGCGAGTTCCCGGTCTCCCGCGACGTAGCGGGCGTCCGAGATGACGATCAGGTCCATCAGGTTCTTCCCCATGTCCTCGCACTCGTAGCGCACGATGGAAAGCAGCCGGCGCTGCCACTGGGAAAGCGACCCGCGCCAGTCGTCGTTGGAGGGCATGATGCCGCCGGTGCATTTCTTGAATCCGATCTCGGCCAGCCGCTCCACCAGGACCTGGGAATACTCCCGGAAGTAGGTGTCGGCCTCCTCGCCGCCGCCGTCGGCGTAGACGATCAGGTAGTCCTGGTCCGTGATCAGGGTCTGCTCCTCGCGGCCGTCGCTCCCCATGCTGATCAGCGCGAAGGGGATTGCCGGCGGGCGGGGCATCTCGCGAAGGACCAGCTGCAGCGCCCGTCCCGCCAGTTCGTCGCGGTAGGAGGTGCAGTTCTCGTGCAGCGCGGGGACCGAATAGTAGGCCAGGAAACGCTCCATCTCCAGGGCGTTCAGCTCCTCGTGCAGGCGCAGCAGGGTGCGGTAGTCGCTCTCCTGGGGGATCGCCGCCAGGAGGGAATCCTGGCGGCGGGAAAAGCTGCGCAGCGGGGCGAACTCGTCCTGCGCGCTTTGCTCCAGCCCCTCCAGGAGCCTGCTGATCTCGGCGCGCTCCAAGAGGGGGAGGAACTCGTGCACCTGACCCATGAGCTCCTGGATCAGTTGGTCGTCGCTTGGGTTTGGGGGGAAGTTCGGCTGGGGCATGTTCCGCTCCAATAAAAAAATGGGGAAGGTTTCCCTTCCCCATGATTACAGACTAAGCGGGTGTTGTCTAATGCTCGACGGCCTTCGCCATGCCGAGGCCGGTGTTCTGGCGCACGTAGACTTCGTCGAACATCTCCTCGGAGCGCCGGTTCGGGAAGGCGAGGGCGCCCAGGATGGCGGCCAGGAAGCCGAGCGGGATGGAGACGATGCCCGGGTTCTTCAGCCCGAAGAGCGGCTTGTCGAGCCCCATGAGGGAGGTGCCGTCCTGCTTCTCCTCGACCCGTGCCTTCTCGAGGGCCTTGAGGTCCTTCTCGCCGAGCACCGCGCCGGCTGCCAGGGTGGACTGCTTCTTCTCCAGGGCGACCACGACCTTGTGGGCCTTGGCGGCTTCCAGCTTGGGATAGGTCATGTTGGGGGAGACCATGACCAGGCCGATGGAGGCGATGGTGCCGACCAAGAGGCCGCAGATGACCCCGCCGGTGTTGAATTTGCGCCAGAACAGCGACAGCACGACGACCGGCAGGTTGCCCGACGCGGCGACCGCGAAGGCGAGCGCCACCAGGTGGGCGACGTTCTGCTTTTCAGCGGCGATGCCGATGATGATGCCGCAGGCGCCTACCACGAAGGAGGTGATGCGAGCTGCCATGACCTGCTCGTGCTGGTCGGCGTGGCCGTCCTTGATCACGTTGACGTAGATGTCGTGGGCGATGGCCGCGGAGGCCGCCAGCACCAGGCCGGAGACGACGGCGAGGATGGTGGCGAAGGCGACGGCGCAGAGGAAGGCGAGGAACAGGTCACCGAAGATCGGCGCGATTTCTGCGCCCATCTGCTGTGCCAGCATCAGGGTGGCCATGTTGCCGCCCGGGTCGACCGAGGTGATCCCCTGCGGGGTCAGGTGGATGGCTGCGCCGAAACCAAGCAGCGTGGTCAGGACGTAGAAGCCGCCGATGATGAACATGGCGATGATGACGGACTTGCGTGCGGCCTGCGCGGTCGGGACCGTGAAGAAGCGCATCAGGATGTGCGGCATGCCGGCGGTGCCGAGCACCAGGGCCATGCCGAGCGAGATCTGGTCCAGCGGGTTCTTCAGGTACAGGCCGGGCTCCAGGAAGCGCTGTCCGGCATCGATGCCGCTCATGATGACGCCGTCCTTGAGCATCAGCTTGGAGACGTGGTCCTGGATGTCGGGGCTGTTGACGATGGTGTCGAAGAAGCCGATCGGGTTGAAGCCCGCCTTCGCCATGACCAGCACGGAGAGGAGCAGGGCGCCCGACATGAGCAGGCCGGCCTTGATGATCTGTACCCAGGTGGTGGCGACCATGCCGCCGAAGACGACGTAGCCGACCATCAGGATGCCGACGCCGATGATGGAGGTCTTGTAGGGGATGCCGACCAGAAGGGCCATCAGCTTGCCGGCCCCGACCATCTGTGCGGTCAGGTAGAAGGTGGAGACGGAAACGGTCGAGATTGCCGCGAAGGCGCGCACCGGCTTGGGCGAGGTCCTGAAGGAGAGGATGTCGCCCAGGGTGTACTTGCCGGCGTTGCGGCACGGCTCGGCCACGATCAGGAGCACGGTGATGTACGCCACCAGCCAGCCGACCGAGTACATGAACCCGTCGTACCCGTAGAGCGAGATCAGGCCGGAAATGCCGAGGAAGGAGGCTGCCGACATGTAGTCGCCGGCGATGGCCCAGCCGTTCTGGGTGCCGGTGATGCCGCCGCCCGCCGCGTAGAAGTCGGCTGCGGTCTTGGTCTGCTTGGCGGCCCAGACGACGACCCCCATGGTGATGGCGATGATGACCGCGAACATGCTGATGGTGACGGTCTTGTTGGCCTTGAGTTCTCTTTTCTTGGGGGCCGGGGCCTCTGCCTTGGCTGCTTCCGGCGCAGCGGCGGGGGCTGCCAGGGCGGGCGCGCCCGGTGCGGCTGCCGCTGCGGGAGCGCTGGCTGCGGGTGCTGCGCCCGGAGCGGCTGCTGCCTTATTGGGCTCTTCGGCGAAGGCGGCTGCGGCAACGGAGAGGGCCAGTGTAGCGGCTATGATGATTTTCTTCAGGGTCATGTCGTATCCTCCTTTACTTTAGAGATGTAATTCGTCGATCAGTTCGCGGGTGAGTCGGTCGAAGTCCTTGTTGGCGACGTGGGCGTAGTACAGTGCCAGGCCCCAGGAGACGAAGAACTGGGAGAGGGCGAAGATGTAGCCGAAGTTGATGACGCCGATGATCTTGACCTTGAAGATTCCCGGCGTGTACGCGGCCCCGATGGGGAGCAAGAAATAGTACACGAGGGAGAATACCCACCATCCGAAAAGGAAGGCCGTCTTTTTGTGATGCAGTTCTACGAATTTCGGATTCTTGGCGATTGCCGCCCAATCGTACTTTTTTTCTGCCATGGTTTGTCACTCCTTTCTTGGTAAAAAGCGCTGTTGTCGTGGCGGCGTCCCGCCCCAGTAAATTCCGATCAATACCCGATAAAATCCTCCTTTAACCATGTTGTTTATTTCGTAACCGGCCTGCGATGCGAGACGGGGTAGTTTTGCCAAGCTGTTTGGCCGCCGTTTGCCGTAAGGAAAGTATCCGATCCTGCGGCTTTTTCAGGTGCAATGGTGGGGCGCGCGTAATGACACGCCACTCATTTGCCGCCCGATTTCAGCGTATACGTAGCTTTCTTTTATCATATGATTTGTGAATGTACAATAAAAATAAACACTGTTTTAAATATGTTCGCATATTTTTCGCCGGAAACCGGCGCATCTGGTCGCATATACTCGACTGAAAATATTGATTATATTCGGATTTCCTGGGGAAATCTTATTTGCTCGGTGCGCGGTCGTAGCCCCGAAAGGGCCGGTTGTGGTGTTTTATTGATGGTTATCGCATAATTACAAAACGCTGTCGCACGAAGGCGGCAAAAGCGCCGGCCCTTGTTTTCCGATCCCGCTTAGCTAATGATAGCCGCTTCTCGGCGAATGTAAAATAATTGTCAAATATTTAGGGTGCTTGTGGCTGGACCAGATTTGGAAAGGGGGCGTGCTTCATGGGAAGGGGGCTGCCGCCGCGGCGGGGTCGGGATTTGCCGGGGGGGATGCCGGCGGAGAAAAAGGTCCTGGTGCCTGTCGAAAAAAACGGGGCAGCTTCAAAAGCTCCCCCGTTCCAGGCGTCGTCCGTCAGGTGCCGTCAGTTTCCGGCCGCCCGCATCCTTTTGCTGGGGCCGTTCATCCTGATGGCGGCGGCGAACTCCATCCAGAAGATCAGGTAGATGGAGACCATCAGCGATAGGCCGATGTTGGCATTTTCCGCGCCCAGCGCCTTGCTGAGGATCGGTGATGCGAAGCCTGCGCCGAGCGTGCCGGTCGCGCGCTCCAGCAGGTAGAAGACCGGCAGGGTGAAGAGTGTGCCGGCGACCATGATGGCGATGCCGCGCCCGCGCCTGACCCAGTACTTGGGGGAGAACCCGAACATCCGCATGAATATGACCACCAGGATGAGCCAGACCGAGTAGTCGACCGCAGCGTCTGGGAGCGCCAGTTTGTTCTTCACCAGCGTCACCTCGAGGACGGTGACGGCGAAGAGCAGCACGAACATCCAGTTGAACTTCTCGTTGGCCTGGGTCTGCCAGTTCCTGCTGTCGGGGGCCGCTGCCTCCTTGGCGCTGTGGTTGGGAGTGCCCAGGGCCGAGAAGAGGATCGCGAACCAGATCCCCGCGTTGTGGAACAGCAGGGAGGCGTGGTTGCCGGCGACGTTGGCGATGCGCGACATCGGGTCGCGGGCGAAGTCCGCGGCGATCCGCATCAGGAAGAGGTTCACGATGATGGAGCACATCATGATGACCACGGTGGTGAAGATCCTGCGCGGCAGCAGGTAGGGGTCGATCCGGTCGGGGAAGCCGAGAATGAAGGCGAACCAGATGAGGTACATGATGAGCGGGATGCCGAGGCAGATGCCGTAGACGGAGTTGCCGGCGAAGTCGCCGTTTTGGGCGTAGATGACGTACTTCTGGGGATTTGCCGGGTTGCCGTTGGCGGCCTGCACCACGTCCTTGGGGACCTTGTTCACGCAGGGGAGCAGCTCCATGGCGTACCAGCCGTGGTCACCCTGGCTCTGGTCGACGACCCAGTACTGGTCGCCCATCATCTCGTCGAGGCCCTGGAAGATGCGCAGCGAAAAGGTGGCGCAGATGACGACCACGACCAGCAGCAGGAGCGCATTGGATAGTTTCATCGGCATCGTTGGTCTCCTCCGGAAACTAGGGCCGCTGGCAGGACGGCTTTTCAGTGGGGGGATTCGGCGGCGGCGCGAAGCCGGCCGCCGGCTATTCCTTGTGGGTGGTCCAGAACATGGAGACCGCATTGGCGGCGAACAGCCCGTAGAGCCACATGGTGTTCCAGGCAGGCCCGGACCAGTGGCTGCCCCGGCCTCCTCCCACCACCCCCGAGGCGATCACGATCCCGATCATGGCGGTGAAGGCGACCATGGCGACCGCGCGCAGGATGGCGGAGTTGCGCCAGGTGTGCCGCTCCAGCTCCTCGATCCTTGCCAGCAGTTCCAGTTCTTTTTCGCTCATCGCCGTTCTCCTTACCGTGACTAAAAGGTTTCACCGCCGCCCGCGTCGGGCGGCCGCCGGATTAGCACCGGGAACGTTCCGGAAACCCTGGCAGGCCGTCGGGTCAAACCGGGCACAGCCTCGACTTGGTCCGTTCTTCGGGGATCCGGTCGGAAAGTTCCTGGTATTTCAGGCATTCACCATAGCGACAGCTGCAGAAACGGATGATCTGCTTCACGTCGTAGGGGGAGATGTAGCCGCACCCGACGTCGCAGTAATCATCGTTTTTCCCGTAAAATGGGCAGATCGCATCTTTCTGCATAAGAGCTCAAATCCCCCAGGGTTGTGACACTGTTGCTGCGTCCAGCAAGAAAGGTTGACGCCTTCAGCTCTGCAACCGGTGTACCAAATCGTGGGAAACGGGGGGTGGTCGGATTAATCCATTTAATTCAAGGCTCTTAGCCGAGGGCTGCTTCCTGGCCCCGGCGCCCGGCCGGTCCCGTTTTTTGCAAAAACGCAAACAATATTAGGCTGTTTTATTGTTGGGGCGCCGGCCCGGCCCAAAGCCGCGCGGCGGCTGTGCAGTATTTATCGCTGTTGTGACGGGTGGTTACGGCTCCGAGCCCATGGATTCCGGTTGCTTTTGCAGTTGTGCAAAGCTGTTTCGGCCCTTTTTTGCAGTATTGCGAATTACGCCGCGGCCCGGGGGGAGCGCTCTGCCCGCTCGGGCGCCAATCTTCCGCAACAAGGGCCCTACCTCCCCTTCAAGGGGGGGCCACCCCCATCCCCCTCCTCCTCCCCCTTGATGGGGGAGGGACGTGATGGCGGGAGATTGGCGCCAACCGGGAAAGGCAAAGCCCGCGGGAGGCGGGCTTTGCCTGCGCTGGGTGCGGGCGTGCCGGGCGCCGGGACCGGCTGGGGAGGTGGGCGGGGTGCTGTCCGGCCGCAGGCGCTGGGGGGGTGCGGCGCCGGCGGCTAGGGGGCGGAGGAGTTGTACTCGTCCTTCCGGATGCCGTATTTCTTGATCTTGCGGTAGATGGTGGCCATGTTGGTGCCGGCCTCCCTGGCGGCGGCCTCCACGTTGCCGCCGTTCTTGCGCAAAAGGCCCCGGATGTAGTCGGTCTCGAAGCGCGACAGCGCCTTGGTGTACTCCCCCTCGTCGGCGACCGGATCCCCCTCCTGCGGCTCTTGCGCCGACACCTCGATGAACTGGGCGAGCACCGGCAGGGTGATGTAGTTGCTTCCCTCCATGGCAAGCGACGCCTCGATGACGTTGCGCAGCTGGCGGATGTTGCCGGGCCAGGCGTAGTCGACCGCGGCCTCGTGGGCGTCGGGAGCCAGCCCCTTGATCTGGGTGCCGAACTTGCTGTTCTGCAGCCCGATGAAATGGGCCGCCAGCAGGGGGATATCGTCCCTGCGCTCGCGCAGCGGCGGCAGGTGGATGTTGACCACGTTCAGCCGGTAGAAGAGGTCCTCGCGGAACTCCCCGGCCTTGACCGCAATCTTCAGGTCGGCATTGGTGGCGGAGAGCACCCGCACGTCCACCTTGGTGGGGGTCGGGTCGCCCAGCCGGTTGAACTCCTGCTCCTGGAGGAAACGCAGCAGCGTTTTCTGCACGGTCATCGGGAGGTTGCCGACCTCGTCCAGGAAGAGGGTGCCGCCGTCGGCGGTCTCCAGCAGGCCGCGCCGGTTCTCCGCGGCACCCGTGAAGGCCCCCTTGCGGTAGCCGAACAGCTCGCTCTCCAAAAGCGAGGCGGGGAGCGCCCCGCAGTTGATGGCGACGAACTTCTTCTCCTTGCGCGGCGAGTTGTAGTGGATCGCCTGGGCGATCAGCTCCTTGCCGGTGCCCGACTCGCCGGTCACCAGCACGGAGGTGTCGCGCACCGCGATCTTCTCCACCCGCTCCAGGACCTCCTTCAGCCCCTGGGAGGCGCCGATGATGTTGTCGAAGCGGAACCTGCCGACCAGCTCCTCGCGCAGTTCCCGGTTCTCCTCCATGAGGCGCGTGTGCTGCAGGGCGTTTTTCACCCGGTAGAGCAGCTCCTCGGGCTCGAACGGCTTGGTGAGCATGTCGTAGGCGCCCTTTCTGAGGGCCTGGATCGACATCTCGACGGTGGCGTAGGCGGTGACCATGATGACGGGAACCGCGGGGTCCTTCTGCTTCACCTTCTGCAGCAGTTCCAGGCCGTCCATGCCGGGCATCTTGATGTCCGTCACCAGGAGGTCCCACTGGCCCGCCTGGAAGGTCTCCACGGCCTCGAACGACCTGGTGAACGCGGTCACCGCGTAGCCGTTGTCCGAGAGCACCGCCTCCATCATGCGGCAGAGCCCCTCCTCGTTGTCGATCACCATTACTCGTTTCTTCGCCGTCACGCTCTACCTCTTGGTGTCCTGATTAGTGCAGCCCAGTCTCTATTCCTCACCTGCGGCGCTATTCCCCCCCTAGCACAGGGGGGAAGGGGCGCGCAGCGAGACAGGGGGGGGCACCGCCCGGCGCAAGACCCCCCTGCTTCACTGCGTTCAGCTTCCCCCCTATTCGCATAGGGGGGATACTGCCGGCCCCGCACCAGGGGGAAGCATCACCCGCTACTTGTCTGCAGCCACTTCCTAGATGTATTCGTCCCGGTCCACCGGCAGCCGCACCTCGACCGTGGTGCCGAGCCCGATCTCGCTCTCGATGCCGATCTTGCCGTGGTGCTGCTCGATGATCTGCTTGGTGATGGCCAGGCCCAGGCCGGTCCCCTTGACCCGCGTGGTGAAGAACGGCTCGAAGATCTTCTCCATGTGCTCCGGGGGGATTCCGCCGCCGTTGTCGCTGAACTTGAGGCTCACGCACCCCTCGGCGCCGAAGCCGGAGGATACCACCAGCCGCCCCCCCTTCTGCATGGCGGCGCCCGCGTTCAGGATCAGGTTGATCGCCACCTGGCGCAGCTGGTCGCCGTCCACCATGATGGCGGGGAGCGCCGGGTCGAACTGCTTTTGGACCGTCACATGATGCATGTCGGTGTGGTTCGCCGCAAAGTCGACGATCTGCTCCAAAAGCTCGTTGATGTTGGTCTCCTCGAGGACCGGCTGCGGCGTCCTGGCGTAGCTCAGGAGGTCCTGGACGATCTTCTTGCAGCGCTTGCTCTCGCGCTTGATCTCGTGGATGTACCGGTAGTTCGGGTCGTCGGGGGAGAGCTTCCCCTCGATGTACCCCGCGTAGCCGAGGATGACGCCGAGCGGGTTGTTGATCTCGTGCGCCACCCCGGAGGAGAGGACCCCGAGCGAGGCCATTTTCCCCTGCTGCGCCAGGGTGGCTTCCAGCTCCTTGTTGTGCTTTATGATGGTGGTCATCCGGTTGAAGGCGACGGCAAGCTCCCCCAGTTCGTCGTTGGTGGTCACCTCGATGCGCTCGTCCAGGCGCCCCTGCTTCACCTTCCTGATGACGCTCATCATGTGGTTGATCGGGTTGGTCATCACCCGGGCCGCCACGAAGACCAGGAGCACGGCGATCACGGCCACGAAGATGGTGAGCACGACCATGCTCTCCATGATGCGCCCCTTGATGGCGTTCGCCTCCTGGTAGAATTCGTCCTCGTAGGAGCCGACCGCGACGATCCAGTTCCACGGCTTGAAGTATTCGTAGCGCACGATCTTCATGCGCGGCGCCGGGTCGCCCGCGTTTTTCCAGGGGTAGCGGATCCAGCCGCTCTTGGTCTGGCACATCTCCTTGATGAAGTGCTCGCCGTTGGAGTCGGTGGCGTCCAGGAAGTTCTTCCCCTCCCCGGTCGGGTGGATCATGAAGTTCCCCCCGGTGTCCAGGCAGAAGACGTAGCCGGTCTTGCCCACCTGCTTGCTCTTGATCTTCTCCTTGAGCGCTGCGAAGGAGCGGCGTTCGAAGGCGACGTCGTCGTAGGTCTCCTCCAGGTAGCCCCCCGCTGCGATGATCCAGTCCCACTCCTTGAAATAGCGGTAGGCGACGACCTTCTTGCGCAGCACCTTGTCGCCCAGCGCGGCGTTCTTCCAGGGGTACACGATGTAGAGCACCTCGCCGGGCTTGGAGTGCACCGCCTTCTCGCACATCTCGCGGATGAAGTAGCGCCCCTTCTCGTCCTGGCTGTTGAAGACGTTGGTCCCCTCCTGGGCGACGTGCACTTTCAGTTCGCCCTTGCTGGTCATGGCGTAGATGTAGCCGGTATCCCCGACGTTCACCCTGCTGAGCGCGTTGTGCGCCTCGCGCATCGCCGTGGCCAGGTCGGTCCGGCCGCTTTTGTACTCCCTTTGCTGGGAGCGCACCACGTTGTAGGCGAGGTCGGTCAGGGTGGCGAGCTCCTTGTTGAAGCTCTTCTCCTTGTCCTCCTTGTAGACCTGGAACTGCTGGTAGTGTGAGTTGAGCAGGTCGACGGTGAACCCCGCCATGTGCTCCAGGTCGTCCTTGCTGGTTTGGGTGATGCCGAGGTAGGCCTGCTTGGTGGAGATGTAGCCGATCACCCCGCCGACGATGAAGATCGGGATGGTGACGAGCGGCAGGACCAGCACCATCATCTTCCAGCGCAGTTTCAGGTTGTTGACGTAATTGAAGAGGGTCTGCACGGGTTTCCTTTCCGGTTGCAAGAGACGGTTCACGGCAAAAGGCAAGAGGCAAGGTGTCACAGAAGGAGCGAAGATCTGATGGGGGAGGAACTGCCGTGGCGATCAGGTCTTCAGGGCGATGGTGGCGGCCGCGGGGGAGCGAGCTGGCAACCAGGCCACATCGTGAGCGATAGTAGCGTATACAGTGAGCAAAACGCCAGAGTTTTTTCGCACATCTGCGAAATTCCCGGGGCGGGTGGGCAGGATCCGGCTTCGGGGAGAATTTATTTTCTCACTTTGGGCAAAAGCTGGTACTGTCAAGGCTGGGAGCCCGGCTGGCAGTGGCCCGGAAACGCGCCAGTGCGCTCTGTCTGGATCTGCAGATTTAAGGAGTAACCATGGAAATCCCCGACTATCCCGCTTCCAGGGAGCTCACTCTTGAGGACAAGCCCCTTTTGGACCGTCTCTTCCTGGAGTTGCAGCCCCGCATCTCCGAACTCACCTTTGCCAACCTGTATCTGTTCCGGGCGGTGCACGACTACCGGCTGACCCGGGTAGGCGACGCGCTGGTTGCCCTGGCGCGCGGTTGGGACGGCTCTCCCTATTTCCTGCCTCCCTTCACCGGGGAGGTCGGCGCTGCCGCCCGGGAACTGCTGGCGACGGGGCTCACCCTCTACGGAGCGGACGATGCCTTCCTGGCGCGCCACTTTCCGGCAGCCGGAGGGTTTGAGGTCGTCGCGGACCGGGACAACTTCGATTACCTGCACGTAAGGGAAGAGATGGCCCAATTGAGCGGGAAGAACTACCACAAGAAGAAGAACCGGGTGAACTACTTCATGGTGCGGCATCGCTATGCCGTGGAGCCCTATGCTGCGCGGCATCTGCAGGGGGCGCTGGCGGTGCTGGACGAGTGGCTTCGGGTGAGGACCGCCATGGGGCCGAGTTCACTGGGGGGCGAGGTCGAGGGGGCGCGCGAGGCGCTGGCACTGTGTGACGAGCTGGGACTTTCCGGCGTGGTGCTGCTGGTCGAAGGGGAGGTGAAAGGGTTTGCCCTCGGGGAGCGGCTGAACCAGTCCACCGCTGTGTGTCATTTCGAGAAGGGAGACCTTTTCATGGAGGGACTCTATCAGTTGCTGGACCGGGAGTTCTGCCGGCTGTTGTTCACCGACTGCCGTTACCTGAACCGCGAGCAGGATCTGGGAGAGTTGTCGCTTCGGCAGGCGAAGCTCTCCTACCACCCGGCGGAGCTTGTGAGTAAATACCGGGTAAAAGCGTTAAGCCGTTGAGTCGTTGAGTCGTTGAGTTCCTACTCGACCACTCGACGTCTCGACCACTCGACGTCTCGACGTCTCAACGATTCTCCCGCATCTCCCCCAGCCTCTTCCCCAAAAAGTCATCCAGCTCCAGCGCGGCGGCGTCGAAATCCTCCATGCTGAGGTCGTAGTCCCCCTCCCAGTCCCGGTTCTTGTAGTAGACCTTGTCGTAGTAGTCGCAGACCAGCCCGGTCATGAAGGGCTCCATCTCCCAGCGCTCCAGGTTCCCGGCGAGCTCGTCGCACACCTTGCCGCCCAGCTTCTTGCGTATGCGCTGCAGGGCGGCCGCCATCTCGTCCTTGTACTCGGGGAGCCCGTACTCCTTTATCAGGCGCCCGACCCGGGTCGGAAGCTCCGCGTAGCACCAGATCCTGATCCCCGCCGCCATCTTCTGGTAGAAATCCCCCGGCAGCGACACCCTGCCGATCCGCTCGCTCTCCCCCTCCACGATCAGGGGGAGCCCCGCAGGCGCCTTCCTGACCGCGTCCCAGAGCAGGGTCTCGAAGCGCTTCTGGCTCAGGGTCTGGTTCAGGCCGAGCTGGCCGAAGGCGGAGCCCCGGTGGCAGGCCAGCCCCTCCAGGTCGACGACCGAGTGGCCGGTATCCCTGAGTCCCAAAAGAAAGGTGGTCTTGCCGGTCCCCGTCATGCCGTGCAGCACGACGAGCGGGGCGGGCGGGACAAAGGGGCGGAAGTAGTCGGAGACGTGGTTGCGGAAACTCTTGTAGCCGCCGACCAGCTGCACGGCCTGGTGGCCGGTCAGATCCAGTATGGAGGTGACCGTCTTGCTCCTCAGCCCCCCGCGCCAACAGTAGACCAAAAGCGGCCTCCCCTCGGCCCGGGTCGCGATGCTCTCGACCAGCTCCGGAAAGCGGTGCGCGGTCAGCTCCAGCCCGCGCCGGCGGGCCGCGTGCGGCCCCCCCTCCTTGTAGAGGGTGCCGATCTCCACCCGCTCTTCGTTGCTCAGCAGCGGGGCGTTGATCGCCCCAGGGATGTGGTCCTCCTGGAACTCCAAAGGGGTGCGGACGTCAACGGGAAGGTGGCTGTCGAGAAGGGTCTCAATGAAAGGTGTTGTCGCTGGCACGCGTTTCTCCTGTAGTGGGCCATTATAGGGAGAGCTCCGCATTATTGCAAGGTAAGCGTTGGGGGGATGTTGTATAATCGTGGTGTCGCAGCGGCGCTGTGGCTGGCAGGCGGCGGGCCCACAGGCGCCGCGCCGCCTTTTCTGTTGAGCGATTTTCACTTGTGTGGTATCTTACACTGTTTTTACATCCCTTTTTACAAATGCTAAGGAGATTTTATAGATGTTTGGCGCGCTTATAAAGAAGTTTGTCGGGAGTAAGAACGAGCGGGAGCTGAAACGCCTCTGGCCCGTCGTCGAGCGCATAAACCAGCTGGAAGCCGAGATGACGAAACTCTCCGACGAGGCGCTCAGGGGGAAGACCGTCCAGTTCAGGGAGCGCCTGGCCCGGGGCGAGAGCCTCGACGCCCTGCTCCCGGAGGCCTTCGCCGTCTGCCGCGAGGCGGGAAAAAGGGTGCTCGGCATGCGCCACTTCGACGTGCAGCTGATCGGCGGCATGGTGCTGCACTCCGGCAAGATCGCCGAGATGAAGACCGGCGAGGGGAAGACCCTGGTGGCGACGCTCCCCTCCTACCTGAACGGGCTCTCCGGCAAGGGGGTGCACGTGGTGACGGTGAACGACTACCTCGCCAAGCGCGACTCCGACTGGATGGGGCGCATCCACAAGTTCCTCGGGCTCTCCGTCGGCGTCATCGTGCACGGCCTGGACGACGACGAGCGCCGCGAGGCCTACGCGGCCGACGTCACCTACGGCACCAACAACGAGTTCGGCTTCGACTACCTCAGGGACAACATGAAGTTCGACTTGGCCGACTACGTACAGCGCCCCTTCAACTTCGCCGTGGTCGACGAGGTCGACTCCATCCTGATCGACGAGGCGAGGACGCCGCTCATCATCTCCGGTCCCACCGAGGACTCCACGGACAAGTACTACATCATCGACCGTATCATCCCGCTGCTCAAGAAGGGCGAGGTGATCGAGGTGGAGGCGAACACCCTCTCCGGCAAGAGGAAGACCTACACCGGCGACTTCACGGTGGACGAGAAGGCCAAGAGCGCGACCCTCACCGAGGAGGGGGTGCGCAAGGTGGAGCAGCTGCTGAAGATCGAGAACCTCTACGACCCGCGCAACATGGAGATCCTGCACCACACCCAGCAGGGGCTGCGCGCCCACGCCCTGTTCAAGCGGGACGTGGATTACGTGGTCCGGGACAACGAGGTGCTGATCGTCGACGAGTTCACCGGCCGGCTCATGCCGGGCCGCCGCTGGTCCGACGGGCTGCACCAGGCGATCGAGGCGAAGGAGGGGGCGAAGATCGAGAACGAGAACCAGACCCTCGCCACCGTCACCTTCCAGAACTACTTCCGGATGTACCCGACGCTCTCCGGCATGACCGGCACCGCGGACACCGAGGCGGTCGAGTTCCACAAGATCTACAAGCTGGAAGTCGTGGTCATCCCGACCAACCGGCCGCTGCTGCGCCCGGACTTCCCGGACGTGATCTACAAGACGGAGCGCGAGAAGTTCAACGCCGTCATCGAGGAGATCAAGGAGCTGCACCTTAAGGGGCAGCCGATCCTGGTCGGCACCATCTCCATTGAGAAGTCGGAGGAGCTCTCGGAACTCCTGAAGCTGCAGGGAATCCCGCACTTCGTGCTGAACGCGAAGCAGCACGAGCGCGAGGCGGAGATCGTGGCGCAGGCGGGCCGCAAGGGGATGGTGACCATCGCCACCAACATGGCGGGCCGCGGCACCGACATCGTGCTCGGGGGGAACCCCGACGGCCTGGCGCGCCAGGACTTCGGCGGCACCCCGGAGACCAAGGCCGAGGCGTTCATCGAGGCGTTTGAGAAGCTGAGTAGCGACGACGCCCCCCAGGCAGAGCTGGTCCAGACCCTCAAGCGTGATTTCCCCGAGGTGGCCGAGGCGGTCATCGCGTACCTGGACGAGAACGAGGAACCCGACTACGACGAGCTGCAGGAACTGGTCTTCGCCCAGAACAAGAAGCTGTTCGACGCCATGGTCGACAAGTACAAGCCGGTCTGCGCCGCGGAGCACGACGAGGTCGTGGGGCTGGGCGGCCTGCACATCCTGGGGACCGAGCGCCACGAGTCGCGCCGCATCGACAACCAGCTGCGCGGCCGTTCCGGCCGCCAGGGCGACCCCGGCTCCTCCCGCTTCTACCTGTCGCTGCAGGACGACCTGCTGCGCATCTTCGGCAGCGAGCGGGTCTCCATGATCATGGACAAGCTCGGCATCGAGGAGGGGGAGGCGATCACCCACGGCCTGATCACCCGCGCCATAGAGAACGCCCAGAAGAAGGTCGAGGCGCACAACTTCGAGATACGCAAGCACCTGATCGAGTACGACGACGTCATGAACAAGCAGCGCGAGGTGATCTACACCCAGCGAAAGGAGATCCTGGCCGGCAACGAGATCAGGGACAGCTTCCTCGGCATGGTGGACGACACCGTGAGCGACCTGGTGGCCGCCTTCGCCATCGACAAGGTCGCCGCCCGCGACTGGGACTGGCAGGGGATCGAGGACAGCGTGGGGAAGACCTTCGGCTACAACCTCGACCTGACCCCCGACGTGCTGTCCCGGCTCACCCCGGTGAACTTCGACGACCTCCTGCGGGGAGGGGCGCGCCAGCGCTTCACCCAGAAGCTCACCGAGTTCGGCGAGGAGTTGATGGACCACCTGATCAAGGTGATCATGCTGCAGGTGATCGACACCCAGTGGAAGGACCACCTGCTCTCCATCGACCACCTGAAAGAGGGGATCGGGCTGCGCGGCTACGGCCAGAAGGACCCCAAGCAGGAGTACAAGCGCGAGGCCTACCAGCTCTTCATGGACATGATGACCCGCATCCGGCAGGAAGTCGTGGAGAAGATCTACTGGGTGCAGGTGGCCCAGGACGAGCAGGAGCTGGAGAAGATCGAGGTGGAGCAGGTGCGCCAGCAGCAGCGCATGGTGTTCAACCTGGGGGACCAGCCCGAGCCGCCGCCGCAGGTCCAGCCCGCCAAGAGCAGGCGCAGCGTCGGCAGGAACGATCCCTGCCCCTGCGGCAGCGGGCAGAAGTACAAGAAGTGCTGCGGCAAGTAACAGGCTCTGGCATGATCGGACCGATCGGTCCGATCCGACCGATCGGTCGGATGAAGAACGCAGTGGAGGTTTTATGAGCATCAAGGGATTTCGGTTCTCCGCCGTGGAGGCCGCCATCAAGAAGCCGGGCCGCCTCGACCTGGCACTCATCTTCTCCGACGTCCCCGCCAACGTCGTGGCGGTGTTCACCACCAACAAGGTGCAGGCGGCGCCGGTCATCATCTCGCGCCAGCGCGCCCGGAACCGCAACTGCCGCGCCCTCCTGGTGAACAGCGGCAACGCCAACGCCTGCACCGGCGAACAGGGGATGGCGGACGCCCTCTCCTGCGGCCGGCGCGCCGCCGAGGCACTCGGCCTGCCGGACGAGGAGCTCCTGATCGCCTCGACCGGCGTCATCGGCCAGACGCTCCCCATGGACCGTTTCTCCCGCGCCATCCAGCCCCTGGTGGACGGCCTGGACGGCGGCACCCTGGACCAGGTCGCCAGCGCCATCATGACCACGGACAGCTTCGCCAAGATCGAGCAGCGCGAGGGGAGCGCCGGCGGCAGGAGCTACCGGATCGAGGGGGTCGCCAAGGGGGCCGGGATGATCCAGCCCAACATGGCCACCATGCTCTCCTTCCTGGTGAGCGACGCCGCGATCGAACCCGGTCTGCTGGCGAGCTGCTTCGGCCAGGCGGTGGAAGGCTCCTTCAACGCGATCACGGTGGACGGCGACATGTCCACCAACGACACCGCGCTGATCTTCGCCAACGGCGCCGCCGGCAACCCGGTCATCAAGGCCGGCACCCCCGAGGCCGCCGCGTTCCTCGCCCTGCTGCAGGAGGTCACCCTGTCGCTCGCCAAAATGATCGTCAAGGACGGCGAGGGGGCCACCAAGTTCGTCACGGTCAAGGTGTGCGGGGCCGCGAGCGGCGCCGATGCCAAGAAGGCGGCGCTCGCCGTCGCCAACTCGCTCCTGGTGAAGACCGCGTTCTTCGGGCAGGACGCCAACTGGGGCAGGATCATCGCCGCGCTCGGCTACTCCGGCGCCCAGCTGGAGCAGGAGCGGGTGGAGATTTCCTTCGACGAGGTGGTCATGGCGTCGGGCGGGATCTTCGCCGGCGGCGACGCCGAGGCGGCCGGCACGGAGGTCCTGAAGCGCCCGGAGTTCACCGTCGGCATAAACCTGGGGCTCGGCGCCGGCGAGGGGGTCGTCTACACCAGCGACCTCTCCTACGACTATGTCCGGATCAACGCGGATTACCGGACCTGACCGGTCGAGGCTACCTGCTGGAGGCACCATGACTTGCACCAGACTACTTTGTACCGCCTGCGCCGCCCTGCTTTTCGCCCTCTCAGGGCGCGCGCCGGCTCAGGCGAGCGACCTGAAGGTCACGGAGATGGCCGTCACGACCAAGGTCGTCAAGGGAAACCCGATCGACTCGGTGCGTCGCATCTCCTCCTCCTCGGTGAAGGCACTCTACTGCTTCACCCGGATCGCGGCCCCCAAGGATACCGACACCACCATAAAGCACGTCTGGTACCTCAATGACCAGGTGGTGGCCGAGGATACCATGCCGGTGAAAGGGTCGCACTGGCGCACCTACAGCCGCAAGGGGGTCGAAAAGGGAGTTTCCGGGGAGTGGCGCTGCGAGGCGCACGACAGCGACGGCAATTTGCTGAAGTCGGTCAGCTTCAGAATGAACTAGCAGGGATTTCCGAGTGCGGTATCTGCCAAGCCCTGCGCCCCGGCGCGCCCTGACCTTACTGGTCAGCCTGATCTGCCTCTGCCTGCTCGCGGTCGCGGCACCCTGCCCGGGGGCGGAAACCGCAAGGATCGACGCGCTCCTGGCCGACGCCATCGGCCGCAACCTGATCGCCGGCGGCGTGGTGCTGGTCGGCAGCCGCGACAAGGTGCTCTTCGAACGCGCCTACGGCAAGGTCTCCGGGGCCCCCGAGGCGCGGGCCATGACCCCCGACACGGTCTTCGACCTCGCCTCCCTCACCAAGGTGATCGCCACCACCCCAGCGGTGCTGAAGCTCGCGGAAGAGGGGAGGCTCTCCCTGCTGGACCCCGTGGTGAAATGGTTCCCCGAATTCACCGGCCACGGCAAGGACGCGGTCCTGGTCCTGAACCTGCTCACCCACACCTCCGGGCTGGACGACATCCCGCTCTCCGACGCGGCGCCACTTGCCAGCGCGATCGAGGGTGCCGCCACCCAGAAGCTCAAGGGGGAAGTCGGGAGCCGCTTCAAGTACGCCGACCTCAACTTCATCCTGCTCGCCGAATTGACCCGCAGGGCGACCGGGGCTGGGCTCGACCTCTACGCCAAGGCCTCGTTCTACCGGCCGCTCGCCATGAGCGACACCACCTTCAACCCGAGCGACAAGGGGCGCTGCTCCGCGACGCTCGCCGAGGACCGGGTACTCTCCGGCGAGGTGCAGGACCACCTGGCGCGCCAGTTGGGCGGGGTGGCGGGGCACGCCGGGCTCTTCTCGACGGCCGGGGACCTCGCCAGGTTCTGCCGCATGATGCTTTCCGGCGGGACCCTGGACGGGAAAAGGGTGCTGGCGCAGCGCAGCGTGGACCAGATGACGGCGCCCTATTTCTCGCGCGGCGGCGACGTGGTGCGCGGGCTCGGCTGGGACATCGCCTCCCCGTACTCCTCGCCGCGCGGGCTCGGCTTCTCCAGGACCTCCTTCGGCCACACCGGCTACTCCGGCTCCTCCATCTGGATCGACCCGGCCGCCGACACCTTCGTGGTCCTGCTCACCGCGCGCACCGATTACAAGAAGGTGCACGAATTCAGCAGGTTTCGCGGCGAACTCTCCACGATCGCCTCGCTGCTCTTCGCGGTTCCGCCGGAGCTGCGCGAGATGGCCCATTTCAATGATGAGTGATTAATATGAAAAGGGCAAAAACCTTGACACCTTAGGGCCTTTATGTTAGCTTTTTCGCACCGATTTTGTCTCTGAAACGCCTGATTGACAGCTTCTATAGCAGGGGAGGGATTGATGGGCAATAGACTGCTCCTCGCAGATGACAGCATCACCATACAAAAGGTCGTGGCGATCATCTTTGCCAACGAGGAGTTTGAGCTCACCGTCGTGGACAACGGCATCGCTGCCCTGCAGAAGGCGCGGGAGGTCCGCCCCGATGTGATGCTGGTCGACGCCCTGATGCCCGGCAAGTCCGGCTACGAGGTTTGCGCGGAGATCCGGCGCGACCCGGCGCTCTCCGCCACCCCCATCCTGCTCCTGATCGGCGCCTTCGAGCCCTTCGACGAGGAGAAGGCGCGCGACTGCGGCGCGGACGCCTCCATCACCAAGCCGTTCGAGTCCCAGCAGCTGATCGACCGGGTCAAGGAGCTGCTGGTGCTGGGCTCTTCGAGAACAGCCGCTCCCGCGCCCGTTGCCGCTTCGTTTGCTCCCGTCGCCCCCGCGCCTGCTCCCGCCGCGGCGCCGCCCGCCATCGAGTCCGCCGCCGAGGAACTCTGGGGAGACCTCTCCTCCTTCGACACCATGCCTCCGGTCGTCACGGCCGCCGCACCCGTGGCCGCACCCGTGGCCGCACCCGTGGCCGTGCAACCCGTGCAACCCGTGCAACCCGTGCAACCCGTGCAACCCGCCCCGGTGAGCGGCTTCGCACAACCCGCCCCGGCCGCTGCACCCTTCGTGGCGTCCCAGCCGGCTCCGCAGCCGGCCGTCGCAGCCGGGCCGACCGAAGTCTTCGTGGAAGCGAGCTACGAGGACGACCTCTGGGGCGCCTTCGAGCTGGAGGAGATTCCGGAAAGCGCCGCCGCCGAGCCCGTCGCCGCTGAGGGCTGGCAGGCCGACGCGGAGTTCGAGGCGGAGGAGTTCTTCAGCTTCGAGGATGATTCCGACGCCATAGAGGAGACCGGGCCTGCCCTGGATCTCCCCGCTGCGCAGCAGCAGTCTGCCGAGGAGCTCTTCAGCTTCGCGCAGGAGCCGCCCGAGGCCGCCGCACCCGCGACCCAGCCTGAGGCCTTCGACTTCCCGGTGGAGGAGCCGTTCTCCTTCGACGCGGAGGTCGAGATTCCGGCAGCCCCGTTTGCCGCCGCTGCGGCGCCCGCGCCCCCGCAGCAGCCGAGCGTAGCGGCCTTCCAGGCCGAGGCGCCCCGGGCGACGGCACCCGCGCCCGCCGGCTACGCGCTCAGCGAGGCCGACCTGATCGCGGCCCTCTCCAAGATATCCCGCGAAGTCATCGAGCGGATCGTCTGGGAGGTGGTCCCCGACCTGGCCGAGGTGCTGATCAAGGAAGAAATCAGGAAGCTCAAGGCCGGGATCAAAGGCTAGCCCCCGAGGGGGGGGCCGCATTCGCTTCAAAAATCAGGGGATTTTTATCCCCTTTTTTAGTGTTCAAGGCTGCTGCCGGCGTCCTATCGGACCGATCGGTCGGATCCGACGGATCGGTCCGATGCCACGCCGGCCGGGAAAACAAGACAAAGGGAACCAACGATGGCAATCAGAGAGCTGGAAAAGGTATACGAGCCGAAGAGCGTGGAGCAGCGTTGGTACGAGGTGTGGGAGCGCGAGGGGTATTTCCACGCGACGCTCCCCTCCGACAAGCCGTCCTACAGTATCGTCATCCCGCCGCCCAACATCACCGGCGTGCTGCACATGGGGCACGCGCTGAACAACACCCTGCAGGACATCCTGTGCCGCTGGAAGCGGATGAGCGGCTACAACGTGCTCTGGATGCCGGGGACCGACCACGCGGGGATCGCCACCCAGAACGTGGTGGAGCGCCAGCTGGCCGCCGAGGGGAAGGACCGCTTCGAGCTGGGGCGCGAGGCGTTCATCGAGCGGGTCTGGCAGTGGAAGGGGGAGTCGGGCGGACAGATCATCGACCAGCTCAAAAGGCTGGGCGCCTCCTGCGACTGGGAGCGCGAGCGCTTCACCATGGACGCCGGCCTCTCCACCGCGGTGCGCGAGGTGTTCGTGCGCCTGTACCAGGAAAAGCTGATCTACCGGGACAACCGCCTGATCAACTGGTGCCCGCGCTGCCACACGGCGCTCTCCGACATCGAGGTGGAGCACGAGGAGAAGGCGGGGCACCTCTGGCACCTGCGCTACCCGGTCGTCGGGAGCGAGGAGTTCCTGACCGTCGCGACCACCCGCCCCGAGACCATGCTGGGCGACACGGCGGTCGCGGTCAACCCGGCCGACGAGCGCTACAGCCACCTGATCGGCGGCCGCGTGCTGCTGCCGCTGGTGAACCGCGAGATTCCGATCATCGCCGACGACTACGTCGACGTCGCCTTCGGCACCGGCATCGTGAAGATCACCCCCGCCCACGACTTCAACGACTTCGAGATGGGGCTGCGCCACAACCTGGACCGCATCAACGTGTTCGACGAATCGGGGATCGTGAACGCCGCCGGCAAGCAGTACGAGGGGATGGAGCGCTTCGCGGCCAGAAAGCAGGTGGTCGCGGACCTGGACGCCCTGGGCCTGCTGGAGAAGATCCAGGACCACTCCCTGTCGGTCGGGGGGTGCTACCGCTGCAAGACCGTCGTCGAGCCCTACATGAGCCTGCAGTGGTACGTGAAGGTGGCGCCGCTCGCTGAGAAGGCACTCGCCGCGGTGAAGGACGGCAGGACCAAGATCGTCCCGGCCCAGTGGGAGAACACCTACTACGACTGGATGGAGAACATCAGGGACTGGTGCATCTCGCGCCAGATCTGGTGGGGGCACCGGATCCCCGCCTGGTTCTGCGACCACTGCGGCCACATCACCGTCGCCAAGGAGGACCCCACGGCGTGCGCCGCCTGCGGCTCCGACGAGATCCGCCAGGAGACCGACGTGCTGGACACCTGGTTCTCCTCGGCGCTCTGGCCCTTCTCGACCCTGGGGTGGCCGGAAAAGACCCCGGAGCTCGCCTCCTTCTACCCGACCTCCTGCCTGGTGACCGGCTTCGACATCCTCTTCTTCTGGGTGGCCCGCATGATGATGATGGGGCTGCACTTCAGGGACGAGGTCCCCTTCACCGACGTCTACATCCACGCCCTGGTGCGCGACTCCCAGGGGCAGAAGATGAGCAAGTCCAAGGGGAACGTGATCGACCCCTTGACCGTCATCGACGCCTACGGCACCGACGCCTTCCGCTTCACCCTGGCCGCCTTCGCGGCGCAGGGGCGCGACGTGAAGCTCGCCGAGGAGCGCATCGCCGGCTACCGCAACTTCGCCAACAAGATCTGGAACGCCTCGCGCTTCGCCATGATGAACCTGGAGGGGTTCGAGCCGGAAGGGGTGGACTACAGCTCCCTGAAGCTCTCCAACGCCGACCGCTGGATACTGTTCCGCCTGAACGAGGCGGCCGGTTCCGTGCACGAGGCGCTGACCGGCTTCCGCTTCAACGAGGCTGCCAACGACCTGTACCGCTTCACCTGGAGCGAGTTCTGCGACTGGTACATCGAGCTCGTCAAGGACGACCTCTACAAGGGGGACGCCGAGCGCCAGGCAAGCGCCAGGTACGTGCTCTGGATGGTGCTGGAGAGTCTTTTGCGCCTGCTGCACCCCTTCATGCCCTTCATCACGGAGGAAATCTGGCAGGCGATCCCGGGGAGCGCGGGCCGTCCGGCATCGATCATGCTCGCCGAGTTCCCGACGCCGCGCGACGAGTGGGCCGGGTTCGCCGGTGCCGCCGCCGAGATGGAACTGGTCATGGACGTCATCAAGGGTATCAGGAACATCCGGGGCGAGATGGAGGTGGCGCCCAGTAAGCAGATCGCCGCCATCCTCGACTGCGGCTCTGCCGAGAGCCTGGCCCTTTTGAAGCGCAACGAGTACTACGTCATGAGTCTGGCGCGGCTCTCCGACCTCGCCATCGGCCAGGGAGTCGAGCGCCCCACCGAGGCGTCCCTGCAGGTGGCCGGCGACGTCGAGATCATCGTGCCGCTGCGCGGCCTGGTGAACGTGGAAGAAGAGGAGAAGCGGCTTGGCAAGGAGATCGCCAAGATCGACAAGGACATCGAGTTCCTCACCAAGAAGCTGGAAAACCCGAGCTTCGTGGAGCGGGCGCCCGCCGACGTGGTGGTGAAGGAGCGCGAGAAGATCGCCGAGTTCGCCAACAAGAAGCGGCTTCTCGAGGAGAGCCTGGAAAAGATCCAGCGCCTGCGCTAGAGGACTCTGCAACAGTATCGCTGGATAACGCAATCGGACCGACGACCGCTGCTCCCTGGAATCAGGGAGCAGCGGTTTTTTTTGTCAGTCGTGCGTCCGCGTGGCGCCCCTCAATGGAACATGGTCCAGGCAAAGAAAACTATCCCGGTCCCCCCCGCCGCGAGCGATCCGAACCAGACCAGCCGGGAGCGGGTCAGGGCAGCCACCGCCCCCAGGGCGATGGAGACTTGGAAGAGGACCACCGCATTGGCGAAGCCGTGGTGCCTGTGCAGGAAATGATCGGACTCCAGCAGCTTCTCGTCCCGCTCGCGTTCCTTTTCCTTTGCCTTGTCCTGAATCTCCTTCTGCTCCGCGCCGTAGCGGCCGATCTTTTCGGTGAAGCGGGCGGGAGGCTCCTTGCCGCTTGCGAGCCAGGCGGAGAGGGAGGCCTCCTGGATGGCCGCCTTGATCCCCTTGGCCTGGTAATAGTTCCATTGGTCCGAGGCGAGCGACTGCAGGCGGGTGGCGTCCGTCTTCAGTACCAGGGCCGTGTTGACCGTGTCGCCGGCCTGCAGCGAGGCGATCGCGGCGAGGATCGCCAGGATCGCGGTGGTAAGGGAGATCTGTTTCAGGAAGGATCCGCCTTCGCGCTCGAGTTCCTCCTTGATCGCTTCGTGCAGATTCTCGGTTTCGATTTCGGGTTCTTCGGGCATGAGGCGTCTCCTGTAATAATTCACTGCCTGTAGGGACTCGTTCCGTGCTGGGCACCTCCTAGAATTGTAGCTGCTCGCTCGGCCCAGTAAAGGAGCGGACGACACTCCCCGAGGTTTGCAGGGGACAGCCCGGCGTTTCTCGTCTCCGTGCCTCCTCCCGTTAGGTTCCGCAGGCCAGTCCCTCAGGCGCCGGACCCGGCTCCGGCAGGGCGATTCTTAGCAGCGCTCCAGGACGACGGCGCCGATCCAGGGGAGGTTGAGGATCTCCCCCCGGTAGATCTGGGCCTGGTAGCCGCCGTTTCCCTGTTCCGGCTCGAACTCGACCTGGAAATCGGGCCAGGACGAGTTGAAGATCTCCTTGTAGGGGGCGCCGCCCGGAAGGCCGAGCCACGAGCTATCCTGGCGCCGGTCCGGCGTGCCGAAGCTGACCACCGTGAAGAGGCGCTGGTCCGAGCCGCAGCTGAAGGCGACGGTGCGGTTCCCGGTGGCGACCACCTGGAAGTTGGCGTCTCCCTGCAGCCCCTTGGAGGGATCGTTGCGCAGCCCCAAAAGCTGCCGGAACCAGGAGAGTATCCGGGTGTTGTCGGTGGCCGCCGAGGGCGGGAGATCGTGCTCTTGGGGGTTGACGAACTTGGTGGTGTCGTCGAAGGAGAAGGCGACCGTCTCGCCCACCTCCTGACCCATGAAAAGCATCGGCACGCCGTTGGAGAGCGCGGTGAGGGCGCCGAGCGCCTTGGCCATCTGGTACCCCTGCCCGAACGGGGGGCGCGCCGCGATCCGGAGGTTGAGGCTGTCCTGGCCGCTCACCATGTCGTGCGACTCGCCGAAGCGGGTGGCCTGGAAAAACGGGCGCCCCCAGGACTGCGGCTGGTCCATTTCGGCCTTGAGCCCCGCCGAGTCGTCCCATCCCGGGTGGGCGCTGTCGTAGCTCGCCGCCCTGATCTGGAAGACCTCGTCGATGCCCCACTGCCCGTCCATGACCCCCGTGGCCGGGTCGGAGACGTCCCACGCAGTGGTGGCGGAGTTCTCGGCGACGCAGTAAGGCCAGGAGCGCCCCTCGGCGGAGGCCGCCGCGCGCAGGCTGGCGCGGATCATGGACAGGAATTCCCACCCCCCCTGGCACTTGGTGACGATGGTCTGGGTGTCGTCGAAGCGGAACCCGTCCAGGTTGTAGGTCCGGAACAGGTACACGCAGGCCTGCCGGAAATACTCCCGGACCATGGGGTGGCCGCAGTTCATCCGGTCCCCGTCGTAGTCTCCGTTTCGGTACACGTCGGGGGCTATTTTCATGAGCGAGGACCCCAGGGAGTGGTTGTACACCAGGTCCAGGGTGACGCCGCGGCCGTTGGCGTGGGCGGCGTCGACCAGGCGGGCGAGCGCCGCCGCGCCGCCGTAGTATTCGTCGATGGCGAAGTAATAGGACGGGTCGTAGCCCCAGGAGACCGCGGAACTGAACTCGTTCACCGGCATGAGGCCGAGGACCGTGGCCGGGAGCCGGTTCAGGTATCCGGGCTGCCCGAGCCGGCTGGTGGGGTTCAATTCGTCCGCCAGCAGGTCGAACGAGGAGAGGGGGCCGGGATCCAGGTTGCTGAAGCGCCTGGCGTGGATCTCGTAGATCAGGAAGTTCTGCCACCCCATGGTCTGCCACGGCTGACGGTGCGCCGCCGCGCTGACCGCCGCGACGTCGAGCACGACGGACCATGAGGTGCCGGCGTCGGCCGGGTCCGCCCCGAAGCATGTCTTCAGACTCCCCGTGTCCAGGACCGCGCGCGCGGCGGGATCCATGACCTCGGTCCGGTCGTTGAGCAGGAATCGGTAGCGCGTTCCGGCTGCCGCCTGGGAGAGCGGCAGGGCGCACCACCAGAAGAAGGTGTCGCCGGTCAGGGCCATCGGGAACTCACGGCGCGCCGGTCCGGCGGCGCCTTCCTCGACCAGGACCAGCGCGGCCTGGACCGCGTGCGGGGCGTGCAGGACGAAATAGACCTGGTCGCCGATGATGCTGGCGCCCTGGGGCAACTCCCTGGCGGCGAAGATCCCGGCCTCGACCAGCGCACCCCCGAAGACCGCCCGCATCAGGGCCGCGCGGTCGGGCGGTTCGGCGAAGCGTGTCGCGCCGCGGGCGCAGACGCCGTAAACGCCCTCGGTCGTGTAGAGGCACTGCGTGTCGGCGGCGGGGGTGCAATACCTGCTGGTGTCGATCCAGGGGTAGGGTTTGGGCTCGGCTCCGGCCGCCGGGAACAGGTCGATGGCGGTCGTGGTGTCGATGGCGAGGTCGAGCCCGGCCTGCCAGGAGCCGTCCGGCTGCAGGGCAGCCGCCACCGTCTGATAGCCCGGGCCGTTTCCCAGGGAGACCTGGACCGAGACCCCGTTTCTGAAGCTGGACGCGGCCTGGGGTTTGATGGAGACCGGGATGGACTGGATGGCCGGAAAACGCTCGACCCAGCCGCCGGCGCCCAGGATGCAGCGCGACACGGTGTCGAGCGCGGCGGGGTCGGCGGGAAAGGGGCGCTGCAAGGGCGGGTTTTCCAGGCTGGTTTCGCAGCTGACGGAGTAGCTTGCCTCGGGATAGATCGGCACGCTGTAGGAGGCGACCCGGAAAAGGGGACTCCCTTCGTACTGCCGCGACGAGCTGCCGGTCAGGGGAAAGGCCGTTCTCTCCACCAGGTCGGTCAGGGAGAGTTGCGGCGGGGCGGCGAGGTTGGCACCGTAGAGCAGTTCGAGGGCGACGGGCGTCAGGGCGAGGGGCTCGCGGCGCAGGTCGCACTGGCCGCTTTTGAGCCAGAGAGAGGCGCCGTCGCAGGGACGCCAGACGCGGTTGCTGGCGTCGGGCTCCCAAAAAGCCGGGCCGTTATTGCACCCCGGCTGCAGCAGTTTCAGGTGGAAGCCCGTCGTCATCCAGGGCGCCAGGGTCACCCGGAAGCTGGACACGCCGGTCGCGTCGTCCCGGGACGACTCCCCGAAGTAGGCCGGGCCGGCGCCCGGGTCGTAGGGATTCCAGACGAAGAGCTGTCCCCCGCGAAAGGCGCTTTGGGTGATGACCTGGAAGGTGAGCACTTCGCCGGGGTTGAAGAGGATGCCGGCCGGAAAGGGGTTCTGGTACAGGACCCTCGGCGAGGCTTCGAAGCTCCAGATTTCCGGCGCCGCAGCGAGGAAAAGCCGCCGGGTGGCGTCGTCCGGCTCCCAGCTTTGCAGGCCCGTGTCGGGCGCGGTCGAGTGAAACTTGAACTGCAGTTTGCGCGCGTCCGGCGTCTCGGGGAGCTGGAACTCCACGACGTCACCGCTGGTGATTCCCCTGGTGTCCCAGACGTTGTTGCCGTCCCAGGCTGTCTGCCAAACGCGCATGTTCCACGAGACTGCCAGGTTGACCGGTTTGTGATGCACGATAATCCCCATTGCGATTCCCCCCGCCCGAATGACCCACGCTGTGTGATTTTATTAACCACAATACGTTACTATCATTTAATCGTATGGCAATCAATTATGTTGCGCCACCCACGCAAGTCAAAGTCCCGGGTAAGGAAGTGACCGGCCGGTTTTGCTCCCCCCTGGCGGGAAACAGAAAGGGTTGGAGGGGCCGGCACGCCCATTGCGGGAAACGGATTGGCATCGAGGGGCCGTCTCGCCCCTCGCGGGAATCGGATTTGCATTGCGGGGGACGGCTCGGCCCCTGGCGGGAAACGGATTGGAATCGAGGGGGCGGCGCGTCTCTCGCGGGAAACGGATTCGCATCACGGGGATGTCTCGCCCCTCGCGGGAATCGGATTTGCGTTGCGGGGCCGTCCCGCCCCTCTCGGGAAACGGACTGGAATCGCGGCGACGGCTCGCCCCTGGCGGGAAACGGACTGGAATGAAGGGGAGGTGCGTCACATCCCATTCCTCAGCGCATCCGCACTTTCCACTTGAAAATGCCTTTGGAAAACAGCCGGCGCCCCTGGCGCCCGACCAGATCTGCGTCGGCAAGGGCGCCGATGTACAGCACCCCCATCATAAACAGGTAATAAACGATTTGAATCCCGACGGCTTTCGAGGTCTCGGCGGAATGGTTCATTATTTGCGTCATCGGCCTGGTTAGCGTGAGTATGTCGATGGTAAAGAAAATGCTGAGAACGCTTCCCTTCATGATCTCGCGGTTGTAAAACTGCCCGAGTCCCGGGTACAACAGCGAGAGCAGGAGCGGTTTCCAGTCCGGCTTCCTGGCCTGACTGCAGTGCGGGCACCCCTCGGGGCCAAGGGGGCGGAAGCATCGGGGGCAGAGGACGGCATATCCGAGCGCCAAGCCGTCGCTGCGTTTCTCGTCCAGGAGCCGCTGCAGCCGTTCCGGAATCTGCCTGCCCACTCCGGTGAGCGAAAGGGGAGCGGCGGCTCCGGGCGGACGCAGGGTCAGCCTGAGCCGGAACATCTCCGTTTTGAGCACCCGGTTCAGACAGCGGATGCCGAATTTTGCCGGCTCCAACCTGGTCTCGGCGATGTCGCCGTAACCGATCTGGCAAAAGCCGATCGGGCGAAGCGCCGCGAAGTCGACCATCAAGAGCCTCCGCGTGGTGAGCAGAATCAGGGACGGTCGCCTCAGATAGGCGTTTCGTTGCAGCGCGGTGCACGCCTCCACCTGCTCCCCGACTGCAAGCAGGTGCGGCAGGCTGGACGCTGCGGCGCGCACCAGCTTCTCCACCTGCTCCCCGCGCGAGGGGTTGGAGAAGGAGCTTTCCATGGCCAGGCGGACTGCAACCAGGGTGAAAACCGTCGTGCTCAGCATCAGGAGCGCTTTCAGGGATTCATGGTCCTTGAGGTACGGTATACAGAGCAGAGCCATCAGGACCGTGACGATCACTACGAGTACTGCGAGCGCCATTTTCTTGCGGTCGGTCGCCAGCCCCAGGATCGCGGCACCGGGGAGGATGCTGCCGCAATCGACCGTCTCCAGTCTGCGCTCCTCGTTCTGGCGGGTCTGGTAATACAGGTAGAAGACCGGCAGGCAGCATAGCACCAGGAGCCTCAGAAAATAGCTGGACAATGCGGCGTACCGGGCTTCCAGCCGTCCAGCCTCCTTTCCGCGAGCCTCGAGCTCAGCACTAAGCGGTCCCAGGTAGCTCCGGTCAGCGGCGGAGAAAGACAATACCCTGCGACTCTTATGGTCCGTGACCAGCACCTTCCCATCCCAGGCCGTCAGATCCCCCGCCTCCTCAAGCCGCCGCGGCGTCGAGAATTGCCCGATGGCCTCCCCGTCTGCGCCATAGAGCATGACCAATGCCTGACACAGGTCCACGGTATGCAGGAAAACGAACCGGTCGCCCACCCGCGCGAGGAGGGTCGGATATTTGTATTCGGATACCGGTGCGACATGGGCGATGGTCCGCAGGAACTCCCCCCGGCGCGAGAAGAGATCGATGCGGAAGCAGTTGGTATTGGCCACGATCAGGTTGCCATCCCGATCGAACAGGATCGAGTTCGGGAATTTCAGCTCTCCCGGGAGTTTCCCTTCCCGGCCGAAGCTTCCGACATAGCTACCGTCCGTCATGAACTGGTGGATGGTATGGTTCGCGGCATCCGCAACGAAAATCTCCCGGCTATTCAGGTCCACGGCGAATTTGAACGCCCCGCGGAACCTGCCTGCGCCTCGCACGACTGTTTCCCAGGTGCCGTCACGCAGCCGCTTGATCGAGTTCGTGGCATGGTCGGCGTGCCAGAGTTCACCGTCGACGTACAGCAGCTGGGTCAGCACCGTCCCTTCCGGCAGGCTTTGCCTGCCGGTCACCTTTCCGGAGTGATCGAGCAGTAACAGCTCATCTCCCCAGGAGACTGCAACTCCCTGGGGAGACGCCGCAATGAAATTCGGGAAGGGGACGCTGCGCTTTTTACCGTCCGCCCAGAGCCGCAGGGCGACGAACATGATGACCAGCAGCACGAAGCAGAGCAGCAGGGTCTTGGCGCGACTGCCAGCCCGCCGCAGGGGGAGGTTTTGCAGGGGTGCTTCCGGAAATGGGGCGGCCGGAGGAGGTGCCGCCGTCTCGTCAGCTGATGGGGCAGGAGCTGAGGCTGCCGTCGCCCGCTGCACCGCGGGGAGGGGAAAGCGGTGCTGGCAACCCGGGCAGGTCACCTGTACAGCGGCCGCCGGGACTCGCTCCGCCGCAACATCCTTGCTCAGGCCGCACTCGGGGCAGGTAATGCGCAGGTCAGCCATGTTCAAAAACCTCAAGGAAACCGGCCGGGATGCCTAATGGAGATGGGTGAAATATCTCAGTAAGCCGAGTTGAACCGGTAAAATGGCAGGTAAACTGAGGATCATCGCGACGTTGCCGATAAGTACCGCCATAAAGATGGTTCGCAGTAACAGGTTTTTGGTGTTTTCACTGCGGAACCATTCCAGATTCGTCAGCATGAACAGTGCAGCTGTCTCAAGGAATATTTGGCACAGGTTGCCCAGCACCATATTACCGTCAAAAGCCGGGAGGATGACCGGGAACAGAAGTTTAGCCACGGTCATCGCCACGACAAGATACGCGCCTGCCATGCGGTAGATCTTCAGGTGGTAGGACCTCAGTAGCAGCATGGTGGCAGCCACGTTAATCAGGACTTCCGGCAGGGTGATGCCGAATCGAATGGCGCTCTTCCCGAGAGGGGGAATCGGTGCGGCAAAGGCAGGTGAGCCGGAAAGAAAAAGAAGCAGCAGGGGTATGACAGCTTGCAGAGGCCGGGAGCCCACGATGCGCCTTGCTGGATAACCCACAAAAACCTCCCGGCGTGCGTTGTGACTGGAAAACGTAAGCGGGTAGTGGTGAACGGCGCAGTCTGCCGGGGGGCTCTGCTTCAGATGCCCCCCGGCTGCTCCTGACTGGTCACGCCGTTTTTTCCGCCTCCAGCTTGGCAAGCATGCCCTGCACCATGGCGTCGTCCGGATTCTGCTGGAGGGCGATTTTCAAATGCTCCTCCGCTTCCTGGCGCCGTTCCAGCAGCAGGCAGGCCCGGCCGAAATCCCTGCGCAGATGCTTCAGGTTGCCGTTCAACTGTGCCGCCGTCGCGAAGTGCGCCAACGCCTGCGGATTGCCGTCGTCCGCAAGCAGGTTGCCCAGCGCCTGGTGAGCCTCGGGAATCAAGGGGTTGATCTCGATCCCCTTGAGGTAGAGCTCCCGAACCCGCGTGGGGTCGCTGCCCAGCGACTGCTCGACCGAGGCAAGGCCGAAATAGGCCGGGGCGAAATTGTCATTCAGCGCGATGGCTTCGCTGAAGCAGGTCCGGGCCGTTTCATACTCCTGCAGCAACATGCGGATATTGCCCAGGTTGACCTTTACCAGGGGGGATTTTGGATCGAGACCTTCGGCCAGGGTGCAGTGGACCAGGGCCTCTTCGACCCGGTTCGTCCTCAGCAGCGCGGCGCCGTAATTGTTCTGGCAGTTGGCATGGTCGGGGTTGAAGGTGACCGCTTTTTCATAGCAGGCGATCGCTTCTGCGTCGCGCCCGAGATCCTGGAGCAACACGGCATAGGTGTAGAGCGCCCCCCAGTGGTTCGGCGCGTGCTTGAGCGCGTCCTGCAGCACAGATTCCGCGTAGTCGTAGATGCGCAGGTCGTGCAGGGTGTCGCCGAATTTATGGAGCAGGTGAGGATTGTCCGGGATGAGACCCGCGGCAATTTCGAGACAGACCGCGCTTTCCTGGAGGAAACCCCCTCCTCTTAGCTGGTCGCCGAAGGACGCGATGATCTCAGCGACTGCGGGAACGCTGAGGGGGAGAGGCTGGTCGCCGACCTGCGCCAGCAGCTCCAGGGACATGACGCGCGAGATGTTCTCCCCCTGCGCTGCGACGTGCCCGCTCAGCTGGCGCAGGCTCTCCGCCGCCGCGGCGGCATCGCCGCTGGCGGCCTTGATGGCCGCGGCAAAAAACGGGGCGAGTGCGTCGTTGGGAAGTTCCTCGGCGATACTCTGGTAGGCGCCCAGCGCAGCCTCCCGTTCACCGCTCACGTGCAGGGAGAGAGCCGCGATGAAATCGGCCTTCTTCGGTTTGGCAGCGGCCTGGTCGGCTGTTGTCTTGGATCCGAATATTTTGGTGAATAAGCTCATGGTCGTTATCCTTTTGAAGAGTTGTGGGTCGGGGGGCTTTTCCCGAGGGGCGTACTTATCTAGTGTCCTCGTCGCCGTAGCGCAGGCGAAACTTCACCTCGGATTCGATCGTGGCGCGTTTGCGGTCCGGATTCCCCGGCGGGAACTGTCCCTCCCTGGTTCGATCGCGACACGGCCGGCGTCCGTGCATCATAATGAAATACTGTCGGCTAAACAAGTCTCAAGAATAAAAAATCGTCAGCGTCCTGAAAATCCTGTCTCCAGTCAACAGAGGATCCTGTTCTCCACTCGGTTCTCTCCAAGAGGGTGCTGGCTTGGTTGGAGCACACCGCCACTGCTTGAAAAAATATTAAAACGAATTATACTTGGGCGTGTCTTTTAACGGCTCTGTCACAGGGCCGCTTTCTTTCATTCAGTGAGGGAGGTACACATGCAGAAACTGATTCGCATCGAGCCGTCGAAGTGTATCGGCTGCAAATCCTGCGAGCTTTCCTGTTCGTTCAAGAACACCGGCGAGTTCGCTCCCAGCAGGTCCCGCATCGTCAACGAGGTGTTCCTGGAGGAGGCCCAGTTCATCACGGTCACCTGCATGCAGTGTGACGAGCCGTGGTGCCTCAAGTCCTGTCCCAAGGGGGCCATCTCGAAGAACGCGCTCTCGGGGATCGTCAAGGTGGACGAGCTTAAGTGTGTCGGCTGCCGGACCTGTGTCAGTGCCTGCCCCTTCGGGATGGTCAGGTACGCGGCGGAAAAGGGGAAGGCGGACAAGTGCAACCTGTGCAACGACGACTTTCCGGAGTGCGTGGCCTTCTGCCCCACCGGATGCCTGAAGTTCTCCGAGGAGGATGCGCCGCTGCGCGAGAAGGTCCTGAGGTTTGTGCAGACCATGAAAGCCGGACAGGGGGAGGTGTAATATGGCAAACGGATGGAACGGCAAACTGCTGCGCGTGGACCTGAGCGCCGAGACCTGCCTGATCGAGGACCTGAACCTGACCTGGGCCGCCAGCTACATCGGCGGGCGCGGCCTGGCCACCAAATACCTGAGCGAGGAGGTCGACCCGCAGGTAGACCCGCTCGGGGCAGACAACAAGCTGATCTTCGCCACCGGCCCTCTGACCGGGAGCTACGGGGCCGCCAACGGCCGCTACATGGTGGTGACCAAATCGCCCCTGACCGGGACGGTCGCCTGCTCCAACTCGGGCGGCTACTTTCCGGGCGAGCTCAAGTACGCCGGGTTCGACATGATCATCGTGGAGGGGAAGGCGCAAAAGCCGCTCTACCTGAGGATCCACAACCAGCGCGCCGAGCTGGCGGACGCCGGGCACCTGTGGGGGAAATCGACCGGCGCCACCGAGGACCTGATCCGGGAGGAGTTCCACGGCGACGCCAAGGTGGCGGCAATCGGGCCGGCCGGGGAGAACCTGGTGCATTACGCCTGCATCGTGAACGACAAGCACCGGGCCGCGGGGCGGACCGGCGTCGGCATGGTCATGGGGAGCAAGAACCTGAAGGCGGTCGCGGTGCGCGGCACCGGCGGCGTCGGGGTCGCCGACCCCGCGGCATTCCGCGAGGCGTCGCGGGAGTGCTACAAGATGCTGAAGCTGCATCCGGTGACCGGCCAGGGGCTCCCCGCGCTCGGCACGGCGGTGCTGGTCAACGTCATCAACCAAAGCGGCGCCCTGCCGACCCGCAACTCCCAGAGCTCGACCTTCGACCACGCCGAGGAGATCTCCGGCGAGCGCCTGGCCCAGAGCTACCTGAAGCGCAACACGGCCTGCCTGGGGTGCATCATCGGCTGCGGCCGGGTGACCCAGCTCGCCGGCCCGAAATACACGGGGAAAGGGGAGGGGCCGGAGTACGAGGCGATCTGGTCGCTGGGGGCCGCCTGCGGCATCTCCGACCTGGCGGCCGTCACCAAGGCGAATTACCTCTGCAACGAGTACGGCATGGACAGCATCACCGCCGGCTCGACGGTGGCCTGCGCCATGGAGCTCTTCGAGCTCGGGCTGATCAGCGAGGCGGAGGCGGGGATGACGCTGAACTTCGGCGACGCCGACGCGATGGTGCGGCTGGTGGAGCTCGCCGGCAAGGGCGAGGGGTTCGGCAGGAAGATCGGTCTCGGCTCCTACCGCCTGGCGGAGAGCTACGGTCTCCCCGAACTCTCCATGAGCGTGAAGAAACAGGAATTCCCCGCCTACGACGGGCGCGCCATCCAGGGGATGGGGCTGGAGTACGCCACCAGCAACCGGGGCGCCTGCCACGTGCGCGGCTACCTGGTGTCGCCGGAGATCCTGGGCGTTCCGGAAAAGCTCGACCCGGCCGCGATCGAGGGGAAGGCCGCCTGGGCCAAGGCCTTCCAGGATGTGACGGCCGTGGTGGATTCCGCCGGCGTCTGCCTGTTCACCACCTTCGGCATCGGCATCCCCCAGGTCACCAAGCTGTTCAACGCGGCGACCGGCAAGGCCTGCTCCGACGAGCAGATGATGGAGATCGGGGACCGCATCTGGAACCTGGAGCGGCTCTTCAACCTGAAGGCCGGCATCGATGCGTCCCAGGACACCCTGCCCAAGAGGATCCTGAGCGAGCCGCTGCCCGACGGGCCGATGCAGGGCGCCGTCTCCCGTCTGCCGGAGATGCTGCCGGAGTACTACAGCCTCAGGGGCTGGGACGCCGGGGGGATTCCGACGGAGCAAAAGCTGCAGAGTTTGGGACTTGCGCAGTAAATTGGATACCGGCCAACAGCCTAACCACAGAGGTCTCAGAGGTACACAGGGGAAAACCTGAAAAGCCGGAAACCTGTTGGAGCTATCGCGTTGCTTCCCTTTCAAAGGGAAGGGGAGTGTACCGACAGCGGTAGATGGCAGTAACCGTTTGATCTTGATTTTCCCTGTGATCCTCCGTGTCCTCTGCGGTAAGGCCTCTCGCCTTCAGGAGTCATCATGCAGCTTAGCTTCGATATCGTCATCATAGGCAACTCCGCCGCCGGCCTGCAGGCCATCCGCACGCTGCGCCGCCACTCCCGCCAGGTCTCGATCGCGCTCATCGACCTGGAGGACTGCCCGGCCTATTCCCGGGTGCTCACACCCTACTACGTCGGCGGCAAGACCGAAAAAAGCAACCTGTTCATCGTGGACCGCGCCTATTACGGGCATATGGGGGTGACGCCGCTGCTGGGCCAGGCCGCGGTCGGGGTCGACCCGGAGCGCCACGAGGTGCGGCTTGCCGACGGCGGCGCGGTCGGTTTCGGAAAGCTCCTGATCGCCGCAGGCGGCGAGGCGCGCAGCCTCCCGGAAGCGAGCCGGCGCGTCTGCACCCTGCGCCACATGGCCGACGCTGAGAAACTCGGGGCGCTGCTCTCCTCCGCCCGCTCCGTCACCGCCCTGGGCGCCGGACTGGTGAGCGTCCCGGTCCTCTCCCACCTGCCGCCGGGGGTGGAGCGGCACCTGGTGGTGGGAAGCGGCCGGGTCTTCAGCCGCGTGGTGGATGCCGAGTCGGCCGCGCTCTTGGAGGAGCATTTCCAGGCGGCGGGGGTCGTGCTGCACCTGCGCGACGACATAACGGCGATAACGGAAGGGGAGCGCCTGGAACTCACCCTGGCCTCGGGAAAGCGGCTGGTCAGCGACGTCCTGGTGGTCGGCAAGGGGGTCACGGCCAACACGGGGCTGGCGCGGGAGGCCGGCCTCCCGGTCGGGGAGGGCATCCTGATAGACGATTACTGCCGGACCGGGCACCCCGATGTCTACGCCGCCGGCGACGTGGCCCAGGGGAAGGACTTCGTGACCGGGCAAAAGACCGTGCAGGGGAACTGGATGACCGCCGTGGAGCAGGGGGAAAACGCGGCCCTGAACATGCTCGGGCTGGTCAGCGCCTACGCCGGGAGCATGAAGAACAACATCACCGAGGTGTTCGGCCTCGACGTTGCCGTGATCGGCTACTGCCAGGACGACGCGCCGAGGACAGTCTCCTCCGGCAACCGGTTCACCAAGCGTTTCAGGAAGGTGTTCCTGGACGAGCAGGATCGCATGATCGGCGCCAGCCTGATCGGCGAGACCAACGACTCCGGCGTCTATTACCAGATGGTGCGTGCGCGGATGCCCTTTCTCGGCGCCCGGGTGCTGCGGGGCGAGAACCGCCATGCCGCCATCATGCAGCAAAACGCCTGAGCCCGCGATGGTGCGGGTGCAGATCTACGGGCTGCTGCGGCTGATGCTGGGGGGGAGGGAGGCCCTGGAGCTTCCCTGGAGGGAAGGGGACACCGTGCGCAGTCTGCTGGAGCAGTTCCAGCAGGCGCTCCCCATACCCGTCATCCAGAAGCTGATCGACGCCGGCGGGACCCCGCACGTCGGGACCATCATCCTTTTGAACCGCAGGAACATCCTGCACCTGGGCGGCATGGCGACTCCCGTCGAGGACGGCGACGTGCTGGCGCTGTTCCCGCCCGGCGCGGGGGGGTGAGCCATGGCCGAGGCTGAGGGGCGCTATGCGCGGCAGGAACTCTTCTGGGGAGCGGAGAAACAGCGGCTGATCGGCTCAGGATCGCTCCTGATCGCGGGGTTGGGCGGGCTGGGCGCCACGGTCAGCCAGATCCTGGCCCGGGCCGGCGTCGGCCGGCTGCACCTGGTGGACGACGGGGCCGTGGCGCTCCCCGACCTGCAGCGCCAGAGCCTGTACGGGGAGTGCGACCTGGGGCAAAAGAAGGTCCTGGTGGCGCGGGAGCGCCTGCAGCGCATCAACTCGTCCCTGGAGATCATCATCCACGATGCCCGAATTGCCGCTGGTTTTGCAACTCCGGAGGGGATCGAGGGGGTCGCGGACTGCCTGGACAATTTTGCCAGCCGTTTCGCCCTGTACCGGGGCGTGCCTGAGGGGAGGTTCTTCGTGCACGGCGGCGTGCAGGGTGATCAGGGCCAGCTGCTCACCCTGGTCAAGGGGGCGTCTCAGCCGCTGGAGGAGATTCTCGCCGGCTGCCGCCAGCCGGAAGGGGCCATCCCGGTGACGCCGGACAGCGTGTTCGTGATAGCCGGCCTGATGGCGAACGAGCTTCTCGCAAACCTTGCCGGCACACCGAAGCTTTTGGACCGCTTCCTGGTGGTGGATCTGGCCGGACTCAGTCTTTCGTTCCTGGAAGTATGAGAAGGACCTTATTGATGCGGGTTGTGCGGCTTTTGCCGTTTGTCGCGGGAAGTCGATCGGCTTATCGACCGGCCAATGCCTTCAGATCCTTCAGCAGAAGGAAGAGATGATAGTGGTCTGTCGGACTTGGTTCAAATCCCCACCCCTCGTACCAGGAGCGGGCAGCATCATCCTTGGCATGCACGAGCAATGTCCGAATACCGGCGATATCTGCAGCCTGCATGGTTCGTAACAGCGCATCCTTCAGTAACGCCGCGCCCAGACCCATTCCCTGATATGCATTGTCGACTGCCAACCGTGCCAGGATCATTACTGGAACAGGATGGCGAGGCATTCCCTTCATTACCCGCGCAGGAGCCTCCTCTGGCTCCGCACTGCCCACAGCCAAACTATAGAATCCGACAACTTCGCCCGCCTTGCAGCAGACATAAGTCTGCGAACTGTTCGCCTTCTGGTTTACCAAGGCATAGCGTTGCAGGAACTGGTTCAATGCAGGATTGCCGCAGTCAAAGGACGAAACCGAATCCGCCGCGGCAAGCTTGCGAACCTGCTCGAACTCGGAGCAGGAGCTCAATCCAGCACCCCATGCTCGGATAGCAATTCGGCGAGTCGCGGCTTGGATTGTACCGGTCTTTCCAGGGCCTGCTGAAACTCCGCCCAGCGTGCCTCGTCCAACTCGAAACGGCGACGGTCGGCCAAGGTCTGGTTGGCTGCCGTGATGCCGGCATCCAGCAGGAACTCGCTCACGTTCTTGTGGCAACTCCGAGCAGCCTCCTGTAACAACTGTTTGATCGGGGCGCTGGCGCGAACATCAATGCGCTCGGACTTGGAAAGGGCTCTGGTAGGCATGGGCACTCCTTAGAGTAGTATTCATCAGAATACCGTACGGACGATGTCCATACAAGTGGAAAATTACCACCTAGGGCGAGTCAAATTATCCGATCGAATCCGCGAGGAAGGTCGTGTCTCAAATGGAAACAAAGGGCCCGAGGAGGGCCCTTTGTGCTGGAAGTCAGGCCAGGTTGAAGTTGCTCTGGTAGGCGATGAGGGTGTTGATCATCAGGGCGGCGACCGTCATGCGCCCCACCCCTCCGGGCACCGGGGTGATCCAGGCGCACTTGGGGGCCACGGCGGCGAAATCCACGTCGCCCACCAGCTTGCCGTTGTCCAGCCGGTTGATGCCGACGTCGATCAGGGTGACCCCCTCCTTCACCATGTCCGGGGTGATGAAGCCGGGGATGCCGACCGCGACGATGACGATGTCGGCGCGGCGCGTCTCGTCCAGGAGCAGTTCGCGCGGCGTCTCGATGTGGGTCAGCGTGACGGTGGCGTTGCCGATGTCGAAGTCGTTGGAGAGCATGATGGAGATCGGCTTGCCGACGATGTTGGAGCGGCCGATGACGACGCAGTGCTTGCCGGCCACCGGCACCCGGTAGTACTGCAAAAGCTTGCAGATGCCGTAGGCGGTCGCCGGGCGGAACGCCTTCTGCCCCAGCGCCATGCGCCCGAAGTTGCTGGGGTGGAAGCCGTCGATGTCCTTCTCGGGGGCGATGGCGTTGATGATCAGCTGGGCGGAGATGTGCTTGGGGAGCGGCAGCTGCACGATGACGCCGTCGGTGGAGCGGTCCTCGTTGATCTCCAGGATCCTTGCCAAGAGCTCCTTCTCGCTGATGGTGTCGGGGAGCCGGATCAGGTTGCTCTCGAAGCCGGAGAGGTCGCAGCTGGCGACCTTGGACTTCACGTAGGACTCGCTCGGGGCGTGGAAGCCGACCAGGATGATGGTCATGTGCGGCTTCCTGAGCCCGGCGTCGGCGTGGCGCGACACCTGCCTCGCGATGTCGTGAATGAGGCTGTCGGCGCACTTTTTGCCGTCTAGTAGGTTCATGCGGGAAATCCTTTCGTGGGGGATTGCGCTACCCGCCAAGTAGTACCACAAAAGGCGCACGGGCTCAACGGTACAAGTCGGTGGCCGGGTATACGCTCAAGACCCCGTCCCCGGCGCTCGGTTTTTTCAGGCGGAAAGGTTGCCAGGGCGTCCAGCCCCGAAGCGGAATAGCTGATGCCGGGAGGGCGGCCTGGAGCGGACGATTCTTTGCCGGCCAAGCCGTCTTCCCCAGGCTGCACGGCCAGGCTGTGACATGATTGTAACAATCGGGAATGACGGAGGTTTAAGCTGCAATAAAAGTGAAAACCCGTTAATTCTTAAACAGAAAGTATACCATTACTAAACTTTTCGTTGACAAAATGCCGGGAAATGTTAGATTGCGAAAAATACAAGATGTTTACCATTACTAAACTCGGGGGACTTTTTGAAAATCGGTGAAAGGTTGAAAAAACTCAGGATGGTCAACTCCCTGACTCAGGAGGAGCTGGCCAGCCGCGCCGATCTCACCAAGGGCTTCATCTCCCAGCTGGAGAACGACGCCACCTCGCCGTCGATCGCGACGCTGAAGGACATCATCGACGTCTTCGGCATCAGCATGCAGGAGTTCTTCAGCGAGGAGCCGGACCAGGACATCGTCTTCGGCAAGGATGCCCGGGTGCAGGCGACGGACGACGGCGACTCGGTCAAGGTGGAACTGCTGGTCCCCGGCGCCCAGAACCGCGAGATGGACCCGGTGCTGGTGACGCTCGACCCGGACGGGGAGATGGACGAGCAGCCGATCCACGAGGGCGAGGAATTCGGCTACGTCATCGCGGGCAAGGTGCAGCTGCGGCTGGACGACAAGCTCTACACGGTGGAGAAGGGGGAGTGCTTCTATTTCAGCTCCGACCGCAGGCACGCGGTGAAAAATGTCGGGAAGAGCGCGGCGAAGCTCCTTTGGGTCGTGACGCCGCCCACCTTTTACTATTAATCGCGTTGAGGCGCCTTACAAGAAAAGCTTGACCACAGAGGACACAGAGCACCCAAAACGAGTATCACAGAGGAAGCAAAAGCTTTTGGTTTAACCCTGAAGTTTTTTTGGGCTTTCCTCTGTGAACCTCTTTTTTTGCTCTGTGATCCTCTGTGGTTAGGCCTTTGAATGATTACCACACAGGGAAGGAGAATACAGGCAATGAGCAAAGTACTGATAATCGGGGCAGGCGGGGTCGGCGGGGTCGTTACACACAAGTGCGCCCAGGCGAAGGGCGTCATCTCCGCCATCACCCTCGCCTCGCGCACCGAGTCGAAATGCCGGGCCATAGCTGAGCAGATCCCCGGTTTCCCGGTAAAGACCGCCCGGGTTGACGCCGACAACGTCCCCGAGCTGATCGAGCTGATCAAGCGCGAAGAGCCGAAGCTGGTCATCAACGTGGCGCTCCCCTACCAGGACCTGACCATCATGGACGCCTGCCTCGCGACCGGCGTGGACTACCTCGACACGGCCAACTACGAGCCGCTGGACACCGCCAAGTTCGAGTACAGCTGGCAGTGGGCCTACGCGGAGCGCTTCAAGGAAAAGGGGCTCATGGCCCTTTTGGGAAGCGGCTTCGATCCCGGCGTCACCAACGTCTTCACCGCGCTCGCCGCCAAGAAGTACCTGGACGAGGTGCAGGAGATCGACATCATCGACGCCAACGCGGGGAACCACGGCCAGCCCTTCGCCACCAACTTCAACCCGGAGATCAACATCCGCGAGGTGACCGCCCCCTGCCGCCATTGGGAAAACGGCGCCTGGGTGGAAACCGCGCCGCTCTCCACCAAGAGGAGCTACGACTTCCCCGAGGGGATCGGCCCCATGAACATCTACCGGATGTACCACGAGGAGATGGAGAGCCTGGTGAAGCACATCCCGACCATCCGCAAGGCGCAGTTCTGGATGACCTTCTCGGACAACTACCTGAAGCACCTGGAGGTGCTGCAGAACATAGGCATGACCCGGATCGACGAGGTGGAGTTCAACGGCCAGAAAATTGTGCCGCTGCAGTTCCTGAAAGCGCTGCTCCCGGATCCCGGCAGCCTGGGCCCCTTGACCAAGGGGCGCACCTGCATCGGCGTGGTCGCCAAGGGGCTCAAGGACGGCAAGAAGAAGCAGGTCTACATCTACAACATCTGCGACCACGAAGCGTGCTACGCCGAGGTGAAGTCCCAGGCCATCAGCTACACGACCGGCGTCCCGGCCGCCGTGGGCGCCATCATGATGCTGACCGGCAAGTGGCACCGGGCGGGAGTCTACAACATGGAAGAGTTCGATCCCGAACCGTACCTGGAGACGCTCTCCACCTTCGGCCTCCCCTATGTCGTGGTCGATGGCGGCGACTGGCTGGAGCTTACGTGACCCGTCTGCATGTGAACGAAATGACGCGGCTTGCTCCCTCGCCGGCCTTCGTGGTCGACCTGGGGCGGCTGCGCCACAACCTCGCCATCCTGGACGAGGTGCAAAAAAGGAGCGGCGCCAAGATACTGATGGCGCTCAAGGCCTTCTCCATGTGGAGCGTCTTCCCGATCATCGCGGGGACCCTGCACGGGGTCTGCGCCAGCTCCCCCTGGGAGGCGCGCCTGGGGCGCGAGGAGTTCGGGGGCGAGGTGCACAGCTTTTCGGCGGCCTTCAAGGGTAGCGACGTGGTTGAGCTCCTGAAGAGCTCGAACCATCTGGTCTTCAACTCCTTCAACCAGTTGGAGCGCTTCCGGCCGCTTTGGGAAGCGGAGGCCGGCCGCGTCTCGGTGGGGCTTCGGGTGAACCCGGAGCAGTCCGAGGGGGCCGTGGAGATCTACGACCCGAGCGCGCCCAAGTCGCGCCTGGGAATCCGTCGCCCCGAGTTCGAGGGGCAGGATCTCACGGGGGTGGAGGGACTCCACTTCCACACGCTCTGCGAGCAGCTCTTCGAGCCTCTGGAGCGCACCGCGCGGGTCTTCGAGGAGAAGTTCGGGGAGTTTCTCCCGGGCATGAAGTGGCTCAACCTCGGGGGCGGGCACCACATCACCCGGGAGGGGTACGACATAAACGCCCTGGTGGAGCTGATCCGCCATTTCCGGCAGAAGTACGGGGTGGAAGTCTACCTGGAGCCGGGCGAGGCGATCGCCATCGGCACCGGGATACTGGTCTCCGAGGTGCTCGACCTGACCCACAACGAGATGGATCTCGCCATCCTGGACGTTTCGGCCACCTGCCACATGCCGGACATCCTGGAGATGCCCTACCGCCCCGAGATCGAGGGCGGGTTTGATCCCGGCGCGAAGCCCCACACCTACCGCCTGGGGGGGCCCTCCTGCCTGGCTGGTGACGTGATCGGCGACTGGTCCTTCGAGAGCCCGCTTGCCGTGGGGGACCGCCTCGCCTTTCTGGACATGTCGCACTACACCATGGTCAAGACTACGACCTTTAACGGCATACAGTTGCCGCACATCTGTACCTTTGAACCGCAGACCGGCGAGCTGAGCGTGGTGCGCAGCTTTTGCTACGATGATTTCAAGAACCGCCTGTCCTGATTATGCCTTAAAGAGGGGAAAGAGGGGGACCGTCCCCGCACGGGGACTGTCCCCTTGGTCTGATTATGCTTTAAAGAGGGGGACTGTCCCCTTGGCCCGTTCTTTCGATGCTGTATATCTCACACACATAAACACTGGTGAACTGAACTATGTCCAAATGGACCATTAACGACTCATCCAAGATCTACAACATCGACAACTGGGGCGCCGATCTCTTCTCGATCAACAAGAAGGGGAACGTCTGCGTGCACCCCTCGCCCAATTCCAAATATTCCATCGACCTGAAGGTCCTGGTGGACGACCTGATCAAGAGAAAGATCAAGCCGCCCATTCTGCTTCGGTTCATGAACATCCTGGAGGGGCGCATCGCCTCCATCGCGCGGGTCTTCAAGAACGCCATCCAGGACAACAACTATCCGGCCAAGTACCAGACCTTCTACCCCATCAAGGTGAACCAGCAGCGCCAGGTGGTGGAGGCGATCGCCAACTTCGGCAAGAAGCACAACCTCGGCCTGGAAGTCGGCTCCAAGCCGGAACTGGTGGCGGCCATCTCCATGAGCACCGGGAACAACCTGCCGATCATCTGCAACGGCTACAAGGACACCGAGTTCATCGAGACGGTGCTCTACGCGACCCGGGTCGGCTACGACATCACCATCGTCGTGGAGAAACTCTTCGAACTGGAGAAGATCATCGAAGTGGCCAAGCGCACCGGGATCAGCCCCAAGCTCGGCATCCGGGTGAAGCTCTCCTCCAAGGGGATCGGGAAGTGGTCCACCTCGGGCGGCGAGGACGCCAAGTTCGGCCTGCGCATCTCGGAGATCATCGCGGCCATCGACTCGCTGAAGAAGCAGGGCATGATCGACTGCGTGAAGCTGCTCCATTTCCACGTGGGAAGCCAGATCACCAAGATCGACAAGATCAAGAACGCCCTGATCGAGGGGACCCGCATCTACGTCGAGATGAAGAGGCTCGGCGTCGAGCTGGAATTCCTCGACATCGGCGGAGGCCTGGGGGTCGACTACGACGGCTCCAAGTCGAGCTATTTCTCTTCCGTCAACTACTCCATCGAGGAGTACGCCAACGACGTGATCTACCAGGTGAAGAACATCTGCGACGAGGCGGGGGTCCCCTGCCCGAACATCATTTCGGAGTCGGGGCGCGCCACGGTCGCGCACTACTCGGTGCTGGTCACCAACGTGCTCAACAACAACACCCAGATGGCGATGCCCGACTTCGAGTCGATCCTGACCGAGCCCGAAAAGCTCTCGCCGACCGTCAAGAAGCTGGTGGACATCTACAAGAGCATCGACAAGCACAGCCTGCGCGAGGACTACCACGACACCATCCAGCTGATCCAGGAGTCGGTGAGCCTCTTCAACCTGGGCTACCTGAACATGAACGAGCGAGCCAACGCCGAGTGGATCTGCTCCAAGATCATCCGAAAGATCAACTCCATCGTGGAGAAAATCAAGCCGATCCCCGACGAGCTGCAGAACTTCCAGCTCTCGCTGAGGCAGACCTACTTCGCCAACTTCTCGCTGTTCCAGTCCATCCCCGACTCCTGGGCCATCGACCAGCTCTTCCCGATCGTCCCGATCCAGCGCCTGGACGAGAAGCCGGACGTGCTCACCTCCATCGCGGACATCACCTGCGACTCGGACGGCGAAATCACCAGCTTCGTCGGCGAGAACGGCAGGACCAAGGCTCTGCCGCTGCACAAGATCCAGGTGGACGAGGAGTACTTCATCGGCTTCTTCCTGATCGGCGCCTACCAGGAGATCCTGGGGGACATGCACAACCTGTTCGGCGACACCAACGCGGTGCACATCACCTTCAACAAGAAGACCAACTACAAGATCGACACGGTCATCACCGGCGACGCCACCTGGGAGAGCCTCAAGTACGTGCAGTACGACGCGAGCGAGATTCTCAAGAGGGTGCGCAACAACCTGGAGACGGACGTCTCGCTGCAGAAGGTATCCATAGAGGAGAGCAGCCACTTCCTGGAGCTGTTGGACCGCACGCTGCAGTCCTACACCTACCTGGGCGAGTAGCGGGGGGCGGGTCCGACCCGCGGATTGCGTCGCTTGGAGACGGCTCCCCGGGGGGCGTGCGGTACCGGAAGTATGTGAGGGGGAGGGCCTGCGGGCCCTTGCTCTTTTTCTTTGGTGCGGCCGGGAGGGCCCGAACGGGCCCGTAATCTCATTGGGGTTGTGCTGCCGGCTCGGAAAGGGCCCGAACAGGCCACTGCTCTTTTTGTTGTGCTGCAGGCTGGACGTGTTAAAATGGTGCTGAAACGGCGTCCCGCGGCTCCCCTGCGCCGGCAGTTGGCCGGCAGGACGGTGACGGGAAACTTTACACCTTGAAGTCAGGAGGTGTCAGGATTTTTTCCACTCGGGGCCCCGGCGCGCAGGCACCCGGGAAGGTCGCTTCGGTAAATCAGCGGCTTGCAGCGATGGTACCGAATATGCTTGCTGCTGTGAGGTGTAGCGCAAGGATGGAGGTGGAACATGTTGATCCAGGTGAACTACACGGACGACAGGTATGATTTCGTCAAGGATTTCATGCTCGAAACCCTGATTGCGTCCGGGGCGATAGCCAAATTCCGCCGCACCTCGGGCTGGGTGCAGATTGGCGTGGACCCGGTCCGCAAGGCGCGTCCGAGTGAGCCGTACCAGGGAACGGATAGAAGGATGCATCACGCCATGCATGCCGCCTGAGATCCCCGGGGCACCGGCGCCAAGGGCTCCCGGTCAGGAGCCCTCGCCGCAAGCCGACAGCTACAGTTCGTGCAGGTTGCTGAACTCGCGCCATTCCAGGAAGTAGCGCGGCTTCATCACGAAATCGCAGATGTTTTCCATGATGTTGAAATGCTTCTTCTCCTCGTTGGCGATCCTCAAGTACAACTGCACCGTCTCCGGATTCTCTTCCCGCTTCGCCATGTCCTCGTAGAGTTTGACGCTGTCGGCCTCGATCTTCAGTCCCAACCGGTAGCCATCCAGGTCCTCGCGCAGCCCGGTGCTGCGCTCCTTCTCTCCCACCAGTTCCCGAAACACGCTTTTCGCCTGCTCCAGCATGCGCGAGTCGGCCATGGCGAAGGCCTTCCCCTCCTTGAGACCGCGAAAGAGCTCGTAGTGCTTTTGCTCGTCGGCCGCAAGCCCGGTGAAGATGTTTCTCAGGCCCGCCACCTGGGTCGATGCAGCCAGGTTGTCGTAACATGCCTTGCCCTGCAACTCCATTTTCATTGCAAAATCGAAGACATTCATCGTGGCTTCCCCCTTTTCCGGTGCGGGACGGGTCCAACCGGGATGGTTGCCCCGATCCGGCGTGTATTTATTAATTAATTTTCACGCCGAGCCTGCGTTTTGTCAAGGTGGAAACCGGAACCTTGCGGTGCGCTTCGCGCCCGAACCTTCTGCTTCCAACCCGATTTTGAGGTGTAGTGTGACGTAATAAATTGTTAAAGTATTGATAATAGCAGTTGTAGTGTTGTTAGTTTCATGAACACAAATGTAACAAATATTTTCAGCAAGGCGGCAAATATAATACATATCAGCTATTGAATAGCATAGTACTTATTCACAAATTTAATTAACCTGATAGGTAAAAATTATATTGATGGCTAAAAAAATAATAGGTAAAATAAAATGTCGTAGTAGAAGGGGACGACAACTGTAAGGAGGTGCCGATTATGAGAAGCGTGAAAAGGGTTCTGTTGCGGACCCTTGCCGTGGCGGCTTTCATAGGCTTGACAATAGGCGGTTCCGTAAGGCTCAGCCTGGCCGATAGCGCTCTGGACACCGGGAATGGCGGGGCGGGCTATCAGAACTACCATGAGTCCATCGAAAATCCCAATGGGGCCGGGGCAGGTGGGTCGACCGATACCGGGACCTCCACGGAGACCGGTACCAGCTACCGCAGCGGCTCCGACCTTGACAACAGCGCCGGTTACGGAACCGGCGGGGATACCGGCAGCGGAGTAACCTCGGGCAGTGGCTCGGGGGGATCGACTGAAACCAACAGGGATGAAGAAAGGAACGACATCCACGGCTCCACCATCGGTGGAGTGACCTATCCGGATAACTCCGCTACGCTGGGAATCTCCGGCAGTGGGTATTGGGAGAAATAGCCGGGTGTCTGTAACGCCGACTGGATCGAACGCTAAAAGCAGGTTCCCCGTCGATGATCTCTCTGGCTTGCCTGCGGTAAACCCCGCGGCAAGCCAGTTTTCTGTCATCCTGAGACCAAACGGGCGAGATTCCTTTGGGCACATCCTGACCGGTGAGGCCCGGGGCGCTCCCCCTTTTTAGTGTCCGCCCCGGCCAGACTGAATCCGGCATTTCCCTCTACGAGTGGAGGCTCCCGCGACAACTCGATCTCGGCATTTCCTTGCCAGTTGCGATGCCGGCTTACGACCGTGCGGCCGAAGTTGTGCCTGCACATTTGCTTCTAGACAAATAGGATCAGGATAGTACTATTTAGGCAGCACCATGCAGAGGCCGGCGACCGCATCCGGCGCATCAGATTCCCCAAAGGAGAATTCCCATGGACAAAGTGGCACGTTTTTTTGCAGCTCTTGCACTCTTGTTGATCCCCAGCCTCGTCTTCGCGTCCACCTGGAATATCGATTCCGATCATTCCAGCACCGGGTTCAAGGTGCGTCACCTGATGGTTTCCAACGTCAAGGGAACCTTCGGCAAGGTGCAGGGGGTGGTCAATGTCGACGATCAGGACATCACCAGGTCGAACGTGAGCGTGACCATAGACACCGCCTCGATCGATACCGGCGTCGCCAAGCGGGACACCCATCTGCGCAGCCCCGATTTCCTGGACGTCGCCAAGTTCCCGACCATGACCTTCGTCTCCACCAGGGTCGAGAAAAACGGCAACGGGCTGAAGGTGACCGGGAACCTCACCCTGCACGGCGTCACCCGCCCGGTCGTGCTCGACGTCGAAGGGCCCTCCGCGCAATCGAAGGACCCCTGGGGGAACTTCAGGCGCGGCGCTTCGGCCAGCGCGATGATCAACCGGAAGGATTTCGGGCTGACCTGGAACAAGGCTCTGGAAACGGGAGGGGTCGTGGTCGGAGAGGAAGTCACCATCAATATCGAGGTGGAGATGGTCAAGGCCAAATAGGCAGCCTCGGCGCCAGCCGATGCCGTCCCTCGCACTCCCTTCTCCCGAGCCCTCGGCGGGAGGGAGTGCCGGACCATCCCCCCAGAGATTTTTCAGCGTTGCAATTCCGTGGCAAACTTCGTAGTATCCCGGTGTCGTGGTGAGGCACGCCGCACCCTCAAGCTGGGGCGCTGCCTGCGCTGCTGCCGCTTGGTGGCGACTCCCTCAGCGCCGCCTCTGCGCGCGCGGGGATTGGATGGGAGACGGATGAGGTATACGATAAACTCGGGCGCCGCCTCTGCGCGCGCGGGGATCGGATACCAAAGCAAGCGGCGCTGGAACGTACCAAACGCAACATCTGCTCCTAACCGGGCCAGAAGGGGGGAAGGGTATGGCAGGGTGTAACCGGGGTGCGACGGCATGATCGCTTTTTTCAGCGCGGGGGCGCTCCTCGGCTTCTCGGCGGGGTTTACGCCGGGGCCGCTTTTCGCCCTGGTCCTCTCGCAGACCCTGCGACACGGCATCAGGGAAGGGTGCAAGGTGGCTCTTGCGCCGCTCGCCACCGACCTGCCGCTCATCATCCTTGCCACCCTGCTGCTGCGGCAATTCGAGGACTTCAAGCAGTTTCTGGGTGGCATATCGCTGCTCGGCGCGCTCTACCTGCTGCAGATGGCCTATGGCACCTTCCGTTGCGCCCCCACCGAGAGCTCCTTCGAGGGCGGCGCGCCGCAGTCCCTGGGGCGGGGCATGCTGGTCAACGCCCTGAGCCCCCACCCCTACCTCTTCTGGTTCAGCGTCGGCGCCCCCACCATCCTCAAGGGGGTGAGCGGCGGCGACATCTATGCGGCGCCGGCCTTCGTGGTCGGTTTCCTCGGTTGTCTGGTCGGCGCGAAGATGATGCTCGCCGTGCTGGTCGGGAAGTCGCGCAGATTCCTGTCCGGGAAGCTCTACCTGTCGATCATGCGCCTGCTCGGCCTGCTGCTGTTCGTCTTCGCCGTTATGCTGGCCAAGGAGGCCTGCTCGCTCTTCGGTTGGTTACCGTCCTGATCAGGCTCCCGGTCCAGCTGCCCTTTTCCCGCTCTCCTTTTCCCGCTCTCCGCTGCGCCCGAACTTTGCCCTCCTGAACCTATCCCGAACCTTTTGTCCCAGCTTGAGCCGGGCGGGCGTGCCCTGGGCCCGGAAGGAGCCTGGGCCCGCCACCCCACGTAGGAGCGTACGGCCGGAGGCGAAATTCGTGGCGGGAATGCCGCTGCCTGGGGAGTGCGGCGTAGCTGGCGCTGCATGGACGGACGTATATGCAGCGTATCAATGCTCTATACACCCCGGAGTCCCGATCAAAACGGAGCAATTACGGCCGGTTGCCTGGTCGCGCCGTCCCGCGCCGCTCACTGGGCGGCAAAGGTGTATGGCGAAAACATACTATCTGCCGTTCGCGCAGCTCCGCCGGAGGCACGCCGCGGGACCCCATGGCCGCATGGGCCCTGGCTTTAGACCCCCTGTGCGCCTGGTTTTCAAGATTGGCACGCTTGATGCTAACTATAAAGTCAGCAGGACGAGACAACGGCAAAAAGGGGAGGACGTCATGAGAACAGCTATCAACACCATCATCGCAACCGCAGCAACCACGACGACGGCTTTTGCAGCAAACGGCGCGGCAGATGAGCCCGGCCTCCTCGCCTGGGGCTTCATGGGATTTTGCGCGGTCATCCTGGTAGGTCAGTTGGTCCCGGCCGCCATGCTGGTAATCGGAGCAGTCAAGGGTCTGGCAACCGCACCCAAGGAAGCGAAACACCACAACTAACGGCTCCAGGGATTCCGGCGGAGTGAGACTTCAGCTTAAAGGGAGGACGTCATGAGAACGGCTATCAACACCTTCATCGCAACCGCAGCAACCACGACGACGGCTTTCGCAGCAAACGGCGCGGCAGATGAGCCCGGCCTCCTCGCCTGGGGCTTCATGGGATTTTGCGCGGTCATCCTGGTAGGTCAGTTGGTCCCGGCCGCCATGCTGGTAATCGGAGCAGTCAAAGGCCTGGCAACCGCACCGAAGGAAGTGAAAAACCACTAGGGGCTTCATGCCGCCGAGATCCGGGCCATCGTAGGAGCGGGCCGAACCGCCGCGAGCGGGGGGGACGGAAAACGCTCCTACCGGGACCCTCGGGAGCATCGCCCGGCACTGGACAGGAAATCACCACCCAGCACGCGATTGCCATGAAAAAGCCGCTCTCTCCGAGCGGCTTTTCGTGTTGAAAGGGTCCGGCCGCCTGCACCGACTGCCACCCCCCAGCTGCTATTCCCCGTTTACCTCAATCCTTCAGCCGGTCGACCAGCAGTTCGACCGTGTGCTGCACCCGGACCGCGGCCTCGTCCTGGTCGAAGCCTCCCCTGATCTGCATGACGCAGCCCGGACAGTCCATGGCGACGATCGGCGCGCCGGTCTCCTTGATGTTCTTCAGCTTTTTCTGGAGTATCGGGGCGGAGATTTCGGGGAGCTTCATGGAGTAGGATCCCCCCATGCCGCAGCAGATGTCGCACTCGAACATCTCCGTCACCCGGTAGCCCGCCTGCTGCAACAGCTCCCGCGGCTGCTCGGAGACCTTCAGGGTCCGCTTCAGGTGGCAGGAGTCGTGATAGGTGATGCTGCCGAGATCCTCCCCTTCCTTGAAGCTCAGGCGCCCCTCGGCGACCAGCTGTTGCACCAGCGTCGAGAAGTCCACGGTCTGCGCCGCGAGCTCCCTCGCCTGGGGGAGCCACCCGGTCTGTCCCACGCTCTCCAGCGTCCTGGCGAAGTCATGGCTGAGCGCGACCGTGCAGGTGGGGCAGGCCGACACGACGCGGGTCGCCCCCTGCTGCAGCAGGACCCGGATGTTGTCGCAGGCGTTTTGCGCCGCGACCTCGTAGGCGCCGTTGTACAGGGCGGGCGCGCCGCAGCAGGTCTGCTCCGGCGGGAAGATCACCTCGATCCCCGCCTTGTTCAGGGTCTTGACCAGCGCGATCCCCATCTCGGGGTAGGCGAAATCGATCAGGCAGCCGGCGTAGAAGACGACCTTCTCCAGGCCTTTGGGCTGCCTGATCCTGGCGAAGCTGTCCCGAAACGGCTCCGCCGCGATGGCCGGCAGGCTGCGCCCCTCGGTGAGGTCCGAGAGGAAGAGCGGCAGGTGGCGGATGAATTTGCCCGAGCTGAACGCCTTCCCCGCGACGGAGGCGGCGCGCAGCATGGTGTGGAACAGCTTGCGGTTGTTCACCACCCCGAAGATCGCCTTCTGCACCAGAGTCTGCCCCTTCTCCTGCACCAGGCGCCGCCTGATCTCCATGATCATCTCGGGGATGTCGAGCTTGCCCGGGCAGACCGGGACGCAGCTGCCGCACTGGATGCAGAGCCCCTGGATCTCCTCGGACTTCTGCAGCTCGTCGAACCAGGCGGTGAGGATGGTGCCGATCCCTCCGGTGTAGATGCCGCCGAAGACGTGGCCGCCGACCAGCCGGAAGATCGGGCAGACGTTCAGGCAGGAGCCGCACCTGATGCACTGCAGGGCCTGCTTGAACTTGGGGTCCCGCGCCATCTCGGTCCTGCGGTTGTCCATCAGGACGATGTGCAGCTCCTTGGCGCTGCCGTCGTCGTTCGGGACCGGGCCGGAGATGATGGATACGTAGCTGGTCAAGAGCTGACCGGTGGCGGAGCGGGGGAGGGCGTCCAGGATCGGCACCACGCCGTCGAACTTCTGCACCAGCTTCTCCACGCCGACCAGCGCGATGTGTATCTTGGGAAGCGTCGTCACCAGGCGGGCGTTCCCCTCGTTGGTCACCAGGACGATGCTGCCGGTCTCGGCGACCGCGATGTTCGCCCCGGAAATCCCCAGGTCGGCCGCCAGGAACTTGGGACGCAGCTCGCCGCGGGCCACCTTGACGAGCCTCGGGATGTCGCTTTCGATCCGCTCTTCCACCTCCTTGCTGAAGAGCTCGGCGACCTCCTCCTTGGTCATGTGGATCGCCGGCATGACCATGTGCGAGGGGGTCTGCCCGGCGAGCTGGATGATCCACTCCCCGAGGTCGGTCTCCGCGACCGCGATGCCGGCCTCCATCAGGGAGCGGTTCAGGTGGATCTCCTCGGTCGCCATGGACTTGGACTTGACGACGCTCCTCACCCCGTTGCGCCGGGCCACATCCAGTATGTACCGCTTCACCTCGTCGGGGTCGCTGGTCCGGAAGACCTTGGCGCCCAGCGCCTCGGCGTTCTTCTTGAAGCTCTCGGCGAGCGCGTCGAGGTCGCAGGCGGCCGACGACTTGATCTCCGCGATGCGGCCCCGCAGTTCCTCGAAGTCGATCCCCTCGTACGCCTTGGCCCGGTTCACCTTGTAGGCCTCGGAGAATTTGCCCAGCGCGCCGGTCAGGTTGGCGTCGTTGACCGCGCGGCTGATGGATGCCTTGAATTCCTGTTTCATGCCCGTCCCCCTCCCAACTCGTCGACGCAGACGATGATCAGCCGCTCCGGTCCGTGCACGCCGATGGTGAGCACCCGCTCTATGTCGGCGGTGCGGCTGGGGCCCGTGATGAAGGCGATGTACCTGCTGGTGGAGGGGTTGATGCGCTGGAAGAGCGCCACCTTTCCCTCCAGGATGTTCCCGGTCGCGATGACGGCGACGTGGATGGAGGTCAGGGAGGAGACCAGCCTCTGCTCGACGGCCACCTGGTCCTGGACCAGCGATCCGGTGTCCGCGAGCGCCCACTCCATCTGGCTGATGCCGATCTTGGACTGCGCCGCCAGCTCCCGGGTCACCGCGAAGCTGAGCCCCGGGAACTCCGGCCGCAGGCCGGCGAGGAAGGGGGACTCGGCCCAGACGGCGCGGGAGCCGGGAGCCTCGGCCACCCCCTCGTGCTGCAGAAAAGAGAGGATGAAACTGACCGCCTCACCCCCGGTTCCGAAGCGGTGCAGCTCGGCACCGACCCCGAGAGCCCTGGCCTTGAATTGCTCGTACATGTCTGCCCCTCCGATGCGTTCCTGGTGAATATGGGAAACTGTTTTAGTCCGGCTGCCCCGGGAAGCGCGAATCCGCCCCGAATTCCGCGGAAAACGACCATGTGTAAAAACATATTACCAAATGACAAGTGCATCGTAGTCGATAAAACGTCCTAAGTAAAGAGGTTTGAAAGGTAAAACAAAAAAACTTGACAGCCTCGCGAAAAGATGGTTAATTGGTCATACCAAAATGTATAACCTGGTTTGATTGACCTGGCTCTCCTGAAAGCCGCTGGCGGCTGCGGGGCATCTTGGGTCGCCGGAGACCCCCTGCCGGGTGTTTTCGGTGTAGCCGCAGGTTGGTTTACCTAAGCGCTCCCCTAAACCGCCATCACCATAGAGTACTACGAACTAAAGGAGAGAAGAGCCATGCCGTGGATTCAGAGCTACACCCCCATCGCGGGAAGTCTTGGGATGTCGGCCCTCATCGCCGCCATCCCGCTGGCCGTCATTTTTGTCTGTCTTGCCGTCCTGAAGATGAAGGCGCACAAGGCGGGTCCCCTGGCAGTCGCCTTTGCCATCGCCATCGCGGTGTTCGGCTGGCAGATGCCGGTGCAGCTCGCCGGGCTCGCCACCCTGCACGGGGCAGCCTTCGGCCTGTTTCCCGTATTCTACATCGTGGTCACCACCATCCTCCTGTACAACATCACCGTCAAGGGGGGGCAGTTCGAGATCATCAGGGCATCGCTGGCCGGGCTCACCGGTGACCGGCGCCTGCAGGCGCTCCTGATCGCGTTTTGTTTCGGCGCCTTCATCGAGGGTGCCGCCGGTTTCGGCACCCCGGTGGCCATCGCCGGCGCCACCCTGGTCGGCCTCGGCTTCCGCCCCTTCTACGCCGCGAGCGTCTGCCTGATCGCCAACACCGCGCCGGTCGCCTTCGGCGCCATCGGGATCCCGGTCGTGGCGCTGGCCGGCGTCATGGGCTACGACGACGCTGGGCTCATGAAGCTCTCCACCATGGTCGGCCGCCAGCTCCCCTTCGTCTCCATCTTCATCCCGTTCTACGTGATCATGATCATGGTGGGGTGGAAGAAGACCATCGAGGTGCTCCCCGCCATCATCGTCTGCGGAGTCACCTTCGCCCTCGCCCAGTGGGGCTGCGCCAGCTTCATCGGCCCCTACCTCCCGGACATCATCGCCTCGCTGGCCACCCTGGCGGCCCTGGTGATCCTGCTCAAGTTCTGGCAGCCGAAAACCACCTGGACCTTCGACCACGAGCCGGAGTCCAAGGGGAAGGAGTCGCACGACTACAGCGGCGGGCAGGTGTTCCGCGCCTGGGCCCCCTACCTGGTGCTGACGGTCATGGTCCTCATCTGGGGCATCCCGTCGCTCAAGACCGAGCTGGACAAGAGCAAGCTGGTGATCCCGGTGACCGGCCTGGACAACGCCGTCGTCAAGAGCGTCTCCAAGCCGGAGGACGGGGTCAAGAAGGTTGCCGCGGTGAAGGGCGAAATCGGCAAGCAGGCGGCGCTGCTCCTCCCCGCCGACCCGAAGCAGGCTGCCCTCGCGCTTGCCTACAACGACCTGCTGGCGCTGGAGGACAAGCTGGCCGCCGTCGACCAGTCCCTCCCCGCCGGGGCTCCGGTGCTGACCGCCGAGCGGATCGCCGCCTTCGACGCGGTCGACAAGAAGGAGAAGGAGCTGCAGAAGCTGGAAAAGGAGCTGGTGAGCGCCAAAACCGTCGAGAAGGACCGTTTCAAGGCTCTCGACAAGGCGGTCGGCTCCCAGCTCCCGGTGAAGGTCGCCGCCAAGTTCGTCTTCAACTTCATGTCGGCGGCCGGCACGGCGATCCTGATCGCGGCCATACTCTCGGCGCTCATCTGCGGGGTCGGGATCGGCGACTTCTTCCAGGTGCTCGGCAAAACCCTCTACGACATGCGCTATCCGGCCATCACCGTCGCCTCCGTGGTCGGCCTCGCCTTCGTCATGAACACCTCGGGGATGACCACCAGCATGGGGATGGCCTTCACCAAGACCGGCGCGCTCTTCCCGTTTCTTTCCCCCTTCCTCGGGATGCTCGGGGTGTTCCTGACCGGCTCCGACACCTCCAGCAACGTCCTCTTCGGGGGGCTGCAGAAGGTGACCGCCGAGCAGCTCGGCATGAACCCGCTTCTGACCTGCGCGGCCAACACGAGCGGCGGCGTCATGGGCAAGATGATCTCCCCGCAGTCGATCGCGGTCGCCTGCGCGGCCACCGGCCTGGTCGGGGAGGAGGGGAACCTGTTCCGCTTCACCCTGAAGCACGCGCTGTTCCTGACGACGGTCATGGGGGTCATCGTGGCGCTCCAGGCCTACGTCTTCCCCTGGATGATACCCTGATGGGATCATAGTTGCAGGTTGTACCGAGGCCCCGGGAGATCTGGCTCTCCCGGGGCCTACCACTTCTAGCTGGTGCTGTTCGGTCCCCCCTGTGCTACTAGGGGGGAAGCTGAACGAAGTGAAGCAGGGGGGTGGCTTTCAGGGAATGGTTTCGCAGGGGAAGCAGGACCCCCCTGTCTGCCTGCGCGAGCCTTCCCCCCCCTGCGCAGGGGGGACACGATCCTCACTCCTTTAGGCGAGCGGCGTCGTAACGAAAACTGGCACGGGCCAGGATGATGTAGGTCGCCCCAACAAACGGTGAAGGAAATGGCTTTGATGCGGCAGTTCCTCAACATAGTCTGGCAATCGGCGCTGCTCTGGGTGGTCTTTCGCTGCGGGGCTTTCCTGGTCGCCGTCCTGCATCTCGCGCTGCCGGGGAACGTCGCCGGGATGCTGCTGATGTTCGCCCTGCTCGCCTCGGGAATCGTCAAGCCCGCCTGGATAGAGGCGGGAGGCGGCTTCCTGCTGAAGCATTTCGCCTTCTTCTTCATCCCGATCTCGGTGGGGCTCATGTCCTTCGGGCCGCTGATGCGCCAAAGCGGCCTGACCCTGCTGGCGGTCCTGGTGCTGAGCGCCGCCGTCGGGGTGCTGGTGACCGGGGTGTCGGTCCAGTTCCTGCACGGGAGGTCCTCCCGATGAGGGCGCTGCTTTTCGCCTGCTACCTGCTGGTCACGGTCGGGGCCTACCTGGTGACGCGCCGGATCTTCCTGCGCTTCAAGTACCCGCTGTTGAACCCGGTCTTCCTGAGCACCCTGGCGATCATCGCCCTGCTGGAGGCGAGCGGCGGCAGCTGGGAAGGGTACCAGCCGGCCAAGGAGGCGATGACCTTTTTGCTCGGCCCGGCGACGGTGGCGCTCGCCCTGCCGCTGTACAAGAACCGCTCCGTGCTGAGAAACCACGCGCTTCCCGTCTTCGCGGGGGTGCTGGCGGGAAGCCTGGCGACGATCGCCTGCGTGCTGGTCGCCGGCCGGGTCGCCGGTCTTCCCCGCGGGGTGCTGATCTCGCTGGGGCCCAAGTCGGTCACCGTCCCGATCGCGGTGGAGATCTCGCGCCTGGCCGGCGGGGAGCCGACCCTGACCGCCGCCTTCGTGGTGGCGACCGGCATGATCGGCTCCATCCTCGGGCCGCTGCTGCTCTCCGCCCTCAAGGTGCGAAACCCGGTGGCCCGCGGGCTCGCGCTGGGGACGGTCTCGCACGGCCAGGGGACCGCGGTGGCCCTGATGGAGGGGGAGACGGCGGGTGCCATGGGCGGGGTGGCCATGGCGCTGGCTGCGGTGAGCACCGCCCTGGTCATCCCCTATTATCTCCCCCTGTTTCTGCCGTAGCAGGGGGCGATTGCCCCGATTGATCACCCGAGGCGCTCCGTGGCGGCTCCCTCGCCCCCGCCCCTCTCCCGGAGGGCGGGGGGAGTCACCGGCAAGCCCGTGCAGAGAAACTTCGTTGGCTTTGTTCCGTCACCGTAGTCATAACCTTCGAGAAAAGAGGAGTACCCAGGCCATGGAAAAGAACTTCATCAAGGCTTTGACAGATATCGTCGGGGAGTCCCACACCCTGACCGACAAGGAATCGCTTGCCTGCTACGGTTATGACTCGACCCCGGAACTTGAGAGCAAGCCGGGCGTCGTGGTGCTCCCCGGCACGACGGAGGAAATCTCCCGCATCATGGCGCTGTGCGACGGCGCGGGGGTGCGGGTCACCCCGCGCGGCTCCGGGACCAACCTCTCCGGCGGCTCCATCTCCTTCGACTCGGGCGTCGTGCTGCAGACCAGCCGCATGAACCGGATCCTGGAGGTCGACGAGGAGAACCTGACCGCGACGGTGGAAACCGGCGTCATCACCAGCGCCCTGCACCGCGAGGTGGAGGCGAAGGGGCTTTTCTACCCGCCGGACCCGGGCTCCATGAACATCTCCACCATGGGCGGCAACGTCGCGGAGAACTCCGGGGGGCTGCGGGGGCTCAAGTACGGCGTCACGGACGACTACGTCATGGGGCTCAAGACGGTGCTGGCCAACGGCGAGCTTCTGAAGACCGGCGGCAAGGTGGTGAAGGACGTCGCCGGCTACAACCTGAACCAGCTCCTGGTCTCCTCGGAGGGGACGCTCGGCATCTTCACCGAGATCACCGTGAAGCTGATCCCCAAGCCGCAGACCAAGAAGACCATGCTGGTGCACTTCCCCCAGCTGGAGCAGGCGGCGCTGACGGTCTCGCACATCATCGCGGCGCGCATCATCCCGGCGACCCTGGAGTTCCTGGACCGGGTGACCATCAAGTGCGTCGAGGACTACGCCCACGTGGGGCTGCCGCTCGACGTCGACGCGGTGCTCCTCATCGAGGTGGACGGCCACCCCGCGCAGGTGGCCGAGGACGCGGACGCGATCCGGGGGATCTGCGAGCGGCACGGCTGCTCCTTCTTCCAGACCGCCGCCACGGCCGAGGAGGCGCTCAAGCTGGCGACCGCCCGCCGGGTGGCGCTCTCGGCGCTGGCGCGCCTGAGGCCGACCACGATCCTGGAGGACGCGACGGTCCCCAGGAGCTGCATCGCCCCCATGGTGAAGCTGATCCAGGAGACGGCGAAGAAGTACGACCTCCTGATCGGCACCTTCGGGCACGCGGGGGACGGCAACCTGCACCCGACCTGCCTCACCGACGAGCGCAACCAGGACGAGATTGCCCGGGCGCACAAGGCCTTCGGCGAGATCTTCGACGCCACCATCGCGATGGGCGGCACCATCACCGGCGAGCACGGGGTCGGGGTGGCCAAGAAGCGCTACCTCCCGAAGCTGGTGGGCGAGAGCGGCCTGCGCGTCATGCGCGGCATCAAGGGCGCCTTCGACCCCAGGGGGATCCTGAACCCGGGGAAAATCTTTTAATCGATCGGACCGATCCGACCGATCCGACCGATGAGAAATCTGACCGATCGGTCGGATCGGACCGATCGACCAGCTGAAGCGCAGAAATTTGAGGTTACCATGGACTACGTAAAACTGATCAACTGCATGCGCTGCGGCATGTGCCTGCCGCACTGCCCGACCTATAAGGAGACCTTCCTGGAGACCGCCTCGCCGCGCGGCCGCGTGGCGCTGGTGCGCAAGTTCCAGGAAGGGGAGCTGGAGGACAGCGAGCAGTTCCTGGAGTACGTCTCGCTCTGCCTGGACTGCCAGGCCTGCGCCTCGGCCTGCCCCTGCGGCGTGAACGCCGGGGAACTGGTGGCCGAGTTCCGCTGCGAGAAAAAGGCGGGGGAGGGGCTCTCCATGATGGAGGACCTGATCCTGAGGAAGCTGGTGCCGCACCCGGACCTCCTGGAGGCCGCGACCGCGCCGCTGCGCCTCTACCAGAAAACCGGCGTGCAGAAGGTGGTCCGCTCCCTGGGGCTCCTGAAGATGTTCCCCGCGGCGCTCGGCCGCATGGAGGGTCTCCTGCCGACGCTCCCCGGCGCCCCCCTGCGCCAGACCATCCAGGAGGTCACCCCGGCACAAGGGGCCGAGAAGGGGACGGCCGGCTTCTTCCTGGGCTGCGTCATGAGCCTCATCTTCTCCGAGGCGAGCCTCGCCACGGTGCAGATCCTCTCCGCGCTCGGCTACAAAGTCGTCACCCCCAAGGCGCAGAAGTGCTGCGGCGCCCCCAACATGCTCGGGCACGACAGGGAGGGGGTGAACCAGGCGGCCCGCTTCAACACCGACCTGTTCCAGTCCCACCAGCTCGACTTCGTGGTGACCGACTGCGGCGGCTGCGGCGCGGAGCTGAAGAAATACGGCGCCCATCTGGACGGCGAGGAGGCCGCCACCGCGTTCAGCGCCAAGGTGCGCGACATCTCCGAGATCCTCGCCAACGAGATCCCGGCCCTCAAGGACCGGCTCAAGCCGCTCCCCTTGAAGGTGACCTATCACGACCCCTGCCACATCGCCCACTGCCAGGGGATTCGCAGCCAGCCGCGCACCCTCATCAACCTGATCCCGGGGGTGGACTTCCGGGAGCTCCCCGAGGCGGATGCCTGCTGCGGCTCCGCCGGCACCTACAACATCGAGAAACCCGAGATGTCCGACCTGGTGCTCTCCCGCAAGGTCGCCAACATCCTGAAGACGGGGGCCGATTACCTGGTGACCAGCAACCCCGGCTGCCTGCTGCAACTGAAGAAGGCCCTGGCCGAGGCCGCCCCGCAGCTCAGGGTGATCCACCTGACGGAACTCCTGCAGATGAGCCTGAATGGGGAACGCGACGCCGGTTAAAACCGCCCGCCGGGTGAAAATAACCGTTGCTTTGACATAACTAATGTAGTATCCGTGGCGCCTATGATATTCAAGCCGATAAAACCGAAGAAGGTGTCGACCCAGATCGCCGACCAGATCAGGACCTCCATCCTGGCCGGTGAATTCAACCCGGGCGAGAAGCTGCCGCCGGAGCGCGAACTCGCCGAGATGTTCGGGGTGTCGCGTCCCTCGGTGCGCGAGGCGCTCAACTTCCTCGCCTCCACGGGACTCGTCGAGACCTACCAGGGCGGGGGGACCGTGGTGCGCTCCCTGGTGGAGAGCTCCGCCGGCCTGCCGCTCTCCGAGCTGATCCGCATCGACGGCGACCGGGCGCTGGACGTGATCGAGGTGCGCCAGGGGATGGAGTCCTGGACCGCCTGGTACGCCGCGGAACGGGCGCTGCCGGAAGACATCAGGCGCCTGGAGGCGATCGTCAGCGGCATGGCCGTGAACCTGGAGGGTAGGCGGCAGTCCGAGGACCTGGACGCACATTTCCACACCCTCGTGGCACGGGCGACCCACAACGTCGTCTGGTTCCACATGATGCAGAGCATCTTCGACGCCATGCAGGAGTTCCAGCGCGACGTCTGGCGGGCCGTCTACCTGACCGAGGAGGACCAAAGGCTCCTCTACGCGCACCACCTGCGCATCTACGAGAAGATCCGGGACCGGGACCCCGACGGGGCCCGGGAGGCGATGATGGAGCACCTGAGCTTCGCCCAGAAGCGCTGCAGCGCCTACGTCTCCATGCGCGGCGGTGACCTCTCCGGGGGGTGAAGCCCCGGTTACGTCACCCTTCGCAAAGGGCTCTGTTACGCAGAGTTGTTGGATTTCGACTTCTCGCACCTTCACAAGCTCCCCCTCTCCCGGAGGGGGAGGGGATAAGGCTCTAAGAACAAAAACAACACCTGACGGCACCTCTGTAGCGAAACCTGACAGGATGACTTTCCCGAGGAAACAGCAAAACCGCCCAGGCCCGGCAGAACCATCTGCCGGGCCTTTCTGTCATATTTCCGGGAAACTCCGCCAATCCGCCCCGGTGGAGCTTTTTGGTTGATGCAGGGGGGCTTTTTGGGTATAGTTACCCGATTTATCCCGACAGATAAAACCAAGGAGGTTTTCAATGATAGATTTTCTGGGCGATTGGAAGAGGAGCGATTACTGCGGCGAACTGAGGAGCGGGCAGGTGGGACAGGAAGTCGTCCTGATGGGATGGGTCGCCAAACGGCGCGATCACGGCGGACTGATCTTCGTCGACCTGCGCGACCGTGACGGCATCGCCCAGATCGTCTTCGACCCGGAGCGCGCCCCCGCGCCGCACGCCAAGGCGGAAGCGGTGCGCAACGAGTACGTCCTCGCGGTCAAGGGGATCGTGGCGCTGCGCCCCGAGGGGACGCTGAACCCGAAGATGAAGACCGGCGAGGTGGAGGTGCTGGTGACGGAGTGCAAGCTGCTGAACCCCTCCAAGGCGCTCCCCTTCACCCTGGACGGCTTCGTCGACGTCAACGAGAACATCAGGCTCAAGTACCGCTACCTGGACCTGAGGACCGGCACGCTGCAGGCCAACATGATCCTGCGCTCCAAGGTCGCCCAGCACACCCGCTCCTACCTGATCGACAACGGCTTCCTGGAGATCGAGACCCCCTTCCTCACCAAGAGTACCCCGGAAGGGGCCCGCGACTTCCTGGTCCCCTCCCGCATCTCCAAGGGTGAGTTCTACGCGCTCCCCCAGTCGCCCCAGCTCTTCAAGCAGATTCTGATGGTCTCCGGCTTCGACCGCTACTTCCAGGTGGTGCGCTGCTTCCGCGACGAGGACCTGCGCGCCGACCGCCAGCCCGAGTTCACCCAGATCGACTGCGAGATGTCCTTCATCGACCGCGAGGACATCATCACCGTCATGGAGGGGCTCATGGCGAAGATCTTCTCCGAGGCCAAGGGGGTGCAGGTGACCCTCCCGATCCAGCGCATGACCTACGGCGAGGCGATCGACCGCTTCGGCGTGGACAACCCGGATCTGCGCTTCGGCCTGGAACTGGTGCAGCTCTCCGAGATCGTCAAGGGTTCCGGCTTCAAGGTGTTCGCCGACGTGGTCGCCGGCGGCGGCATCGTCAAGGGGATGAACGTGAAGGGCGCCGCCTCCATGTCGAGGAAGGAGATCGACGACCTGACCGAGTTCACCAAGATCTACGGCGCCAAGGGGCTCGCCTACGTGAAGATGACGGCGGACGGCTGGAACTCGCCGATCGCCAAGTTCTTCACCCCGGAGGAGATCGCCGCCATGGACCAGGCCTTCGACGCCAAGGAAGGGGACCTGCTCCTGTTCGTGGCCGACAAGCCGAAGGTGGTGAACGACTCCCTCGGGCGCCTCAGGAACCACCTGGCCGCGAAGCTCGGCCTCACCAGCAAGGACGAGTTCCGCTTCGTCTGGATCACCGACTTCCCGCTCCTGGAGTGGGACGACGAGAGCGGGCGCTGGTGCGCCGTGCACCACCCGTTCACCGCGCCGATGGACGAGGACCTGGCGTTCGTGGAGAGCGACCCGGGGCGCTGCCGCGCCAAGGCCTACGACCTGGTGCTAAACGGCAACGAGATCGGCGGCGGGAGCATCAGGATACACCAGGAGGAGGTGCAGTCCCTGATGTTCAAGATGCTCGGCCTCACGGTGGAGAACGCCCGCAGCAAGTTCGGCTTCCTCCTGGACGCGCTCGAGTACGGCACCCCGCCGCACGGCGGCATCGCCTTCGGCATGGACCGCCTCATGATGCTCCTGACCGGAAGCGACTCGATCCGCGACGTCATCGCCTTCCCGAAGACCCAGAAGGGTGCCTGCCTCATGTCCGAGGCTCCCTCCGGCGTCGACACCCTGCAGCTGCGCGAGCTCGGCATCCGCTTGGCAACCAAGTAGCCGTCGCGTGCAGGTGAGGTGTCCCGGCAGGGTCATAGCGCTTTTGTTCCTGTGCTACCTGAGCGCATGCGCCACGACGCAGCCGCTGCACTACCGTAGCGAGGCCCTGGCCTCCCTGGAACGCGCCAGGGGGGCGGGGTCGGCAGCACCGTTCGCCGCCGAGCTCGGCAGCGCCCGGGAGAGCTTCGAGCAGGGGGAGTCCCTGCTGAGGCAGGACGAGCCCGAGGACGCCGAGCGCTACTTCTACCTGACGCTCCAGAAGGCGACCCTGCTGGAGCAGGAGATCGCGCAGGAGCGGGCGCGGCTCAAGGAGGCCGCGCGCCGCGCCGAGGAGCAGCGGCAGGCCGAGCTGGCGCGCCAGGCGCAGCTGGAGGCGCGGCGCCTGGCCCAGGCGAAGGCGGAAGCGGAGGCGAAGGCGGAAGCCGAGTCCCTGGCGCGCCGGGAGGCAGCGGAGGCCGGGCGCAGGAAGGCGAGGGCGCCCAAGGAACATCTGCTGGTCTCCTCCTACACGGTGCGCCGGGGGGAATCCCTCCCCCTGGTCGCCTCCCAGCCCGAGGTGTACGGCGACCGCAACCTCTGGCCCCTGCTCTACCGGGCCAACCGCGACCAGATCAGCGACCCCCGGCACATCTGGCCCGGGCAGGTGCTGCGCATACCGCGCAACCTCGGGCGCGACGACATCGCCGAGGCCAGGCGCTACGCCCAGGAGCGCTCCCTGCACTGACCCGGTTGGCGGCGCCCCCCGCGGCACCCTCTTGCCGCGCGATCGAGCGGCCGGCACCCGGCGCCCCCCGCCATTTTCCACCCTTTCTCAACCCCCGCAGCGTCCACCAGCCGCCCCCTAAATCACGGTAAATCAGGGCATTATCCGCAACCCAGCTCCGGCATCCCGGGGGGGCGCCACATTTTTTCCGGTCCATAAGTTTGCACCAAGATTTTCCCTTGACAGTGAAAAATGATTTGTATACTGTATACAAAATTTGCAACCTGGGATTTTCCTGCTAACTTCCTATAATCCCTGCATTAATGAGTGACGCGATTGAGGGGCCGGCCGTTGCGCCGGGTCGCTAAAAGTCCCGGAAATACAGCGAAGTTAAACCGAACGTGAAGGTCCCGGGGCGAGCTGGGCAGCGCGGCTGCCCGGATGATGCCCTGCGGTCCGTTCGTTACGTCTACTGCGACAAGGAAATAAAAAAACCAAGGAGAGAACATGACTACTTCAAAGATCATCTGGAGCAAAATCGACGAAGCACCCGCACTGGCAACCTACTCGCTGCTTCCCATCGTCAACGCCTTCACCAAGGCGGCCGGTGTTGTTGTTGAGACCAGGGACATCTCTCTCGCAGGGCGCATCATCGCAAACTTTCCGGAGAACCTGACCGAAGACCAGAAGATCGCCGACGAACTGGCCTACCTGGGCGACCTGACCCAGAAGCCGGAAGCCAACATCATCAAGCTCCCCAACGTCTCCGCCTCCATCCCGCAGTTAAAGGCCGCCGTCGCCGAGCTGCAGAGCCAGGGGTACAAGATCCCGGATTACCCGGAAGAGCCGAAGACCGACGCCGAGAAGGCGCTGGCCGCCCGCTTTTCCAAGGTGCTCGGTTCCGCCGTCAACCCGGTGCTGCGCGAAGGCAACTCCGACCGCCGCGTCGCCAAGGCCGTCAAGGCCTACGCCAAGAAGCACCCGCACAAGATGGGCGCCTGGAAGCCGGAGTCGAAGACCCACGTCTCGCACATGACGGCAGGCGACTTCTTCCACCACGAAAAATCCACCACCATCGAGAACGCCACCACCGTCAACATCGAGTTCGTCGGCAAGGACGGCAAGGTGCAGGTCCTCAAGGAGAAGCTCGCCCTGCAGGCCGGCGAGGTGTTCGACGGCACCTTCATGAGCGCCAAGGCGCTGCGCACGTTCATCGCCGAGCAGATCGAGGACGCCAAGCAGAAGGACGTGCTGTTCTCCGTGCACCTCAAGGCGACCATGATGAAGATCTCCGACCCGATCATGTTCGGCCACTTCGTCACGGTGTTCTTCGAGGACGTCTTCAGCAAGCACGCCGCCACCTTCAAGGAGCTGGGGGTCAACGCCGACCTCGGCCTGGGCGACCTCTACGCGAAACTCGCCAAGCTGCCGGCAGAGAAGAAGGCCGAGATCGAGGCCGACATCCAGGCCGTCTACGCCAAGCGCCCCAAGCTCGCCATGGTCGACTCCGACAAGGGTATCACCAACCTGCACGCCTCCAACGACATCATCATCGACGCCTCCATGCCGGTCGTGGTGCGCGACTCCGGCGGGATGTGGGGCCCGGACGGCAAGCTGCACGACGTGAAGTGCGTCATCCCGGACACCAGCTACTCCGAGTGGTACCAGGTGGCGATCGACTTCTGCAAGGCCAACGGCCAGTTCGACCCGACCACCATGGGCGCCACCTCCAACGTGGGACTCATGGCCCAGAAGGCCGAGGAGTACGGCTCACACGACAAGACCTTCATGGTGCCGGCCGACGGCACGGTGCGCGTGGTTGACGCTTCCGGCAAAGTCCTCTTCGAGCACCAGGTCGAGGCGGGCGATATCTACCGCGGCTGCCAGGCCAAGGACCTGCCGATCCAGGACTGGGTCAAGCTGGCGGTGGGCCGCGCCCGCGCCACCGGAGCTCCGGCCATCTTCTGGCTGGACAAGTCCCGCGCCCACGACGCGCAGATGATCCTCAAAGTCGAGAAGTACCTGAAGAACCACGACACCAAGGGGCTCGACATCCAGATCATGAAGCCGGTGGACGCGATGCTCTTCGCCTGCAAGCGCGCCAAGGACGGTCTGGACACCATCACGGTGACCGGCAACGCCCTGAGGGACTACCTCACCGACCTCTTCCCGATCCTGGAACTGGGCACCTCCGCCAAGATGCTCTCCATCGTGCCGCTGCTGGCGGGCGGCGGACTCTTCGAGACGGGGGCCGGCGGCTCGGCTCCCAAGCACGTCGAGCAGTTCAGGACCGAAGGCTACCTGCGCTGGGACTCCCTGGGCGAGTTCCTGGCCCTGGCGGTCTCCCTGGAGCACCTGGCCGCCACCTTCAAGAACGAGAAGGCGCAGCTGCTGGCCGACACCCTGGACCAGGCCAACACCAAGTTCCTGGACAACAACAAGAACCCGGCACGCAAGGTCGGCCAGATCGACAACCGCGGCTCCCACTTCTACCTCGCCATGTACTGGGCCGAGGCGGTCGCCGCCCAGACCAAGGACAAGGAGCTGGCGGCACAGTTCGCCAAGGTCGCCAAGGCTCTCCAGGACAACGAGGAGAAGATCAACGCCGAGCTGATCGGGGCCCAGGGCAAGCCGGTCGACATGGGCGGCTACTACCACCCGGACGACGCCAAGGTCGAGAAGGCGATGCGCCCGAGCGCCACGCTGAACGCGATCATCGACGCGATCAACGTTTAACAGGAACATGCCCCGCAGGGGGGGGCCGCCGGCGCTTTGGTTCCGCGTCCGGCAGGAGACCCCTGCGGGATTTTAGCTCGTTACTTTTTTGATGCACTGGTAGACAACCATCTCACTAACGGAGGATGAAAACATGGCACGTAAGAAGATTTCCCTTATCGGTGGCGGACAGATCGGCGGCGTTTTGGCTCAGCTTTGCGCTCTTCGTGAACTTGGCGACGTAGTACTCTTCGACATCGTCGAAGGGCTTCCCCAGGGCAAGATGCTCGACATCGCCGAAGCCGCTCCGGTTGACGGCTACGACGTCTGCCTGAAGGGGACCAACAGCTACGAAGACATCCAGGGCTCCGACGTCGTCATCGTGACCGCCGGCCTGCCGCGCAAACCGGGCATGAGCCGCGACGACCTGATCGAGGTCAACTCCAAGATCATGACCGCGGTTGCCGAAGGGATCAAGGCCAACGCGCCCAACGCGTTCGTCATCGTCATCTCCAACCCGCTGGACGCCATGGTCACCCTGTGCCAGAAAGTCACCGGCTTCCCCTACAACCGCGTCATCGGCCAGGCCGGCGTGCTGGACTCCGCACGTTTCAAGGCGTTCATCGCCTGGGAACTCGGCGTCTCCGTGAAGGACGTCAACGCCATGACCCTGGGCGGCCACGGCGACGACATGGTGCCCCTGGTTCGTTACGCCTCCGTGAACGGCATCCCGGTCCTCGAGCTGCTCGAGAACAAGTACAAGAGCAAAGAGAAGGCCGGCGAAGTCATGGCGGCCATGGTGAAGAGAACCCGCGGCGCGGGCGGCGAAGTCGTTGCCCTCTTGAAGACCGGTTCCGCGTTCTACTCCCCGGCTTCCTCCGCGATCGCGATGGCCGAGTCCATCCTGAAAGACCAGAAGCGCGTGCTGCCGACCTGCGCCTACCTGAACGGCGAGTTCGGCGTCAAGGGGTTCTACGTTGGCGTTCCCTGCGTGCTGGGCGCCGCCGGCATCGAGCAGATCCTCGAGTTCAAACTCGACGCGGAAGAGCAGGCCATGATGGACAAGTCCGTGGCGGCAGTTAAGGAACTTGTTGGTTCCATGAAATAACTGTTTGCCCGCAGCATCCCGGGGTAAGGAGGGGCTCCCTCCTTACCCTTTTTTTACGACAAAATGCCGCAAATGTGCCGGTTTGCGCCGCATTTGCTTGCATTTCGTATACGGGATATGCTATAAGACCGCATTTGCCAGCCCTGCTAGGGCATCTAAGTCAAAGGAGCTACGTGGATGGAGAAAAAACTGCCTACAATCGAGATCATCGAGAAGTACTGCAAAGGGTGCCACATCTGTGTGGAATTCTGCCCGACCAAAGTCTTGGAGATGAAAGGTTTTGTCGCAAGCGTCAAGAACCTTGAGGCCTGCATCAAGTGCATGCAGTGCGAACTGAGATGCCCTGACTTTGCAATCAAAGTGACAGCTTAATTATTTTTTAGGAGGTAGTTAAAGTGGCTAAAAAAGTTGCATTCCTTCAGGGGAACGAAGCTGCCGCCCAGGGTGCACTGTACGCCGGTTGCACGTTCTTCGGCGGTTATCCGATCACCCCTTCGACCGAGGTCGCCGAGGTGATGTCGAATGAACTCCCCAAGATCGGCGGAAAGTTCATTCAGATGGAAGACGAGATCGGCGCGATGGCTTCCATCATCGGCGCGTCCTTGACCGGCGCCAAGGTGCTCACCTCGACCTCCGGCCCGGGCCTCTCGCTCAAGCAGGAACTGATCGGCTACGCCTGCATCGCCGAGACCCCCGCCGTCATCATCAACGTCATGCGCGGCGGTCCGTCCACCGGCATGCCGACCGGCCCTTCCCAGTCCGACGTCATGTGCGCCAAGTGGGGCACCCACGGTGACCACGCCGCCATCTGCCTGGTCCCGGCTTCCGTGCAGGAAGTCTTCGAAGAGACCGTGCGCGCCTTCAACCTGGCCGAGAAATACCGCATGCCGGTCATGGTGATGCCCGACGAGATCGTCGCCCACATGCGCGAGCGCATCGTGTTCCCGGAGCCGGGCGAGCTGGAAGTCATCAACCGCACCGCTCCCACGGTCGCCCCGGCCGACTACAAGCCCTACGACACCAGCTTCGGCGACGTGCCGCCGCTGGCCGCCTTCGGCAGCGAGTACCGCTTCCACGTGACCGGCCTCAACAAGGGTCAGGACGGCTTCCCGACCACCAAGGCGGCCTGGGTTCAGGCTGAGGAAGAGCGCCAGATCCGCAAGGTCGACGCCAACATCGACGACATCGTCACCTTCGAAGAGTACGAACTGGCCGACGCCGAAGTCGCCATCGTCGCCTTCGGCTCCACCTCCCGCTCGGCCCGCTTCGCGGTGAACGAGGCGAGGAAGCAGGGGATCAAGGCAGGCCTGTTCCGGATCAAGACCTTCTGGCCCTTCCCGGACAAGCAGATCAGCGCGCTCGCCGGCAAGGTGAAGGCGATCATCACCCCGGAAATGAACCTCGGCATGTGCACCGGCGAAGTCACCCGCTGCTCGGCAGGCAGGGCCAAGGTTACCGGCATCTTCCGCGTCGACGGCGAGCCGATCAACCCGGGGCAGATCCTGGAAAAGATCAAGGAGGTTATGTAACATGGCTTTTGACTACGATAAGTACATCCGCCCCGGCAAACTGCCGCACATCTGGTGCCCGGGCTGCGGCCACGGCATCGTCATGAAGGGTATGATCCGCGCCATCGACACCCTGGGTCTGGACAAGAACAACACGGCCATCGTCTCCGGCATCGGCTGCGCTTCGCGTCTCCCCGGCTACATGGACTTCTGCACGCTGCACACGGCCCACGGCCGCGCTGCCGCGTTCGCCACCGGCGTCAAGATGGCGAAGCCCGAGATGAACGTCATCCTGGTCGGCGGCGACGGCGACGGCACCGCGATCGGCGGCAACCACTTCATCCACGCCTGCCGCAGAAACATCGACATGACCTACATCATCATGAACAACTCCATCTACGGGATGACCGGCGGGCAGTTCTCCCCCTGCACCCCGACCGGAGCCAAGGCGTCCACGACCCCCTACGGGAACCCGGACCCCTCCTTCGACGTCGCCAAGCTCGCCATCGGCGCCGGCGCCACCTTCGTCGCCCGCGGCACCGCGTACCACGCGACCCAGATCGACAAGCTGATCGTGGAAGCGATCCAGCACAAGGGGTTCTCCGTCGTGGAGATCCTGGACGACTGCCCGACCACCTACGGTCGCCGCAACAAGTTCAAGTCGGTCATCGAGATGATGAACCGCCTCAAGGAGATCGCGGTCCCGATCAAGGCCGCCGAGAAGATGAGCGCCGAGCAGCTGGAAGGCAAGGTCATCACCGGCGTCCTTTACAAGGAAGAGCGTCCGCACTACACCGACGAGTACGCCAAAGTCATAGCACGCGCCAGCAAGTAACCATAAAGGAGAGAATCGAGATGTCTCAAAGATATGAAATCAGATTTTCCGGGGCTGGCGGGCAGGGGCTCATCCTTGCAGGCGTCATCATGGCCGAAGCCGCCTCGATCTACGACGGCAAGCAGGCCGTCCAGTCCCAGAGCTACGGCCCTGAGGCGAGGGGGGGGGCCTCCAAGAGCGAGGTCATCATCTCCGACGACTTCATCGACTACCCGAAGGCGACCGTGGTCGACGCGCTGCTCGCGCTGACCCAGGAGTCCGCCGACAAGTACTCCCACGACCTGAAGGAAGGCGGAGTGCTGCTGATCGACTCCGACCTGGTGAAGAACATCCCGAAGGGGAACTTCAAGACCGTCGCCTTCCCGATCATCAACACCGCGAAGAACGAAGTCGGCCGCGAGATCGTGGCGAACATCGTGGCGCTGGGCGCCATGGTGGCTCTGACCGGCGTGGTCACCAAGGAAGGGGCGGAGAAGGCAGTTCTGGCCCGCGTCCCCGAGGCGTTCATGGAGCTGAACAAGAAGGCGTTCGGCCTGGGCTACGACAAGGCCATGGCTGCCAAGGCCTAGTCGCAACCTGAAGTCCGATCTGCAGGAAAAAAAGGCCCGGCGCGTAACAGCGTCGGGCCTTTTCCTTTACCGTTCCCACCCGGCACCGGCTCTCCCCCGACCCTTCAAGGGAGGGGGCTCGGGGGGCGGGGGGGCCGCAGCACGGCGCACTGCCGCAACCCTGCCGGCCGCAGCGGGGAGGGGCCAGCGCCGCCTCGCCGTCACGGCATCCGAACGACATTGCACTTTTCACATCAATCGACTATAAAGGCTACAGATGGCCTAGCTTAGATGGAGCGTCGAGGAAACCACCCATGTCACTGGACCGCTGCCACATGGCGTTAAGCCAGACACTCGAACTGATCTCCCTCACGGACCAGACCCTGAAGGGGCTGTCGCACCGCAAGTTCACCAGCGACGAGCTGTACCACGAGGTGCTCGGCAAGCTGCTCGGGGGGAACGGCCGGCGCGGGCCGTCCGGGATCTTCCTGGCGGCCGAGTACGCCGACTGCTCCTGCTACCGGGGCCGGCTCTTTCACCTGCGCCAGGAGCAGATGATCGAGAGCTCCGAACTGATCACCATCGATCCCGGTTCCAGCTACGCGATCACGCTCACCAAAACCGAAGGGGCGGGCGATGCGGTCGCGGTCAACTGGATGCAGCTGTGCGACAGCATCGAGGAGTTCCAGGGGTTTTTCCACCCCTCCGTCGTCGAGGCGATGGAAGTGCCCGTCCTCAACTTCGTCAGTTGCCGGATCTCCGGGGAATCGCCCGGCGTGATCGTCGCCTTCAACTACCCGGGCCACGCCACCGAGTACGACGCCGACGTGCTGAGGAGCGCGGCCGTGGTGATCGGTTCGCTCCTGACCGTGTCGGACCGGATGCAGGAGACCGAGCGGGCCTTCAACTACACCATCGAGGCGCTGGCGCGCGCCTGCGAGGCGGCGGAGGAGGATACCGGCAAGCACATCGTCCGGGTGAACCGCTATGCGGGGGCGCTCGCCGCCAACATGGGGTTCAACAGCAGGTTCGTGGAGGAAATCTCCGGATCCGCGCAGATGCACGACGTCGGGAAGATCAAGATCCCGGCCGCGGTCCTGCTCAAGCAGGGGCCGCTCACCCCCCGCGAGATGGGGCTGATCAGGCAGCACCCGGCCTTTGGCTGCGAGATACTGGGCGATTCGCCCAGGCTCAAGCTGGCCCGGGAGATAGCGCTGTCGCACCACGAGAACTGGGACGGCACCGGGTATCCCAAGAGGACCAAGGGGCAGCGGATCCCGATATCGGGGAGGATCGTCAAGGTGGCCGACGTCTACGACGCGCTCCGTTCCAAGCGCAGCTACAAGGCGCCACTGACCCACCAGGAGACCCTGCAGATATTCAGGGAGGGTGACGACCGGATCAATCCGGGGGCCCATTTCGATCCCGACGTGCTCGCCACCTTTTTCAAGATCGAGCACATGTTCGACATGATCTACGACAGTTCCATTCTGAAGATCGGCTTGAAGCGGCCCGGAAAGCGAAGATGAGGACCCGTTGCACGGCTTTGTCCCCCCTGCGAAGCAGGGGGGAAGGCTCGCGCGAGCGAGACAGGGGGGTCCCGCTGCCGGCATGACTACGACAGTTTCATTCTGAAGATCGGCTTGAAGCGGCAGGGGAAAGGAAAATAAGGACCCGTTGCAGGGCTTTGTCCCCCCTGCGAAGCAGGGGGGAAGGCTCGCGCAAGCGAGACAGGGGGGTCTCACTGCCGGTTCCCTGTCAAAACGACCCGCCTATCGGGGTCGCAGCCTCCGCCCACCATTCCAGGACGATTCTTACCGCCGACCGAACCGGAGCTATTCCGCGTGGGCACAGCGTGCCCACCCTACGTTCAGTAAAGCGGCGCATACCCTTTAAGCCAGCTCGACCGGCCCCCCCCCCGCCCGCAAAACTCCCCCATTCTTATCCCCTTCTCAGCTCCTCGACGCGGCGCTGCATGATGACCTGCTGCAACCTCTCCGACGGGTTTGCGCCGGCCTCTCCGCCCTGGTAGGCGGCCGGGTCGATCCCGAGCTGAGCCGAATTGAGCGCCGCGACCCTGAGGGCGCGCTCCCACCCCGGCAGCGCCCCGCCGCAGTCCGCCGCCACCACGAGCGGCAAAATCGAGGAGATCCCCGCCTTCAGGGCAGCGCCGGCGAGCTGTATCTTGGTGGAATCCCGCAGCTCGGCCCAGCGGTTCGCCGTGTTGTGCAGCTTGCAGGTCGCCTGCAGGGCGCGCTGCAGGTTGAGCGGCAGGCGGAGCCGTTTGCAAAAAGGTGCCGCGGCCAGGGCGCCGGCCCGGTCGTGGCCGTGATGCCTCGGGTACGATTCCGGAGGCGTGGAGAGCTTGCCGAGGTCGTGGAACAGGGCGCAGAAGCGCGCCGTCGGGTCGGGGCTGGCGAGGGAGATCCGCTCCAGGACCTGCAGGGAATGGGTGAGGAGGTCTCCCTCCGGGTGGTGTTCCGGCGGGCCGGCCGGGACTTTCGGCATCAGGAAGAGCTCCGGGATGAGCGACGTGCCGACGCCGAACTGCAGCAGGCGGCGCAGGAAGCGGCCGGGGTCCGGTTTGCAGAGCGCCTTCAGGAACTCCTGCGAGAACCGCTCCACCGGGAGCCGGTTCACCCGGTCGTTCCAGTCGCGCGCCGCCAGGGAGGCCTCGGCGTCGCGGTCCAGGCGCCACCCTTCGCACTCGAAGCGGAAGGCGCGGAAGATCCGGGCCGGGTCGTCCCCCAGGCTCGTGGGGCTGCAGCCGCGCAGCACCCGGCGTTCCAGGTCCCCCCTGCCACCCTGCGGGTCGTACAGCACCCGGTCCAGGGTCATCGCCATGGCGTTGACCGTGAAGTCGCGGCGCCCCAGATCGTCCGGGAGGGCGTCGGTCGAGGGGAGCCAGGTCAGCTCGACCTTGCCGAGTTCCCCGCTGAACCGGAAGTAGATGTTGGGGGTGCTTTTCGACTCGACCAGGCGGAAGCCGAGCCGGGCGAGCTCCTGCGGGGGGAGGGCGGCGGCGAGGTCGATGTCCTGGCACTGGACCCCCAGCAGGATGTCGCGCACCATGCCGCCCACCAGGAAGATGCGGTCGTGCAGCGGTTCCGGGAAAAGAGACTTCAGCCTGGCTATTATGTCGTTCATGTCAATCCCAGAAAAGACCAGGCAATTGAACGCGGATGACGCGGATGGAGCGGATCTACGCGGATACAACCAACCGAGGTTCAACCCCGCGGTTCGTTTTTAATCCGCGCAAATCCGTCCAATCCGCGTCGTCCGCGTTCCATGCCTCGTCTTTTACGCCTCGATCCTCTCCAACAGCGCCACGTCTTCCACGTGGATGGTCTGCGGGAACATGTCGACCGGGTGGACCTGCAGGGTCCGGTACCCCAGCCGCGACAGGATGTCCAGATCGCGCGACAGGGTCTCCGGCGAGCAGGAGACGTAGATGATGCGCGCCGGCTTGATCCCCGCGACGCTCTGCAGCACCTTCTCCTCGCACCCCTTCCGGGGCGGGTTGAGCACGATCAGGTCCGCGCCCCCCTCCTCCCCGATCTCGTCGATCAGGTGCGCCGCGTCCCCGGCCTCGAACCGGCAGTTGGAGGCCCGGTTCAGCGCCGCGTTCTCGGTGGCGTCGGCGACCGCGGCCTCGACGAACTCGATCCCCACCACCTCGCGCGCCCGGTCCGCCAGGAAGATCGAGATCCCCCCGATGCCGCAGTAGACGTCGAGGACCCGCTCGACCCCGGTGAGCGCAGCGAGCTCGCGCACCTTCCGGTAGATGACCTGGGCGGCGCCCGAGTTCACCTGGTAGAAGGAGTGCGGCGACAGCGAGAAGGTCTTCTCGCCCAGGTGGGCGCGCAGCGTCTGCGCCTTGGTGATGAAGCGGTCCTTGTGCCCGAAGATGACGTTGCCGGTGGAGTTGTTGATGTTCTGCGCCACGACGGCGACCTCGGGGACCGCCTGCTGGATGTGCTTGGCCAGGTGGTGCATCTCGTTGTACCCCTGCTCGCTGGTGACCAGCACCACCATGACCCGGTCGCCCGGCTCGGCGACCCGGACCACCAGGTAGCGCAAGAGCCCCATCTCGCTCTTCGGGTTGTAGATCGGGACCTTCCCCTTCCTGATGCCGGCCTTGGCCGCCTTGACCACCTTGTTGATCAGCTCGTGGTGCAGGGGGCAGTCGTCGATCTCCAGCACCTCGTGGGTGTTGCGCCGGTAGATGCCGATGACCGGGGCGGAGAACTTGCCGGCGACCACCAGCTTCGCGGAGTTGCGGTAGTTGAGTTCCTTGGGCGAGCCGACCGTGTCGAAGATCTCGACCTCGGCAAGCGACGGGAACTTGCGGATCTCCCGGGCCACCAGGCTTTTCTTCCAGGCGAGCTGTGCCGGGTAGCGCATCTGCATCAGGCCGCAGCCGTCGCAGCACTTGCCCATCTGGCAGGCGGGGGAGAGCTGGCGGTCCGGGGAGGTCTTGATGGTCTTGATCGTGTTGGCGAAGGCTTCCCTGCGGCCGACGTAGGTGACCCGCGCCACCAGCTGCTCTCCGGGGAGCCCGTTGGCCACCAGGATTCGCTTCCCCTCGTGCATGGAGACGCCGAAACCCTCGTTGGTGGTGGCGGCGATCTTGAGCTCCAGGGTCTGGCCGGAGTGCAGGTGCGGCACCGGCTCGACCCCGTGGGGGTGCTCGGGCCGGTGCTGCGGGCGATGCTCGGCGGGGGCGATGTGACCAGCCTTGCCGGCCGGCCGGAGCACGGCGTCGGTTGCGCGCGCTTTTGCGGCGCCTGCCGCAGGCCCGTCACCGGGCGCCTGATCCGCCGCGTGCCGGTGGGGAGCTGGGGAGGTCGCGCCGGCCCGCGGAGCCCGCTTGCCGTCGGGCGCTTGCGCCGGCCTGGGGGGCGTTGCCGGCCTGGTGCCAGTGTCCGAGGCTTCCCTGCCGGCGGTGGTGCGCTGCGCGCTCTCGGTCTTGACGGCCCCGGGAGCGCTCCCCTGCGCCCCGGACCTCCCGGCCCGAACCGGTTTGGCAGCTGCGCCCGCGGCCGGTGCGGCGGGGCCGGACAGGGGCGCCCGATCGCCATCCTTGGGCTGGACGCTCTTCAGGGCAGGCTTGCGGGCCGTCGGGCGTGACTGGTCGGAGCCGCGGGGCGCTTTGGCTCCCTCTTTGGCGGGCGTCTCGTGTTCCCAAAATGGCTTGAATGCGGCATCTTTCCCCTTTCTGGGCATTTCCGCTTTATTTCTTTTAGGTCCGTCATTTTTATTTTTCATCCCACAAAACTAAATGGAAACCGGTCTGCTGTCAACAGGCGAATTGGCGCACGACTGGGCACTTGCGCTGGTATCCCCGCGCGGGTAGACTGTCTGTCTGAGGTGGAGCTCATCTATCGGCGGCGGGCGTTGCCGGCGGGCTGATACAATGTCTGCGACCCGGATCAGGAGGCGGACCATGACTGAACGCGGTGTTTTGCTGTTCCTCGTACTGGCGCTACTGTATTTCTCGCCGCTTCGTGCCGCAGAGGGGAACCCGGTGCCAGCCTTGCAGCTGACCAGCACGGCTTTTGCCAATGGCGCGGCGATACCGAAACGCTACAGCTGCGACGCCGGGGAGTTGAGCCCGCCGCTCTCCATTTCGGGGGTCCCCGGGGAAGCCAGGTCCCTGGCGCTGATCGTGGACGATCCCGACGCGCCCGGCGGCGTCTGGGTCCACTGGGTGCTCTGGAACATCGATCCGCGCACGGCGCAGGTTGCCGGGGGGAGCATCCCGGCGGGGGCGCGGCAGGGGCTCAACAGCTGGCAGCGCACCGGGTACGGCGCCCCCTGTCCCCCGTCCGGCACCCATCGCTACGTTTTCCGGCTCTTCGCCCTCAAGGAGCGGCTCGAGCTGCCGGCGGGGAGCAGCAGGGAGGATCTGGAGCGCGCCATGCGGGGCAAGATCCTTTCGCGCTGCGAGATGCTCGGGCTCTACGGCCGGAAGTAAGCCAAGGTCCGATCATCCCTTGATTTTCGGAACCGATTTAGCTACTATGTCCCGCTATGAGAAAATTAACCAGACAGATAAAGATAGGCGACGTGCTGATCGGCGGCGGGGCTCCCTGCGCGGTCCAGTCCATGTGCTCCACCGACACCCGGGACGTCGCGGCGACCCTGGCCCAGATCGGGCGGCTGGCTGCGGCCGGCTGCGAGATCGTGCGCTGCGCGGTGCCCGACGCGGACGCCGCGCTGGCGCTCGCCGCCATCAAGGCGGGAAGCACGCTGCCGCTCATCGCCGACATCCATTTCGACTACAAGCTCGCGCTCAGCTCGCTTGAGTCCGGCGTGGACGGGCTGCGGCTCAACCCCGGCAACATCGGCGAGCGCTGGAAGGTGGCCGAGGTGGTCAAGGCCGCCAGCGAGCGCCGGATCCCGATCCGCATCGGCGTGAACGGCGGCTCCCTGGAAAAGGAGCTCCTGGTCAAGTACGGCCACCCCACCCCCGAGGCGATGGTGGAGTCGGCGCTGGGCCACGTGCGGATCCTGGAGGATCTCGGCTACGACCAGATCAAGGTCTCCATCAAGGTCTCCGACGTGGTGCGCACCCTGGAGGCGTACCGCCTGCTCTCCGAGGCGGTCGACTACCCGCTGCACATCGGCGTCACCGAGGCGGGGACCACCCTGACCGGCGCCGTCAAGTCCTCCGTCGGCCTCGGCATCCTGCTCTTCCAGGGGATCGGCGACACCATGCGGGTCTCGCTGACCGGCGACCCGGTCGACGAGGTGCGGGTCGCCTACGACATCCTGAAATCCCTGGGGCTCAGGAACCGCGGCATCAACTTCGTCTCCTGCCCGACCTGCGGCCGCTGCCAGATCGACCTGATCCCGGTGGCCGAGGAGGTGGAGCGCCGCCTGTCCGACCTGGACAGCAACGTCACCGTGGCGGTCATGGGGTGCGCCGTGAACGGTCCGGGCGAGGCTCGCGAGGCCGATTTCGGCATCGCCGGCGGCCGGGGCGAGGGGCTCCTCTTCAAAAACGGCGAGGTCGTCCGCAAGGTCCCCGCCGCCGAACTGGCAAACGCCCTGGTGGAGGAAGTGCAGAGAGCCGCCCGGGAAAAGCAAGTTTAACCTGCACCCAACCTCTCATCAGCCAGATCGGCCGGATTCGGCCTATCGGTCCGATTATACAACCAAGAAAGAACAAACGAGGTCCCACCGACTATGCGCTATTCCCAGTACTTTATCCCGACCGTCAAGGAGACCCCATCCGACGCGGAGGTGATCTCCCACCAGCTGATGCTGCGCGCCGGCATGATCAGAAAACTCGCCGCCGGCATCTACAACTACCTGCCGCTGGGGCTGCGCTCCATCAGGAAGGTGGAGGCGATCGTCAGGGAGGAGATGAACCGCGCGGGGGCCATCGAGATGCTGATGCCTGCGGTGCAGCCCGCCGAGCTCTGGAAGGAGTCGGGCCGCTGGGATTTCTACGGCAAGGAGCTCCTGCGCTTCAAGGACAGAAAGGAGGCCGAGTTCTGCATGGGCCCCACCCACGAGGAGGTCGTCACCGACCTGATCCGCAAGGAAGTCAGGAGCTACCGGCAGCTCCCCATCAACCTGTACCAGATCCAGGGGAAGTTCCGCGACGAGATCCGCCCGCGCTTCGGCCTGATGCGCGGCCGCGAGTTCATCATGAAGGACGCCTACTCCTTCGACGTGAACGAGGCGGGCGCCGACGTCTCCTACGCCAAGATGTACCAGGCCTACCGCAGGATCTTCGAGCGCTGCGGCCTCAAGTTCCGCGCGGTGGAGGCCGACACCGGCTCCATCGGCGGCAACTTCTCGCACGAGTTCATGGTGCTGGCCGACTCCGGCGAGGACGCCATCGTCTCCTGCTCCGCCTGCCAGTACGCGGCCAACATGGAGAAGGCCGAGACCCGCAGGGGAGCGGCCGGCGAGCACGCGGACCCGCGCCCGCTGGAGCGGGTGGCGACCCCGGGGCAGAAGAGCGTCGAGGAGGTCGCCGCGTTCCTCGGCGTCGCCAGCACCCAGGTCGTGAAGACCCTGGTGCTGCAGGCCGACGGCGAGCCGGTCCTGGCCCTTCTGCGCGGCGACTACGACCTGAACGAGATCAAGCTGAAGAACCACCTGGGGTGCGCCGAGCTGGAGATGGCGGGGGACGACGTGGTGGCGAAGGTGACCGGCGCTCCCACCGGCTATGCCGGCCCGGTCGGGCTTCCCGCCAAGGTGAAGGTCGTGGCCGACCTCTCGCTGGAGGGGATGCACAACTTCGTGACCGGTGCCAACGCGGGGGACACGCACCTGAAGAACGTGAACCCGGGGCGCGACTTCTCCGTGGGGGGGTTCGTCGACATCAGGAACGTCGTGGTCGGCGATCCCTGCCCGCGCTGCGAGGAGGGCTCCCTGGAGATCTGGCGCGGCATCGAGGTGGGGCACGTGTTCAAGCTCGGCACCAAGTATTCCAAGGCGCTGCACGCGAGCTTCCTGGACGCCGACGGCAAGGAGCAGATCATCTTCATGGGATGCTACGGCATCGGCATCGGGCGCACCGTCGCCGCCTGCATCGAGCAGAACCACGACGACAACGGCATCATCTTCCCGATCCCCATCGCACCCTTCCAGGTGATCGTTTCCGCGCTGAGCGCGAAGGACGACGCCGTCAGGGACGCGGCCGAGGCGATCTACCAGGAGCTGCTGCAGGCCGGCATAGAGGTGCTGATCGACGACCGCGACGAGCGTCCCGGCTTCAAGTTCAAGGACGCCGACCTGATCGGCATACCGCTGCGCATCGTGGTGGGCGCCAAGCACCTGGCGGACGGCAAAGTGGAGCTCAAGGAGAGAAGAAGCGGTGAGGTTGAAGTGCTCCCCATCGCCGAAGCCCTCGAGAAAGTGCAGGCGACCATCAAGGCCGCGCTGGCGGCTTAACATCATTTTAACCGCAAAGACGCAGGGGACGCCAAGAAAAGAGTTTCGGGTAGGATTTTAGCCCGGGCCGGTTTCGAGGTTTTCTTTGCGCCTTCGCGTCTTTGCGGTTCAAGCCTTTAAAGGATTCATTATGACCAGAGAAGAAGCAATCAGGAAGATCATCTTCGCCATGGACGTGAAGGAGTTCAGCGACGTGCAGTACTGGGCGGAGCTCCTCTCCGGGCAGGTCGGCATGTTCAAGGTCGGCAAGCAGCTCTACACCGCCTGCGGTCCCGCCGCGGTCCGCATGATCCAGAAGTGCGGCGGCGAGGTGTTCCTCGACCTCAAGTACCACGACATCCCCAACACCGTCGCCATGGCGGCCCTGGAGGCGGCGCACCTCGGGGTGCAGCTGTGCGACCTGCACGCGCTGGGGGGGCTGGAGATGATGAGCGCCACCATGGAGACCCTGGACAAGAACTTCAGCGGCTGCGCCGAGCGCCCCCGCGTGCTCGCCATCACCGTGCTCACCTCTTCCAACGAGGAGACCCTGCGCGGCATCGGCATCGACCTGCCGGTTCCCGAGCTGGTGGTGAAGCTCGCCAAGCTGGCGCAGGCAGCCGGCGTTGACGGCGTGGTCGCCTCCCCGCAGGAGGTCGGGCTGATCCGCGAGGCGTGCGGCAGGGACTTCCTGGTGGTGACCCCCGGCGTGCGCCCCTCCTTCGCGGCGACCAACGACCAGAAGCGCATCATGACCCCCGCCGACGCGGTAAAGGCGGGGTCCGACTACCTGGTGATCGGCCGACCCATCGCGGCCGCGCAAAACCCCGTGCAGGCGGCGCAGGCCATCGTCGACGAGATCGTCGCAGGCTAGAGCGCTCCCCCCAAAGTGTCCCTAAAGTCCTTTGAGTCCTTAGAGTCCTTTGAGTCATTCAAAAGGAACACCATGCAATCAAAAGAAGAAATCATCTACGGCCTCAACCCCGTCATGGAGGCGCTGCGCGGCACCCGGCAGATCTTCGAGCTGTTTCTGGCCGGCTCCAGCGCCGACAAGCGGATGGAGAAGCTCCTGAAGCTCGCCGCCGAGCGCAAGATCCCGGTGCGCCAGCGCGAGAAGGCCGACCTGACCAGGCTTTGCGCCACCGACCACCACCAGGGGGTCGCCCTCAAGGTGGAGCCGTTTCCCTACGCCGACCTGGACGACATCCTGGTTCAGCTGAAGGGAGCCGGCGACGGGCTGGTGCTGGTGCTCGACTCCGTGCAGGACCCGCACAACCTGGGGGCGCTGATCAGGAGCGCCGCCTGCGCCGGCGCCCAGGCCGTCGTCATTCCCAGGGACCGCGCGGCGGGGGTCACGGCGGCCGCCGAGAAGGCGTCCGCCGGCGCCAGCGAGACCATCGCCGTGGCCCAGGTGACCAACATCGCCAAGGCCCTGGAGGATCTGAAGTCCGCCGGCTTCTGGATCTTCGGCGCCGACGGTACCGCCCGGCGCACCCTGTACCAGCAGGACCTCACCGGGCCGGTGGCGCTGGTGATAGGCGGGGAGGGGGGGGGCATCAGGCCGCTGGTCCGCAAGGGGTGCGACGAGGTGGTCTCCATCCCGATGCAGGGGGGGGTGAACTCCCTGAACGCCTCCGTGGCTGGCGGCATCATGCTGTTCGAAGTCGTGCGCCAGAGGACCACCGGGAAAAAAGGGTAGGGCAGGCGGAATAACTGTTGACCTGAGAGGAAAGTTCCGGTATATATCTATGACTACTGAATGACGCGGGGTGGAGCAGTCTGGTAGCTCGTCGGGCTCATAACCCGAAGGTCACAGGTTCAAATCCTGTCCCCGCAACCAAACAAAATCAAGGACTTGCACTCGCGGCAGGTCCTTTTTTGTTTCTTGTGTACCCTGAACCGTACCCTATAGGAAAAAAGAGGACTTGCCATAACCCCAATCAGTAGAGGAGGTTGTGCAATGGCAAGTTTGAAAAAAAGAGGGGATCAGTATTACGCACAGTATTACGTAGGAGGGAAGCAGAAAAGGGTCAACCTGAACACCACCTCTCTACAGATCGCCAAGGACAAAGTTAGGCAGATCGAATCATCCTTCCACCGGGGAAATGATATTCCCCTCCCCACTAAGACCCCCATTGCCCAGGTCGTCACCGACTATATCGAGTACATGGGAACCAGGAAAACCGCCGGCAGCGTCAAGAAGGATATCTATTATCTCAGAGAGACATTCGGCCCCATTTGTCCCGCGCTCGCCCTGAAAAACATCAAGATAAGTGAAAATGGGAAAAAGCGTCCAAGCAGTCAAGCCGCGCAGTATATTGAGGCTAACTGCTTCGAGCAGATCACCACGGCGGATTTTTCCACCTTCATTGCCACAAGAGTTAGGCGCCAGGCGCTTGCCCCGAAAACCGCCAACCGTTATCGGGAGATCCTGACCCGTCTGTTCAATTGGGCTATGGAGCAGAATGGTATCCGGATACATGGAGACAAGAACCCCGCGGCTAAGGTGGAGCGCTACCGGGAGAAAGCGCCGGATATCCGCTTTCTTTCCATGGAGCAAATTGACCAGCAGTTGAAGGCGATAGCAAAATATCCTGACTTGCAAACAATGGTTGCGGTATACATCTATGCCGGAGTGCGGAGGGAGGAGCTATGCTGGCTTCGGATGGATGATGTGGATTTCTCGGCGGGGCTGCATGGAATGATCCGCGTGCGGGCAAAGACAGTGAATGGGGAATCCTGGGAGCCGAAGACCAAAGTTAACCGGGTCGTGCCTATCAGCAGTAAGTTAAAGAATTTTCTTGAAAAACACTTGCCCCCGGTGGTAGAAGGGGAGTGGTTTTTCTCTACGCCGAATGGCAAGCGTTGGGACCCGGACAACCTTTCTCGGTATCTCAGAAAGGGGAACGGTGCAGAAGGGTTTGAGTGGAGCTGTCTCGATTTCCGACACACGTTCGGCAGTCAGCTTGCAATGAAAGGGGAAAGTCTTTACAAGATTTCCAATTTAATGGGTAATTCGCCAGAGATTTGCAGAAGGCACTATGCTGCATTGATACCAGACGCTCTAATTGATTCGGTGGAATTTTAATGTAGAATATTCCCATGAATTTGAAGGCAGGAATGTTATGGATAGGATTCAGTATTCTGTCGAAAATTTCAAAAATATGCAGGATATGATAAAATTTGCTGACCAAAAAGCAGGTGCTCTTTTGGTTGTTTATGGTTTTGTATTGACTATATTCTCAGACAATATAAAATTACTTGCTTTTGGTTTTGATAGTAATAAATTAATTTCAATTATGATATTTATAATCGGGGCGTCCCTTATTCTATTACTAATAGTGCAAATACTGCATATTTTATTATGTATTTTAATGCCAAGACTCGCTAAAAATTATTCTGCTGATGAATCGTGTTTATTCTATTTTGAGCATGTTGCAGCAAGTGAAAAAAGCGATATTATCAAATGCCTCGTAGATATGGATGAAAATAAGATGATGTCTGATGTGTCTGGACAGATATTCGAATTATCTAAAGTGCTTGAACGAAAAATGCAAGGTTTGCGAAAGGCAGTACAGTTTGCAGCGTCAATGATAATTTTACTTATAGCATATGTACTTACAATAAAAATGTTATAGGGAGAGCTCAGATGTCTTTGAGAGAGGATATTCTTAAGAAAGTAAATGAAATAATTGATACTGAGTTTGTTGTTGAAGATGTTACATACGTACCAGATATAGAAGACACTAAATTAACCTTTGGCAATAAAGGGCTGAGATTTACTGGCAGTGTACTTTATATAGATATACACGGTTCAACTGAAATATTAAATAGTTACAATAAAACGACAGTTGCTAAAATACACATGGCATATTTCCATGCTATCATAAAAGTAGCAAAAAGTTTGGGTGGTGAAGTGCGGAGTTTTAACGGTGACAGTATGCTAGTTTTTTTTCATGGCAACTTGAAATCGACACTTAGCCAAGCAGTTAAGGCTGCGATGAATATGAAATATATAATAAGTAATGAAAATGGTATGAATCCGATTTTAGCAAAATACTCAACAATAGATTATGGGATAGGTATAGACCATGGTCCAATTTTAAGTACCAAGATAGGGCTTGGAAAAGATGTTAATACAAGAGATTTAATATGGATTGGTAACCCTGTAAATAAATCAGTAAAAATAAGTGAACTTCACAAAGACCCGTATAATATTGGAATATCCAGCTACGTATATGATAATTTACTTGATTATGCTAAATTTCATATAACTAAAAATTACTACGGACAAGAACAGAAGATTGATATGTGGAATAAATCAACATTCTACTACAATAATGTTATAGAGTACTATTACTATACTTCATATTATTGGACTGTAGACTAGGAGCAGAATGTAATTTTAAAACTGTTGCGAAGTGTTAATTTTACCCCAGGGGACTTGCACCCTGGGGTAGAGCGGAGCAATTATTCAGTTTTTACTTTGTCAGTAGCATCAGTTCATAGGCTTCAACCTCCTTTTTAACATACCGCACAATTCCGTTTTTACCTATTCCAAGATATAATCTTTTCAGCCCAGCCCGCACAGCGATCCTGTCCACCGACGACCGACCACACCGCCATCGTGCAGCCAGTTCGGAAGGAGAGATGAAAGGAAGGACTTCAGCGGGAATCTCTTTAGCTTTCCTCTTCACGGTCCCTCCTTTCTGCCTCTTCCCCAGCAAGGTCTGCTTCATATTCCTCGAATGCAGCGCGTTTCTCGACTTCATCGCAATAAATGCTGTCATTATCTGATGGTGGCGGGGATTCGTACACTTCATCCCACGGTTCGTGACACTCCCTACCACTGTCTACAACATGCATAACAATGCAGTTTAACACATCTTTTTCAGGTAGGGTTCCAACAGAAATATCAGCTTCGGAATTTGACTCCCTACGAGCACAGCCATATTGTTCCATAAGAGACCAGTATTCCTTTGATTCGAGTAGGATTTCTGAACGTCCGTTTACGGTTCGATGTCGCAGGCTCAGGCTTTTCAGCTTCTTGCCAATCCACTGAGAACTCACATATTTGTCAATAGGCCGCCCCTCATTGAACTTAAGAAGGATATCACTTGTCCTAATTTGCCAATCAGGCAACTCTTCTAGACCTTTTTCCGCTGAAATGTCCTTAATAACACCGATGATATGCCCTTCGGTGGTTTCCTTCTTTGTTTCACTCCGCTCCCCAGCAACAGAGAGGATAGCTTCTCTCAGCAGATAATTGCCTTCAGGATTGGCCAGGATGCCGACCTGAAAGAGTGGCTTAGTGATGTCCCATAGGCGCCCAGATACACCGTTAAACGGTTCGATGTCGGGGAGAGTTGCATAAAGATATTTTGCCCGCCATGCAACAAGGCGCTCTTTCAGCTCAAGACCGATATCTTTGGTAGGGTCTTTATAGTTGCCGGGCCGAAAAGGCATAGTTATGGGGAGACACCGGGTTTCAAGAATCTTGTGTAGCTTTTCATTTGTGGCAATAATCGTCGGGCCATATATTTCATAACACTACTGTCCGGTTAATTCTCGAATAATTTCAGCTGGTCCCCGCCGAGGGGATCTGGATTTCGCTTAAGAGCTTCAGCAACCATGGCTGAAATAGGTTTTTTCTCAAATAAGTTCACTTCGACG
>Ga0316217_10000117_pt1 | contig 120877 bp, 104 predicted proteins | sample 1anoAmetaG_FD_203633 | JGI IMG/M metagenome (GOLD analysis project Ga0316217, IMG submission 203633) | Freshwater microbial communities from Trout Bog Lake, Wisconsin, USA - 1anoA | ecosystem: Environmental > Aquatic > Freshwater > Lake > Hypolimnion/Profundal zone | place: USA: Wisconsin... | reverse complement strand
AGATCACCAGGAGCGGCAAGCCGGCGGAAGTGCGCGCCGATGACGCCTATCTGAAAGAATCGATCCTGGCGCCTTCCGCGGCCGTGGTCGATGGTTTCCAGCCGATCATGCCGGTGCAGGACGACCTTTCCGAGGCGGAAGTTGCGGCGCTGGTACAGTACATCAAGGAGCTGAAGTGACCGGGGTGCTCTTCAGGCTGTTCCGGCTGCGGTTGGCGCTGATGAACGGCAGTTCAGAGCCCGACAGGTGCCTCCTTTCTCGGTGAATGATTTGTGTAAAATAATTATGTAATATGCATATAATGTGTTGGTGGAGATTTGCAAGGTCGGAGGCAGCTACCCTATGAGGAGCAAGTGCGCCTCAGGGATTCGGCTTGAGAAATTCACTGACTGCCTGTCGCTTCCAGTCCGAGCGCTTTGCATCTCGCGTCCCTTTGGTGGCCGGAGGTTTTTGGTTGCAGTAGGGAGCAAACAGAAGAGGTGACATGCCTCAAAGGACAATTGTCATAGTCGGCGGAGGATTTGGCGGGTTGGCTGCGGTCACGACGAGTTTGCCCAGTACGCCCCGGGGTTGAAAACCCTCGCGAATGCCGTGGCGATCCTGAACAGGATTTTGCAGGCCTTCGAACAGGCAGAAGCCGAGGCAGGTCCGAGCCGTCGCCGGGATTTTTTGACCTTTGTTTTGGTGGGAGCAGGGCCTTCAGGCGTGGAGATGGCCGGCGCCATTGCAGTGCTGGTTCGCCCCACACTCAAAGAGGATTTTCGGTGCATCAATCCCACCTCGGCGCGGATTGTACTGGTTGATAGGGCCAACCGTGTGCTGGGAACTTTCTCGGTGGAACTTTCCGCGGCAGCGCAAAGGCGTCTGGGACGCTTGGGTGCGGAGGTGCGGCTGGGTCACAGCGTCGATAGAATCGACCCAGACGGTATCGCGGTGGCGGGGGAGCGCATTGTCAGTAAAACCGGTATCTGGACCGCGGGTGTGGCTCCCTCGCCGGCCGGCAGGTGGTTCCAGGTGGAGACGGACCGGGCGGGTCGGGTGCGCATCGACCAGTGCCTCTCGGTGGTTGGGCACCCCGAGATTTTTGTGCTTGGAGATACCGCATCGCTCGATCAGGAGGGTGGGTCGCTTCCGGGCGTGGCGCAAGTGACGATTCTGCAGGGGCACTATGCCGGGAAGCTGATCTACTCCCGCATTACCGGTTCTGCCACGCCGGCTCCTTTTCGCTACTTCGACAAAGGGAACCTGGCGGTTGTCGGCAAGGGTTTTGCCGTGTTGCAAACCGCAACATACGTCTTAGCGGCCACTTTGCATGGTTTATCTGGGCGTTGATACATATCCGGTTTCTCGCCCTGGCCAGCCTGCGAGTGATTGTCTTCGTGCAATGAGGCTGGACCTATTTGACCGGGCAGCGGGGTTCGCGGCTTATGGTGAATCACTGCCGGCAGGAACCAAAGGAATCAAAGCTATGACTCCTGACAAAGGAGGTCAGAGTGAATCCATAAACCCGGCGTCGCTGCCTGTCATTTACCTGGCACGGCATGGCGAGACTGCCTGGAGCCTCACGGGCCAGCATACCGGACGTACCGACCTGCCACTTACCGAACGCGGCGAGCGCAATGCCCGCCGTCTCAAGGACCGGTTGAAGGAACGGACCTTTGCCAAGGTACTGACGAGCCCCCTTTTGCGCGCGGTCCGGACCTGTGAACTGGCAGGTTTCGGGGGCGTGGCCGAAATCGACCGCGAACTTCTGGAATGGGATTACGGCCAATATGAGGGGCTTCGTACGACCGAGATCGTTGAGGCGCGCCCAGACTGGCAACTGTTCCGCGACGGCTGCCCGGGAGGAGAAATTCCGGCCCAGGTGGCCGAGCGAGCTGACCGTGTGGTAAGCCGCGTGCGGGCAGTGCCAGGGGACGTACTGATTTTTTCCAGCGGACATTTCCTCCGGGTGCTTGCTGCACGTTGGATCGGGCTTGAGGTGATGCCCATCGCCGGGCGGGTCATGCTGAGCACCGCGAGCCTGTCCGCGCTTAGCTATGAACACAAACTTTCCCAGCCGGTGATCCGTTTGTGGAACGAAACTCGTCACGTGGAAAAGTGACCGGACTGTCGGCAGCCTTTGCCGGGTGACAGCAGAGTAGGTTTTTCAGAAAAGGATGCGATGAGCAGAGATAAAACGCCTCGAAAGAATCAGGCGACGTTGCAAGCGCCTGGAAGAATACGGCTGCGGCCCGATCAGGTTCTCGGGGACCGATGGACTCTACGAGCGGCACCTTGTCCTCGATAATGTCGTCGATCTGGAGGGTACCGGCACTCGCGAGCACTTCGAGGCCGCTGCCTGCTCGGTACGGGACGTCCTCACGCAACGCTGGATTCATACCGAGAAAACAAAACCTACCGGCGCGAGAACCCTAAACGCATCAACTATCTCTCGATGGAATCCCTCCTCGACCGGTCGCTTGCCAACAACATCACGAACCTGCTGCCACCGTTAGAGCTATGTTATACATGGCAACGCTCACTTCTATCAGGCTCAATCCGGCAATTAAGGCTTTTATGATCGGCTCATGAAAGCCGTGAAGCTGCATAAAGTCGCCATGGTAGCGTGCCTGAGGAAATGGTTGAGGATTCTTACTGCGATGCTGAAAGAAGAAAATGGGATAGCAATTTCACGCACGGTTAACCTCTCTTGACTTTAAACACAGTTGCTCTCCCGGAGGGCGAGGGGGAGCTTGTCAAAGCTTTAGAAGAGGAAAAACAATTACTCTGCATAACAGAGCCAAAGGAGACAGGTATGAAACTAGGGATGATTGGTCTGGGAAGGATGGGAGGAAACATGGTCCGGCGCCTTTTGAAAGGAGGCCATCAGTGCGTGGTCTTTGACAGGTCGCTGCAGGCGGTGGAGGATCTGACCAAGGAGAAGGCGCTGGGGGCCTCATCGCTGCAGGACCTCGCGAAGAAACTGGAAAAGCCGAGAGTGCTCTGGTTGATGGTGCCGGCGGCGGTCGTGGACGAGACCATTGTCGATCTTGTGCCCTCTCTCGAGTCGGGGGACATCGTCATCGACGGCGGCAATTCCTACTATGTGGATGACATCCGCCGCGCGAAACAACTCGCGACCAAGGGAATACACTACGTGGATGTGGGAACCAGCGGCGGCGTCTGGGGCCTGGAACGGGGGTACTGCATGATGATAGGCGGCGAGGACGCGGTGGTGAAGCGCCTCGACGCCGTCTTTTCCTGTCTGGCTCCCGGCCTTGGCGAGATTGCGCGCACCCCCGGGCGCGAGAAGGTCGGCGGCACTGCGGAAAAGGGGTACCTGCACTGCGGGCTAAACGGCGCCGGCCACTTCGTGAAGATGGTGCATAACGGAATCGAGTACGGCATCATGGCGGCCTACGCCGAGGGGCTCAATATCCTGCACCACGCCAACGTCGGTAGCACGCAGAAAAGTGAGGCCGACGCAGAGACGTCACCGCTGCGAAACCCCGAAGAGTACAGCTATGACCTCAACCTGGCAGATATCACCGAACTCTGGCGGCGTGGCAGCGTGATCGCCTCGTGGCTCTTGGATCTCACTGCAGCTTCTCTGGTCAAAGATCCCGGCCTCTCGGAATTCCAGGGCCGGGTCTCCGATTCGGGCGAAGGGCGCTGGACCATCAAGGCAGCCATTGACGAGGCCGTGCCGGCACCGGTGCTCACCACCGCGCTCTACGACCGTTTCAGCTCGCGCGGCGAAGCCGACTTTGCGGACAAGCTGCTCTCCGCGATGCGCTTCCAGTTCGGGGGACACCTTGAAAAGCCGGCAGGCAAAAAGCAACGGACTTAACCGGGGAGGTAACGGTAATGAGTAATTCCCATTCGGATGCCTTGGTCTTCTTTGGTGCCACGGGGACTTGGCCTACAAGAAAATCTTTCCGGCCCTACAGGCAATGATCAAACGTGGTCACTTGAACGTGCCGGTGATCGGGGTGGCCAAGGCCGGTTGGAACCTAGACCAGCTCAGGGCAAGGGCGCGCGACAGCCTCGAGAAGCACGGAGGCCTCGATCCCGCCGCTTTTGACAGGCTGTGCGGTCTCCTAGGCTATATCGACGGCGACTATCGGGACCCCGCCACCTTTGAGGTGATCCGCAAAGTGCTCGGTCATGCGCAAAGGCCGGCTCACTACCTTGCCATCCCGCCCGTGCTGTTCGAAACGGTCGTGCAGCAATTAGAGAGGTCGGGCTGCGCCACGGAAGCGGAGTGCGCCCGGGGTGCCCGCGTCATTATCGAGAAACCCTTCGGCCATGATCTCGCCTCGGCGCAGGAACTGAACCGCCTGCTGCTGGGAACCTTTGACGAGCAGGCGATCTTCCGCATCGACCATTGCCTCGGGAAGCGGCCGGTGCATAACATGGTCTTTTTCCGGTTCGCCAATACCTTGTTGGAACCTTTCATGAACCGTAACTATGTCGAAAGCGTGCAGATGACCATGGCGGAAAACCTCGGGATCCAGGGCCGGGGTGCCTTCTACGATGGGACCGGCGCGATTCGCGACGTGGTCCAGAATCATCTGCTCCAGGTCCTAGCAAACCTGGCCATGGAACCGCCGGCCCGAACCGACAGTGAATCGATGCACGATGAAAAAGTAAAGGTCCTGAAGGCGATTTCCTCGCTCGGTGCGACGAGCCTTGTCAGGGGGCAGTCCCGCGGCTATCAGCAGGAGAATGGCGTGGCGCCGGATTCCCAGGTGGAAACCTTCGTGGCGCTGCGCTTGGAGATTGGTTCCTGGCGCTGGCAAGGGGTCCCCCTCTACATCCGTGCGGGGAAGTGTCTGCCCGTGACCTGCACGGAAGTGGTGGTCCGCATGCGCCAGCCTCCCACGATGTATCAGGGGATCGATCTGCAACCGAATTATCTGCGGTTCAGGATCAACCCCGACATCGCGATCGCCTTCGGCCTCAATTTTGGGGCCGCCGGGGAAAAGATCGCCGGCCAGTCCGAGGAGATCCTGGCGAGCAGTCATCCAGGCGCAGATGGGATGGACCCCTTCGAGTGGTGCTCGGGGATGCCATGGAGGGGGACGCCACCCTGTTTGCCCGGGAGGATTATGTGGAAGAGGCGTGGCGCATCATCGATCCGGTGCTGAAGGCGGGCACACCGGTCTACCAGTACGAGCCGAGTAGCTGGGAGCCCGGCGAGGTGGAACAGACGGTGGCCCCCTCCGGAGGATGGTTAAACCCGGTCGTAACAAATAGGAGCCGTCATGAACGTCAAAATTCTGGCCGATGCCGACTCGGCGGCCCGGGCGGCTGCCGCTGTCATAGCTAAGGCGGCACGAGAGGCCATAGCGGCTCGGTGCCGCTTCATAATGGCGGTAAGCGGCGGTCGCACACCGTGGATCATGCTGCGCGCCCTGGCGAACGAGGAGCTCCCCTGGGGGAGCGTGCATGTCGTGCAGGTGGACGAGCGGGTGGCTCCCGCGGGGCACCCGGATCGAAACCTCACCCAGTTGCGCGCGAGCCTCCTTGAGCATGCGCCACTGGGACCGGATCAGATCTATCCCATGCCGGTGGAGTTGTCCGACCTGGAGGCCGCTGCCGCGCAGTATGCCGTTACACTCAGGGAGCTGGCCGGCTCTCCGCCGGTGCTCGATCTGGTCCACCTGGGCCTGGGACCCGACGGCCATACGGCATCTTTGGTGCCCGGGGACCCGGTACTCGAGGTCACCGACGCCGATGTCGCCCTGACCGGAGTCTACCAGGGGAGGCGTCGGATGACCTTGACCTATCCGATGCTGAACCGTTCCCGCAGCGTGCTTTGGCTTGTGACCGGGAAGGAGAAGGCTTCCATGCTGGTGCGGCTGGAAAAGGGAGATGTCTCGATCCCCGCCGGACGGGTACGCGCTGCTGAGGCGCTGATACTGGCAGACCGCGGGGCAGGGGGCACACGGGAATGAAAGACAACAGTTTGGGCTAAATGTTGTTTTATTACACCGAACATTGCGCCTGTTCCCCTCGCCCTTTGGACAAGGGGCAGGGGTGAGGGATTTTTCACGGAGCAGGACTAGCGCCCAAGGCAACTCCCTCACCCCGACCCTTGGAGGGCGAGGGGGAGCTTGCCCTAACAGCGCCGAATGAAGGGAACAATCAATGCGGATTGGAATCACGAAGGATCATAGCGGGTTCGGTTTGAAGGAGGAGCGATTGGCCAAGCTCAAGAAAGCGAGGCATGAGGTGGTGGATTACGGTGCTTACGGCCTGAACCAGCAGAACGACTATCCTGATTTCGTCGTACCGCTGGCGCGGGCGGTAGCCGCCGGCGAGGTGGAGCTGCGGCGTGGGCGCGTCGGTCTGCGCCAACAAGATTCCCGGTGTGCGCGCCGCGCTGGTCCACGACCATTTCTCGGCCCGGCAAGGGGGCGAGGACGACCGCATGAATATCATCTGCATGGGTGGCCGGACCGTGGGGCCTGCCGTGGCCTGGGACCTGGTCGAACCCTTTCTTTCCTCCGAGTTCAGCCAGGCAGAAAGGCATCTGCGGCACCTTGGCAAGGTGGCTTCCCTGAAAGGGGGGAAAGAGCCACGACCTGAAAGGAGAGTGCCATGACCAAAGACGAAATGGCTCAGCTGTCCATCAACACCATCCGCACCCTCTCGATAGATGCGGTACAGCAGGCCCAGTCCGGACACCCCGGCACACCGATGGCGCTCGCGCCGCTGGTTTACACCATCTGGAACCGCGCTTTGCGCTTTGATCCGAAGGACCCGATCTGGCCCAACCGCGACCGGTTCGTGCTCTCCAACGGCCATGCCTCGATGCTGCTCTGGTCCATACTCCACTTATCCGGCGTCCAGGCTGTCAACGCCGACTACGAGAAGCTGGGACAGCCTGCGGTGACGCTCGACGATATCCGCCGTTTCCGCCAGCTCGACAGCAAGGCTCCGGGCCACCCCGAGTACCACTGGGTCTCGGGCGTTGAGACCACGACCGGTCCGCTGGGCCAGGGAGTCGCCACCAGCGTGGGCATGGCCATGGCCCAGAAGTGGCTGAGGCAGCGTTACAATCGTCCGGGTTTCGAGATCTTCGACTACAACATCTACGCCGTGTGCGGTGACGGCTGCATGATGGAGGGGGTCGCTTCGGAAGCGGCGTCACTGGCCGGCCATTTCGGCCTGGACAACCTCTGCTGGGTCTACGACAACAACCACATCACCATCGAGGGAAGCACGCAGATCACCTTTACCGAGGATATCGAGTCCCGGTTTCTGGCCTACGGGTGGAACGTCCTGCAGGTTGGCAACGCCAACGACATCGATCGCATCGAGCACGCTCTAAACACCTTCCGCAACACCAAGGACCGCCCCACGTTTATCGTTCTGGACAGCCACATCGGATACGGCTCGCCCGGCAGACAGGACACCGCTGAGGCCCACGGCGAGCCGCTGGGCGAGGAGGAGGTCCGCCTTAGCAAACGCTTCTACGGCTGGCCTGAGGAGGCGAAGTTCCTCGTCCCTGACGGCGTCTACCAGCATTTCGCGGCCGGCATAGGCAAGATGGGCGCCGGGGCCAGGGATGCGTGGTTGGAGCTTTTCACGGCGTACCGCGCGCAGTTCCCGGAACTCGCGGCCGAGATCGACCAGATGCAGCGGCGCGAGCTGCCGGCCGGATGGGACCGAAATCTTCCCAGTTTCCCCGCCGATGAAAAAGGGCTCGCCGGTCGCGAAGCTTCGGGCCAGGTATTGAACGTGCTGGCGCAGAACATCCCCTGGTTCCTCGGGGGCTCAGCGGACCTCGGGCCCTCGAACAAGACCCTGCTGAAGTATGAGGGGGCGGGAGACTTCCAGCCCGACACCCCGGGAGGGAAGAACCTGCATTTCGGCATCCGCGAACATGCCATGGCGGCGGTCGTGAACGGGCTGTCGCTCTCCAAGCTCCGGGCCTTCGGCGCGACCTTCTTCATCTTTTCTGATTATGCCCGACCCGCCATTCGGCTTTCGGCGCTTATGGAACTGCCCACCATCATCGTCTTCACCCACGACGCCATGGGCGACGGAGAAGACGGCCCGACGCACCAGCCGATCGAGCAGCTCGCCTCGCTGCGTGCTATCCCCGGGCTGGTTGTGTTGCGGCCGGGCGACGCCAATGAGGTGGTTGAGGCCTACCGCTACATCCTGCAACTGCGCCACGAGCCCGCAGTGCTGGTGCTGTCGCGCCAGCCGCTGCCGACCCTGGATCGAACAAGGTATGCCCCGGCCTCCGGAGTCGCGCGCGGCGCTTACGTGCTGGGCGACACGCCGGGCGGCAAGCCCCAGGTAATCCTCATCGCCACCGGGAGTGAGCTCAGTCTCGCAGTACAGGTCCATGAGCAGCTCTTGGCCGATGATATTGCCTCGCGGGTAGTCTCCATGCCGTCCTGGGATATCTTCGAGCATCAAAGCAAGGAGTACCGGGACAGCGTCTTGCCGCCCAATGTGACGGCGCGCGTAGCCGTCGAGCAGGCCTCGACCTTCGGGTGGGAAAGGTACCTGGGGCAGCAGGGGCGCATCATCGGCATGAAGACCTTCGGGGCCTCGGCTCCGCTCAAGGAGCTGCAGCGGAAATTCGGATTCCAGCCGGACCAGGTGCTGGCGGCTGCCAAGGAGCTGCTCGGAAGGAGCTAGGCCATGCCGATGAGCGGCCCAAACGATTCCTCCCGCTACGCGGGGCTTCTGAACAGCCCATCGCCCCGCACCCTCGTCGCGGGCGATATCGAGGCTGTCTTCCTGCCGGAGCAGGGGATGCTGGGCGCCTCGCTGCGCCACCGGGGGGCAGAGATCCTCGGGCGTATGGACGACCTCGAGGCCGCTTACGCAAATGGAAGCAGCGCGGGCATCCCGTTGCTCCACCCGTGGTCCAATCGCCTCGCAAGTTAACGTTATCACGCAGTCGGGCGGGAGGTCGAGCTGGACCCATCGTCCAAGTTACTCCACCTTGACACCATGGGCTCCCGATGCACGGAGTCCCGTGGTCGCAACTTTCTTGGGAGGTGGCCGAAACGGGGCCGGAGCGCCTGGCTGCCCGGCTCGACTGGACCCGCAGCGACCTTCTCGCGTTGTCCCCCTTTCCTCACCGCTCGAAATGACGGCTACGTTGCGGCCCGGCGGCCTGACCCTGGAGACGGTCTTGGTTGCCGGCGCCGGCGTCCCGGGTTCGGTTAACTTCGGCACACAATGGCGGCTAAAGCTGCCGGCGCTGCGGAGGCTACTGCTCGAACCGCGCGGTATCCCGACCGGGGAGCAAGAACCCTTTGCTGGGTTCGAGGGGCAGCTCGGCAAGCTTGGGTTTGACGACGGCTTTGCCCTGAGCGCGGAGGCAGCGTCGTTCTCCCTGGCAGGGGCCGGTCGCTTGATTACCCTGCAACTGTTCACGGGTTACCCCTAGTCGCAGCTCTTTGCCCCTAAGGACAAGGCCTATGTCGCGCTGGAACCGATGACCGCGCCCACCAATGCTCTGGTGAGCGGCGTGGGGCTCAGGTCCGAGGAGCCGGGCAGACGGTTTTGGGCGGCATTTCTGATAGGTGTCGAACCGGTCGCCCGCTGATGAGTTAGTGATGTCTGGCTCAAATGGGAGTGAAAAATGTGCGGCCAAGATAAGACGATCTCCCGACCATCGGAATCCTCCGGGGGGATTTGGGAAGGAAACAGCTTTCCTCTGGGAGCGACGGCTGCACCAGACGGGGTGAACTTAAGTATCTACTCTGAAAATGCAACGGCAGTGGAGCTGCTGTTATTTGGCAGCGTTGAAGGAAACGGGCCCGCACGGGTGATCAGCCTGGGTCCCTCGTCGCACCGCACCTGCCACTACTGGCACGTGTTCGTGCTTGGCGTGCACGCGGGACAGCTTTACGGCTACCGCGTTGGGGGACCGCCGGATCCCTTGCGCGGGATGCGGTTCGACCCCGCAAAAGTGCTTCTTGACCCCTGTGTCCGATCCGTGGCGGTTCCGAAAAATTACCAACGCAAGGATGCCCGCAGGGAAGGGGACAACCTGGCGACTGCAATGAAGAGCGTGGTGGTGGACCCGACCAGCTATGACTGGGAAGGAGACAAACCGCTGAAACGCCCCTCTTCGCGGACCATTGTGTACGAACTGCATGTAGCAGGTTTTACCCGCCATCCCAGTTCCGGAATATCGGAAGACAGACGCGGCACCTTTGCCGGTCTGATCGAGAAAATCGTCTATCTTCAGGAACTCGGTATCACCGCAGTCGAGCTGATGCCGGTGTTCCAGTTCGATGCCCAGGACTGCCCGCTGGGGCAGGTAATCTACTGTGGCTACGCGCCCGTCTCGTTCTATGCGCCCCATCATGCCTACAGCTCGCGGCAGTATCCGCTCGGAGCGGTGGACGAATTTAGAGACCTGGTCAAGGCGCTGCACCGGGCAGGCATGGAAGTCATACTCGACGTTGTGTATAACCACACTTCCGAAGGCGACCAGGACGGACCGACGCTCAGGTTGCGCGGTCTCGACAACAGCATCTACTACCTCCTTGAACAGGACCCCTCCCGCCACGCCAACTATGCCGGAACGGAGAACACTCTCAATGCCAATCAATCCATAGTGCGTCGCATGATTGTAGACAGTCTGCGCTACTGGGTCAGCGAGATGCATGTGGACGGATTCCGGTTCGATCTCGCCACCATTTTCTCGCGTGACTCATCCGGCCAACTGCTGCCGAACCCGCCGGTACTGTGGGACAACGATTCGGATCCTGTGCCGGCAGGCACGAAGCTCGGGATTGTTCACATTGATATTGGGAAAATCTGCGGGTTAATTTGTATTTATACGGTACTCTGTCAGTCAATAATCAATCATAGGTGGTTTTATGGACCTTCTAGCGTCAATTATAGCTGAGCTTAACCTAAATCCTGGACAAACTGCCCAACAACTTTCGTTGAAACTTGGTGTTGATAAAACCAGCATATATAGTCTCCTTTATGTAAGACTGAAAGGACAGTGCCATCAGGATAAAGGGTACCGATGGTTCTCAAATAAAGAAGAGAAAAAAAAGGACCAACACTGGAACAATTTGCCAATACACCTTTAGCTCGGATTTGCCGTTATTACCTTTCTTGCCTCGGTCAGGATGACGAAGAAGGAGTAAGCGTGTTTGCAGCCAATAAGTTTGGAGACTTGGACTATGCTGAGTTGGCGGCTTTGCCTCTAGAAGGTACAGAATCCATGTTTCAGTCAGCAGACGCCCAACGTTTACTTGGTAAGATGAGGAAAGACCGCAGCCGGCTTGCGATGTATTTAGGATATCCGACCGCTCTCAAAAAAGTTCATTCAAAAAAAAGCGACTGGGTGGGCTGTTTCGTTGAGCCTATTCTGCTCTTTCCTGTCAAATTCGACAATTTATCTCAGCATCCCCAGATTAGCCAGTCATTCCCAATAATCAATCTTGCAGTACTAAAGAGATTCACGAACAGCGAGCGTGAAACTGTGATGAATGAGCTTGTTCAACTTAAAGAGGATCTTGGGCTATCAGGTGAAGGGACACACCCTCAAATTGATGAGTTATCAATGCGACTGAGAGCGATACGAGATGAATGGCCTTGGAAAGAAAATATCGAGCCAAGCAGCCTGAATTTCTGTCCAGTTCTCAGCGAAATCAGCGAGGAGGGGATCTACAATAGGGTTGTACTTCTGGTTGGAGAGCACTCTCCGTTTACACAAGGTCTTGAGTCTGAACTAAAAAAACTCGCCAGTATGAATGAAGATGGATATGCTACAACTGCGCTCGGAAACTGGATTTCTGGAAGGATCGAATGTACATCTGCAGAAGATACAGCTAATGTACCCTTGGTTGAGGTCCTCCCGCTAAATTTAGAGCAACGTCAAGCTGTTCATCAGTCTTTACGAAATAAGTTAACCATAGTAACTGGTCCTCCTGGAACCGGGAAGTCACAGGTCGTAAGTGAAATTCTCATAAATGCGGCTTGGCAGGGCAAACGTGTTCTATTAGCAAGTAAGAATAACAAGGCTGTGGATGTTGTTGAAACCAGAATAAATAACCTTGGCCCACGTCCGATTCTTATACGTGTTGGATCAAATCAATACCAAAACCGATTTTCAGAGTATCTGATGAATCTTCTTGCTGCCACCACAACAAAAGAAGATCAAGTGACTTTTGATGAGGCATATAATAGACAAGAATTGATGGTAAAACAGATTGATGAACTGTACAAACAAAAAATGGAGTTAGTCGAGTGCCGTAACAAAGTAGACAAACTCGAGCAAACTGTAGAAGCAGCTCGGTCCAAAATGCTTAGTAAGGTCTTTGACTCCATAAAAACTTTAAACGTAGGTCATATACAAAGCGCATATCGGCAATTCTGCGAGGCACTGAAAAAAGCGACCAAAAACGAACAGCCTTTTTTTAGCCGCCTTTTTTGGAGACTGATCAAGAATGGTCGATACCAAGTTTTAAAAAATGAGATTTCCTCGTTGACAATGGCCATATCAACTCTTGATGAAATAACTCTTCTGGAAAATCCTGATGACACAAATTTGGACCAATGGCAGCAGTTTTCCAATCATATCTCCCCACTTGTTGATTCGGTTACACATATAAATGCTTATTTCAACACTCTTAAGAAGCTACAAGGACTAAAATCATTAGAAGAAATTTCCAAACAAATGCTTCAATTGCTGAATGCAATGTCAGATAATTCTGAAAAACTTTGGGAATCATGGTTGCGATTGCAGCCTGCTAGGCTGAATATTTCTGAACGACAAATGTTAAGTAGGTATAACTCAGTTCTCAAAATGATTATCGATGCAGGTCCTGAGGGCAAACTGGGCAATCAAGTGAGGCAGCAGTATTATGAGCTGTTTCCTGAGATTGCCCACCTTTTGCCGTGCTGGGCGGTAACATCTCTATCAGCGCGAGGCAAGATACCATTTGTGCCTGGTTTTTTTGACCTGGTGGTTATTGACGAGGCGAGCCAATGCGATATTGCATCTGCTCTGCCGCTCCTCTATCGTGCAAAGCAGGTCGTCGTGATTGGTGACCCCAAACAGCTGTCACATATAAGCGGGCTCCAGAAGGGGCAGGATCAAAAGCTGCTCGAACAACATGATATTGTACGAGATTATGCCCATTGGGCCTATTCCTACAACTCTTTATTTGACCTTTCTTCCGGTTTCGCATCAGTGGGGGATATTGTCAATTTGCGGGATCACCATCGTTCTCATGCAGACATTATTGAGTTTTCTAACCGTTATTTCTATGAAAGTAGGTTACGTGTAGCCACTAGATATAACAAGTTAAATCATCCCTTTAACAATGAACATGGTGTTCGATGGATACAGGTGTCAGGAAATGCAGTACGCCCAGCAACTGGTGGCGCGGTAAATATGAAAGAAGCGGAAAAAGTTGTTAGTTCCATAAAGCAGCTCATTAATGGTCAGGACTACAAAGGGTCAATCGGAGTGGTCAGTCCGTTTCGAGCACAGGCCAATTTGATCCGCGAAATCGTGAACAAGGATGGTGAGCTTTCGGCCCGTCTTGTCCTGCATGATTTTCTTTCTGATACGGTACACAAATTCCAAGGCGATGAGCGAGATGTCATGATCTTTTCGCCGGTTGTCTCACGAGAGACCCCACCTGGTGCTTTAGGATTTCTCAAAAAAAGCGGCAATCTTTTTAATGTTGCAATTACTCGAGCTCGGGCAATGTTGTTGGTGGTAGGTGACCAACAGGCTGCTTTGCAATGCGACATATCGTACTTAGCTGAATTCTCAAAATATGTTAAGGAAATTCAGACTGACAAAGCAGTCAAGATTGAGCAGACTCTCACAGGCTGTGGATCAGAATATCCTGCTGTTGATAATCTGGAACAGTTTTCTGATTGGGGCAAAATTCTATATCGAGCTTTGTATGTAGCTGGGATCAGGACACTCCCCCAGTATAGGTTAGAAAAATATGTCCTTGATCTGGCATTGTTCGATAAATCGGGTCCTGGCAATGGGCGTCAACTCGATATTGAAATTGATGGGGAAAGATATCATCGGGACTGGACTGGAGAATTGTGTCATCAATATCAAATCCGTAATCAACGGATGTATGAACTTGATTGGAATGTTATGCGCTTTTGGGTGTATGAAATTAGAGATGACCTCGAAGGATGTGTTCAAAGAGTTAAAGCCTGGCTTGACTGTAAATGAATAAAATAAATTGTCATATTCAGTAATGATATTATTATATTTAATCGCCAGTCTCGAAGAGGAGATAAAACTATTCTAATTTAGGGCAAAGCCTCAAACGAAAAAGAAGAAGAGATCCCTCAGAGCGGTATTCCCAACCGGCGCATCTTCTCAACCAGGGTGGTGCGGTTTATGGAGAGCATGAGCGCCGCGCGCGCCTTCACCCCGCCGGAAAGCTCCAGCGCCTCCGCGATCATCTTTTTCTCGATGTCGTTGATGGTCTTGACCATGTCGATTCCCCTGGGGGTCACGGAGGTGGGGGAGCCGGCCCGCTCCTGATAGGCCTTGGCTACGCTACTTGGGAGATCGTGCAACGTGATCAGATCACCCTCGGTGAGCGCCACTACCCGCTCCATGATGTTCTCCAGCTCCCTCACGTTCCCGTTCCAGGGATAGGCCTCCAGGGCCTCCAACGCCTGCTTCTCCAGGTGCATGGTTGGGCGCTGCATGGCCCGGCAGTTCTTCTCCAGGAAGTGCCGGGTGAGCGGCAGGATATCCTCGATCCGCTCCCGCAAAGGGGGAATCAGCACCGGTATCACGTTGAGACGGTAGAATAGATCCTCACGGAAGTTGCCGCGCTCCACTTCCTTTTCCAGGTTCACGTTGGTGGCGGATACCACCCGGACGTCCAGCTTGATCTGGCGGTTGGAGCCCACCCGCTCGATCTCCTGTTCCTGCAGCACGCGCAGGAGCTTGGTCTGCAGGTGCATGGGAAGGGTGCCGATTTCGTCCAGGAAGATGGTGCCGAGGTTCGCCGCCTCGAACTTGCCGACCTTCTCCTTGATGGCGCCGGTGAAGGCCCCCTTCACGTGACCGAACAGCTCGCTCTCCAGGAGGTTGTCCGGTATGGCCGAGCAGTTTACCGCGACGAAGGGGCGGTCCTTGCGGCTGCCGTTGAAGTGGATCGCCTTTGCCACCAGCTCCTTGCCGGTTCCGGACTCCCCCAGTATGAGTACGGTGGAGTCGGTCTTAATGATCCTCTTCATGCGGGTGAATAGCTGCTGCATCGCCTGGGAGTTGCCGATGATGTTGGTGAACTCATATTTGTCCTGCAGCTGCTTCTTCAGGTAGACGTTTTCGCTTAGCAGCTGCCCCTTCTCCACCGCCTTGTCGATGATGATGCGCAACTCGTCGAGGTTCAGGGGCTTGGTGATGTAGTCGAAGGCCCCTTCCTTCATCGCCTTCACCGCGGTCTCCGCGGAGGCGTGCCCGGTTATCAGGATCACCTCGGTGTGCGGCGAGTCGAGCTTCACCTGGGTCAGGATCTCGATGCCGTTCATGTCGGGGAGAAAAAGGTCGCTGATCACGATGTCAAAGCGCTCCCCAGTCAGAAGCTGCAGCCCTTCCTTGCCGTTGCAGCTCTCTTTCATGGCGAAGCCGCTTCCCTTCAAAAGGATGAGGAGCGCCTCGCGGCTTCCGGGATCGTCTTCTATGAGCAGGATCTTTGTGGCAGGTTTCATGTAAGGCTTCCCTATTGTTAGAGTTTCTTGATAACATGGATGTGCGAATTTGGCAAGGCATCAATTGACTGGGCCGCTTCTACGGGTATACTAATCCGGGCTCTTCTCTTGCGGAACACGTTTTTCGGGAGGCGACGTGGTGGACATCATCGGTTTTTTCCCCTTTCTGGTGCTGGTCGTTTTTCTAATCGCTCTGGCCGCCAACGCCATCCGGATTCTCCCCGAGTACGAGAGGGGGGTGCTGTTTCGTCTGGGGCGGGTCAAGATGGTGCGCGGCCCGGGGCTGGTCATCATCATTCCGGGGATCGACCGGCTGGTTCGGGTGTCGCTGCGCATCGTCGCCATGGACGTGCCGTCCCAGGACGTGATCACGCATGACAACGTCACCGTGAAGGTCTCCGCGGTCATCTACTTCCGGGTGGTCGACGCGGTGAAGGCGGTGGTCGAGATGGAGAACTTTCTCTATGCGACGAGCCAGCTCTCCCAGACCACGCTGAGAAGCGTTCTGGGACAGGTCGACCTGGACGAGCTTTTGGCGAACCGGGAGAAGATCAACCTCGAGCTGCAGGAGATCCTGGACCGACAGACCGAGCCCTGGGGGGTGAAGGTTTCCATCGTCGAGGTGAAGAACATCGACCTCCCCCAGGAGATGCAGCGCGCCATTGCGCGGCAGGCTGAGGCGGAGCGCGAGCGGCGCGCCAAGGTGATCCATGCCGAAGGGGAGCTGCAGGCCTCGGAAAAACTGGCCCAGGCGGCCAAGGCCATGGCGGCCGAGCCGATGAGCCTGCAGCTGCGCTACCTGCAGACCTTGACCGAGATCGCCGCGGAAAAGAATTCGACCACCATCTTCCCCGTGCCGATCGACCTGATCAAGATGTTTCTGGAGCGCTGAAGGAATTCCGCCATCCGAGTCAGGGCCCCGTCACCCCTGCCAATCCCGGAGGGCAAGGGGAACAGGCATTTGGCGGGTGACAGTCATAGCGGTTTGTACTACTATATTGGCATCCGGCAGGTCACTGCACTGTTCCGGAAGCACTGCAATCAAAGGGGGATCCGACATGCTCAACAAGAAGGTTTACGATGCGCTGAACAAACAACTGAACAATGAACTTTACTCCGCCTATCTCTACCTTTCCATGTCCTCCTATGCCGGCTCGATCGGCCTCAAGGGGAGTGCCAACTGGTTCATGGTGCAGTACCAGGAGGAAATGGTGCACGCCATGAAGTTCTTCAGTTTCATCAACAGCCGCGGGGAACATACTGAACTCGGCGCCATTTCCACCCCGCCCAGCGTGTTCAAGAACCTGCTGGACATGATGGAGAAGACGCTGGCCCACGAGCAGTTCATCACCGCCTCGATAAATGAGCTGACCGATCTGGCTCTGACGGAAAAGGATCACGCGACCCGAATCTTCCTGCAGTGGTTCGTGACCGAGCAGATCGAGGAGGAAGAGAACGACCGGGACATCATCGGCAAGCTGAAGCTGATCGGAGACAACGGGCAGGGGCTCCTGATGCTGGACACCGAGCTGGGCACGCGGGTCTTCGTGCCGCCGCCTGTCGCTCCGTAAAGAAGAAAGATAAACGGCCGCATTGACTCTCATCATGCGCAAAGGGAAATTCCCTCCCCTTCAATGGCCGTGGTGTGGATGGGGTCAAAGCTGGCGGCAGAGCGTTGCAATAGAAGAAGGGCCCGCTCAGACGGGCCCTTCTTGTTAAGTTCATAATTGAGGTAACGAAGTAAACGCTCGCTACATCTTCTCGATCTTCGCCGTTCCCTTCAGCTTGGCGACCAGATCGACGACCCCTTTCTGCGTTTTTTCCTGCTTCAGGTGCTCGACGATCTTTCCCTTCACGTCGCTGAACTTCTCCGTGCCGGCCTCCTGCTTCTCGGTGAGCTTGATGATGTGGTAGCCGAACTGGGTCTCCACCACGCCGCTGACCTCTCCGGGTTTGAGGGCGAAAGCGGCCGTCTCGAATGGGGCTACCATCTGGCCGCGCCCGAAGGAGCCGAGGTCTCCTCCCTGGCTGGCGCTCGGGCAGGTCGAGTCCGATTTGGCAAGGGCGGCAAAATCCTCACCAGCCTTCACCCTTTTTAACAGGGCCTCGGCCTTCTCCTTAGCCTTCTTGCGGTCTTCCGCGCTGGCCTTTTCGTTCACGCCGATCAGGATGTGGCTCGCCCGGGCGCTTTCGGGTTTTTTGAAGTATTTTTCAAGATTGTCGTCGTAGAACTTCTGTGCCTCTGCATCGCTGACGGTGATCTTGGCGGTGAACTGCTTGTCGATGTAGCTGCTGATGATGAGGTCCTTGCGGGTGAAATCCTGCATGTCCTTCAGGGTCATGTCGACCCCCTTGAGGGCACTTTCGAACTCCGCATCGCTCGCGAACCTGGCCCGGTTCTTGGCAATCTTTTCCGCGATCTGCTTGTCCAGGTCCTTCAGCTCGACCTTGGAAGCCTCCTGGTACAAAAGCTCGGCCGAGGTGAGCTGGTCCAGCGCGGCCTCCCGCGCCTGCTGCATCAGTTCAGCGGGGAGCGGTTCCTGCACCTTGCTCTGCGCCAGCATTACCTTCACCGCGCGATCTATCTCCAGCCGCGTGATGGTAATGCCGTTCACCCGAGCGATCGGGTCGCTCGGCGAGGTCTTGGGCTGCTCCTTGGCGTTTGGCTCAGCGGCGGGCTGCTCCTTGGTGCCCTGATCTTTGGCGGGTGCCTTGACGGCGTCGTTCTGGGCGAGGGCGGACCAGGCGGGGAGGGCGAGCATACAGAGGGTTGCCAGCGTGGGTGTCGAAATTTTTCTCAAGGAAAACATGCACATCTCCTTTGGGTTTTTCTGGCGATAATAGCACCTATCGTCGCGGTTTTCAAACCCCAAAACAAGGGGCCGCGCCGGGCGTGGGGATTTTTTATCTTGGGGGTTTTAATGCGCCGCAGAATATGATAAGAATACACCACATTAAATGGTGTCTCACCTGTGATCATAAGGAGCTCGAAATGTCGAAAAAATCAGGAAACGAACAGGCTGCGATCCTGGCCTTTATCGCCGGTGCCGCGGTGGCTGCGGGTGCCGCACTGCTCTTCACGCCCAAGACCGGCCGCGAGGTGCGCGAGAAGCTGGGCGAGGCGAAGGAGGAGGCACTCGACAAGCTGAAGCTCTGCGTCAAGGGCGCCAAGTACCGCGCCAAGGGGACCAAGGGGGACCCGCTCGACTACGACGGCGGCGACTGCTGGATCTAGTTTCCCAAAGGCCCGTCTCAAAGTCCCAGTTCGCGTTGCGCCCCCTCGAGGTAGCCGTGAATCGCCAGGGCGCTCTCCATGCCGAGCACCCGGTCCGCGATGCGCCGTGCCCGAGCGAGCGCGATGTGGCGGATCGCCTCCTTCACCCGCGGGATGCACGGTGCGGAGAGGCTGAAGCTGCGGATACCGAGCCCCATCAAAAGTATCGCGTTGATCGGATCGCCGGCCATCTCGCCGCACAGGGTGGCCTGCTTGCCGGCGCCCGCCGCCGCGTCCGCCACCTTCTTGATGGAGTGCAGCACCGCCGGGTGGTAGGGATCGTACCACTTCTTGACCCGCTGGTTGTTCCGGTCGCAGGCGAGGGTGTACTGGATCAGGTCGTTGGTCCCGATGCTGAAGTAGTCCACCTCCTTTGCCAGCATCTCAGCGGAGAGCACCGCCGCGGGGAGCTCCACCATGATGCCGACGCCGATCTTCGGGTCGAACGCTTTCCCCTCCCGCGTCAGCTCCTCCTTCACCTCGTCCAGAATCCTGCGTATGGTGCGCACCTCGTCCACTCCCGAGATGAGCGGAAACATCAGGTTGCACCTGCCGTAGGGCGACGCCTGGAGCACGCCGGCCAGCTGCTCGCGGAAGATGTCCTCGCGCTCCAGCGACACCCGTATCGATCGCCAGCCAAGGAAGGGGTTGTCCTCTTTGGGGTGCGGGAAGTAGGAAAGCCCCTTGTCCCCCCCGATGTCGAGCGTCCTGATGGTGACCGGGAGCCCGGGGAACCCCTCCAGCACCTTGCGGTAGATGGCTGCCTGCTCGTTTCGGTCGGGAAACCCGCTACGGGTCATGAAGGGAAACTCGGTCCGGTACAGGCCGACACCCTCGGCGCCGTGCAGGTGCGCCACTCTCAGGTCGCTCAAAAGTCCGATGTTCGCCAAAAGCGTCACCCGGCAGCCGTCCGGGGTGAGCGCCGGCAGCTCGCGGATCCCCTCCAGGGCGCGCTGCTTCAGGTCGAACTCCCCCTGCAGCCTCTGGTATTCGGTCTTGATGCTTTGCTCTGGGTTCAGGTAGACGCACCCCGAGGTGCCGTCGACGATCACCTCGCTCTTCACCCCCACCTGCTTCAGGAGCCCCTCCACCCCGAACACCGCCGGAATGCCGAGGGCGCGCGCCATGATCGCCGCGTGGGCGTTCAGGTTCCCCTTTTCGGTGGCGATCCCGATCACCTTGGCGGGGTCCATGGTGGCGAGGTCCGAAGGGAGCAGCTCGCGCGCGATGATGATCCGGTTCTCCTTCAGCGTCTCCTTGTTGCGCTGGTTGCCGTTCAGGGCATCGGTGAGCCGGCGGCCGATGTCCTCCATGTCCGCGGAGCGCTCACGCAGGTAGGGGTCCTCCATCTGGGAGAAAGCCGCCACGTAGTGCCCCACCACCTCGGCTACCGCCCGCTCGGCCCCGAGCCCGTCGTCGATCAGGGCGGTGATCTTGCCGGTGAAGCCACGGTCCTCCAGGATCATCAGGTGGCTGTGGAAGATCGCCGCGTCCGCCTCGGAGAGCATCTCGCCCACCCGCTTCTCCAGGTAGATGGTCTGGATGCGGGCCTTCTCCAGGGCGATCTGGAGCCTTTTCTGCTCCTCGGCCCGGGGCCTCGCCCGCTCCAGCACCGGCTCCTCCTTATGGCCCCGGTTCAGTATGGAAACCTTCCCCGCGGCAAAGCCCGGGGCTATGCCGATGCCGGTCAATACCGCCTGGTGCGCTGCGGCGCGCCGGGCCGGACTGCTTGGCTTCAGCACCCCGCCCCTGGTCAGCCGCTCCACCTCAGCCGCGTAGAAGGCGCGCTCCTCCTCCTTCTTCCTGATGGAGTCAAGCAGCTTGGCGTTGGAGACGATCGAGGAGATCTGCCAGGCTATGGTGGAGACGGCGGAGATCTCGGCCGGGGTGAAGGTGCGCGCCTCTCGGGTTTGCACCACGATGACCCCGATCGGGTTCTTGCGCTCGAAAAAGGGGACTCCCAAAAAGGAGAGCACCTTCTCCTCCTTGGTCTGGCGGAAGTACTTGTAGCGTGGGTGCAGCGGGGCGTTGTCAGTCGCTACCACGCCGCGGCTCTCCACGGCGAGTCCGGTGAGCCCCTCCGAGGTCTTCATGGTGATGCCGACAGAGAGCCGGGAGAGGCCGCGGGTCGCGTGCAGCTTCAGCGTCTCCCCGTCCTCCTCCAAAAGGTAGATGGAGCAGACGTCCGAGGCCATCCTCTTGGCCACCAGGGTGACGATATTGTCCAAGGTCTCCTGCAGGTCGTGGGAGTGCAGGATCAGTGCGCTGATGTCTTCCAGCGTCCTGAGCCCCAGCTTTTCCCCCGTTTCCTCTGGCATAGTGCCCCCCTTTGGCGTGTGATTTCCGTAGTATAGATGAGCCGGGAGGAATGTGAAGCATTTTAATGTTTTTTTACCGCTACAGTGTTGGCAAATCCGGGGCTTCTCTGTTATAGTGAGCGCCAATGATAAAGAGGCAGGCGCGGAGGTGGCCATGAAAACGACTTTTGATGAGGCGCTGGCTAACGGCATCATCCAGATGGAATCGGGGGAGTACGTTAAGGCTGCCGAGACTTTCCGGCAGTGTCAGACCCTGGATCCCACCAACGCTGAGGGGTTTTTCTACCTGGGAGAGGCCCTCTCCGAGCAGGGCAAGGCGGAGGAGGCCACGGCCGCTCTGAAAAAGGGGCTTGAGCTGGCACCCGAAGACCTGGACGGGCTGACCGCCCTGGGCGATGTCTATTTCGAGGCCGGCAAGCACAAGGATGCGCTGGCCTGCTACCGCAGGGTGACCGAACTGCAACCCGGGGACTGCGACGGCTACGTCAGCATGGGGCTGGTCTACAACGCCATGGAGCGCGCCGAGGACGCCCTGAAATCGTTCCAGCGGGCCCTCGAACTCGATCCCCAGAACGTCTTTGCCCTGAACGCCATGGGGGATCTCTACTACGGGCTGGGCGAGAACCAGAAGGCGATCGCCGCCTACCACAAGGGGATCGAGATCGATCCCGAAGACGCCACGGCCCGCTTCAACCTGGGCGAGCTCTACTACGACATGGACAACCTGGAAGCCGCGGAGCGCGAGACCCTGGAGGCGATCCGGCTGGATCCCGAATTCACCATGAGCTACCTGACCCTGGGGAACATCTGCATCGACCAGGAACGGATGGCCGACGCCATCGGCTACTTCGAGAGCTACCTGAAGAAGGAACACTCGCCCCAGGCGCACGAGATGATTGCCGAGGTGAAGGCGGTCATCGAGGGGCTTAAGGAAGAGCTGCGCGGCTAGAGACCGCGCCGGGAATACCGCGTTTAAGGTTAAGGGGGCCTTTTTGGCAAGCCATTCTAGAAAAATGTTGAAAATAACGAACCGTCTGAAACAAGGCAGTTAGCGATTTTCGGTTCCCCCGAAATGAATTGCCCCGCCGCAAGCAGCAGGGTATCAACTACCGTACAGCATCGCTGATGCGATGCAATACGACAAAATATGACCCGGAGAGATTTAATCCCTTCGGGCAAATTCTCCGCCGCTTGCGGCCTAGTTTGTTTTTGGTAGTTTGGCTGCATGAGCTGTTACACACACAAAAGCCACAACGTGACGGTTTTGTTGTATCACCTTGTATTTCCAGCCAGTTACAGGCGGTAGTCTTTGACGAAAAGGTTGACGGCGTTCTAAAAGACGTCTGCCTGGATATCGAGCAACGGTACCAGATCAAGTCCCTAGGAATAGGGACCGATGCTGACCATGTTCATTTTTTGGTGCAATCGGTTCCCAACTACACGGTCACGAAAATAGTAACCACGATCCCCGATCAAGAGTTTGACTTCACGAGCGGATCTTAAATCGGTGCCCACAAGTAAAGAAGAAACTTTGGGGCGGTGAATTTTGGACCGACGAATATTTTGCCAGCACTGTTGGTAAGCATGGGAACGAAGATAAGATGGGGGCCTATGTGAAGAGCCAAGGGAAAGCCTACCTAAAGATCCCTGCTGTTTGTGCTGATCGACATCTCGAGCTGTTCTGAACTCCACCAATACCCCCGCTGCTTGCGGCGGGGTCGTTTATTTCTTCAGCATCTATCTGGAATGGCTTGCTTTTTTGGCCCCTTTTTTTATTTCTGCAGCTTGGCAAGGATCGCCTGTACCACGTGGTGTGCGTCGTTCACCGCGGTGTAGATCAGGTTCGGGTGCCGCTCCTCCTGGATGGCCCCCTTGCTGATGCGCATGTAGGACGGCGAGATCGCCCCCCCGATCACGTAGACCCCCTTGCGGGTCGATTCGAAATCCGAGGTCAAAAGGAGTAGCCGGTCTCCCTCCTGGGCCACCTTGCACACCCCCTCGGCACAGGCGATGGTCTGTACGCCGATCGAATCGAAGATGGAGAGCGGACCCTGGCTGCCGATGCAGGCAATGACGTTCTTCATCGGGAAACTCATGGCGTTGTAGCGCTCGATTCCGCCGGGAAGCTTGTCCTCGCTTACCCGAATCACCAACCGGTCCACACCCTCCTCGTCCACCTCACCGATCCTGGGTGTCGCCCCCGGCATCAGGCGGATGTTCCCCCCCAACAGGATCTCCTCCCCCAGCCGCTGTGCCGTTTCCTTGTTCACGTCGAAGGTTTCGGCCACGTGGGCCCAGTAGATCGGCTCCTGGTCGTTGGCGCTGCGCTTCTCTTTCAGGATGGAGATGATCACGTCCGCCGCGGAGTTGCCGCCGCCGATCACCAGGGTGCGCACCCCGAGGTACTTCTTCGGGTCGTCCAGCCCCTTGGCGACCATCTTGGCGTCTCCGTAGACGGTAAGCTCTTTCGGCACGTTGCTGCCGAAGGCGAGCAGCACCTTCTTCGCCTGGTAGACCCCCTTGGAGGTGGTGATCTTGAGGTAGTCGCGCCCGTCCTCGATCGCCTCAAACTGGGTGTCGGTCTGCACGTTCAGCCCCTCGTGCTGGACGAAATGCTGCACGTACTGTATGTACTTCTCCACCGTCACGGGCTTGTCGGGCGGGCGGAGCTCCTCGACCAGGAAAGGCTCCGGGTTGTCCTTGGGCTTTGAGGGGTAGACGTTCTTTCCCTCGGGGTAGGTATTGGCAATTCCCTGGAACACCGCCTTGCCGGATTCGATCAGGAGGTGGGAGAGGCCGCTTCTGTGACAGAGGTAGGCTGCGGCGACACCGCCGGGACCACCCCCGACTATCAGCACGTCGTACTTATGCTGCATGGGATACCTCGGAATTCATAGATTGTAGCGCCTCAACTATACACGTAACGTCCGGGTGATTCAAAGCATTTAAAAGTTCGCCCCTTGGCAAACGCCGGGGTTACGGTACTATTAAGGGGAGGGAAATTACCCGCAACTTAGAAAGGAGGATTGCTATGTCGGAGAGAGACGAAAACAATAATGTCATGGTTGGGGCGCTCATGCTGGTGGCCGGCGGCATCATCGGTGCGGGTCTCGCGCTCATGTACGCCCCACAAAGCGGCGAGAAGACCCGCAAGGAGATTACCCGCTACGCGAAGAAGGCCAGGCGCCGGACCCAGGACGCCGTCGACGCCGTGGAGGATTTCACCGACCAGGTGACCGATATGGCGGAGACCGTGAGCGAGCGCGCCTCCGAGATCCTGGAGAAGGGAAAGGACATGGCCTACGGCGCCAAAAAGGGGCTTCTGAAGGCGATAGCGGAAGGGGAGGCACGCCTGGAGAAGGAAAGATCACGGCTTTCCAAACTGATAGGGTAGGGGCTCGTTACGGTGCGCCCAGGGTGATGTCGCCGTACCAGGCGGTCGCCTCGTCCTGGGTATCGTCCGTGTCGGTCATGATGGCAACCCCCCCCAACAGGGGGGGCTCTTCCCCAAAAACCTTCTTGTAATCCTCGTAGACGTTGCGCTCCTCAAAGACCACCGTTCCGGCCCTGTCGTCCCCGCTCTCCAGCGCGATTATCACCGAGTTCGCAGTATAGGGGCTGGGCGCCGCGCTCCCCTTGGGCATCTTGTTGGCCCAGACGTAGTTGATGGCGCGCATGCGCCAGAAGAAGGTGCGCGGGAACACCACGTAGACCCGGGCGGCGAAGTCGTCCCCCTTCTTGCTCTTGATGTCCTCCCGTTTGAGAGAGTGGTCGATGCGCCAGTTCCAGGAGAGCCTCGGGTACTTGCGCGTGTCGACGGAAAGCTTCTTGATGAGCCCCGAGGCCGCCTTCACGCTGTGCGCCTTCAGCACTCCCCCCTCCAAGGTGTAGCTGGTCTTCCCCTTGAACACCTGGTCCTTCCAGCCGGAGAGCTCACCCGCGCTGAAGCGCCCGACCGGAATCTCAGAGCGTTTGGCCGGTGTCTCCGGTGTGGAGCGCCCGGCCGGGGCCTCGAGGCCGGATGGCACGGCCGGCGCCTCCGGGCTGGTGCCGGCGCTGGCGGCGAGTATGATGGTAGCGATCAAGAGGTGGTTCAGCATGATTGTCCTTAAAAAAAAGGCCCCGGCAGTTTAGGTCCGGGGCCGTTCTTGGTGCAAGCGGGGCAGGCTAGAGCCCCTTGCCGGTCAGCTTCACCAGCGCCTCCAGGTACTTCTCGGCCGTCTTGGCCACGATCTCGTCGGGCAAGGGGGGCGCCGGCGCGATCTTGCCCCAGTCCAGGGTCTCCAGGTAATCGCGTAGGAACTGCTTGTCGAAGGAGGGCTGCGGGCCACCCGGGCGGTACCCTTCCTTGGGCCAGAAGCGGCTGGAGTCGGGGGTCATGCATTCGTCGATGATGATCAGCTCGCCCTGGTAGATGCCATACTCGAACTTGGTATCGGCGATGATGATCCCCTTGGCGTCGGCGATCTCCCTCGCCCTCTGGTAGATGGCGAGGGTCACCTCCCGCACCTGGGCCGCGATTTCGGCTCCGCACAGTTTGGCCATCTCCTCGAAGGAGATGTTCTCGTCGTGGGTGCCGAGCTCGGCCTTGGTCGAGGGTGTGAAGATCGGCTCGGGAAGGCGGTCCGACTCCTTGAGCCCGGCCGGCAGCTTGATGCCGCAGATGGCGCCGGTCTGCTGGTAGTCCTTCCAGCCGCTGCCGGAGAGGTAGCCGCGCACGATGCACTCGGCGGCCAGGGGCTGCGCCTTCTTCACCAGCATGCTGCGGCCGGCGAGGGTCTCTGCGTAGGGCTGGCACTGCGCCGGGAAGTCAGCCACGTCGGTGGAGGTGATGTGGTTCTTGATGATCCCCTCCATCTCCCGGAACCAGAACGCGGAGATCTGAGTCAGGACGTACCCCTTGTTCGGGATCGCCTCGTTCATGATGACATCGAAGGCGGAGATCCGGTCGGTCGTGACGATAAGCAGCGCATCCCCGAGGTCGTAGATGTCGCGCACCTTTCCGCGAGCGGCAAGCTTCAGGCCGGGGAAGTCGGTGGTCAGCACAGGTTTGGTCATGCTCTTTCTCCTTTGTTAACAATCGCGCTTAAGCGTGAAAAGTGAAAGGTGAAGGGTGCAGCCGCACCTTTCACCTCGCCGTTATCTGCTTTCAAGGTGAAAGGTGAAGGGACAAAAACGGCAGAAAACCGATTTTAGTGCCCTTCGCCTTTCACGGTCGGTGACCTGAAGCTCGTTCCGCTAATAACGTATAAAAACCGGCTATGCGGGGGCGAATTCATCCATTTTGATTGCCAGCGAAAAACAACTGCCTTCTGATTGATCTCGTCGATTCCTTGTTATATTCGTTTAACCAACTCATCTTTGGACTTAACGCGAATATACCTCAAGAAGGAACGAGCTATTTAACTGAAAAACATTTCAATTAGATTGAGCCAAGAAGCATGTTTTGGTGCAAATATAAATTCAAACCGTCCAGGTTTTTCTGCAAAGACGCTTGGGTTTCCTGGAAAATATGGGCTGAATGATTGTCCAAAGCCAATAGGAACTTCCACTCTTTCGGATAAAACTCGTCCATTTTGTCAAGGAATTCGGTGAATTCACGGCGTCAATGCCGATCTTTGGCCAATGGAATAACATAGCCAGTATGCAAGTCGATGCCGGCAAGTAATGATACGGTTCCAAGTCGCTTGTACTCGTAATCCCGAGCCCTCGAAGAAAATTGATTCGGAACGGGCATTAGTTCCTCAGCGATGTTTTTGATAGCCTGAATTCCAAATTTTACATCGTATGACACTGTCACGCAAGAACGATTTGTCGCAGCATTAGCATTAAGCATCTCAACATCTTTGTAGACGCACAAAACATTGGCCATTTTCTCTTCAAAGTCTGGGTCCTTACGTTCACGGTAGTAGCTGATTTTGTGTGGCTTAAAATTGTTTTTGATAAGATCGAATACAATCTGCCTTTTCCTAATTTGGACAAACTGGAGTAACCTTGTTCCTCACAGTGTTTGCGGATATGCTTGATCAGTAAACTATATGTCCGTGTTTCAGAAAAATAGCAGAGATCGGTAGGTTTATCGCATGCAATTGATAGACTCAGGCCTTCGTATCATCGGTAATTCTTTAAGGGTGTCCAGATCGTACCAAATCTTTTAATGCTTGAATGGGGCCAAAAGCTAAAGACTCATCAATGCAACGCTCAACCAATGGCCTGCTGTCGCCAATTTCAACTGTAATGTTGGTAATACGCGTCCCGCTGACGTAGCGCAGAAGAATCTTTGAACGTTGTACCATTGCCATCGCTTCCGTTCTGCTTTGGCTGATTCGTGTAAGTTCTTCTCGTACTTCTGGCGATAGATTCAATACAGAAACGCTTTGCCATATGCCACCCCCCCCCTCGTGAATTGACGCGGACATGAGGGGGCAATACCAAAAAAGCGGAACTATTTAAACGTTATTTACGGAACGTACTACTAGTCGTTCAGGATCGCCGGGTTGATCTCTATCTTCGCCTTGGCTTTGAGGCCCTTGAGCCAGTTGTCCAGCGCCTCCTGCTGCTTTTTCGGAAGCAAAGACTGCTTGATTGCTTCCTTGTTCTTGGCGAGGTCCGTGGTGGGCGCCTCTATGCGGCTCTTCAGTCGCACCGCGTACCAGCGCTCCCCGACCTTGACCGCCTTCTTGGCGACCGGTGCGGCCGGGGTCAGTGTGAAGGCCTCTTCCATCAGCTCCGGAGAGGTCCCTATGCCCGGGACGCTACCCGCCGGGGAGTAGCCGAAGCTGCCGGTATCCTTAAGCGCGCTGCCACTCTTGGCAAGCTGGGGGAGGAGTTCTTCAGCCTTCTTCTTGGCGAAATCGGCCGCTCTTGCCTCGAGCGCCTTCTGCTCCACCGCGCCCCTGATCTGGGCCAGAGGAGGGACGACGGCGGGCTTTCTTTCGATGACCTTAACCAGGTAGATCCCCTTGGCGGTCTCCACCGGGCTCCCCAGTTCCCCCTGCTTCAGGGTGAAGGCGCGGGTGACCAGCTCCTTCTCGCCGGCGACCTGGGGTGCCGGGGTCTGCTGGGTGAAGAGGTCGGTCTTCTCGACCTTGGCGCCGATGGCGGCCGCCGCACCGTTCAGATCGGCCGCGCTGCGGAACTTGTTGGCCGCGTCGGCCGCCTGCTCGTAGGCCTCCTTGGCTGACTTCTGCCTGAGTGCGTCGGCCGTCGCCTGATCCTTCACCTCGGCAAACGGCAGTATACCACCTTTGCCCTGGTAGCGGTCTATGTTCTTCTGGTAGTAGGTCTGGGCCTCTTCCGGCGTGACGGTCACCTTGGCGGCGAACTGGGACGGTGTCACCATGGCATAGGCGATGGCGACCTGCTCCGGGGTCTTGAACTCGGCCTGGTGCTCCTGGAGAAAGCCCTCCAGGTCCTTGTCGGAGAGCTTGATCTCACCCTTCACCTCGGCCGGCGAGAAGGAGGCGAACTGCAGGTCGACCTTGTCGTTTTGCTTTTTGAACGCCTGCAGGATCTCCTGGTCCGAGACCGTGGCAGCGCTCTTTATTTTGGTGCGCGCCTTCTGCACCAGGAGGTCTTCCTCCTCAGCATTCTCGAACGCCTCCGGGGTCATCCGGTTAGCCTTCAGGGTCTGCTGGTACTGGTCGAAGTCGAAGGCCCCGTTTTTCTGGAAGGCGGGGATCTTGGCGATCTCGGCTGCCACCTCTTCTTTGTTAACCGTGAGGCCCAGGTTCTTGGCCTCCTTGCGGATCAGCACGCCGTCGACCAGGGTGTCGATGGTGAGCTTCTTGATCCCCATGGACTTTTCCATTTCGGGGGAGAGGGAGCGGCCGTAAATCTGCTCGTACACGCTGCGGGTACGGTAGTAGCTTTTCTGAAAATCGTCGAGGCTGATCTTAGCTCCGTCCACCAGCGCCGCGTACCCGGTGGGTCCGCTCGCCTTGTCGCCGCCGCGGCCCCAGACAAGAAAAATCGTGCCTATAAAAGAAAACACGATGACGCCGAAGACTATCTTTATCAAAATTGACTGTTTGTACTTCCTCATTATGCCAAGCATTGCAGTTCGACTCCTTTGTACCAAAAGTATGGCATTACCTGTAAAGAATAGTGGCGAATCATAGGATAAATTAATCGCAAAAGCAAGCGGAGAATGAGCAGCCGGTTTGCCGGGTTCCCGAGGCGCAATTTGGCGATTCGGGTTTTCTTTGTTGCAAGGGTGCGGACTTTCTGCTATATTTTCTGTTTACCGGGCAGTATGACCCGGATGACACCCAAAGGAGTCAACGATGCTCAAGATTTTCGATGCCCTGTTCGGCATGTTCTCCAACGACCTCGCCATCGACCTCGGCACCGCCAATACCCTGGTCTACCTGAAGGGGAAAGGGATCGTGGTGCGCGAACCCTCCGTGGTCGCGGTGCAGAAGATGCAAAACGGGCAGCAGAAGGTGCTTGCAGTCGGGATGGAGGCCAAGAAGATGCTCGGGCGCACCCCGGGGTCGATCACGGCCATCCGCCCCATGAAGGACGGGGTCATCGCAGACTTCGACATCACCGAGGAGATGCTGCGCTATTTCATCCACAAGGTGCACAACCGCAAGACCCTGGTGCGTCCCAGGATCGTCATCTGCGTCCCCTCCGGGATCACCCAGGTGGAGAAGCGCGCGGTGAAGGAGTCGGCTGAGTCGGCCGGCGCCCGCGAGGTCTACCTGATCGAGGAGCCGATGGCCGCGGCGATCGGGGCAGGGCTCCCCATCACCGAGGCCTCCGGGAACATGATCGTGGACATCGGCGGTGGCACCACCGAGGTGGCGGTGATCTCCCTGGCGGGGATCGTGTACACCAAGAGCGTGCGGGTGGGGGGCGACAAGATGGACGAGGCGATCGTCCAGTACATAAAGAGGAAGTACAACCTCTTGATCGGCGACCGCATGGCAGAGTTGATCAAGATCGAGATCGGCGAGGCGTACCCGGGGACCGAGGTGCTGCACATGGAGGTGAAGGGGCGCGACCTGGTCTCGGGCATCCCCAAGACCACCGAGATTGACTCAAACGAGATCCGCGAGGCGCTCTCCGAGCCGGTCACGGCGATCGTTGACGCGGTGCGCAACTGTCTGGAGCGCACCCCCCCCGAACTGGCGGCCGACCTGGTGGACAAGGGGATCGTGCTAGCCGGCGGCGGTGCGCTCTTGCGCAACCTGGACGTGCTGCTGCGCGAGGAGACCGGGCTGCCGGTGGTCACCGCCGAGGATCCCCTTTCCTGCGTCGTGCTCGGTTCCGGCAAGGTACTGGACGAGCTTGCTCTGCTGCGTAACGTCGCGGTAAGCTCATAACAAAAAGCAGGTTAAGGTCAGGATCCAGATAAGTTCGAGGTTAAGGTCAAGCAATCGGGGCTGAGGTTGAAGGTTACGTTTCTTTTCAACCTTGAGCCTCAGCCTCGACCTGTTTCAAAAGGCGTCAACCTGTTTGTTTCAGGGGTCATTTATGCCGGTTGCTAACATAGACGTCGTGCTCCCTGTCTGGAACAGACCGAACGAGACCCGCAACTGTCTGGTCAATCTGATCAACCACACCCCGGACGCACGCTTCATCATGCTCGATTGCGGCAGCGAACGGGAGACGGAAAAGATGCTGCAGGAGTTCGCCGACGGGCTGGACGACCGGGCGCTCCTGATGCGCGACGACAGCAACGTCGGGTTCGTGCGCGCGGCTAACCGCGGTTTCGAGAGATCGGAGGCGCCCTACATTGCCCTGGTGCGCAACTCCACCGAGGTCTGCGCGGGTTGGCTGGAGCCGCTTTTGAGCTTCGCCGCCGCGCATCCGGAGGCGGGGATACTGGTGCCGCGTCAGTCGCCGGAAGCTTCGGTTAGCTTGGCGCCGGTGGAGGTGACTGCCGCCTCCTTTGCCGCCATGGTGCTGAGCCGGAAGCTCTTCCTCGAGGTGGGCGGTTTCGACGAGGGGATGGACGGCGGAGTCTGGTGCCTGAGGGATTACACCCGGCGCGCCTGCTCCAAGGGGTTCTTCACGTTCCTGGTGCCGGGCCCCGCGGTTTCCTGCCAGGAGGAGGTTCCGCTTGGTTCCGAGCGCCGCCGGGAGGAGAGCCTGCGCCACAGCATGGCACTCTACCAGGAGCGCTGGGGCGAGGAGGAAAGCTACCTGGTCCATGTCCCGAAGGGGGTCGAACCCGCGTTGCTGCGCACGAAGCTCGACTGGCTCCTGAAGGGGGCGCGGCACGGCAATAGCTACCTGGTCCTGCTTCCCGCAGCGCTCCATAAGGCGGCGGTGCAGGAGGGGTTCGCCCATCTGCACGAAAACGTCAGGCTGGTAGCGCTGCCGCGCCTGTCAACCGAGGGGGGGAGGCGGCGCCTCTTTCAGCGCATTGCAGCCGAAACCCCCGGGATGATCCCGGTGGCGGCGGTGGACGGCATCGCCTTTCCCTGGAGTTCGTCCTATCTCCCCTTCACCGAGCTTGCCGAGAGGATCCGGCTGGGCTACCCGTAACCCGCCGCCCTTCCCTGAAGGAGTGGGCGACCCCAACAAGTAAGGAGGAGAGGTGAAAGAAGAGATACGGTTGCAACTGCGAAGCCACTGCGAGGTGATGGCGGCACTCGAAAGGGAGCTTACCCCGGCGATCGAAAAGGTCGCTTCCCTTCTGGCCGGCGCCTTTCGCAGCGGAAACAAACTGCTCGTCATGGGTAACGGCGGCTCGGCGGCCGACGCCCAGCATTTCGCCGCCGAGATCGTCGGGCGCTTCAAGCTGGAGCGCCGCGCCCTTCCCGCCATAGCTCTCACCACCGACAGCTCGATACTGACCGCGATCGGCAACGACTACGGCTTCGAGAGCATATTCTCGCGCCAGGTTGAGGCGCATGCCTCGGCCGGCGACGTCGTCTTCGGCATCTCCACCTCCGGAAACTCTCCCAACGTCCAGCTGGCGCTTAAGCGTGCCGCCGAGATCGGCTGCCGGACCGTGGCGCTGCTCGGCAAGGACGGAGGCTCCATCAAGGAGGTCGCGGAGATCTCCCTTATCGTTCCGAGCTTCGATACCCCGCGCGTGCAGGAGGGGCATCTTACCATCATTCACATCCTGTGCGATCTGTTGGAAAGGGAGCTGTTTGGTTGAGGTTCACCATGGCAAAGAGAAAAGCGGTTTTTCTGGATCGGGACGGCACCATTAACGTCGAGGTGAAATATCTGAGCAAGGTGGAGGATTTCCAGTTCATCCCCGGCGTCCCCTGGGCCTTGAAATGCCTGAAGGAAGCCGGTTTTCTCCTGGTGGTGGTCACGAACCAGTCCGGCATCGGGCGCGGCTTTTACGACGAGGCGGCGCTGGACGGCATCCATGCCCACATGCACGCCGACCTGGCCAAGTTCGGCGCCGCCATCGACGCCTGCTATTTCTGCCCGCACCATCCCGAACATGCCACTGGCGACTACCGCCGGGAGTGCGGCTGCCGCAAACCGCTGCCGGGCATGCTGCAGCAGGCGGCCCAGGACCTCGACATCGACCTGGCGGCCTCCTTCATGGTCGGCGACAAGATTGCCGACATGGAGGCGGGGCTTGCCGCCGGCTGCAGCTCGCTGCTGGTCTTGACCGGGCATGGCAGTACCGAGTTGGCCGGGCTTCCGGCAGGAGTCAGGTCCTACCCGGACCTGCTGGCGGCCGCGGAGGCGATCCTCGGGAGGGATGAGGCCGACCCGGGCCGGGCGAGCGCCGGCAAAGAACCGGCCTGACCGCGCCATGACAGGTTCCCCCGCCGTTAGCGTCTCCCCCGTACTCTTCCCTGTTCTCTTTCTTACCGGTGCCGTGGCCGGTCTCATCGATGCCATCGCCGGCGGCGGCGGGCTGATCACCATACCGGTGCTGCTCGGCATCGGCGTGCCGCCGCGGTATGCCCTTGGGACCAACAAGCTCCAGGCGAGCTTCGGCTCGGCAAGCGCCATGACCCATTTCGTGCGGGCCGGGACCGTCAACCTGCGCGAGGCCCACGAGGGCGTGCTCTGGACCGCGGCCGGCGCGATCCTCGGTTCCTACACCGTGCAGCAGATAGACCCGGGGTTCCTGAAGCGCTGCATCCCCTTTCTGCTGCTGGGAATCCTCTGCTACACCATCTTCACACCGAAGCTCGGTGCCGAGGAGGTCCATCCCCGCCTGCCGCGCGGGCCCTTCTACTGTTGTTCCGGCCTGCTGCTCGGCTTCTACGACGGCTTTCTGGGGCCCGGTACCGGCTCCTTCTGGTTGATCGCGCTCATGCTAGGCTTGGGCTTCGACATGAGGAAGGGGACCGGCTACACCAAGCTCTTCAACTTCGTGAGCAACATCGTAGCGCTGGCGGTCTTTGTCGCGGGGGGGCACGTGCTGCTCTGGGCGGGGATGGTCATGGGGGTGGGGCAGGCCTGCGGCGCCGGGGGGGGGGCGCGCCTGGTGATCAAAAAAGGTACCGGGTTCATCCGCCCCGTGTTCATCGCCTCGGTGCTGGCGGTCACAGCCAAGCTTTTTTACGACAACTACAAGTGACGGGAGGCTGCCGCCTCCCGCCCCTCCCCCTCCGGGAGAGGGAACCTATGGGTAGCGGCTGCCTTTGACTTCCTCAACTTCTCCAATTTGGCATGCCCTCCCTTCCGGAGGGGGGAGGGGAGGGAGGGGGGCTAAATCTCCCGCAGGCTGCCGGCTTCGCCCTGGCTGTCCACCCCGAGCGCCTCGAGCTCCCCTTCGAGGTGGGTGATCATCTCGGCTACCTGCGCCAGATAATGGGCCGGCGGGTCGAACAAGCCGCGCAGGGCCGATTCCAGCCGTCGCGCCGCCGAAAGGCTCGCCTTCACTGGCGTCTGGGGGTTCACCTCTTCCCTCAGCGCCGCCACCTCCTTGAACTGTTTCAGTACCGTGGGATGGCTGCGCTCCTCCTCCACCACGCTTTTTCTCAGCTTGCCGTACTCCTCTTCGGAGAACCCCTTCTCCTCCTTCGCCTTTCTCAGCAGATCCACGGAGCGGTAATCCGGCAGCGGCTTCAGCTCCTCCCGCGTGTTCTCCCGCGCGCTCAAAAGCTGTGGCTCCTCCTTCTGCATGAATCGGTAGGCCATGGTCAGCTTCTCGGCGGTGCCGCGTTTGATCCTGATCTCCTGCACGCAGTACTCCTCGAAACTGCCGTAACCCCATTCACGGAAATGCCCCTTGCTGCTCACCTGGAGCAGCTTTTCCCCGAGTTCCACCCAGCTCGACTTGAAACGCTTGGCCTTGTCCAGCACGATGTAGCGGTCCGAGCCCGGTTCCAGCTGCTCCATGATGGTCTCTATGTGACGCTCGCTGCTGCTTTTAGGTGTCTCTGGCATGACTCTTCCTCCTGACCGGCTCGCTTGAACGACGCTTTCCGGTACCAGGAAATTAGCAGAAAGCGGACGGTTTTTGAAGTTTTTTGTCTTGGATATCGCTGCGATTCGAGTTAGAATTTGCTATCTGCGGCCGCAGCTCAAGTCAAGTCGGTAAGCTGGCTTCGTAGTGAGCCGGCGTGAGGAGAAAAACGTCGGCTGCCTGGTAGAGGTGATCCAGCGGTCTGGATCCATCCCGCGAAATGGCATAAGGAGATACCATGGAGCAGCGTCTGACGGATATGGAGATGCTTATCATGCATCAGGGGCATGTCATTGATCAGCTCAATGAGGTTGTTACCGCGCAACAGCACAGTATCGACCGCCTGATGATGGAGCTGAAGATCATCAAGGAGCACCTGCGTGGCCTGACCGGCTCAGACAACAGGCTTCCCTCGGAGGAAGAGCCGCCGCCACACTACTGAGGATTCTAGCCCAGTTTCCCCCACCCCCATCCGGCCCTCCCCCTGAAGGGAGGGAGAGGTTGCTTGCAGGCTGTCTTCAGCATAAGGAAGCAAGGTATGAAAAATGTCACGCTGGGCGCTACCGGCCTGAGTATCCACCCGCTGGTTTTCGGAACGCTCCCCCTGGGTCCGCTGCAGGCTTCCCTGAGCGCCGAGGAGGGGGGGAGGCTGATCCGCCACGCCCTGGAGCTGGGCGTGAACCTTTTGGACACGGCCGAGCTGTACCAGACCTACCAGCATGTCCGCTGGGCCATTGCCGGATTCGCCGGAGAGGTGTGCATCGCCACCAAGACCCACGCCAACACGGCGGAACTTGCCCGCAGCCACGTGGAGCGCTCCCTGCGCATACTCGGCCGGGAGCGGCTCGACATCGTGCACCTGCACGGGGCGCGGGTCGCCGACCCCTTCACCGACCGCCCCGAGGTGATCGCGGAGCTTGTCCGGATGAAAGAGGAAGGGAAGATCGGGCATGTCGGGCTCTCCTCCCATTTCGTGAGCGCCATAGCAAAGTCGGCCGCCCACCCCGAGATCGAGGTGATCCACCCGCTCATCAACCGGACCGGCATGGGGATCATCGACGGCACCCCCTCCGATATGGCCCGGGCCATCGCCAGCTGTGCCGCGGCCGGCAAGGGGGTCTACGCCATGAAGGCGCTGGCCGGCGGTAACCTGATCTCGACGGCGCGTGAGAGCCTACGCTACGTGCTCGGGCTGCCGGGGGTGCACGGGCTCGCCATCGGCATGCTTTCGGAGGGGGAGATCGAGGGGAACCTTGCGCTCTTTGAGCGCGACGAGGCGGACGAGACGCTCTGGGAGCGGCTCGAGGGGAGGAGGCGCAAACTGCAGATCATGCAGGCCTTCTGCAAGGGGTGCGGCGCCTGCGTGCCGGCCTGCACCAACAACGCACTCGCCCTGGTGGAGGGGCGCGCGCAGGTGGATGAGGCGGCCTGCATCCTGTGCGGCTACTGCGGCGCCGCCTGCCCGGAGTTCATGATACGGGTAGTGTGAGCCTGAACAATTCCATGGATATCAACGTGCCAAGTCACACATCACACAACCGTGCCGAGCGCGGCATGGTCTTTAACCTGCAGCGCTACTCGTTGCACGACGGGCCCGGGATCAGGACCACCGTGTTCCTGAAGGGGTGCCCGGCCCGCTGCTGGTGGTGCCACAACCCGGAAAGCCAGTGTGCCACCCCGGAGATCTCCCGCTCCGAGCCGCGCTGCATCGCCTGCGACGCCTGCCTTTTCGCCTGCCACGAGGGGCTCAAGCCCCGGGAGCGCTGTGTGCTGTGCGGCGCCTGTTCCGAGGCCTGCCCGACCGGGGCGCGGGCCCTGGTGGGACGCGAGATGACGGTGCTTGAGGTGGTGGCGAGCGTGATGCGGGACCGGATGTTCTTCGAGCAGTCCGGTGGGGGCGTCACCTTCTCCGGCGGGGAGCCGCTGGGGCAGCCGGAATTCCTGAAGGCGCTGCTCGCTTCCTTCCGGGCGCTGGAAATCGGCACGGCCGTTGATACCGCCGGCCTCTGCCCGACCAGCGCGCTCCTCGAGGTTGCACCCCTGGCCGATCTTTTCCTCTTCGATCTCAAATGCCTGGACCGCGAGAAGCACCTGGAGGGAACCGGGGTCGACAACGGCTGTGTGCTGGAGAACCTGGAGCGGCTCTCGGCGCTGCACGACAAGATCTGGATCAGGGTCCCGGTGGTGCCCGGCTTCAACGACACCCTGGAGGAGATGAACGCCCTGGCACGGCTGGTCGCGGGCTACGGCGCGGTGCGCCGGGTCTGCCTGCTCCCCTACCACCAAGGCTGGGCCGCGAAGCCCGAGCGCTTCGGCAGGGCGGCGCCCAGCGCGGCGGCCCTCGCCGCACCGCCGGGCGAAATTATGGAAAGTTTCGCCCGGCTCTTCCGGGCGCAGGGTCTGGACACTACCATTGGAGGGTAAACGATGACCGGAAGAACCGAACGTTTGCGCCGGGAGAGCCTGGCCGCCGGGCCGGCGATCTCTGCCGAGCGCGCGCTGCTCCTCACGGAATTCTATCGGGAAAACGAGGGTCGCTGGTCGATTCCGGTGTTGCGCGCCAAGTCCTTCCATTACCTGTGCGAGAAGAAGAGCGTTTTCCTGGGCGAGGGGGAGCTGATCGTCGGCGAAAGGGGGCCCGCGCCCAAGCTGATTCCCACCTTTCCCGAACTCACCTGCCATTCGCTGGAGGACCTGCGCATCCTCGACAGCCGCGCGAAGACCTCATACCGGGTGGACGAGGCGTGCCTCAAGAGCTACGCCGAGACGGTGATTCCGTACTGGCAGGGGCGCTCCCTGCGGGACAAGATCTTCGAGGCCCTCCCCGCCGATTGGCACCAGGCCTACCGGCTGGGCATCTTCACCGAGTTCATGGAGCAGCGCGCACCCGGCCACACGGTGCTGGACGACAAGATCTACCGCAAAGGGCTGCTCGATTTCAAGAAGGACATCGCCCGTTCCCTGGAAGCGCTCGACTTCGCGACCGACCCCGCCGCCTTCGAGCGGCGCGAGGAGCTGAAGGCGATGGACATCTCCTGCGACGCGGTGCTCCTCTTCGCCGAGCGCCACGCGAAGCTCGCCGAGAGCATGGCCGCGGCCAGCGCGGACCCGGTGCGCCGGCGGGAGCTTACCAAGATCGCCGCCAACTGTCGCTGGGTGCCGGCGCAGGCCCCCACCGATTTTTGGGAGGCGCTGCAGTCCTACTGGTTTTGCCACCTCGCGGTGATCACGGAGTTAAACGGCTGGGACGCCTTCAGCCCGGGGCACCTGGACCAGCACCTGCTCCCCTTTTTCCAGCGGGGCCTGGCGGAGGACTTATTGACCCGTGAGGAGGCGCGTGAGCTTCTGGAGTGCTTCTTCATCAAGTTCAACAACCACCCCGCACCACCCAAGGTGGGGGTGACCGCGGCGGAGAGCGGCACCTACACGGACTTCGCCAATATCAACCTCGGGGGGCTTTTGCCCGACGGCTCCGACGGCAGCAACGAGGTGTCGCACCTCCTGCTGGACATCATCGACGAGATGCACCTCTTGCAGCCCTCCAGCAACATCCAGCTCTCCCGCAAATCGCCCGATGCTTTCCTGAAACACACCTTGAGGGTGGTGCGCAACGGCTACGGATTCCCCTCCATCTTCAACGCGGACAGCGTCGTCGAGGAGCAGCTTCGGCAGGGGAAAAGCCTCGCGGACGCGCGTGCAGGCGGCTGCAGCGGCTGCGTCGAGGTAGGGGCCTTCGGCAAGGAGGCCTACATACTCACCGGCTACTTCAACCTGGTGAAACTGCTGGAATTGGCACTTCATAACGGGATGGATCCAGCGAGCGGGGAGCGGCTTGGCCCCGCAAGCGGCGAGCCGGAGAGTCTCACCAGCTTCGAGGAGCTGCTCGGAGCATTCCGGGAGCAGCTCACCCATTTCATCGGCATCAAGATCCGGGGCAACCGGCTCATCGAGATGATGTACTCGGCATTGATGCCGGCCCCCTTTCTCTCCGTGTTGACCGATGACTGCGTGAGCCGTGGCGTCGACTACAACGCGGGGGGGGCCAGGTACAACAACAGCTTCATCCAGGGGGTTGGCATCGGGAGTATCACCGACTCGCTTTCGGCGCTCAGGGAGCTGGTCTACGACGAGGGGAGGTTCACCCTCGCCGAACTGGTGGCGAAACTGGACCGCAACTTCGAGACGGATGAACCGCTCCGTCAGAGACTCCTCCACAAGACCCGCAAGTACGGCAACGACGACGACTACCCGGACCAGATCATGCGCCGGGTCTTCGACCTCTTCTTCGAGGCGGTGGACGGCAGGCCCAACACCAAGGGGGGGGTGTACCGGATCGAGATGCTCCCCACCACCTGTCACGTCTACTTCGGGGGGGTCACCGGTGCCACCCCCGACGGCAGGAGGCGCGGCTTCCCGCTTTCCGAGGGGATCTCCCCGGTGCAGGGAGCCGATCGCAACGGGCCGACCGCGGTGATCCGCTCGGCTGGCAAGATGGACCAGATTCGCAGCGGCGGGACGCTGCTCAACATGAAGTTCTCCCCGACGCTTTTGTCCGGGGAAGGGGGGCTGGACGGGCTGGCGGGGCTGGTGCGCAGCTACTTCAGGATGGACGGGCACCACGTGCAGTTCAACGTGGTGAACGCAGAGACGCTGCGGGCCGCCCAGAGAAACCCCTCCGAGCACCGGGACCTGATCGTCCGGGTCGCCGGCTACAGCGACTACTTCTGCGACCTCTCAGCCGAGTTGCAGGAAGAGATCATCGAGCGGACCGAGCACACCTCGCTGTAAGCCCCCGGGCGCAAACCTTCAGATCCCCTCGCCCGGAGGGCGAGGGAGAGTTTGCTAAAGTCGTAGTGGGTAAATGCCTTTCTCCCTGCTTCGCAAGGGGATGCTTTCATCGAATCGGGGGCAAGCATGAGCGAAACTTCGTTTCAGCAAGTCCTGCGCCAGGCGCCTTGCGTACTGGGTGAGGGGGCCGTCATCGAGCGGTTACGCCGCGACAGGAGCATCGAACTCGATCCCTACATCGTCAACTCCCATCTGGTCTACTGCGAGGCCGGAAGGAGCGCGCTTAAGAAGATCTGCGGCGGTTACCTGGAGATCGGCCGCAGCTTCGGTCTCCCGCTGCTCCTCTCCACGCCGACCTGGCGCGCCTCCCGGGAGCGGATCGCCGCGGCAGGCTTCGAGGGGAGGGACGTGAACGGTGACAACTTCCGCTTTCTCCGCGACCTCAGGGGCAGCTGCGGCGACTACGCTGCCAAGGTTTTCATCTGCGGCCTTCTGAGCTGCCGTGGCGACGCCTACCGCCCCTCAGATGCCCTGCCGGTTGCCGAGGCGCGACGGTTCCACACCTGGCAGATCGGGCAGCTTGCCGCCTGCGGCGCCGACTTCATCATGGCCTCCACGCTCCCCGCGCTGAGCGAGGCAATCGGCATCGCCCTGGCCCTGGCCGCCTCCGGGGTTCCCTACCTGATCAGCTTCGTCGCCCGTCCCGAGGGGACGCTTCTGGATGGCACGCCGCTACGTGAGGCGATCGCCGCCATCGATGCCGCGGCGAGGCCTGCACCTTTTTCCTATCTCATCAACTGCACCCACGTCAGCGTGTTCCGGTGCGCCCTCACCCATGAGGTCAACTCCTCGGCGCTGGTCCGTTCCAGGGTCGCGGGGCTCCTCGCCAACACCTCGGCGCTCTCCCCCGAGGAACTCGACAACTCCGCCGCCCTGGTCGAGGAGGACCCCAGCCTCTTCGGCAGGTCGGTTGCCTCACTCAAGGACGACCTGGGGATGAAGCTCTTGGGCGGCTGTTGCGGGACCGACGACCGGCACCTGCGCGTTCTGGCGGAATACCTTGCCGGGGTAAGGTCGGTTTGAAAAGGGGGGTATTGTGGCAGTTGAGCCCGGGCGTTACCGGCATTACAAGGGGAATTACTATGAGGTCGTCGGGATCGCCCGACACAGCGAAACCGACGAGAGCCTGGTAGTCTATCGGCCGCTTTACGGCGAGCGTGGACTCTGGGTGAGGCCACTTGCCATGTTCGAGGAGACTGTCAACGTTGATGGGCGCACACTACCAAGATTCGAGCGTGGTCCGGAAGAGTAGTCAGCCGTCAGGTTCTCTGACCCCCATCCCCACCCCTCCCCTTGAAGGAGAGGTGAGATTTCTGGATGGCTGTGTCGGGTAACTTGACATTAGCCTCCCTGACAAAAGCCTTTGCCAAGGGAGGCGCAGCTGCTAGGGGTGGGCGATGCCGATACGGTACGCCATGCTCAGATAACTGCAGATCTCCTTGTCGCCGGTAATGAACTGCTTGCCGTTTGCCTCGCGAGTCTCAAAGCCGCCTGCGGGAAACCTCACCGTGCCGAGCACGATGACCGGCATTCCCTGGTTCTCGGCGCCGATCTCTTTGATGATCGCCTGGCGCGGACGCGCAAAATCCAGGTACTGCACCTCCAACTCCTCCCTAAGCTGCGGGTAGTAACTCAATAGCCCTTCTATCGGCGCCGATTCGGGGCAGTAGAACGGACCTTCCTCGGCGTCCATGAAATCGGGTTTCAGCAGGAACAATTTGTCTTTCGTCATGATGTGCGTCTCCTTTTCACGTCTCGGTACCTGGTAAGGTGCCAAAGATATCACATGTTTCTCCTGATTTAAAGCAGGAGGGAAAATTCCCCTAATTAATTCTAAAGTACCCGATGTTTAATCCGAAAAGTGTCTTAGCAAATATCGGTTGATATCCGGCAGATTCGGGAAGGCGCTGATTCAATCCGCCTGGCGAAATGGGCAGGTCGACGGATGCCGCACCTAAAACGAGAATCACCTGGCCGACGCGGCACATAACCTGTGGTCACTTTCGACTTCGGGACACGTTACGTAAGGAGAAAACGATGGGACTTTTTGGAGGCTCCAAAAAGAGCGAGCTTGACGAGAAGACGGCGGAGATCGCCAAGCTGATGCAGATGTTCGACAACGTCGACAACATCGTGATGTTGTGTGATACCACGCCTGACAATAAGATCCTTTACATGAACAGCCGCGCCAAGGAGCTGATGACCAAGCACCGCTCCGAACTCAACTCGGGGCTTAGGGGAGCCGACGTGGCCAATGCCGCGGGAAACTCGATCCACCAGTACCACAAGGATCCGGCTTGGGTGCGGCGCATCTTCAGCTCCGCACGCTCCGACATGCCGCACAGTGCCGAAATCCCGATCGGAGGCGTCACGCTACGCACCACAGCCTACCCGATCTGGGACCATCTCGATCCTTCTAAGGTAATCTGTTACATGGCCTGCTGGAGCGACATCACTTCCGAGAAGGCAGTTGATTCCCTGCGCCTGGAGCAGACCCGGCGCAAGGATTACCTGGAGGACCGCGTGGCGCAGATCGCCACTGCCATGGAAGAGATGAGTGTGACGGTTAACGAGGTGGCCCACAACACGACGAACGCCTCCGACTCGGCGAGCCAGGTGGCCGGCAACGCCCGCGAGGGGCAGCAGGTGGTGAGCCAGGCGGTTCTCGAGATGCAGAAGGTGGCCGAGATCGTGCGCGATTCGGCGGTCATCGTCAAAAATCTCGGTGCCAAGTCGGAGAAGATCGGCGAGTTCGTCAACGTAATCAACGACATCGCCGACCAGACCAACCTGCTTGCCCTGAACGCGGCCATCGAGGCAGCACGTGCGGGCGAGCAGGGGCGCGGCTTTGCGGTCGTGGCGGACGAGGTGCGCCGGCTGGCGGACCGCACCGTCGCCTCCACCAAGGAGATCCGCCTGATGGTAAACGAAATCCAGAGGGAGACGGCCCTGGCAGTTGAGTCCATCGAGAAGGGGAAGGCCGAGGCCGAAATAAGCGAAAACCTGTCGCACCAGGTGGACGAATCTCTCAGCAACATCGTGCACTCCATTGAAAAGATCGAGAGCGTCATCTCCCAGATCGCGACCGCCTCCGAGGAACAGGCGGCAACCGCCTCCATCATCGCCGGCAACCTGGAGGAGATCACCCGGGGCGCCTAGTAGGCTGGCGGGTGCGCCAAAGGCCCAAATCAGCATAGCTTTACCAGACAAAGGCGGCGCAACCGATGGACAGGTTGCGCCGCCTTTCACCTTCACCTTTCACCTAGCAGGTTAGTCGCAGTGCACATCAAGGTAAGTCGCCCTACACTGCAGGAAAGGCCCTTTTACCTCTTGCTTTCCCCTTTTCCCTTCCGCGGTTCCCGGTTTGCCAGCAAAAGCCCTTCCAGCGTCTCGGGAACCAGGGGGGTGGCCAAGAGGTAGCCCTGGAAACCGTCGCACCCCTCGCTCTTCAGGATTTCCAGCTGCTGCTCGTTCTCCACCCCCACGGCGATGACCTGGAGGTTCAGGCTGCGCGCCATGGCGATGATCATCCTGACTATGCAGAGGTTCTCCGGGCTCTGCTGGATGTCGCCGATGAAGTTGCGGTCGATCTTGAGACGGTCCAGGGGGAGCTTTTTCAGGTTCAAAAGTGAGCCGCAACCGGTCCCGAAATTGTCCAGGACGAGGCCCACCCCCAGCTCCTTGAGCCGGCCCAGAGCGCGGGCTGACTGTTGCGCGCCATCCATGACGGCGGCCCAGGTAAACTCCAGCTCCAGAAACGCCGGATCGAGACGGCACTCGCGAAGCAGGCGGTCAACGGCCTCCGGGAAGGAAGGGTCGCTCAGCTGGAAGGGGGAGAGGTTGACCGCAACCCGCAGGGGGATCCCCTTATCGTTTAGCCAGAACCCCGCTTGGCGGCAGGCCGCCTCCAGCACCCAGCTCCCCAGGAGCGCCAACTGCCCGGATTCCTCCGAGACGCCGAGGAACTCGCCGGGCAATAGCTCGCCGCGCTCGGGATGCTGCCAGCGCACCAGGGCCTCGGCCCCGATGATCCTTTGCTCCAAGATAGCCGACTGTGGCTGGTAGCGCAAAAAGAGCTCGCTCGGGATGGCGCGCCGCAATTGGGTCTCCATGGCGAGCCTGCGGGTCGCTCGGGCGGTCATCTCGGCGTCGAAGAACTGGCAGCGGTTCTTCCCGAGAGCCTTGGCCCGGTACATCGCCGTGTCCGCGTTCTTGAAAAGCTGCTCCACGCTCACGGCGTCGCAGGGGTACATACTCACTCCGATGCTCACCCCGATCTGCACCTCGACCCCCTCCAGCTCGATGGGGGCGGACACGGCAGCGATGATCTTCTGGGCGATCCGGTCGACGTCGGAGGGCTCTTGAACCTCCTCCAGCATGACGGCGAATTCGTCCCCGCCAAAGCGCGCCACCGCGTCGACCTTCCTCAGACAGTCCAAAAGGTGCTGGGCGACCGCCTGCAAAAGGAGATCCCCGGCATGGTGGCCGAGCGTGTCGTTGATCCTCTTGAAGTTGTCCAGGTCAAGGAACAGGACGGCGAAACAGTTGTTGTGGCGCTCAGCCTGCTGCACGGCGAGCTGCAACCGATTGTTGAAGAGCCTGCGGTTGGGGAGGTTGGTCAGCACGTCGAAGTGGGCCAGGTGGAAGATCCGCTCCGAAGAGAGTTTTTGTTCCGTGATGTCCTCGATAACTCCTATGAAGTAGATGATCTCCCCGGCGGCGCCCCGCACCGACGCAATGCTGAGCAGTGCTGCGAAGCCGTCGCCGTCTTTCTTCCGGTTCCAGATCTCGCCGCGCCACTTCCCCTCCTGGATCAGGTTCCTCCAGAGCTCTTGGTAAAACTCGCCGTCGTGGCGCTGCGACTTGAGGACCCTGGGGGTTCGACCGATTGCCTCCTCGGCAGAGAACCCCGTCAGTTCGGTGAAATAGTGGTTCACCCGGAGGATCACCCCGCCGCGGTCGGTGATCATGATGCTCTGCTGGCTCTGTTCGAAGACCTGCGCGGCCAGTTCCAGTTCCAGTTTTTGGGCGTGCAGCGTTTCGTTGGCGCGGGCCAGATTCTTGAGCCTTTTTACCAGGGCCAGGGTGAGCAGGAAGATGAGCAGTATGGAGGCGAGCGCACCGGCGCCATGCCTGAGCGCGCGCGTGCGCCAGGGAGCAAGGATCTCGTCACGGTCGAGGGAGATAAAGGACATGAGCGGGTAGATCTCGGATGCCCGGAAGGAGCTCAGCTTGTGGGCGTCAAACACCTCGCCCTTCGGGTTGCCGTGTTGTGTTTGCAGAAGGTGGTCCCTGAAAAGCGCGAAATTCTCCAGGGAGCGCGTGGCGTCCTGCGCGCGCCGGGGATGCCTGGCCAGGATGATGCCGTCGTTTCTCGCAAGGTAGACCTCTCCCCGGGTCCCACCCAGGTCGAGCCGCCGGTAGAAACGGCTGAAATATCCCGGGTCGATTGCAAGCCCGGCGATCATAGCCAGGGTGCCGTTGGGCCGGTTTACCCTGCGGGTTATGGTGAAGAGCGAACTGCCGTCCAGGCGGCTTTTGACCGGCGCGCTTATGTGGCTCGCCAGGTCGTTTTGCTCCGTGTGGTAGCGAAAGTACTCCCGGTCGCCGACATAAAACGGCTTGAAAGGGTTGCGCTCCGAGTTGGCGATCATCACCCCGCGTGCATCAACCAGGAAAACCGCCTTGATCTGGGGCGATCTGTGCAAGATGGCGTCGGAATGCCCGATAAAATCATCTATCTCGGCACCAGGGGCGAAGAGCCCGTGTTCCACCAGGTAGTGGGAGGTCGTGTCGAGGATGCTCCCGGCCTCGCCCATGGTGCGGGAGGCGTGCTGCTCCAGGACACCGCTCAAAACTGCCACCTGCCGTTCGGCGCTGGTCAGTGTCAGGCGGTAGTCCGTGCTGATGGCGAGGTACACCGTGGCGGCGTACAGTACCAGCAAAAGCGAAACGAGGCACGTTATAAAGAGACGGGAGGTTAACTTCATCGCAAGGCTCCGAGGTGCCTGCCTGCGTCCCTTAGTTAATGGAACCGGGGCAAGGAGGGCGTAACGGGAAAGGCTTCTAAAGCAGGCAGCTGTCCCTGACACTATCTATCGACAAATATTCACCTTCACTTGAATGAATCGCGCTCATTTCTCAGGGCTGGATGATTAGTTAATCTATAGAAATGGATGGGTGAGGGGCAATATGCGGAGCTGATTCGTTTAATTGAAGGAAAGAGGGACGCAGCCAACGGCCTGTGACTGTCTCAACAATGCCGGCGCAGTGGTCTTCACTACCTCGCGGGTACCCGTGAGGGCAAGCACCCTGGCAGTCGACCGGTGTGGCGCGGCCTAAATGTCAAACCCGTCGCCGTAGAGTTTCAGGATCACGTAATTTCGGAATTTTTCAGTGGAAATGAGGTACTTGATCTCCTGCGGGCTTTTAGGGGTGTTCTGCTTCAGCGTGGCGGGTACCCGGTAGGATGCCTGGCCGGTCTCGTGGGTGGCCATGATCGAATTTCGTATCACACACCCTGAGCAGTGGTAGGTGTTGCCGCACCCTCCCGGTAAAAGCCCGTAGGCGCACTCAAAGACCTCACCGGCGAGATTTTCTTCGATGCGCGAGAGATCCTTGCCGAGCATGGCACACGCCTGATGGTTTGCGGTCTTCACCACCCCTTCATAGCTCATCAGCACTACGGGTACCGCGATCTGGTCGAGAAAAGTTTGCAGTTCCGTGGGGACATCGATGATCACGGAATTGGCACAGGGGAGGCAGATGCCGTACGATATGTTGTCCTCCCTGCGGGCATCGTTACTGCCCAACTGCGTGCCGCACCAGGCGCAAACCTGTTTCATGGTGTAAAACCTCGCTGGGGTGCGCGATTTTGGGATTCCGGAAGAGTCAGGTAGCCCGCTCGGGCTATCCTGATCGCCCGGTTGTCTGTTCTTAGAAGGGTATGGCCGCAGATGCTGTTTCTGGCTTGCTGAGGTAATTTACTGACAGTAACGCTAGTTCCTGAGTCAGTTATTCTTAGCGTCAGGTAATGTATTCCTGCCGTCGGATTAATGCAAGGAATAAATAAGGTGCTGCAATCTTCCTGCAACTCTGTGGTCGGCTTGGCAGCTCGGCACGTGGTCAGCGACAAAGAACCACCAGATCCCTCTCGATACTCTCCGGGGTGGCGGTAGGCGCGTAGCGCTGCACCACGCTCCCTTTCCGGTCCACCAGAAATTTGGTGAAGTTCCATTTGATAGCCTCGCTTCCCAGAAACCCCTTTTGGGCCGATTTCAGGAACTTGTAGAGCGGGTGCGTCTGGTCGCCGTTCACCTGAAGCTTGGCGAACATCGGGAAGCTAACTTGGTAGGTGAGCTGACAGAATTTTTGGATCTCCTCCTCGTTGCCCGGTTCCTGGTGGCCGAACTGGTCGCAGGGAAAGCCGAGAACGGCGAAACCCTCATCCTTGTGGCGTCGGTACAGCTCTTCCAGTCCGGCGTACTGGGGGGTGAAGCCGCACTTGCTGGCGACGTTCACGATCAGCAGCGTCTTGCCGCGGTACTCCTCCAGCGTCAGGCGCACCCCGTCGATGGTGGTCACTTCAAAGTCGTAGATGGTCATCTTTTCTCCGGGCAATGGTGGATTGCATGGTTCGAAATGCTGGCTGAAGTTAAAGCATGGCTAACCCTGTCCCCCTCCCAGAGGGAGAGGGAACCTAGTTGGCCGCAATCAGGCAGACAACACGGCATGGTACAACGGGATAAGAGAGGGAGTGCTGGCAATTTGTAGTGTCCGACCATTCACGTGACCTCGCCCATCGGGATAGACAGGGTGAGAGAGATCGTGGTCAGGCTGCTAGGCGAAATCCCTGGCATCGATGACGAGGCCGCTGCGTGTCCCAGCGATGCTCGATCGGTAGGCCTGCGCCACCCGTTCCACGGGCATGCCGATCGAGGTGTCCATGCCGAGCGCCTCCAGGGTTTCCTTGACCCAGGGGGGACTGACCGCGTTGATGCGGATCCCGCGGGAAAGCTCCAGCGCCGCGGCCCGCACGAACCCCTCGATGCCGGCGTTGATCATGCTGATGGAACTGCTTCCCGGCATCGGCTGCTGGCTCAGCACGCCGCTGGTCAGGGTGAAGGAACCGCGTTCGTTTACGTAGTTGAGCCCGACCCGGACCAGGTTCACCTGCCCCATCAGTTTGCTGGTGAGACCCAGTTGGAAATCCTGGTCGCTCAGCTCGCTAAGCGGCGAGAATCGGGCAACTCCGGCGGCACACACCAGCGCGTCGAAGGGGCCGATGTCCTTGAACAGCTGCTCCAGGGAGTCCTTGCGGGTAATGTCGGCCCGGAAATCCCCGCTCCTGAAGGCCACCTTGACAACGTCATGCTCCGCTATCAGCAGTTTTACGACCGATTTTCCTATGGTGCCGGTTGCTCCGACGACGATGACTTTCATGAGACTTGTCCTCCTCATGTTAAAGGTGAAATCCACGGACCTGACCGCTCATCAACCCGACGTTCAACCACTCAAAATTCAACGACTCAACCATCACAAGTCGAGGTACACCGTCAAGTATATCTGATTTTCTCCTCCCGGGCTGAATCCGTGGGCAAAACCGAGGGCGGGGGTGATCTGGAGCCAGTAGCCCAGTGTCAGGTCCAGGCGCGCCTCCACTCCGGCGCCGACCTTCACGCTGGAGCCGCTGAAGGCATTGCGGTCGTCCCATACCCCGCCCGCGTCGATGAACAGGGCCTGGTGCACCTTTTCCAGGAAGGCGGGGAAGGTGCCGCAGCCGCGCATGGGGTTGTAGACGGGGGTCCGGTACTCGAGGGTGCCGGTCGCCACGTACTTGCCGGTCACCGAGCGGTCCGGGAAGCCGCGCAGCGGGTAGGGGTTCAGGTCCGAGGGGGCCCCTCCGATCTGGAAGGGCTGCTGTCCGTCCTTCAGGTTGCCGTCCGAAACGGCACCGGACAGGCGCAGGTAGAGGACCTGGTGCTTCAGACTTGCCAGTGGCACGGTGAGGTATTCCTGGTACTGGGCACTGTACTCGGCGAAGTTCTGGTCGGCGCCGATGGCGCGATCGAAGCGGCGATACAGCAAGGAAATCCTGCGTCCCTCCTCGGAGCTCACCGAATAGGGGTACTTGAGGACGTCGTCGAAGTCAAAGCCGGCGAACAGGTTGTCCCGCCTCCCCTGGAAGACGGCGAGGCCGTTGAAGGTACCGTCAGCGTCCAGTTGGCTGAGCGCCCGCTGGTGCTGCAGCTGGTATCCGGCACTGAAAAGGTAGCTCGACTCCAGGCGGTTGATCGGGTAGCTCGCTTGCAGGGTGAACCCCTGGTTCAGCTCGTAGTAGTCGCCGCGTTGCAGCAGGTTTGTGTAGACAAACGGCTCGGAATGCGCCTGCAGCGAGAAGGTCGGGTAGAAAAAATCGTTTTGGTAGTTGAGATCGCAATAGCCGCGCTTCCTCCCCGCCCCGTAGTCGGCGCTCAGCGCGTAGGACTGGTAGCCTAGCACGTCGGTCCCCGCAGTGTAGACACCGTAGACCCCGGTCCCCGAGCCGTCCCCGGAGACCCTCGGGAGCCAGAAGTGAGGGAGCAGGGTGTCCAAGGACCGGTAGGGGGTAACCAGCGCCGGCGCCGCGCCCTCGCCCGTGCCGGTGCCGGTGCCGGCGGAGGTCGCGAGCGCAGGTACGGGTACGGATGCAAGGGGGGCCGGCTGCTCGCGGGTGAGCGGCAGCGCGGGACCCCGGGCGGAGGACCATTTGGTCCGGTCCAGTTCGAGCTGGGCTATGCTGAAACCGTGCGCGTCATAGCTCGAGAAGACCAGCGACCTGCCGTCGGGAGAGAGATCGGGCTGCAGGGCGCCCCCGAGCAGATGACTCACCTGGTAGCTTTTCCGCTCTTTGAGGTCCCAGGCAAAGAGGTTGAATACCCCGGTCTCGTCCGAGACGTAGAGGATAGCGGAGCCGTCCCTAGTCCAGACCGGGTAGTCCAGGGTGCAGTCGGCACTGAGGAGCGTGTGGTCCGTGTCCGAAGCGACCTCGAAGAGGTGGAGCTGGCTGTGCCCTGCGTTGTCCCTGAGTGCATAACAGATCCCCTTGCCGTCCGGTGACCAGCGCGGAGCGGAGACCCGCTCCCCGAGGTAGGAGGTGACCGGGCGGGGCGGCGCCAGCTTTACCGCGGCGCGCCTTTCGATAAGCGCCAGGTTCTGGCTGCCGCGCCCGCTCAAGACCGCGGCGAACAGGGTGCCGTCTGGGGAGAGATCTGGCGCTCCTAGCCGCTCACCGCGGGTCAGGCGGGTGGTTGAGTCTTGTGACAGGTCGTAGGCAAAGAGGTCCTGGTAGACGTCGAAACCGTTACTGATCTCGGCCTGGGTGAAGAAGATGCTTCCCCCGTCGGGCGACCAGCAGCTGCCGCCATCCGAGGACTGGCGCCGGAACCGGGCCAGGACGGTGCTTCCGGTCCGGTCCGTGACGACCGCCGTGGTGTGGTCGTGGGGATCGCGCCTAGTGTAGACCATCCGACTCCCGTCGGGGGAGAATCTCGGGTTGCCGAGCAGTTCCCCCTGGCTCGCCAGGGTGCGTGTCGGGGTTAAGGGAGCCTTAGAGAGGATGGCGATCTTCTGCGCTTGCTCCTTTTTCAGAGCAGCCAGCATGTCGTTGTAGAGTTCGCGGTAGCTCTTCCCCTTGAGGAGGTCTTCGGGCGCGCCATTGATGAAGTAGGGGAAGCGCCCCGAGTGGGCGATGCTCAGCTTACCGAGGACCTCCTTGCCGTAGGTGTCGGTCAGGTATCTTTGCAGCCGGTAGCCGTAGATATAGGGAAGCTCGCCGTCGGGCCAGTTGGGGGGATCGCCGTTCACCTGGTCGATGGCGGGAAGCGCGTTGCCGAAGACCGCCATGCGGTAGATCATGTCGTAGTAGCTGCTTTTGCCGCGCCCCTGGCCGTTATATTCGGTCTCCGCCCAGGTCGCCATCCCTTCGTGCCACCAGTGCGGCAGGAACGAGTTCGGGGGGGCCGTCACCAGGAAGAGCAGTTCGGTGAAGATGTCCGCTCCGGGAACCGGCTTGCCGAAGATGCGACGCAACACCTGCCAATAGCCGCGCGAGGGGTCCAGGGTGACGATGTGGGCGTACTCGTGGGTGATGACGACCTTGAGCCAGTCGTCGTATTCGCCCAGGGTTGAGTCGAGCGAGGGGGGCACAACCTGGATGTAGATGGTGTTGTAGGGGAGCGCGGTGGCGAACCCGTTGGTAAAGTCGCTGTCGTCGATCAGCACCAGCTGGGTTTTTTCGCTGGGGTGCCAGTCAAATTCACGGGTCAGCTTGTCATGCGCCTGCTCGGCGATGACTGCGGCCTTCTGGGCGATTATTTCCAGCCCCTGGTGGAAATGGATGGAGAAGTTTGGGGTCTCGATACTGGCAAAGATAAACGAGGTGTCAATGCGTGCGGCATGGGAAACGGAAGACAGGTGTAGCAAAATAAGGACGGCAAAAAAAGAAGATTTCATGGTATCCCCAGGGTGAGACAGTAACTGTGACAGGTGATGTGTTAAAAAATGCCGGAAAGGTCCCTCCCCTTGGGGTACTCGATGACGATGTCATAGCTGATTTTGCTTTTCTGGCCGGGTGCTAACCCCACCTTCCAGAGCAGGGTCCCGTCGCTCTTGGTCTCGTCGGGGCGTGGCTGCGCCTCTTCCAGAGTCACCTTGATCTCCGCGTTCCCCGCCAGGGGGAGCTGGTCCAAGAGGGAGACTGTAATGGCACGCTTCTTGAAATTCTCCAGCTCGACCGTGCAGCGGTAGGAGAGCCGGTTGCCGCCGATCAGCCCACCCTTCTTGCGAACCATGGCGACCTCGCGCTTCACCTTCACCTGGTCGTCGGCCCCTAAAAAGAGGTCGAACTTCTCTCCGGCGGCAACCTCCTTCAGGTAGCTTCTTCCGGTGAAGACCTGGTCGTTGAAGATGTTCACTTGCCCCGCCAGCAGTGGGTAAACCGTGTCGTTGGTGACCTCGGACTTGAGGTAGACTCGCGGGGATAGCTTCGGAACGGTGACGAACTCGGGCGTGACCGGCACCTTCGCGAGGGCGATGACGCTCGCGGCGCGCGTGCCGTCGGCAGGGATCTCCACGGGCTGGGGGAGGTTGAAGAGTACCGCGGTCTGCCCCTCTGCGACCTGCGCCGGCAGGGGGGGCGCCTTTTCCATCTGCTCCCGGTTCGCTGCGCCCCGGGCGAGCGCCTCCAGCGACGGGGCCGGTGCCCCGGCCGGCGCGGCCTGATTTTTAAGGGCGTGTTGGCCCAAAAGCATGGCGCGGGGAGGCTCGTAGAGCGAGATCTGCCACGGTGTCAGCTCGGGTGGCGCGCCACCCGCTTCGGGGCTCGCGCTGGAAAGGGAGAGCTGCACACCCGGCCAGTCCTCGCCGCTTTCCTGCCAAACCCCGGCCCGGTAGGTGAGCTCGGCGCTTTGGGCATCGGCGCTCAGGCGCACGTCGTAGTTCGGCTCCCAGTGCGCATCTGCGACCAGGTAGGAGAGGGTGAGCTCGAACTGCATGGCGCGGTCCGCCTCGAGTGCCACCTCGACGGAGCGCACCTCCTTTTTCCGGTTGCCGCGGGCCTGCTCCAGCTCCTTTTGCCGAGCTGCGATCCGGTCCAGTAGCGGCTTGCGGGCAGCTTCGGCGTCGTAGAGCCCTTCCTCGACCAGATTAACGCCGTCACCCACGAATTTCGCGGCCTCGCTCAGTTCGGCGCTGCTTGGTTTGCCGAGGGTGAGCTCCTTGGAGATGCGCTCGCCCCAGCCGACACGGATGGAGTCGAGGAACGCCCTTTGGGCGGCGAGCGCCTTGCGCCGCGCCTCGATGTTCTGCTCCTTGCGGTTGAGCGCCTGGATCTCCTGCTCCAGATCCTGGATCTGTTTCTCCTGGAGCTGCTCCAGGAACTGGCTTTGCACGGTGATCCCGGCGATGCGCGCCTGCCCGGTCCCCATTCCCACGACCCTGATGGAATCCTCGGCGAGGGAAAGCGGCAGACGGGAGAAGCTCACCAGGTTGGTGCCCGCCTTAAGCGTGAGCGTAGAGACCCGCGTCACCTGGGCCCGGTTCGCGTAGACCGTGACGGCGCTGATGCGGGAAGCCGCCGGGATCGCCCGCGTCTCGGCGGGTGCCGAAGGGGCTTGTGCCATAAAGAGCAGGACCGGGAGCAGGGTGAGTCGAAACTTCATGGGCGGCCTCCAAAAGGCAGGGCGAACCGGACCGGCAACCGTACCGTGCTATCCGGCGTTTGGGTATCTACCCCAAGGGGGCAGCTTTCCGGATGGCGACCTGCGGCTAAAGCTAAGCGACTGGGACCCGTGCGCCAGAGGCGCACCGGCACCCGAAAGAGGGCGTTTTCCCGTCAGGCCGCGGCGGACCCGCACGCCTTGCACTTGCGGGCTGCGGCGGGAATGGCCTCGCAGCATTCGGGGCAAATTTTGGTGGCGGGACCCGGAGGGGGCGGCTTGATCAGGGCCTTGGCCACCAGGAAGACCACGAAGGCGATGAAGACGAAATCGATGATGGTCCCGACCAGGTGGCCGTAGGCGATGGCGCTCTCAGTCGTCTTTCCCTTGGCGTCGGTGACCGTTTTCAACACGATCTTCGCCTCGCGCCAGTCTCCCGAAGGAAGCGCCAGGCCGATTATCGGCATGATGAGGTCGTCCACGACACCCGTGACGACCTTCCCGATGGCGGCGCCGATGATGACTGCGATGGCCAGAGCCAGGGCATTGGTCTTGGTGAGAAAAGCCTTGAATTCCTGAAACATGAGTACCCCTCCTTTTTTCGGGCAAGCGCCCTGCGCCGCCCGCTCCATGCCTGAATCTCCTGATTACCACGCCATCTTTAGCCCGGCCTGGACGAATATCCCGGCGTCGACCTTTATGTCGGATCGGGACGGGTCGGAAACATCGTAAAAGTTGAATTTCCTGGCAAAGGCGTACCCCGTGGCGAGTTCCCCCTTCAGGGTGCCGAAAACGGTGAATTCCGCGCCGCCTAAGCCCCGGAAATCACGGTAGCGCACCACCTGCGCCCCGAGGTTCGCCTCGTGCAGCTGGTACTCGCCACCGAAAAACTCGGCCCCGAGGTAAAGTTTCAGATCCTTGCCGGCCCGGTAGCTCACCCCCGGCAGGGGCGCCGCGAGAGAGACGGTCCAGCGCTCGTCCGGGCGGTACACGGCGCCGATGATCGGGAAGACGGGGAGTGCGTGGTACCCCTGCTGGTAGATGAGACCGGCCAGGAGGGTCCACTGGAGCGAGGGGGTGTAGCGCGCCGTGAAGCCGAGCCTGACACGGAGGTCGTCCGCACCGATCTGCCTGAAGTCGCCGGCGAGCCCCGGCGCGAGGAGAGCTGAATAGGTGAGCCTCGGGTTGGCTCGGTAATCGCCCCTAAGGCCCAGAGAAACGGTGTGCAGGTCCTCAGGGAGCCTGGCCGCGGCCGGGGCGCTCAGCTGGAGCTGGGAATAGGTGATCTCAGGTGTGAGGCTCAGGCGCTCCGAGAGCGCAAACGTGCGGGCAAACTTGAGCTTCGCCTCGGACATGCCTACCTTGCCGCCGGCGTCGGCACTTTCGCTCTTCGGAAGCCAGACCCCGTCAACAGCGGCCTCCCAGGGGCGGCGCGACTGCTCGCCCGGGGCGGGCTCCATCAGTTCGCGGGCCGACTCGTTGGGGGAGTCCTCCTCGGCACGGCAAAGGGTGACGCAGGCCCCCTGGAACAGCAGCACCAGCGCCAAAAGGGTGCAGGTGCGCGTTGCCAGCCTGGCAAGCCGCGGGCAACTTGAGAGGGTCCTCACCTTTCACCTTTTACTAATTGCGCCAGTTCCAGAAGGGTCGTCACGGTGAGGTTCGGCTCGATGCCCCAGGGATCGAACAGGGCGTCCGGCGAGCGCTTGACCCAGGCGCCCCGCATCCCGGCGGAAACGGCCCCGATCACGTCGAAGGGGTTGCTGGAAACGAGCCAGGCGTCGGCCCCCGAGGCGCCAGAGCGGCGCAAGAAATGGCTGTACACGCCGGGGTTCGGTTTGAACGACTTCATTTCGTCGACGCTGACCACATCGATAAAGAACTCCCGGATGCCGGCCTTTTTCAGCAGCGTTTCCACCGCGTCGGCGCTGCCGTTGGAGAACGCATACATCCTGAAGCCCGACCTCTGCGCCAGGTCCAACCCCTCTTTGACATCGCCGAAGGGGGGGAGCACCTTGTAGGCGTCCAAAAGCTCCTGCTTATCGCTTTCGCCGAGCGGGATTTTAAAGTAGGCACAGGTGTAATTGAGGGCGTCCCGGGTGCACATGGCGAAATTTTCGTAGTTCTGCATCAGGCCACGCCGGAAGGAGTATTCCAGCTGCTTGTCGCGCCAGGCGCGTGAGAACTCCAGTGCCTTCGCACCGGCATGCCGTTCCAGCATGACCACGACGCCGTGGGTATCTATGAGCGTTCCGTAGACATCGAATGCAAGGGTGATCGGTGCCGTAGCCATTTTGCCTTCTCCACCTGGTCCGCGTGATGCAGCCTGACTCACTTCTGAGAGAGTGAAACCGGCCGTTAACGGTGGGACATGACAGTCCCGTCGGTAGATTGTAGCTAAACTCGTGGCGCTGGCAAGGGGAGGGCGGGCTTTTTATCTGAAATCTTTAAGTTGGTGCGGAGGGGGCAGGGGTACTCCAACGTTACTCGACCCCATGTTTGCTCAGGTACTTGGTATATCTCTGGTCCGTGATCTGGATGTGGCTCAGGATCCAGCCGGAGAGGAATTTGACCAGCTCCAGGTTCAGCCCGGGGCGTTTGGCGTCGAAGTTTTCCCGAAACTCGAAGGCCTTGGCGATGAACTTGCTGTGTTCCAGTTCGTGCAGCTTCTCCTCGGGATATTTGTGCTGGCGCAGCAGTTCCTCCTCCGCGGAGAAATGGACCTTCGCGTAATTGAACAGGTGCACTATGGAGTCTTCGATCAGGTCGGCATCGTCGCCGGCCCGGATCGCTTCCTCAAGAGTTTGCAGTAACTCGATCAGTTTAAGGTGCTGCTCGTCTATCCTGACGATGCCGACGCTCAGGTCGTCGGTCCATTCGATGTTTGCCATGCTTCACCCCTTCTGAATCTGCCGGCCGGCGGGGAGGCGCCGTACCGTCCCAGGATTTACCGCACAGCCGCAAGTGTACCACTCAATCGGCAACATGCGCCCGGTACGGAAAATATTTTGGCCAACCGGAAACGTTTCCGCGCTTCTCTTGGTGGCGCTCTCTCAACCGACCGCGAGGCCCATTCCTGCCATTTCTTCTCGGCAGTACTGCCGGCCGACTTGAGGGGATTTGGCGCCCGGGTCCGTTCGCTGGACACGACCGGGGACTCAGGGCAGGTAGCCGCCCGCATAGGGGCCAAGGATCCGCTCCAGGTGACGCTTGACGCCGTCGAAGGTCTGTAGGGTTGCCTCGTCGGGATTCTGGCAGTAATAGCTGGACTTGGCGAGGTTGTAATAGACGCGGCAGGCGAAGGGGCGCAGCTGGTAGATACCGCAGTTGCGCCTGGCGAGGTTGAAGAAGGGACAGTATCCGCTGCTGTCCACCCTTTTGGGGAGGAGATCAAGCACGCTCTTTTCGTAGGCAAAGACATCGGGCATGCATTTGCAGCACTCTCCGGTGCTGCAACCTGTCTCGCTCTGTTCCAGACGACAAAAGGAGCCGGCGAAGGCGCGCCGGCTGAAGCCGTCGGCTACTCGGTACAGGAAGGAGATCTGGCGCCAACGGTCGGCGCCCGCACGATCGGCATTGAGGATGCGCCGCTTCAAGCGCTCGACCTCGCGCACGATCAGCACTGCACTATTGGCCGATTGGACTATCTGAAACATGCGCTCCTCCTCTAACCAAAAGCTAAAAGCCTAACCATTCACAGCTCCTTGCGCAGCAGCGCGAGCAGCTCTTCCGCACTCACCTTGCCGCTCAGGTCGCTCTCCTCCAGGAGGCTGTCGGCCAGGCCGCGCTTTTGCTGGTGCAGACCGACGATCTTCTCCTCGATGGTCCCCTTGGTCACCAGCCGATAGATGGTGACCGGGCGCTGCTGCCCGATCCGGTGCGCGCGGTCGGAGGCCTGGTCCTCCACCGCCGGGTTCCACCAGGGGTCCATGTGGATCACGTAGTCGGCTGCGGTCAGGTTGAGCCCGACGCCCCCCGCTTTGAGGCTGATCAGGAAGAGGTCGCTCTCGCCGGACTGGAAGGCATCCACCCGCTTCTTGCGCTCACGCGCCGGGGTACTCCCGTCCAGGTACTGGTAGGCCACCCCCGCCTTTTCCACGTAATCCCGGATCAGATCGAGATGCCCCACGAACTGGCTGAATACGAGCGCCTTGTGCCGGTTCTCCCGCAACTCTTCCAGGATCTCCCTGAAGGCGGCCAGCTTGCTGCTGGCGATCCTGGTCTCGGGGAGCACCAGGCGCGGGTTGCAGCAGGCGCGCCGCAGCCGCATGATCTCCGCCAGGATCTTCAGGTGCTGCGCACCTTTCCCCTCGACCTGGCCGCAGCCGGCGAGCGTTTCCAGGGCGCTTCTCCTGAGCGCCTCGTAGAACGACGCCTCCTCCTCTCCCATTTCCACCTTGATGGTGATCTCGGTGCGCGAGGGGAGCTCTTCGAGTACCTGGTTCTTGGTGCGGCGCAGGATGAAGGGCTGGATCAGCTTCTTGAGCCGGCCGCGCGCCTTCTTGTCCTGCCCCTTCTCAATGGGGGAGGCGAACTTAACGTTGAACTGCTTCAGGGAGCCGAGCAGCCCCGGGTTGATGAAGCGAAAGACGTTCCAGAGCTCTCCCAGGTGGTTCTCGATCGGGGTGCCGGTCGCCACCATCTTGAAGGCGCCGGAAAGCTTCATGGCGGCCTGGCTCCGTTTGGTCGCGAGGTTCTTGATCGCCTGCGCCTCGTCCAAGACGATCGCCTGCCAGCTGACCGCCGCCAGGAGTTCCCCTTCCTGCTGCAGGAGACCGTAGCTGCAGACCACCAGGTCGAAAGGTTGCAGCGCCTTGAGGCTCAGGGCCCGGTTGCCGGCGCCGAACATGACGAGGTTCAGGGTCGGCGCGAATTTGTGCGCCTCGCTCTCCCAGTTCAGACAGACCGAGGTGGGGGCGACCACCAGGGAGGGGCCCTTGGCCGCCATGGAGAGGATCTGCGCCAGCGCCTGGACGGTCTTCCCCAGCCCCATGTCGTCGGCGAGGCAGGCGCCCACCCCCCAGTGGGAGAGCCGGTTCAGCCAGGAAAACCCCTCCTCCTGGTAGCCGCGCAGCTCCGCCTGTAGCGTGGTGGGCAGGACCGGAGCGAAGGCCTGGGCCTCGCGCACCCTCTTCACCTGTTCGAGCCATTTGGCGTCGGCGCTGAAGGACCCCGCCTCGCCGGCGAACTCCTCGAAGACGCCCGAGGTGAGCGGGTGGAAGCGAAACCCCTTGCCGTGCGGTTCGGAAAAGGCGGCCAGGTCGTCGAGCCGCTTCCTCAGTTCGGCGGAGAGGGCCAAGAACTCGCCATCGCCCAGCGGCACGAAGCGGCCGGTGCTATCCTTCATCAGGCCGAGGAGCTGCTGTAGGTCGAGCGCCAATCCCTCGTTGAGCCTCAGCTCCCCCTCCAGCTCAAACCAGTCCTTGGACTGCCTGATGCTGAGCTTGCAATGGCGCGCACTCGCTTCGTGGCGCACCTTGAACTTGGCCCCCTCGGGCCAGGCGACCCGGGCGTCGTCGCCCAGCGCCTGCAGCTGCAAGAGCAGTTCCAGCGCGGCGTCGGGGGCTGGCACCAGCCACTCGCCGTCGTTCTCCTCGCTGCCGGCCAACTGGGGGAGCAGGGCGAGCGCATCTGCGGCGCGCCTGGTCTCCAGCCTGAGATCGCGCCTGGCCTGCACCCTTTTACCCGCCAGCTCCGCCATGACCGTCTCCCCGCCGACTCCGGGGCGAAAGTAGGGCCCGGCGTCGGAAAAGGGGCGCACCAGGAGCTCCAGCTTCATCCCCCCGGAGTAGGGGAGCAGGTGGAAGCAGGGGGTGGCGTCGCCGGGTAATAGCTCCGCCGTCTCGCTGCCGATGTCCGAGTGGACGGTCAGGATCGAGGAGAGGGATTTGATCGCCTCCAGCGTCCTCTCCCGGGCGCTTGCCGGAATCTTCAGGCCACTTCCCAGGATGGCGGCGATCTTTTTGTAATCGTCCTTGGCCTGGAAAATCTTCAGGCGGGTAGGGCTCTCCTTCAAGAGGTGCAATTTCCGGTCCTGGTCGAAGGGGGGGAAGAGCGTCATGACCAGGGTATCCCCCTGGGTGGTGAGCTGCAGTTCCGGCTCGCCCTGGGTGAGCTCCAGGCGGACCGAGGCCGCCGTGTCCAGGTAGACCTGCGGGTGCCCGACCATGAGCGGTATGGCGCGGTCGAGGTCCAGCCGGTACACCTCGCGGCCGTAGTAGCCGTACCCCGACTCGCGCTCCTGCTTGATGCAGGCGCAGATGCGCAGGTCCTGCTCGCTTAGGAAATCGATATCCAGGTGCTCCTCGGCGAGCCTTTTCAACGCGACGTTGCGGCCCGCGCTCCATTTTCCCGAGGGGGAAAGCTTCTGCTCGCGCGGCTGCACCTCGACAAAGCGGCTGTGATCCTGGAAGTGCCAGATCAGTCGGGCCTGCGCCGCGCCGGCCCCCTTTTCGGCGGGCGCCTCCTCGGCACGGTTCAGCTTGGTGAGGGCCTTGAGCGCGTTCTCCCAGAACTCGATCTTCTCGACCATGCACACCAGCGGCACCAGCCCCTCCTGGCCGTAGCGGGTCTGCACCTGCAGTGCCTGCGGCACCCCGAACTCGCAGACCAGGGCGGTTAGGTCGGCCTCGTCGGCCAGCCAGAGGTAACCGGCCTCCCGCGCCCGCTGAGCCAGGACTGGCAGCGGTTCGGCCTGCTGGCAGGAATAATTCGACCCGCACCAGTGCAGCGCCAGGGTGAGGAAGAGCTCCACCAGGGGAGAGCCGGAGAGCCGGTTGATGAGCGCCTCGAGGCGGGCGGCCACTCCGCGCTCCCCGTTACGCTCGGCGACCACTAGTTGTAGCACCCGGTAGATATCCTGGTGGGGCCATTCCCTTTTGGCGGCCACGAAGGCGCACTGCTCGGCAGCTTTACCGAGCAGCTCCTGGTCGCCCGAGGCGATCAGGGCCAGGATGCTAAACGGCCCGGAGAGGTCGTCGAAGAAGGTCTTGCGCTTGCCGGTCTCCTTCTTGAGCCTGAGCAGTGCGGCATCGAAATTGCCGATCGCTTCCGGGTAGGCGCCGCGCAAAAGGGCAGCCCAGCCAAGTACCGCCAGCTGCCGGGAGCTGGACCCGCCTCGCGCGGCCAGTTCCGCCTCCGCGTGCCGCCCGCGCAGGAAGAGTTCCTGGCAGAAGAGGTCGACGAGCCCCTCCGGCAGCTTCGTGTCCTTTGCCCTGTCGCAAAGCACCTGGAAGGCTGCGTCGGACGGGAAGAGGGTGGCCGTTGAGTGCACCAGGATCTGGCGCAGCGCCGCCATCTGGAGCGGATCGGGGAGCGAGCGGAACCATTCCGGGTCGAAGGGGGCGTTGCAGATATAAACGAAGGGGTGGCAGTGCAGCGCCTCGTAGGGGAACTGGCGTTCGAAGCGTGCCAGCATGTCGTAGACAAACTTGGGGTCCCGGCGGTAGAACCCGATCCGTATGTCGCGCAGGGCGTGTTCGTGGGAGCGGTAGTAGCTGCTCCCCCACTCGGAAACCATCGGGATCTCGATCTGCACCGCCTGCACCATGGCGTCGAAGCTGCCGCTGCGCACGGCGCCCAGGGTTGCGGCGTGCATGATCTGCGGGTTGCAGCGCACCCCCTGCTTTCCGATCTGCACCAGCTTGGGGCGGTTCAGCTGTTCCAGCACCTCGGAGATGGAGAGCACGCTATGGGCGCGATCGCCGGGTGCTCGGATATTGAAGCGCCGGGCGATGTTGGCCAGGACGTTTTTGGAGACCGGGGCGTAGATAATGGAAAGGATCTGTATCAGGGCCCGCTCGCCGGGGCTTAAAGCCTCCAGGCTTGTCAGGAGTTTCTGGGATATCTTGATCGGGGACTGCACTCGGTCTCCTTTGATTCAGGCGGATACAACCAAATACTCTGGTTCTCAGTCGCGGTAGCGGCGCACTAAGTCGGCGTAGGCGTCGATCCTGCGGTCGCGCAGGAAGGGCCAGATGCGCCGGACCTCCTCGCTGCGGCCGCGATCCAGTTCGACCACCAGAAGCTCCTCCCCCCCGCCGCCGCGCGCCAGGATTTCTCCCTGCGGGCCGGCCACGAAGCTGGATCCCCAGAAGCGGATACCTGCAGCTGCGCCGCTCGGGTCGGGCTCGAGACCGACCCGGTTCGCCGACAACACGGGGATGCCGTTGGCGACGGCGTGGGAGCGCTGCACGGTGATCCAGGCGTCAAGCTGGCGCTGCTGCTCCTCAGGTGTGTCCCGTGGGTCCCAGCCTATGGCGGTCGGGTAGATGAGCATCTCGGCTCCGGCCAGCGCCATGAGACGCGCCGCCTCGGGGTACCACTGGTCCCAGCAGACCAGGATGCCCAATAGGCCGACCGAGGTCCTTATTGGCTCGAAACCGAGGTCGCCGGGGGTGAAATAGAACTTTTCGTAGAACGCGGGATCGTCGGGGATGTGCATCTTGCGGTACTTCCCGGCGATGCTCCCGTCGCACTCCAGGACCACCGCGGTGTTGTGGTAGAGTCCGGGGGCGCGCTTTTCAAAGAGCGAGGTGACGATCACCACCCCGAGCTCGTGCGCCAGGGCGCCGAAGAGTTCGGTCGAGGGACCGGGAATGTTCTCGGCCAGATCGAAACAGGCGGTGTCCTCGGTTTGGCAGAAGTAGCTCCCCGCGTGCAGCTCCTGCAACACGACGAGTCGCGCCCCTTTTGCCGCGGCGCTCCGAATGGCGGCAACGCTGGCGGCCAGGTTCGCCTCCCGGTCAGCCCGCACTCCTTGCTGCACCAGGGCAACCTTTGTCTTGTTCATGGCTTTCTCCCTTGAATCAAACCTTGAGCGTCCCCTTCGGAAGCTGCATGGTCACGCAGTGCAGCGAGCCGTGCTGGAGTATGAGCGGCAGGCAGTCGACACCCAGCACCTCGCGCCCCGGGAAGGCCCGGGAAATGGCGTCCAGGGCGGCCTGATCGTTCTGGTCCCGATAGGTCGGCACCAGCACGGCACCGTTTATCACCAGGAAATTGGCGTATGTCGCCGGGAGCCGGGTGCCCTCTGCGTCGAACCTCGCGCACGGCCAGGGGAGGGGAATCATCCGGTAGGGGCGTCCCTCCCTGGTTCTAAAGGCGGCAATCTCGCCCTCCATGGCCTTCAGGGCCAGGTAGTGCTCGTCAGCCGGGTCGTCGCAGACAACATAGGCGATGGCGTAGTCCGGGCAGAGGCGTGCCAGAGTGTCCACGTGCGAGTCCGTGTCGTCGCCCGCCAGAAATCCGTTGGCAAGCCAGAGAAAACGGTCGCTGCCCAAGAGGCCGTGCAACTCTTCCTCAAGCTCCTCGCGGATCAGGTGCGGGTTCCGGTTCTCGTTCAAAAGGCACTCCTCGGTGGTCAGGATGGTGCCGCAGCCGTCGCTTTCGATGCTCCCCCCCTCAAGGATCAGTCCGACCGTCTCAAGCGGGGCGCCCCAGGCAGCCAGGGACTGCAGCCGCCGGTTGATGCGGTTGTCGAGGTCCGAGGCGAACTTGAGCCCCCAGCCGTTGAAACCGAAGTTGAGCAGGCGGGGCGACCCTTCCTCCAACACGGTGATCGGGCCGAAATCGCGCGCCCAGGTGTCGTTGGTCTCCACCTGGTAGATGCGCACCCGCTCCATCTGCGCGCCTCCCATTTCCAGTTTGCCGCGCAACGCCACCGGGTCGGGCGCCGCGACGATCGCCTGCTCGAAGCGGGAAACCTGCCGGACTATCTCAACGAAGACGGGCTCAACCGCGTCCAGGTAGGGGCGCCAGTCGCTTCCCTCGTGGGGCCAGGCGAGGAGCACGCCGTCCTGGGGCTCCCATTCTGCCGGCAATCGTCGTACGCTAGTCACTTAAAGGCTCTCCCGCTCGCTCATATGGTCATGCTGCGATACCGATGTTTACCGACAGGTTCTGCATCGGTACTCTAAGGGTCCGAACACCAAAGAGTTAGCATATCGTGCGGAAGCAATGCAAGCTAAAAGGGCGCCGAGCAAGGTAGCATCCCTGCGCCGTGCCTCTCAGGGTCATAAAAAGCTATTAAGTAGTACCCGGGTCTGCCGATGACCTTCGTTAGGTGTGGGTAAATTCATTGAGGTGAAATAATTGAATCCCGTACAGTCATGGCCACGGCTCAGCCTGCAGCTCTGACAGGGGAGGGGAACGACATGGAAAATGAACTGCGTGAGATCGAGGCCCTGACTCGGGAACTCCTGGTTTTGCTTGACGGTTTCTGGTCCCCGTGCCGGGGCGGCGCCCCCGGCAGTAAACGGCGACTCGCCGAGGAGATGCAAAATCCCGATTTATCAGTAAACTCTTCTTAAGTGGTCTCTTTTACACCGTAGTTCGCTTTTTGCGAGGCGAGGAAATGACGTTGCTTACCTCATGCGATGTTTGTATGATGGCTCGCACGTGGTGTGACTACAATCTTTCAGGAGTACATGGATGGCATTTCCCGACGCGGTACATCTTCCCTTCAACGGCGAGATCATCAGGACCCGGTTCACCCAGAAAAAACCGGGGGAGCTCGACGAATCCGCTGCGGGGTATTGGGTCTTTCTGCAGGGAGACTCGTTGCTCCTTGCAGACGGAAAGCTCTACAGCGGGGATCTCCCTGCCTGCTTCACGCTGCAGGGGGGTATGCTCCTTTTCGGGGAGTGGGACGGCGAGCCGGTCCGGCTCATGTCGGTCCCAGCGGAACAGGCGCTGCCGGAGACCTTCCGCGCGGTCCACTCGCTTGAGCTTCCCGACGACCTGATGACCCTGTTCGGCCTGGCGCGGCAGATCCAGCACTGGGAGCGCATGAGCCGGCACTGCTCGCGCTGCGGCGGCGCGATGAAGCGGATTCGCCCCACCTGGGGCAAGCGCTGCCTTGCTTGTGGTCATGAGCATTTTCCCCATATCCACCCCTGCGTCATCGTGCTGATCAGGCGGGGCGACGAATTTCTCCTGGCCCGCAAGCCGGAGTGGGCACCGGGGCGCTACAGTCTGGTGGCGGGCTTCCTCGATTTCGGAGAATCGCTGGAGGAGTGCGTCGATCGGGAGGTTTTCGAAGAAACCGGGCTTAAGGTGACCAACATCCGCTACGTCGGCAGCCAGAACTGGCCCTTCCCGAGCCAGATGATGGCCGGTTTCGTCGCGGACTACGCCTCGGGGGAGATCTCGGTGGACGGCAATGAACTGGAGGACGCACGCTGGTTTTCCCGCGGCGCTATGCCGCAATCCCTGCCGCCTAGCCGAAGCATCGCCCGCTGGATCATCGATAGCTTTGCCCTGGGGGGGAAAAAAAGCTAAAGTTCCAGCCCCCGGCTCCGATACTTTAGACAGCACCTAGGGAAATCGACAAGAAATCTCCAGGGACTCCTTTTTGTGGGGACGGTTCGCAGCCGTCCCCTTTTTTTTCTAACATCACCCCTTTACCGCTAACCACCCCCGGTATGGCCGTGCCGCCCGTCGCCAACAACAGCCGCTCGAAGGTGCTGTTGTAATAGCATCCGCTTTTTGGTAAGATGAGCGGTTCGTTACCGAGGTGGACTGGTGGGAGAGCTTACGTTGATGAATAAAAATAGCAACGCGCTGCTGCGGCACCTCATGGAGATGCCTCCTGCGGCCATCTACGCCCTGGCGGACAAGGGGCATCTCTTCAACGGTTTCGAACTCTGCAAACGCAGCCCGGTCTCGCAGCTCACCTGGAGCGACGACGGCGCCATCCTCAACCTGGAACTCATCTGCGCCGGAATCTTCAAGGTTTCCTTCTCCCTGGCGCAGGGGGAACTCTCCGGCTCCTGCAACTGCGGAATCTGGAGCCCGCAGGGGCGCTGCCCGCATCTGGTCGCCTCGCTCGCCACCCTCAAAAAGGTGCTCTCCCCGGCCTCCTTCCCGATGCTGCAGCTTGCTCCCGGTTACCTGGACATTATCCGCCGGGAACTCTCCCGGGTAGTGCCCGGCCTCAGCATTGTCGGCGCAGCGGGGCAGGTGACCCCGGGGGGGTACGCCCTGGTGGCGGACCGCAGGGGCGACGGGGTCAGGCTGCGCCTTTTCCAGGACCAGGTGCCAGTCACCCTTTTCGATCCCGCGCTCCCCCCCTCCATACGCGAGTTCCTCCGGCTCATGTATGCCCCGGCCCTGCGGGCCAGGTGCATCGAGGAGTTTCTCTCCCGTTTCCGCGGCAGGTACCCGCTCTTCTTTGCCGGCCCAGACTCCCTGATCCCGCTCAGCTTCGAGACGGCCCCTCCGCTTACGGTCCTGGTGCACCTGGACTTGCGCGGTGGCGAGCTGCTCGCCTCTCAGAGCCTGGAGGACGGCACGCAGCTAGGCGACGCCTCCTTCGTGTCGGAATGCTACCATTTCGACCTCAAGGAAGCGCGCATCAGGAGGACTGACGATGCCGGCGGCGCACGCTACTTCGACCGGTTCCTGGCCCAGCTGGAGGCCCTTTCCGACGGCTCGCTGGTGCGGGACCGGGCGGGTTTCCGCGCCGCTGCCCCTGACTTCAACCGGCTGCAGCTCTGTCTGAGCGAGCCCGAACTGCAGCACTTTCTTAGCCGCACCGTGCTGAGGATCGAGGGTGCGAGGGTATCGCTCCGACCCGTGCACCCCGGCTACCGCCTCAACATCCGCGAGCTGGGCGATAGCGTGCAGCTGGTGGCCGAAGGGGTCGCCGCGGGGGGAACCTTTCCCCTGGCGCGCTCCCTGTTCTGGTTTTTCCCCGCGGCCGGACGCGCCCATTACCCGCAGCCGCTCAAGGCCAAGAAGCGGGTAAACGCCATCCTGGAGGCCTGCTTCCAGACCCTCTCCGGCCGGACCCGGACCGAGCGCGACAAGATGGTGCGCCTCGCGCTGAACACCCCTGACTTCTGCAAGCGCTCCGTGAAATCCGAGGCGCGCCGGATCGTCTCCTCCTTCTGGCAGACGGCGCTCGAACCGCGCACCCTGCTGCAGCTCGTGGGCGGGGAGTGGCTCGGCGTGCCGGTGGATGGCGAAAGGCAGGCGAGGCTCCTGGAGATTCCCTATGCGCTTTTCGGCTCCGACATCTTCGCCCGGGCGGAAGCTCCCGGCGAGATGGTCCTGGAGCGGGAACCCTTCCTGAAGAACCTCTCCCGGCTGCGGGACGGCTGCACGGCGGCGGGGTTCACCCTTTCCATCGGCGGCGAGGAGCTGGAGACGGTCGCCTGGTCCTTTACCCTGGACGCCACCCGCTCATCCATCGACTGGTTCGAGCTGCGCCCCGAGATCCGCTGCGACGGGGAACTGGTCGACGAGCGCGAGTTCCTGGAGGCGGTGAAGGGTGGGGGGCTCTTCCGCAAGGGGGGCGGGGGGATCGTCATCCTGGACGAGCAGAGTAGCCGCGCCCTTTCCCTGTTTGCCGCGACAGGGAAGCGCGAGGTGGTCCGGGTGCCGCGCCTGCAGATCCTCGACTGGATAGCCTTGAGGCGCAGTGGGGTCCGGGTGCTGCTCGCCCCGGAGGACGAGCGGGTCATCGAGAGCCTGCTCAACTTCGACAGCATAGCGCAGCTGCGCGTACCAGCGCAGCTCAGGGCAACGCTGCGCAACTACCAGTGCGAGGGGTACAGCTGGCTCGCCTTCCTCTACGCGCACCGCTTCGGCGCCTGCCTCGCCGACGACATGGGGCTTGGCAAGACCATCCAGACCATAGCGCTCCTGGCGGGGATCAAGGAGGGGATAGTCCCCTGCGGGGTCCCGCCGGGGCTCCCCCACATGGTGGTGGTCCCCCCCAGCCTGATCTTCAACTGGGAGAGTGAGATCGCCCGCTTCTACCCGGGGCTCAAGGTCGGCGTCTACCGCGGCCAGGGGCGTCGCGCCGAGTTCGCCGGGCTGGATGTCGTCCTGACCAGCTACGGGGTGATCCAGCGGGACATCGAGGAACTGGCGGCGCTATCTTTTCACGTCATCGTCTTCGACGAGGCGCAGGCGGTGAAGAACATCCACGCCGAAACCACCGGAGCGGTGCGCAGGCTCGAGGGGAGGTTCAAGCTCACCCTCACCGGGACCCCGGTGGAAAACCACCTGGGGGAGTACTACTCCGTCATGGACCTGGCACTGCCGGGGCTGCTCGGCCCCTACGAGCTTTTCCGCCGCGGCATGGGGCGGGAGGGGAACGGTTTCCTGGAGACGCTGATTAGGCGCACGCGACCCTTCATCCTGAGAAGGACCAAGGACATGATAGCGGCGGAGCTGCCGCCCAAGGTGGAGACCGACATCTACCTGGAGATGAGCCCGCGGCAGAAGGCGCTTTACGTGAGGACCGTGGCGCAGGTGAAGACGACGGTGGCCGAGGCCTACAGCTCCAAGGCGCCCGGGCAGGCGCGCATCATAGCACTCACCGCGATACTCAAGCTGCGCCAGATCTGCCTGTCGTCCCGGCTGCTCCTCCCGGAGGGGCACGACGGCTCCCCCAAGATCGAGTTCCTGATCGAACAGCTGCAGGAGCTTTTCGCCGAGGGGCACAGCGTGCTGGTCTTCTCCCAGTTCACCTCATTTCTCGACATCGTGCAGGAGGGGCTCGCGCTCCACGGCGTGAGCTTCACCAGGCTGGACGGCTCCACCCCGGTCGGGCGCCGCAAGGAGCTGGTGGAGAGCTTCCAAAACTCGCTCGGGCCGTCGGTGTTCCTCTTGAGCCTGAAGGCGGGGGGGAGGGGGCTCAACCTGACCCGGGCCTCCTACGTGTTCCACCTCGACCCCTGGTGGAACCCGGCGGTGGAGAACCAGGCCTCGGATCGGGCGCACCGGATCGGGCAGGCCCGCCAGGTCACCATCACCAGGCTCCTGATGCGCCACTCCATCGAGGAAAAGATGATGGAGCTAAAGAAGCGCAAGCTGAAGCTGTACCGGGCGCTTCTGGAGGACGCCGAGCACGATGCCGGCGGCTCCATCGGCCGCGAGGACTTCGAATTCCTGCTCGGCTCCTAGCGGCACCCTCTTCCCCAGCCGCTACAGCCCGCGGGCAAATTTCTGTGCACCGAACAACGGACATAACTGCCTGGAATAGGTCGATTTACCTTGAAAAAAGTAACTAAAAATTAATTAAAAATGACGGGTGCTGCAGCCGGGAGGGAGGCGGCAGGTCTGGTCGTTTCAGGCTTGGGGCAGGCGAAAGTAGTGGCAGAAGGAGAGGGTGTTGCGGCCGTTTTCGGATCGGTAGCTCACCTCGTCCATGATGGTCTCTATGATGAAGAGCCCCATGCCGTTTTCGGGGAGGGATCCTATGTCCTCGGGGTCGAATTCCAGGGTGCGTGGGGCGAACTCAACGATCGCCGTGCCGAAGTCGGAGACTTCAAAGGAGATCCGGTCCGGATGCAGTGTGATGGCGGTCTCCACCCGGTAGCCGTGTTGGTGCCGGTAGGCATGGGCGATGGCATTGTTGACAGCCTCCACGACGCAGACCTCCATGGCACCGTAGGCCTCGGCGCTGAGCGGCGCACAGGCGCACACCCCGCGCACCGCGTGCCCGATCAGTGCCACGTCGCTTAACTTGCTCTCGATACTGAGATTGAGGGTCTTACACCCTTTTTCCTCCGTGGTGCCCGTACTGCTCACCCGGGGAGATCTGCTCCTCCTCCCCGCCAAGGAGGACCTATGGTACCCGGGGGCCGGCATCAACGCTCAGCCTGCTCTACCCAGAACCGGGTGACGGCAAGCCCTTTCAGGAATTCGGCGGCAAAGAGGACCTCGCTTAAGGGGGCCGCCACCTTGACGCTCTCCTCACCCCCTTGCACGGAGAAGGCGTACCCCTTCTTCCCGTTTTTCTGGCAGCACTCGACGCTCAGCTTGGTGACCGTCTCCCCTTCGCCGGAGTCGAACTTGTGGGTGAGGGTTTCCTTGCCTCCGCTTACCTGCACCGCGTTGATCTTGAGGTGCAGGTCAAACCCCGGCTCGGCCAGGAAGCGGATCTGGTGGGCGCCGCTCGTTATCCGGAAAAAGCGCAGGGCGATCCTCCCCTCTTCGGGCTTACCGGACTGTTTTTTCTTGGCGGGAGAGATCTCAGCCCTGCTCTCCTTGGCGCAGATGGTAAACCTGGGTACTTCCATGTCCCCCTCCAAGTTTAGCTAAAACTGTAGCGCCCAAACCGGGGGTTGTCAAATGCCCTTTAGAGCAGCACCGCGAGCCTGCGCTCCAAACGGACCTCGGCCTGGGTCACCACGGCCCGGTAGGCCAAAAGCTCGACGCCGGCGCGGGACGCCTCCCGAAGCTGCGCCCCGTAGGCGGGGTCGATGGCGTCAGCTGGCGAGACCGATTCCCCATCGCCGCGCTGCACCACGAAGAGGTTCACCCCGCGGTGCCCCTGGCGTACCATCTGCATCAGCTCCCTCAGGTGTTTGAGCCCCCGGGCGCTCACCGCATCGGGGAAGAGGGCACGTCCCCCCTCCACCAGGGTGACGTTTTTAACCTCCACGTAGCAGGTGCCGAGGGCGCCGGAAAGCAGCAGGTCGATCCGGCTCCCCTCCTCCCCGTAGGGGACCTCGGCGCGGATCGCCTGGTATCCCGCCAGTTCGGCGATGGTGCCGTTTTCGATCCCCTCCCGCGCCAGGCGGTTTGGGAGCAGCGTGTTGATGCCGACCCAGACCCCGTCCGTGTGGACCAGCTCCCAGCTGTGTGGGTACTTGCGTCCGGGGTTGCCGCTTAAAGAGAGGATCACCCGGCTCCCCGGTCGGGCGCACCCCTGCATGCTCCCGGTGTTCGGGGTGTGGGCGGTGACCAGGCTGCCGTCGTCCAGCTCGACGTCGGCCAGGAAGCGCTGGTAGCGGCGTATCAGGGTGCCGTGGTAGAGCGGCTGGGGCAGTATCATGGCTCTCTCCTTGGGGCGCGGGCGTTTGTAGCGGGAGTTCGCTCGAAGGCTTTCCTTTCCGGCAAACCCGGGGCGCCCATGGAAACATACTTTGATCTGCTCTGTCCAGCCGAAACTTAAAGCCGGGTGGCCGATCCCGCTGTTTTAGGTCAAGGGGTGCCAGCGCATGCCCCCCCTGACAAAATGGGGGGGAGGTCGAGCCTGTTCAGACGGGTGGGAGACGGTCAGCGCAAGATCGGAGTTAGCGAGGTTAATGAAAGGCTCGCGAGCAGCGCCCGGGCCATCAAAACTGTTTGAATTCCCAGGCCATTCTGCTACACTGGGGTGCTGACACTGGCGAGTGCACGGTCCAATCGGCCGGAGGGGCTATGGCGAAGGGACAAAAGGTTCATCAGGAACACCTGGATGCGGTGAGCATCTTTGGCAAGTCGATCGGCAAAAGGGCCGGCTTTCGCTGCGAGTGGTGCGCCGGAAGCGAGGGGCTGAGACTCTGGGAGTACCGGCCGGAGCAGGAACCCTGCCCCGAGAACCTGGCGCTGCTCTGCGACTGCTGCCGTTCGCTCTCCGCCTCGAAATCGGGGGATACCCACCAGTTGCGCGCGCTACGCAACGCCCTTTGGAGCGACGTTCCGGCCATAGCCGAAGGGGCCGCGCTGGTGCTGGCGCGCTGCCGGGAACCCTGGGCCCGCGAGGCGATCGAGGAGAGCTTCATCGACGAGGCACTGAAGGCGCGGCTGCTGTACCCGTAATCGGTGCCGGGTCTCCCCGAATCCTGTTTTAACTGTTTGACTCGGACAGCCGCCGTGTGGTAGAAAAATTGATTGGTTCAACTGAATTTTCGGTTCACGAGTGGGGGTTATGGGACAAGGAATCAAGAAGGGGATTCTCCTAGCCGGCGGCGCCGGAAGCAGGCTCTACCCGCTGACCATGGTGGCGAGCAAGCAGCTGCAGCCGGTCTACGACAAACCGATGATCTACTACCCGCTGGCCACCCTGATGATGGCCGGCATCGCGGAGGTGCTGATCATCTCCACCCCGCAGGACACCCCGCGCTTCCAGGCCCTTTTGGGCGACGGCTCGCGCTGGGGCATCCGGCTCTCTTACGCGGTGCAGCCCGAGCCGAAGGGGATCGCCCAGGCGTTCCTGGTCGGCGAGGAGTTCATTGGGGGAGATCCGGTCTGCCTGATCCTCGGGGACAACATCTTCTACGGTAAGATGGAGCTGGACCGCCTGATCGCGCAGTTCGACGGCGGCGCGAAGATCTTCGGCTACTACGTGCAGGACCCCGAACGCTACGGCGTGGTCGATTTCGACCCGCAGGGGAAGGTGCTCAGCATCGAGGAGAAACCGGCCCTCCCCAAGTCGAACTACGCGGTCCCCGGCCTCTATCTCTACGACAGCAAGGTGGTGCAGATCGCCAAGGCGATGCAGCCCTCCCCGCGCGGCGAGCTGGAGATCACGGACGTGAACCTCGAGTACCTGAGGCGCGGGGAACTTTCGGTGCAGAAACTGGGGCGCGGCATCGCCTGGCTCGACACCGGGACCCACCAGAGCCTACTGGAAGCCTCCCACTTCATCGGGACCTTGGAGGCGCGCCAGGGGTTGAAGATCGCCTGCCTGGAAGAGATCGCGCTGCGCATGGGCTACCTCGATTGCCAGGGGATGGCCGCGGTGATCGCCGCCACCCCCAACTCCTCCTACCGGGATTACCTGGTCCGGGTCTACAAGGAAACCGAGCTGTGCGGAGGGGGCAAGGTCTGAGCCCGGAAACCGTCAACCGGAAGGGTCGCATTGACCACCCGGCGGCGCTGCGCGCCGAGCGGGTCGACGAGTTCTGCCTCGAGGAGCTGGCCGACTCGCCGCTCGCACTGAAGTGACCAACCCCCGGGCGCGGCAATCGACCGGAACGCGCTAGTCAGAAACTAACAATAGGGGGCCGGGGGCCCCCTAAACCATTTTTTGAGGCCGATGAGAGAGCTTATAATCCGCTACAAGCGATTCCTCATTACCGCCCTGTTCCTTCTGACGGCGTTTCTCACCTACGCCCTCAACCTGAGGAACCGGGAGCATGCCAACCCGCTGGAGCGCTCCGTGATGGAGTTCACCGCGCCTCTGGCCGGGGGGGCCGCTATGGTGAACCGGTGCGCCGAAGGGATCTGGACCGATTATATCGACCTTGTGCAGGTGCGCCGCGAGAACCTCGTGCTGAGAAAGAGCGTGAAGCGGCTTAACGAACGAATCGTCGCCAGCAACGAGGCGGTGGCCGCCAACGCCCGCCTGCAGGCGCTCCTGGGGCTGAAGGGTGCGCTCGGGATCCCTTCACTCGCCGTCTCCGTCATTGGCGAGGACTCCTCCGCCTGGTTCAAGACGCTGGTGGTGGACCGGGGCTTGGCCGACGGGGTGACCGAGGGGATGCCGGTACTGGCGGACGGCGGCGCGGTCGGGCGCCTGGTGAAGGTGGCTCAGCACAGCTCGCGCGTGCTGCTGTTAACCGACCACGCCAGCGCCATCGCCGCGCTGGTGCAACGCTCCCGGGCGCGCGGGGTGGTGCGCGGCATCGGGGGCGGGCGCTGCTCCATGGAGTTCACCGTGAAGGACGAGGACGTGAAGGTGGGCGACTCGGTGATCAGCTCCGGTGTAGGGGGGGTCTTTCCCAAGGGGGTGCCGATCGGGGAGGTGACCATGGTGAAGAAGGGAGAGTACGGCGTGTTCCAGACCATCGAGGTGCGCCCCACCGTCGACATCGGAAAGCTGGAGGAGATGCTGGTGCTGCTTAAGGCGGTTCAGGAGTAGGACTTAAGGTCGATAATCACGTGATACGGTATCTCAAAATAGCAGGGTGGCTCCTGGGGGCGCTTCTCTTGCAGATGACGCTCCTGCCGCGCTACCTCGAAGACCCCTTCCAGCCCAACCTGATCATCATCCTGGTGGTCTACCTGGGGCTCAAGTCGCCGCACCGCTTCGCGGGGCTGGGCGCCTTCGCCCTAGGGATCCTCCAGGACAGCTTCTCCGGGATCTACCTCGGGCTGCACGGCTTCAGCTACCTCTGCATCTACACGCTCCTCTCCGAGGTGGCGGACCGCCTCTACACAGGCAACCGCGCCCTATTCGTGCTGGTGGTGTTCTTGGCCACCATCGCGAGCGCCCTTTTGAACCTGGCGCTGCTGGTCATCTTCTCGGTCTCCCGGGGGGTCTACGCCTCGCTGCTGCCGGCCCTGATCCCCCAGGCGCTGGTGAACGCGCTGGTCGCCTCGCTCCTGGTCAGCTTCCCGCTCCCCGCGGCGGAGGAGGCGCGATGAATCCCCCGCAGAACATCATCCCCGAGGGGGACGGGACGCGCCGGATCATCTGGCTCTCCTTCGGCGCTTTCGTCATGTTCTTCCTGCTGCTCACGAGGCTCTGGTACCTGCAGGTGATCGATACCGACAACCTCCTGGACCAGTCCGAGAACAACCGGCTCCGCTTCGTCCCGGTGGCCGCCCCTCGCGGCGCCATACTGGATCGAAACGGCAAGGTGCTGGTCTCCAACACCCCCTCCTTCTCCGTCGCGGTGATACCCAAGGACGTCAAGGACCGGGAGCTGCTGGTGGGCCACCTGGCCAACTACCTGAAGCTGGACCGCAAGGAGATCGAGGACAAGTGGAACAAGGGTGAGGGGAGGGCGAAGTACTACCCGCTGGTGGTCGCCTCCGGGATCAGCCGGGACCAGATGGAGTTTCTGGAGGAAAACCGCCTGGCGCTCTCCGGGGTGAACATCGAGATGAAGCCGGTCAGGGCCTACCCCAACGGCCAGCTCGCCTCGCACCTTTTGGGGTACCTCGGGGAGGTCTCCGAGGATGAGCTGGGGGCCGAGCGCTACAAGGAATACAATGCCGGCGACTACACCGGCAAAAGCGGCATAGAGAAGAGCTGGGAGAGCTTCCTGCACGGCACCGACGGGGGGCGCCAGATCGAGGTGGATGCGCGCGGCAGGTTCCTGCGCACCGTTGACGAGACCAACTCCAACGTGGGGAACACGGTGGTGCTCACCATCGACCTCACCCTGCAGAAGGTCGCGGAAGAGGCCTTCGGGGACAAGGCGGGGGCCGCGGTGGTCATGGACGTGAACACCGGCGAGGTGCTGGCCTTCGCCAGCAACCCGGGGTTTGACCCGGCCCTTTTCACCGGCCACCTCCCTGCCGACAAGTGGAAGGAGTACCTGGACGACGAACGCCATCCGCTGGAGAACAAGGCGCTCAAGGGGATGTACCCCCCCGGTTCCACCTTCAAGATCATCACGGCGCTGGCCGGCTTGGAGGAGGGGATGATTGATGCCCACACCGGCGTCGAGTGCCCGGGGTACTACAAGTTCGGCAACTCCACCTTCAAGTGCTGGGACAAGAAGGGGCACGGCCACGTCGAACTGAAAAAGGCGCTTAGGGAGTCGTGCGACGTCTACTTCTACAAGCTCGCCGAGCGGCTCGGGGTGAATCGGATCGCCAAGTACGCCAAGCTTTTCGGCCTCGGCTCTCCGCTTGGGATCGGCCTCGACAACGAGAAGGGCGGGGTGATCCCTAGCGAGGAGTGGAAGCTTAAGCGCTACGGCAAAAAATGGTACCAGGGGGAGACGCTTTCGGTAGGTATCGGCCAGGGATACGTGCTGACCACCCCGGTGCAGCTCGCCTCCATGATTGCGACGGTCGCCAACGAGGGGACCGTGTACCAGCCGCACCTGGTGAAGCGGATCATCGACTCGGACGGCAAGTCGCTCAAGGAATATCCCCCCGTGGTGACCGGAAAGACCGGGATCAAGCAGGCGAACTACCGCCTGGTCAAGGACGGGCTCTTTGCCGTGGTCAACGAGCCGCACGGCACCGGCGCCATGGCGCGCCTGGCCGAGGTGAAGGTGGCCGGCAAGACCGGCTCGGCACAGGTGGTGAAGCTCAGGGACAGCAAGGGGCAGGTCCCCTACCGGTTCCGCGACCACGCCCTTTTCGTCGCCTTCGCCCCCTACGAAAAGCCCGAGATCGCCATCGCGGTGATCGTCGAGCATGCCGAGCACGGCGGCAGTGCGGCCGCGCCCATCGCGGGGAAACTGTTCCGGGCCTATTTCGAGGAGAAGGGGGTCATCAAAAAACCGGTCCCCAAGAAGGAAACCCGGAACGAAGAGGGCGCGGACGCCGAGGGGGGCTTGGGCGCCGGCACGGGCACGGGCACGGGCGGACCCGCAGCGGCAGGGGCTGGCGTGCCGGCACCGGCCGAGACGGAATAAGGGGAAACCATGGACCATGGACCGTCGCACTGACCAGGCAAAGTCAAACCCTTAGGGCGCAGCTGCCGCGGGAGAAACTCTCCCTCCCCTTCATGGGGAGGGCAGGGGTGGGGATGCTTCAGGGGGCGGCAGCATGGAGCTGACGATCGAGATGACAACCGACTGCAAGTATTTTTGGGGATCGCATGTTTGACAGAAGGCTTTTCACCAACTTTGACTGGACGCTCCTGGCGCTGGTGCTGCTCATCACCGGGTTCGGCGTGGTCAACATCTACAGCGCCTCGTCCTCCTATCGCGATATCGGCACCCCCTACTTCCTGAAGCAGATCTACTGGACCGTAGCCGGTCTCTTTCTCTGCCTGACGGTCTGCAGCCTCGACTACCACATGCTGGAGGATTTCGCCTACTGGCTCTACGGTGCCGTGCTGGTGCTGCTCGTCCTGGTGCTCCTGGCCGGGAAGACCTCCATGGGGGCGACGCGCTGGATCCACCTCGGCTTCTTCAGCATCCAGCCCTCGGAGCCGATGAAGATCGTCATCATAATGACCTTTGCCCGCTTCTTCAGCCGCTACCCGATTTTCAAGGGGTTGACCCTGAAGGACCTGATCTACCCGCTGCTATTGCTGGGGGCGCCCGCGCTGCTCATCGTGAAGCAGCCGGACCTGGGGACCGCCATCCTGGTTTCGCTCATCGCCGGAACCATGCTCATCTTCGTCGGGGTGCGCTGGTCCGCGCTCGCCACCTTGCTTGCCTCGGCCATCCCCCTGATCTACGGCGGCTGGCGCTTCGTGCTGCGCGACTACCAGAAGGACAGGATCTACAACTTCCTCAACCCGGACTTGGACCCCCAGGGGAGCGGCTACCACATCATCCAGAGCAAGATCGCCGTCGGCTCCGGGGCGACCTTCGGCAAGGGGTTCCTGCACGGCACCCAGTCGCAGCTCCGCTTTCTCCCGGAGCAGCACACCGACTTCGCCTTCTCCGTCTTCGCCGAGGAATGGGGCTTCGTGGGGTGCCTGGTCATGCTGACCCTCTACCTGTTCCTCATCTTCTGGGGGCTCGGAATCGCCCGGAGGTGCAACGACCGCTTCGGGGCGCTGCTGGCCGTTGGGGTCTCGGCCATGCTTTTCTGGCACATCGTGATCAACATGGGGATGGTGATCGGCCTCTTCCCAGTGGTCGGGGTGCCGCTCCCCTTCTTCTCCTACGGCGGGACCTCCATGGTCACCTCCATGGTCGGTGTGGGGATCCTCCTGAACATCAGCATGCGCCGCTTCATGTTCTGATTCAAAGGAACCGTGGCGCTTAGGGGGGCTCTCCTCCCGCGGCGGGAAAGGACGTCCACTTCATGCTCATCACCATCGCGGAGCCCTACTGCACCGGCTCGCACGCCGCCTGGGCCCAGGAGTACGCCACCCACAGCCGCCACGACATCGAACTGCTGACGCTCCCCGGCCGCAACTGGAAGTGGCGCATGCACGGAGGCGCCGTGACGCTCGCCTCCCGGTTCCTCGCCGCCCCCCGGCGCCCCGATCTGATCCTCGCCACCGACATGCTCGATCTGACGACCTTTCTGGCGTTGACCAGAAAGAAGAGCAGCGGCACCCCCTGCGCCCTCTATTTCCACGAGAACCAGCTCACCTACCCCTGGTCTCCGGGGGACCCCGACACCGGCTCCCGGCGCGACCTGCACTACGCCTTCATCAACTATGCGAGCGCCCTGGCCGCCGACGCTGTGCTCTTCAACTCACGCTATCACAAGGATGCCTTCCTGGGGGCGCTCCCCGGTTTTCTCAGGGGGTTTCCCGATGCCACGGAGGCCGCCTCGGCGCAGGCCATCTCCCGGAAGAGCCGCGTGCTGTCGCTCGGCATGGATCTGAGAAAACTCGACCCGCACCGGCCAAAGGGGGAACGGGCGGGCGCTGTGCCGCTCATTCTCTGGAACCATCGCTGGGAGTACGACAAGGACCCCGAGTCGTTTTTCGCGGCACTCTACCTCCTCGCCGACGAGGGGGTGGATTTCCGGCTGGCCGTGCTCGGGGAGTCCTTCGGTCGGGCCCCGGCCGTTTTCCAGCAGGCGCGCGCCAGGCTGGGCGCCAGGGTGGTGCAGTGGGGCTACCTGGAGAGTTTCGCCCAGTACGCTCAGTGGCTCTGGCGTGCCGACATCCTGCCGGTCACTTCCCGGCAGGAGTTCTTCGGCGCCAGCGTGGTGCAGGCCCTTTACTGCGGCTGCAGCGCGCTCCTGCCGGAGCGGCTCGCCTATCCCGAGCATGTCCCTGCGGAAAAGCGCGCACGGTTCCTGTACCGGGACGACGAAGCGCTTGCGGACCGGCTCAGGGTGCTGCTCGGCGCTCCGGCTGGCAGCGGCGATTCCCTGGGCGGCTTCGTCGAGCGCTACGACTGGGGACGCCTGGCTCCCGCCTACGACGATTTCTTCGAGGCGCTGGCTGCGGGGCAGCTATCGGGAGACCTGCTGCTGTAAGGAGGCTTGCGAGAGCTGCATCGTTCTCGTGGGGGAACAGGGCGCGGCAGTGCGGTTCGGCGGGAGGTTGGCGCCGAAGAACGCGCCTTGGAAAACCGCGGCTGCCATTGCACAACACTGGTGCATGTTAAAGCTTTGCCGGAGGTCTGCTGCGGGAATTGCTGTCAAAGAAAGGGGCCTGGATTGTTGCTGCGGCCCGGGGGTGGGGAAGTGGAGAGGGGCGCCCGAAGGCGCCCCTTTTCCCAGTTAGGCTGCCTGCTGGCTGACGGTGACGATTTCGTTGAACTTCTCAAACCAGACGGTACCGCAGGAGGTGCACTCCAAGAGGTCCTTGGCGTAGCCGTCTGAATGCATGTCGATTTCGATACCTTTGGTGCTGTTACATTTCGGGCAATGCATGGTGTTTTCTCCTGTTGCAGGGTTTTTGTTACTGTCACTATATAGAACGCTCTGCATAGGCGCAAGCCCTAAATTTATTGAAAGATGCAGTAAAACAGCTGTTTAAGCCATTTGACCACCCTTCCCCACGAGTCTCCATTTTAAAACACCTGATTCCTTTACTAAGATTTGTTGTAGTGGATTGGTTGTAACAGCCTGTATTTATAAGTTTTTTATATAATAGAACACGAGTATGGCGATTTTTGCGATTTTGCTTAGTCCTTACGTAAACGTCATGGCATGGTAAAAATTATTTTCCAGGGGCATTTCGTGAAACACTGGTTTGATTTTTTGTAAAGGGTCGGCATGGTTTCCTGAGCCTTCGCTCGCAGCATTATAAATCTGGAAAATACCCCAAGCCGGTGTTACTATTTGTTTATGTTTACCTTTTGAAAGGATGGAGCAAGGCGGCTCATGAAGGAAGCGCTGTTTTACGAAAAGCTTGCGGGCGGGCGTGTGCGCTGCGCTCTGTGCCGCTTTCGCTGCCCGATCGACACGGGAAAGCGCGGCCACTGCCTGGTTCGGGAAAATCGTGCAGGGGTCCTCTACTCTCTGGTCTATGGTAGGGCAGTCGCGGAGCAGGTCGATCCCATCGAGAAGAAACCGCTCTTTCATCTGCTCCCGGGGAGCCGCTCCTACTCGGTGGCGACCGTCGGCTGCAACTTCCGCTGCCTGCATTGCCAGAACTACCGCATCTCCCAGCCCGAGCCGGCCGGTGTGGAAAACTCCGGCAGGTACCTCTCTCCCGCGACCATCGTGGGGCGGGCCGTCGCCGAGGGGTGCCGCTCCATCTCCTACACCTACACCGAGCCGACCATCTTCTTCGAGTACGCCCTGGAAACTGCGATGCTCGCTCGGGCGGCCGGACTCAAGAACGTCTTCGTCAGCAACGGATACATCACCAACGAGGCGCTGGGCGCCATCGCCCCCTACCTGGACGCGGCCAACATCGACCTGAAGGGCTTCAGTGCCGCTTTCTACCGCGAGGTGGTCGGAGCCGAGCTTTCCGAGGTGCTCGACTGCATCCGGGAGTACCGCCGGCTCGGCATCTGGCTGGAGATCACCACCCTGGTCATCCCGCACCGAAACGACGCCGAGGACGAACTGCGCGGGCTCGCCCGGTTCATTGCGGAGGAACTCGGACCCCAGACCCCGTGGCATGTCAGCCAGTTCTACCCGACCTTCCGCCTGACCGACGAGCCGCGCACCCCGGTCACCACCCTGAGGAGGGCCCGCAGCATCGGGCTCGAGACGGGGCTGCACTACGTGTATGAGGGGAACCTCCCGGGAGAGGGGGGCGAGAACAGCTGCTGCCCCTACTGCGGCGGCCTGCTCATTAAACGCTACGGCTACATCATTGAGAAGAATCTGCTCGCCCGCGGCTGTTGCCCCGGCTGCGGCCGTGCCGTGGACGGCGTCTGGGAATAGCCGCTCTTTTTCGGCCCCCTCCACGGCAACCGGCCCCCCTTCACGGACAAACCAGCGCGACTTCGCGACGGAAACGGTTGCCCCCGGTCCGTCATTCATGGTATAGATCAGCTATTCGGCTCGCCGTCAACTTTCGTCCTCGAAGAGGTTTCCTTGAAGGTCTCACTGCTGCGTCGCTCCTGGGTGACTTTTTCCATCTGGGTTATCGGCTGCTACGCCTCAGCCATCAACCGCTTTACCGTCCAGGGGGCGCAGCTTATCCCCCGCAGCGGCGGCGTCATGATTGCCTCCAACCACATCTCCGCGTACGACACCATCTTCCTCCCCTGGGCCGTCATCAGGCACCACCCGCTGCAGATGCTCTGGGCACCCGCCAAGGAGGAACTCTTTGCAAACCGCCCCTTGGCGCTGCTCTACCGGTCCTGGGGCGCCTTTCCGGTGCGACGCGGCAGAGACCTGCGCGCCGGTAAGCATATCAATGAGCTCTTGCTGGACCAGAAGGTGATGCTCTTCCCCGAGGGGACCCGGCACCGAGACGGCGTGCTCGGCAAGGGGAACCGCGGGGTAGGCAAGATCATTTACGACACCAGGCCCTGCGTGATACCCACCGCCCTCTCCGGGGTGAACTGCTGGCACTTTCCCAGTTTTGGCGCCCGCGGGCAGGTGAGCTTCGGCGCGCCCCTGGAATTCGACGATCTCTTTGCGCTTCCCGACTGCAAGGAGACCCACCAGCTCATTGTGGATCGGGTCATGGAGGCGATCGCCTCGCAGCTGCCGGGTGGGGGACTTGCTTCATGAAGGTGGAGATCTTCTGCGACGGCGCCTGCAGCGGCAATCCCGGCGTTGGCGGCTACGGCAGCATTCTGCGCTGCGGCGCCACGGTGAAGGAGCTTTCCGGTGCGGAGGGGGCCACCACCAACAACCGGATGGAGATGAGCGGCGCCATCGCCGCGCTGGAGGCGCTTACCCGCCCCTGTGAGGTGGTACTGACCACCGATTCCCAGTATCTCGTCAAGGGGATGACCGAGTGGATGTCGGGGTGGATCAAGCGGGGCTGGGTGAACAGCAAGAAGGAGCCGGTGCTGAACCGTGACCTCTGGGAGCGGCTCCTGGAACTCTCCCGCGCGCACAAGATCAACTGGGTCTGGGTGCGCGGTCACAACGGGCACCAGGAAAACGAGCGCTGCGACGAGCTGGCGCGGGCGGCCATCGTGGATTTCAAGAACAGGTGAGCCCGGGCGGGGTGGCTTTGGACTATTTCATCGTCTCGGTCTCCGAGGAGGAGATCAAGAGGGAGCGCAACAAGGCGCGCGAGCTGCGCAAGAGCCAGTGGTGGAAAAACCGGGTGGCCCGCGGGGTCTGCCACTGGTGCCGCGCCCGCTTTGCACCCTCCGAACTCTCCATGGACCACATCGTGCCGGTGATCCGCGGCGGCACCAGTGCCCGCGGCAACCTGGTCCCCTGCTGCAAGGAGTGCAACAACAAGAAAAAGCACCTGCTCCCGGTTGAGTGGGAGGAGTACCTGGCTGCGCACCCGGGCGACGGCGAATAGCGGCCCGATGCGCTGGCGAACTAGAGGCGGTGAATAAGCGGTGCCAAGAGATATCAAGGCAGTCATCTACGACTGCGACGGGGTGATGTTCGACTCCTTCGAGGCGAACCTCACCTTTTACCTGCAGGTGCTGGAGCACTTCGGCATGCCCCCGCTGGACCGGGGCGATACCGAGACTATGCGGGTGCTGCACACCTATTGCAACAGGGATGTGCTCGCCTACCTCTTCGCCGGCGACCCGAGGCTCGACGAGGTTCGCCGGTTCTCGGCGACTGTCGACTACCGCAGGCTCTTCCCCCTCATGCTGATGGAGGAGGGGCTGCGCGAGACCCTGGACCTGCTGCGCGGCCGGGTGGAACTGGCTGTCTGCACCAACCGGGCCAGCTCCATGGATCTGCTGCTGGAGTCCTTCGGGCTGGAGGTGTACTTCAGCTGCGTCATGACGGCGGGGCGGGTCACCAATCCCAAGCCCCACCCCGAACCCCTTTTGAGGGTGCTCGAGCAGTACGGCATCGAGGCACACCAGGCGCTTTTCGTGGGAGACTCCGAGGTGGACCGTCAGGCGGCGGACGCCGCGGGGGTCCCGTTTGTCGCCTACCGCGGCGACATGCGCGCCATCGCGCGGATTGACCGGCACCTCGACCTGCTGCCACTTCTGTAGCACCTTCCCAATGCTTGGGTTCACAGTGCTGAACCTGCACCCCCTCAAAGCGTCCGGGGGTGGGGCATCCGCCGAGCTGCCGAATTTCAGAGTTGAAAAGCTTTCACATAATCCCTATTATTCAACAGTGCAGGACGCAACCCGGGGCGCGCACCACGCGGGGAGCCAGGGGGAAAGGTGGGCGGCAGGCTTTTTCGAGGCACCCTTTCCCGAACCGGGTCTGCCGGGCGGAAAGGGAGCGTGTTTAGGCAGCAAGGGGGTCGGGATGGAGCTTAGCGCGGAAGAAGAGGGTGGCAAACTGTTTAGCCGGGCACTGGATGCGCTGGCTGCGGGTGAGACCCCGTCGGCACTCGCTCTTTTAGAGCGGGCGCTCAAGCTGAGCGATAACCGCTGCTGGTACTCTTATCTCGGGTACTGCATTGCCAAGGAACGCGGCCAGGTGAAAAAGGGGAGCGATCTCTGCAACGCCTCCCTGGAACAGGAACCGGCAAACCCGGTGCACTTCCTGAACCTGGCGAAGGTGCACCTGGTCGCGGGGCAGAAAAAGGAAGCGCTCGGCGTGCTGAGGGAGGGGATGTCCCTCGGGGGAAGCCCAGAGCTGAGCGCGCTCCTGGCGCGGATCGGCACCAGGAAGCCGCCGGTTCTCTCCTTCCTGCCGCGCGTGAACCCGGTAAACCGCGTGCTCGGCTTGCTGCTGGACAGGATGAGGCTGCGCTAAAGGCGGCGGGAAGGTCACAATTGGGGGGCGTGGCGCTTGAGCATTCGGCTGCTAACGGGTTCCCGGGAATCAAAGGGCCGGTTCTCCATCGTGGGGAGCCGGCCCTTTTTTTTGTGCGCCCGGCGGGGCTTATCAGCGAGTTTCGCGCCGGGCTCTGCGCTCAAAACGGCACCTGGGGGGGGCGCCGGTTTCGCTAAACCTGATCCGGTGATTGCGTGCCGACAATGTGTAGTATAATTAATAATCGCTGGTGAGCTTGGTTGAGGAGGTGACGCAAATGGCCGATCGTTTCAGGGAGCAAGGGGCGTTCAGCTGGTTCGAACTGACGACTACGGATGTACATGCGGCCGAGGCCTTTTACAGCAGGCTCTTTGGCTGGATCACGGAACCCTGGAGCGGGGAGCGGAGCTACACCCTTATCAAGGTGGACGGCCAGGACGTGGGCGGCATCACCTCGGTACCCTCGGACCAGGTCCCGAGGGTGCCTGGCTGGGGCATCTATATCACGGTAACCGATGTCGACGAGACGGCCCGCCGGGTGCCCGAGTTCGGCGGCAAGGTGCTGGTGCAACCCGCCGACATACCGAAGGTGGGGCGCTTCTGCGTCATCGAGGACCCGCAGGGGGCGCTGATAACGGCGATCAGCTACAGCCGCGGCTAAGGCGCCTTGCGCGGCTGGCCACAAAAAAGGGCGCGGCAGACTCTGCCTTCCGGCAGGCGCCGCGCCCTTTCTTTCGCTAATCAGATCCCGAGGATCAGCGACATGCCGTGCAGGTCGTCCTGCGGCCTCTTCTCGCTGACCACCACTGTTTCCAGCAGGGTCGGGACGATGGCGTTGCAGCATAGCCCGACCATCTTCCCCTGCTGACCTTCTAAAAGAAGCTCCACCGAAGCGTTGCCCAGACGGGAGCCGAGCAGCCTGTCGAACACCGAGGGCGCGCCGCCGCGCTGGTAGTGCCCCAGCACGGTCACCCGGGTCTCGAACCCGATGGCGTCCTTGACGGCGTCCGCTATGTTCTGGGCGCGCCCCGCCCCCTCTGCGAGGATGATGATGGCGTTGCTGCGCCCCTCCTCGTAGCGGTGGCGCAGCTGTTCGCAGAGGTCGGCGATGTCGCACTCGACCTCCGGGACGATGGCGTACTCGGCGCCGGTGGCGATCGCCGTCATGGAGGCGAGGTAGCCGGAGTTTCGTCCCATCACCTCGATGACGAAGGCCCGGTCGTGGGAGCTCGCCGTGTCCTTGATGCAGTCGACCGCGTAGATGATGTTGTTGAGCGCCGTGTCCACGCCCAGAGCCATGTCGGTGAAGGGGATGTCGTTGTCGATGCTGGCCGGTATCCCGATCACCGGAACACCCATTCGGTGCAGCGCCAGGGCGCCGTTTAGCGAGCCGTCCCCGCCGATCACGATCAGGCCGTCGACGCCCAGCTCCACCAGGTGCCGCACCGCCTTCTCACGCCCGGCCACGGTCCTGAATTCGTCGGAGCGTGCCGATTGCAGGAAGGTGCCGCCGCGGTGCAGGATCCCCGCCACATCCTTGGTCCCCATCTCAAGAAAGTCCCCCTTCAAAAGCCCGGCAAACCCCTTGCGGTAGCCGACCACCTGCACCCCGTGCCCCAGAGCCGTCCGCGTGGCGCTCCTGATGGCAGCGTTCATCCCCGAACAGTCGCCACCGCTCGTTAGTATCCCGATCTTCTTCATTTTTGACTCCAGACCTTGTATATTTGTGTAATTGTTAGTAACAGCCGAAATGCCTGGTTGAATATACCACGTGCCCACTGGTTTACAACGGGAAACTCCGTCCTTATTGGTGTGAGACTTTGACAACGGTTAAGGGCGTTTAAGCTTTAGCCGTGACAGCGACGAGATCATCCAGTCCGGGAAAAACGTGCGATTGTATCTGGGATCCCGGCAGAGTGTTCCAAACTTCGGGTCGCGGCCCGATCTAGAGAGGCGCGGGAAAAGCGCTTTTGCGTCTAATGATTTTCCCTTTTGCCCTTGAGCCACTCCAAGCGCTCCTTGATGCTCTTTTCAAAGCCGATTTCCTTCGGCTGGTAGAAACGCCTGCCTGCGATCTGCTCCGGGAGGTATCCCTGCGTCCCCTCGCCCTCCGTAAAGTCGTGCGGGTAGAGGTACCCCTTGCCGTACCCCAGGTTTTTCATGAGCTTGGTGGGGGCGTTCCTGAGCTGCATCGGGACCGGGAGCGCCCCAGTTTGCCTCACCTCTGCCAGTGCCTGGTTGATGCCGAGGTAGGAGGCGTTCGATTTGGGCGCGCTGGCGAGGTAGCTCACCGCCTGGCCGAGGATGATCCTCCCCTCGGGCATCCCCACCAGCTGGAAGGCCTGCAGAGCGGAGACGGCGAGCTGCAGCCCCCGGGGGTCGGCGTTTCCCACGTCCTCGGAGGCGAAGACCACCATGCGCCGTAGGATGAAAATCGGGTCCTCCCCCGACTCCAGCATGCGGGCGAGCCAGTAGAGCGCCGCGTCCGGGTCGCTTCCGCGCATCGACTTGATGAAGGCGGAGATCACGTTGTAGTGCTCCTCCCCCCCCTTGTCGTAGAGCAGCGGCTTCTTCTGCACCGCCTCCCGCGCCGTCTCCAGCGTGAGAAAGCCGCCCCGGGCCAGGCGCGCCGCGGTCTCCAGGGTATTGAGCGCCACCCGCGCGTCACCGCCGGCCTGCTCCGCCATGAATGAGAGCGCCTCCCCGGAGGCGGTGAGGTTGAGTTCGCCCAGGCCCCGCTCGCTATCCTTCAGGGCGTGCTCAAGGATGGAGAGCACCTCCTCCTCGGAGAGCGGGTTCAGCACCAGCACCTTGCAGCGCGACAACAGGGGGGCGATCACCTCGAAGGAAGGGTTCTCCGTGGTGGCGCCGATCATAGTGAAGGTGCCGCGTTCCACGTAGGGGAGAAAGGCGTCCTGCTGGGATTTGTTGAAGCGGTGGATCTCGTCCACGAAGAGGATGGTCCGCTTCCCCCGGTACCTGAGGGTGTCCTCGGCCTCTTTCACCACCTCGCGGATCTCCTTAACCCCGGACATGATGGCGGAGAAGAAGATGAAGTGGGACTGGGTGGCGCCCGCGATGATCCGGGCCAGAGTGGTCTTGCCGGAGCCGGGGGGGCCCCAGAAGATGAGTGAGGTGAGCCGGTCCGTCTCTATCAGCCGGCGCAGGAGCTTCCCCTCGCCCAGGATGTGGTCCTGCCCCAGGTACTCCCCGATGGAGCGCGGCCGCATCCGCTCCGCCAGGGGGGCGATCTGCGCGGCGTCGATGGTGAAAAGATCCACCGTCACTGCCTCTGCGCTTCGACCGCACCCGGGCGGATGTCGATCGGCTTGATGCCCCAGATCTCGCGGGCGTACTCCTCGATGGTCCGGTCGCTGGAGAATTTCCCCATGCCGGCCGCGTTCAGGATGGCGCGCCGTGCCCACTCCACCTTGTTGCGGAACAGCTCGCTCACCTGCTCCTGGCAGCTTACAAAGGAGGCGTAGTCGGCCAGCAGCATGTAGTGGTCCCCCAGATTCAAGAGCGCATCGGTGATCGGGGTGAAGAGCTCGGGTGCCCCGGGCGAGAAGAACCCCGAGGAGATCATGTCCAGCACGCGCCGCAGTTCCGGGTTGCCGTTGTAGTACTCCTTCGGATTGTAGCCGCGGCTCCTGAGATCGCCGACCTCGGCCGCGGTGAGCCCGAAGATGAAGATGTTCTCGCGCCCCACCTCCTCCATGATCTCGATGTTGGCGCCGTCCAGGGTCCCAATGGTGAGTGCCCCGTTCAGGGCGAACTTCATGTTCCCGGTCCCAGACGCCTCGGTGCCGGCGGTGGAAATCTGCTCGGAGAGGTCGGAGGCGGGGAAGATCTGCTCGGCGAGCGACACCCCGTAGTTGGCCAGGAAGACCACCTTGAGGCGCCCGGCCACCTCAGGGTCCCGGTTCACCACCTCGGCGACCGCGCTGATGAGCCGGATGGTGAGTTTGGCGGCGGCGTAGGAGGGGGCGGCCTTCCCGGCGAAGATGAAGGTGCGCGGCACCTGCGGGGCCTGCGGCTTCTCCTTGATCCGGTTGTACAGGGTGACGATGTGCAACAGGTTCAAAAGCTGGCGCTTGTACTCGTGGATCCGCTTCACCTGGACGTCGAAAAGCGAGTCCGGGTCCACCTCGATCCCGTTGTTCTTCAGGATGTAGCGGCAGAGCTCCTCCTTGTTGGCGCGCTTCACCTCCTGCCAGCGCCCCGAAAACTCAGGGTCGCCGGCCAGCGCCCTGAGCTTTTCCAGTTCATGCAGGTCGCGGGTCCACCCCTCGCCGATGTAGTCGCCGATGAGGCTCGACAGGGCGGGGTTCGCCATTTTGAGCCAGCGCCTCTGGGTGATGCCGTTGGTCTTGTTGTTGAAGCGCTCCGGGTACATCTCGAAGAAGTCCCGGAACAACTCGTGCTTCAGAATTTCCGAGTGCAGCGCCGCCACCCCGTTCACCGAGTGGCTCCCGACGATGGCCAAGTGCGCCATCCTGATCTTCCTCTCCCAGTGCTCCTCGACGATGGACATCCGGGAGAGCCGCTCCGGGTCGCTGGGGAAGCGCGCCATAACGTCCTTGATGAACTGCTCGTTGATCTCGTAGATGATCTGCAGGTGGCGCGGCAGGATCTGCTCGAAGAACCAGACCGGCCACTGCTCCAGCGCCTCGGGGAGGATGGTGTGGTTCGTGTAGGCGAAGGTGAGCTGGGTGATCTCCCAGGCCTCCGCCCAGGGGACCTCCTCCATGTCGATGAGCACGCGCATCATCTCGGGAATGGCGAGGGTCGGGTGGGTGTCGTTCAGCTGGATGGCGACCTTCTGGGGCAAAAGTCTCACGTCGGTGTGCTTCTTCTTGAAGCGGTACAGGACGTCGTGCACCGTCGCGGAGGCGAGGAAATACTCCTGCTTGAAGCGCAGCTCCTTCCCTTCGATCACGTTGTCGGCCGGGTAGAGCACCTTGGAGATGGTTTCCGACTGCATCTTCTTCTCCACGGCGCGGATGTAGTTCCCCTCGTTGAAGAACTTCAGGTCGAATTCGCGGCTCGACTTGGCGCTCCAGAGCCTCAGCGTGTTGACCGAGTGGGTCTGGTAGCCGGGGATCGGGGTGTCGTAAGCCATCGCCATTACGTCCTCGGTGTCCACCCACTCCCGGATCAGCTGTCCGGCGGCGTTGATGGTGGTGATCACCCGGCCGTAGAACTTCACCGTGTGCAGATGCTCCTGGCGGTCTAGCTCCCAGGGGTTCCGGTAGCGCAGCCAGTTGTCTGGAATCTCCACCTGGGCCCCATCGACGATCGCCTGGCGGAAGATGCCGTACTCGTAACGGATGCCATAGCCGTAGGCGGGAATCGACATGGTTGCCATGGAGTCGAGGAAGCAGGCGGCGAGCCGTCCCAGGCCGCCGTTACCGAGGCCCGCGTCCTGCTCCTCGGCGAGGATCGCCTCGAAGTCGTAGCCAAGCGAGGTGATGGCGTCGCGGAAATCGTTCAGGACCCCGAGGTTGATCAGGGAGTTCCCCAGGGCTCGCCCCATCAGAAACTCCATGGAGATGTAGTAGACCCTTTTATCGTCGGAGTTGTAGTAGGCCTGCTGGGTGTCGAGCCAGCGCTCAACCAGGTGGTCCCGGACCGCGTAGGCCAGGGCGTTGAAGCCGTCATATTTGGTCGCCGAGTACTTGTCTTTGCCCAGCGTGTATTCCAGGTGTTCCAGGAATGATTTGATGATCACCATCTGCGGGTCGAGTTCCTCGACGAAGCCGTTTGACTCTTCAATAAGCTCTTCACTCATGATCCACCCTGCTTATTCCGGCTGGCAATTCCGGCTGGATCCCCTGTTTCCGGGGGAAGGCGCGGCTATCTAGTTTCCATTGGACATGGTACAGTATATATGCTAGTAAATCCTAGATTACAACACAAGTAAAGGGGTTGTGATGAAAAAAGTCGCCATTTTCGCGAAAGTGCACGACCCCCGCTGTCTCGGCATTGCCGAGGAATTGACCGAGTGGCTCGCCGAGCGCGGTGTCACCGCCTGCGTTGAGGAGCACCTCTCCAAGCAGCTCAGGCGGCCGAGCGCAGCCGAGAGCGCCGAGAGTTCCGAGATCGCCCGGGACGCCGACCTTGTGGTCGTTCTGGGGGGGGACGGCACCCTGATCGCGGCGGCCCGGCTAGTCGGGGAGCGCGAGGTGCCGATCCTCGGGGTGAACCTCGGCAGCCTCGGATTTCTCACCGAGATCACCCTGGACGAACTCTACCCTTCGGTCACCCGCTGCCTGGCCGGCGATTTCGAGGTGAGCGAGCGCATGATGCTGCTCGCCTCGGTGGAGCGTGGTGGCCAGCAGGTGGAGCTGCACCGGGTGCTGAACGACGTGGTGATCAATAAGGGGGCGCTGGCCCGGATCGTCGACATGGAGACCTTCGTAAACGGCAGGTACCTGACCACCTTCAAGGCGGATGGGCTGATCGTCTCCACCCCGACCGGCTCGACAGGCTATTCCCTTTCTGCCAACGGCCCGATCATCCATCCGGCTCTGGCCAGCATCTCGGTCACCCCGATCTGCCCGCACACCCTCACCAACCGGCCGCTGGTGGTGGCGGCCGATGCCCAGATCTCCATCAGGCTCGATTCGGCGCTGGACGAGGCGGTGTTCCTGACCCTGGACGGCCAGGTCGGCGTGAAGCTGGTTTGCGGCGACCTGGTGCAGATAGCCAAGGCTGGCCACGTGACGCGTCTGGTCCAGTCCCGCAGTAAGGACTTCTTTGAGGTGCTGCGCACCAAGCTCAAGTGGGGAGAGCGCTACGGCGCGGCCGGACACCCCTGACGGTTTTCCGTGGCAGGGCCGGCAAACGGCCCCCTGTTCTGGGTACCCTCAAGGGGTATCCCTGCACCGTCCCTGATCTGCAGGGCGTCCCTGGCGGGCGCCCTGTCTTGTTAGACCCGAGTTGCTGCATAACCTTTTCGCTAAGGAGACGGCTCCTTCATAATGCTGAGAGAACTTCAGATAACCAACCTCGCCATCATCGAGAAGCTCCACGTCGAGTTTCACAGCGGCCTGAACATCCTGACCGGGGAGACCGGCGCGGGGAAGTCGATCATCATCGACGCCGTCGACCTGATCCTGGGGGGGCGCGCCAGCTCTGAGCTGATCCGCGCCGGCGCCGACGAGGCCTCGGTCGAGGCGCTCTTCGACCTCTCCGGGCGCCCGGCCCTCAGGGAGGCGCTCGCCGCAAGCGGGGTCGAGTGCGACGGTGAACTCCTGGTGCGGCGCGTGGTCACCCGCTCCGGCAAGAACCGGGTCTTCATCTCCGGTGGACTCGCCACAACCACGATGCTCTCGGAAATCTCCCGGGCCCTGATCAACATCTATGGCCAGCACGATTCGCAGACCCTCTTGAAGACCGACCAGCACCTGAGGCTTCTGGACGGCTTCGCTGGGTGCCTCGCCCTGCGCGAGGAGTTCTCGGCCCGCTTCGACGCCTACCAAAAGGCCAGGTGCGAGCTGGAGGCGCTGGAGCAGGGGGAGCGCGAGGCGGCGCGCCGCCTGGACCTGCTCTCCTTTCAAAACGAGGAGATCGCTGCCGCCAAGCTGTACGCGGGCGAAGAGGAGGAACTTACCGAGGAGCGCGGGCGCCTGGCCCACGGGGAGAAGCTGCTTTCTCTGAGCCAGCAGGCCTTCGACACCCTGTACGGCGGAGAGCGGGCGCTGCTCGGCAGCGTGCGGCAGGTGATGCACGGCATCGCCGAGGCGGCCGCCATCGACCGCGCGCTGGCACCGGTATGCGAGACGCTCGAGGGGGCCTACGCCCAGCTGGAGGACGCCTCCCTCACCCTGCGCGACTACGCGGCGGGGGTGGAGTCGGACCCGGGGCGGCTGGAGCGGCTGGACGACCGCCTGGACTCCATCAACCGTCTGAAGCGGAAATACGGTGCGGACATCCCGGAGATCCTGCTCTACCAGGGGGGGATAGCCGCCGAACTGGCCGCGCTTTCCGGCAGGGAAATGGCGCGCGGGGAGCTCTTGGAGCTGATCGCCGGTCTCAAGGCGGAACTGGGCCGGCTCGGGGTGGAACTCTCCGGGGCCAGAAGGAGCGGCGCCGCGGGACTCAAGGCGGGGATGGAGCGCGAGCTCGCCGAACTCGCCATGACGCACGCGGTCTTCGAGACCGCGTTCGAGAGCGCCGGCGAGCCGAAGCCCTACGGCTTTGAGCGTGCCGAGTTCCTCTTTTCGCCCAACCCCGGCGAGCCTCCCAAGCCGCTGGCGAAGATCGCCTCGGGCGGCGAGCTCTCCCGCCTGATGCTCGCCCTGAAGCAGCTGCACCCGGAGAGCGAGGTACCTACCCTCATTTTCGACGAGGTGGACAGCGGCATCGGCGGGGCGACCTCGGCACTGGTCGGCACCAAGCTGAAAAGGGTGGCCGCTTCCCAGCAGGTGCTGGCGATCACCCACCTGCCGCAGGTCGCGGCCTTTGCCGACCTGCACCTCAAGGTGGAAAAATCCGTCAGTCTCGGGCGGACCGCCACCTGCGTGGAGCGGCTCGAAGGGGAGGGGAGGGTGGCCGAGGTGGCCAGGATGCTCAGCGGGGCGCGGGTGACGGAGAAGACCCTCGAGCACGCCAGGGAAATGATTCAGGAGGCAGCAGTATGATACGCAAGGCCAAGATCAGCGACGTCAAGGATATCCAGAAACTTCTGACCAACTACGCGAGCCAGGGGCAGATGCTCTCCCGCTCGCTTTCCGAGCTCTACGACAGCTTGCGCGATTTTTACATCTTCGAAGACGAGGGACGCCTGGTTGGCACCTCGGCGCTGCACATCGTCTGGGAGGACCTGGCCGAGGTCCGCTCCGTGGCGGTCGCGGCGGACGCCGGGGGGCGCGGCATCGGGAGCCAGGTGGTGGGCGCCTGCCTGGACGAGGCACGCGTGCTCGGGCTGAAGCGGCTTTTCTGCCTGACCTATAAGCCCGAGTTTTTCGCCAAATTCGGCTTTCAGGTGGTGGACAAGTCGGAACTGCCGCACAAGGTCTGGGGTGACTGCATCAAGTGCGTGAAGTTCCCGGACTGCGACGAGATCGCCATGACCCTCGACCTGTAGCGCGGCACCCTGATCCGGCCGGCCGGTCCGATCCTTCCGCTCCGACGGAGCGGACCCGCCTTAAGAAAAGCCAAAAAAATGGGTGCAGGCAATGGACCTCTCTCACCCTACCGAAACCGTGGCACGGCTTTTGGGCCGGCGCGGGATCGACGCCTACGAGATCGTGTTCTCGCACTCCCGGGATCTTGCCTTCGAGGCGCGAGAAGGGAAGCTGGACGCCTTCCGCTGCGCCGAGCCATTCGGGGTCGCCCTGCGGGTCCAGCTTGGCGCCGGGCTCGGTTTTTCCTTCTCCATCACCCTCGACCCGGCGGCGCTCTCAAGGATGGTGGCGGGGGCGCTGGTGGCGGCCCGGATGCAGAGCGCCGACCCCTGCCATACCCTCCCTGCGGCATCCCTCGTTCCCTATCCGCAGCTTCCCTGGCTCTACGACGCGTTCCTCCCCGCCGTCCCCGAAGCGGAAAAGATCGCCCGCACCCTGGCGCTGGAGCGCCTGGTGCTCTCCTGGGACCCCCGGGGGAAGAGGGTGCACAAGTGAAGCTACGGTGAGGGGGTGCCGCAGCAGGATACGCTGCTGGTGGCGGCAGGCGTCCTTGAGGGATTTCTTAGCGACAGCTACTGGGGGAAAAGGACGGGGTGCGCCTCCACCGGGAATGCGGTGCGCGCAGGCCGCAAGGGGCCACCCCGGCTCGGGGTGCACAACCTCTTCATCGAGCCCATCCCCCCGAGGCGCTCAGTGCCGGGGTCGGGCAGGGATGCTGGTCACCGAGGTGATGGGGGTGCACGGCGCCAACCCGGTTTCGGGTGACTTCTCGGTGGGTGCCGCCGGCTTCTTTCTGAAGGGGGGGGAGATCGCGCACCCGACCAAGGGTATCGCCATCGCCGGGAACCTGCTGGAACTCCTGGGGGGGGCGACCTGGTCGCCGATGACCTGCGCTTTTTCGGCTCGGTCGGCTCGCCGGCGCTGCGCATCGGCGAGCTGGATGTGAGCGGCAGCTAGGCGCCGCCTGGCGCCTTTTCAGGGCTCGTCGAGGATCTCTATCATCCTGCGGGCGAACGGGCTCACCACGGCGTAGTGCACCTCGACCCCGTCCCGGGTCCCCGCGATGATCCCCTTGTTCTTCAAAAGGGCCAGGTGCTGGGAGACTGTGGCCTGCGGCAGTCCCAGGCACTCCCAGATGTGCTTCACGTTGCACTCCTTGGTGCAAAGCCCTGCCACGATCTTGAGGCGGATCGGGTGGCCTAGCACCTTCAGCATCTCCGCTTCCCTGCTGTAATCCTTCATCTTGTCGAATGCCAACGCGCTCTCCTCCGGTCAAAGGTTCACGATAATCTATATGTTTGAATGCGAGGTTTGTCAACCAGGAATTAGGGCTGGCGGTAGATCTCGGCGCTGAAGTGGCAGGCAGCCCGGTGCCCCGGCTCCTGCTCCGAAAGCTCCGGGCGCTTTTGGGCGCAGAGATCCCGCGCGTAGGGGCAACGTGGGTGGAAGGGGCAACCGGAGGGGGGGGCAAGCGGCGAGGGGAGCTCGCCGCGCGCGATCACCTGCCGTTTTTTGTGAGCGTCGACGCTCGGAATGGCGCTCAAGAGCGCCTCGGTGTAGGGGTGCAGGGTGTGGGAGAGCACCTCCTGCCGGCTTCCGGTCTCGACGATGCGCCCCAGGTACATGATGGCGACCCGGTCGCTTAGGTGCTTCAGGACCGAGAGGTCGTGGGTGATGAAGAGAAAGCAGAGCCCGAGTTCGGCCTTCAGTTCCTGCAGGAGGTTGATGATCTGGGCCTGGATGGAGAGGTCGAGCGCCGAAACCGGCTCGTCGGCGATAATCAGGCGCGGGGAGACGGCGAGCGCGCGCGCGATGCCGATTCTTTGGCGCTGGCCGCCGGAGAACTCGTGGGGAAAGCGTTGCATCTGGTCCCCGGAGAGCCCCACCCGCTGCATGAGAGAGAGTACCCGCTCACGCCTCTCGGCCTTGCTGCCGATGCGGTGGATGACCAGCGGCTCGGCGATGATCTCCGAGACCCGCATCCTTGGGTTGAGCGAGGAAAAGGGGTCCTGAAAGATCATCTGGACCTCTTTACGGAACCGGGAGAGTCGGTCGCGCGACAGCGTGGCCAGCTCCTCCCCGGCGAAGCGAATCGACCCCTGCGTGGGGGGGATGAGCCCGGTCAGAAGCCTGGCCACGGTCGACTTGCCGCACCCCGACTCGCCGGCCAGCCCGAGCGTTTCGCCGGGGTAGAGCTTCAGGTCGATCCCAGCCACGGCGCTAAGCTTGCGGCCGGAAGCAAAGCCCCCCCCCTGCACCGGAAACTCCTTTACCAGGTTTTCTGCCGACAGTAGCGGGTTCATGGCGCCTTCAGGCAGCGGACCGCGTGGTCGGGGCCTGCCTCGTTCATGCCGGGTTTATGGGTAGCGCAGGCCCCGTCGCAGATCGGGCAGCGCTCCAGGAAGGGGCAGCCGGCCAGAACCGTTTTCAGGTCCGGCACGCTTCCCGCGATGGTAGCGAGCTTCTCGCCCGGTGCGGTGGATTCGGGGAGCGAGGCGAGCAGCCCCCGGGTGTAGGGGTGCAGCGGGTTTGCGAACAGCTCGGAGGTCCGGGCCATCTCGACGATCTGGCCGGCGTACATGATCGCGGTGCGGTGGGCCCGCTCCGCCACGATGCCGAGGTTGTGGGTGATCAGGATGAGCCCCATCCCGGTTTCCTCCTTGAGCCGGTCTAAAAGCTCCAGGATCTGGGCCTGGATGGTGACGTCGAGCGCCGTGGTCGGCTCGTCCGCGATGACCAGCTCGGGGCGGCAGGAAAGCGCCATGGCGATCATGACGCGCTGGCGCATGCCGCCGCTTAGCTGGTGCGGATAGTCCCGGAGCCGCTCCCGGGGGGCCGGGATGCCGACCTGCGAGAGGATCTCGACGGCCTCGGCCTCGGCCTGGCTGCGGGAGAGCCCCCGGTGGATGCGCAGCCCTTCGGCGACCTGGTTTCCCACCGTGAAGACCGGGTTGAGCGAGGTCAGCGGGTCCTGGAACACCATAGCGATCCGGTTCCCCCTGATCTCGCGCATCTCCTCCTCGGCAAGCTTTAGGAGGTCGATCCCCTTGAAAAGGACCTCACCCAAGACGATGCGCCCCGGCGGCGGCACCAGGCGCATGATGGAGGCGGCGGTGATGCTCTTGCCGCACCCCGACTCGCCGACCAGCGCCAGGGTCTCGCCCGGCTCCAGGGTGAGATCGACCCCCTCGACGGCCCGCAGCACCCCCGTGGGGAGATGGAACCGGGTGGAGAGCCCTTTTATTTCTAACAGCGGCGGCACGGGAGCTCCTGAGGCGGCGCGCGGGAAAGCGCGGTGGGGTAACTCAATGGCGGGGGCGGTCTGCCGGCCCCGGACGGAAACTGGTGTGGACCTGGCAAGTTATATCATCAATTTACCAAAGGGGCAATTCTTCAGGTCGGTGAGACTTGATGCGGAGAAGGGCGAACCTGGTGTTCGCCCGCCTTTCTTTGGACCCGAGAACAACCAATCGCCGGTCAGACCCGGTCCACCCGGTGCGTTGCCGTCGGGTTGAGGAAGTCCCTGTGGCCTTCACCCTTCGGCGCGCTGTGCGCGCTGGGGGAGAAAATTCGGGGACTCCAGGAGCTTGATGAAGATCGGCACCAGCTCGGGGTCGAACTGGGCACCTGCGTTCTCAGCGAGTTCCCGGATCGCCACCTCGACCTGCAGCGCCTTGCGGTAGGGGCGATCCGAGGTCATGGCGTCGAAGGAGTCGGCGATGGCCAAGATGCGGGACTCCAAAAGGAGCTCCTCCGCAGAGAGGGCGTTCGGATAGCCCAGCCCGTCGAAGCGCTCGTGGTGCTGGCCTATGCAAAGGCGCACGTCGTAGAGAAACTCGATCGGCTCCAGGATCTTCATCCCGATGGTCGGGTGCTGCTGCAGCTCCGCGACATCCTCCGGGGTGAGTTTCGCCTCCTTGTGCAAGAGGGAGAGGTCGATCCCGATCTTCCCGATGTCGTGCAGGATGGCCGCCCGCTCGATCACCTTGAGCCTGTTCTGCGGCAGCTCGAGCTTTCTGGCGAGCGCCAGGGAGAACCGGGTCACCCGTTCGGAATGCCCTCGGGTGTAGCTGTCGCTCGCCTCGATGGCGGAGACCAGTGCCTGGATGGTGTTCAGGTAGGTTTTCTGCTGCTCGTCGTAGAGCTTCGCGTTCTTGATGGCGATGCTCGCCTGGGCCGCGATGGTGCTCAAAAGCTCCAGCTCCTCGTGGTTGTAGGTCGAGTTGTTCTGCTTGTTGACCACCGTGATGGTGCCGATGATCTCGTCCTTCACCAGAAGCGGCGCGCAGATGAGTGTCTTTCTTTCGTAACCCAGGGTGGAGAACCGGTCGAACTCGGGGGTCTGGTCGATGTCGGCAATCAAAAGCGGCCGGCAGTTCTGGATGACCCAGGTGGAGACGGAGGCGGACTTCCTAGGGACGCGGGTCTCGTCGCCACCGGAATTCTGCCGGTGGCCGACCAGGTTGGTGACCTTCAGCTCCCCGGAGTCGGCGTCGTAGAGGATGATGTAGCCGATCTGCGCCTGGAGGGTGTCCATGGTGGTCTGCACCACGAGCTGGTACAGGCTTTCCACCTCGATGGTGGAGTTGATGGCGAGCCCCAGCTTGTACAGGGTGGAGAGCTTCGCCACCGCCTTTTCCAGGTGGGTGTTCTTGTCCTCCAGCTCGCCGGCCAGGTCAGCGATCTTGTAGTTCGCCTCCTCGATCTCCTCGATGCGCTCCTCCAGCGTGACGTTCAGGTTCTCGATCTCCCGAATCTGCTCCTCCAGTCTGCCATTCATCTGGTGGGTCTCCCGGTGGAAACTGAGCTTTTCCTGGGCCCGGGCCAGCTCCCTTTCGTGGGAAACGGTCGACTCCAGGAGCGTCTTCAGCCGCTCTACCATACGGTTGAAACTCTCCCCCAGGGAGTGCATCTCGTTGCTGCCGGAAAGGGTGATCCGCTGCTGGAAATCGCCGCGCTCCACCCCCTCCATGAAGCTGATCAGCTTCTGCAGCGGCCGGTCGACGTAGAGTATCAGGAACAGCAGGATGGTGCCGAAGAGCAGCACGATCAGCAAGAGGCTCGACAGCACAGCGGTGTCCCGCTCGCGCGCGACGTAGCCGTTCATGTAGTCCAGGGAGAGCTGGATCTCCAAGAGCCCCAGGGTCTGCTGGTTCGCGCTGTGGCAGCCGTAGCAGGGGGGGGTGTTGATGATCCGGGCGTAGGAGACGAAGGCGTCGTCCTCGGGGAAAAAGCCGGAGTTCCCGGCGGCGTGCTCCCTCGTGCCGAGCTTCGGGAGCTGCCTGCCGACCTCTTCGGGTGAGGCCGAGCTGAGGATCTTCCCGGTGCCGTCGACAATCCGCACCGACTTCACGAATTCGCGCGACCTGATCCTCGCGAAGATGGCGCCGACCTCGTCGTGATGCCCGGAGAGCATGGCGTTGCCGATGCTGCTCTTGATGGTCTCGATCAGCACCGAGGTGTTGCGGTTGGCGATCTCGTGCAGCATCTCCTTTTGGTGGTCGAAATTGAGGTAGGCCACCGAGGAGATGATGAGCACCATGATCAGGGTCACCAGGGCGAGGATCTTTATTTTCAGTGAATTGAACATGAGAGCCGTCCGTGCTGGTTTGGGTTGTCTGGCCATTTGGCGGGGGGGCCTGCGCTATGGCGTAGTATCCGGGTGGCGGACCGTCGCCATTTCGCGCCGGACCTGTTCCCGGTCCTGCGCCGCGTTTGGGGGCCCGGCCGCTGTCCGGGCGCCGGTAGCACCCTTGGCCCGCGACCCGGCGGGGTGCCGTCACCCGGTTTTTTAATGAGAGGTCAAGCAAATCACTTGCCAATTCGTCCCGGCAGGCTGCCTTGTTAGAATGATAAAATTATTGACTTTGCACGGTGTTCCATGGTTTATATCTAAGGCTTTAAGGACAGTCAACTAGTGCATGCTTCGGGATTGATGAACTGCTTCAGGACCTTCATTATAGTTATCGTCTGCCTGGCCGCGGCCGGCAGTTCCGCCGCCTTGCGGCCGGAGACCATACGGGTTGCCCTCTTGAAAGGTGTCGAGGCGCTCAATATCGACGGCACCGGCGTGCTTTTGACCGACGGCGCCGGCCTTCCCCTGCGGCTTGAGATGCCGCTGGATATACGGCGCGTCGGGAACCGGCTCCAGGTCAATGGCAGGACCGTCCCCGGGCTGATCGCCTCGGCGCCGGTGCGGGTGACGGTGAACGGCAAGGGGTACCGAGGCCTTCTGGAGGTCTCGGCCGCGGAGCGGGGTCTCCTGGTGGTCAACGAACTGCCGCTCGAGGAGTACCTGGTCGGCCTCATCAACTGCGAGATCTCCTCGGCCTGGCCCATGGAGGCGATTAAGGCGCAGGCGGTGATCGCCCGCTCCTACGCGGTGTACCAGAAGCAGGCGCGCCGCGGAGCCCCCTACCAGCTGGAATCGAGCGTCATGGACCAGGTGTACGAGGGGTGCGACGTGGAGGACAGCCGGGCGGAGCGCGGGGTGCAGGAGACCGCTGGCGAGGTGCTGAGCTACGGGGGGAAGGTAATCCAGGCCTTCTACCACTCCAACTGCGGCGGCCACACCGAGAGCGCCGAGCATGTCTGGGGGCAGCCGGTGCCGTACCTGCAGGGGGTCCCCTGCCAGTACTGCCAGGAGGCGAACCCGCTCAAGTGGGAGCAGGCCATCGCGCTCAGGAAGGTGGAGGCGGCCCTGCGCGGCGCCGGGTACCCGGTGGGCCAGATCCGCGAGCTGAAGGTGCAGGGCAGAAACGCGAGCGGCCGGGTGCAGGAGGTCGCGGTCCTCTCCGGCAAGGGGTGGGTCTCCGTGCCCGGCGTCGCCTTCCGCAAGGCCCTGGGGTACGGCGTGGTCAAGAGCACCAACTTCGAGCTGAGGGTCTCCGGGGAGGAGTGCCTGATTGCGGGGGTCGGCTCCGGCCACGGTGTCGGCCTGTGCCAGTGGGGAGCCAAGCAGCGCGCCCTGGACGGGTTCTCCTACCGCGAGATCCTTTCCTACTACTACCCCGGGGTGACGCTCGCCAAGGGGGACGGTCCCTAGCGATGCTCCTCTCCGATTTCGATTACGATTTGCCCGCCGAGCTGGTCGCCCAGCATCCGGCGGCGCGCCGGGACGCTTCCCGGGTGCTGACGCTGGACAGGTGTGACGGCCCCCTTGGGGAGACCACGGTCGCCTGCCTCGCCGGGCTTTTTCGCGACGGCGACCTCCTGGTGCTCAACGACACCCGGGTGATCCCGGCCAGGCTATACGGGGCGAAAGAGAGCGGCGGCGCCGTCGAGATCTTCCTGGTGCGCCGCAGGGCCGGGGCGGGCGAGACCTGGAGCTGCTTGATCAAGGCCTCCAAGTCCCCCGGGCCCGGGTGTCGTGTCCTCATGTCAGGCGGCGTGGTCGCCACGGTCGGCGAGCGCGAGGCGGGCGAGTGGCTGGTCAGCTTCGAGGGGTGCCCCGATTTCTTCGCCTGGCTGGAGGAGGCGGGGAGCATGCCGCTTCCCCCCTACATAAAGCGTGTGCCGCAGGGCGAGGACCGGGAGCGCTACCAGACCGTGTTCGCCCGAGAGAAGGGTGCGGTGGCGGCGCCCACGGCCGGCCTGCACTTCACCCCCGAGCTGCTCCGGGAGATCCGGGAGAGAGGCGCGGAGATCGCGGCGCTTACCCTCCATGTGGGGCTGGGGACCTTCATGCCGGTCCGGGTGGAGGAACTCTCCCGGCACGCCATGCACAAGGAGTGGTATCGGATACCGCAGGAGTGCGCCGACGCGGTGCGCCGGACCCGCGAGCGGGGAGGGCGGGTGATCGCGCTCGGCACCACGGCCCTCAGGGCTTTGGAGCATGCGGCCGCCACGGGGGAGCTGCTCTCCGGGGAGCGCGAGGCGGACATCTTCATCCTGCCGGGGTACCGTTTTCGGGTGGTGGATGCGTTGATCACGAATTTTCATCTCCCCAAGTCCACCCTGTTTATGTTAGTGTGCGCCTTTGCCGGCAAGGAGCGGATGCTCGCAGCCTACCGGGAGGCGGTCAGTCGGCGTTTCCGGTTCTTCAGCTACGGCGACGCCATGTTTATCGGGTGAGAAACCATCACTCATCACACTTCACGCATCACGGAAGTACCATGACGTTTGAACTCATAACGAAGGACCCGGGCTCTGCGGCCCGCTTAGGCTCTCTGACAACCGCACACGGCAGCATTGACACCCCGATTTTCATGCCGGTCGGCACCCAGGCGACGGTCAAGGCAATGACCCCCGAGGAACTGGTGCAGGTCGGGTCGCAGATCATCCTGGCCAACACCTACCACCTTTACCTGCGCCCCGGGCACGAGCTGATCGGGCGCCTGGGGGGGCTGCACCGCTTCATGCACTGGGACGGTCCCATCCTCACCGACTCCGGCGGCTTCCAGGTATTCTCCCTCGGGGAACTGCGCAAGATCTCGGAGGAGGGGGTGAAGTTCCGCTCCCACATAGACGGCTCCAGCCACTTCATCTCCCCCGAGGTGTCCATCGCGATCCAGGAGGCGCTGGGCGCCGACATCGCCATGTGCTTCGACGAATGTCCCCCTTATCCGGCCGAGTACTCCTACGTGCAACGCTCGCTGGAGCTCACCACTCGCTGGGCCAGGCGCTGCAAGGAGGCCCACAGCCACCCGGATCAGGCGCTCTTCGGCATCGTGCAGGGGGGGATGCACCCGGAGCTGAGGCGCGAGAGCTCCCGGCAGCTGACCGACATCGGCTTCGACGGCTACGCCCTGGGAGGGCTCTCCGTCGGGGAGGAGAAGGGGGTCATGTACGAGATGATGCAGGAGTGCTCCGACATCCTCCCGGAAGACCACCCGCGCTACATCATGGGGATTGGAGCCCCGGAGGACCTGATCGAAGGGATCTACCATGGCTTCGACATGTTCGACTGCGTCATGCCGACCAGGAACGCCCGCAACGGCGCGCTCTTCACCGCGAGCGGCAGGATCAACATCAAGGCGGCGCTTTATGCCGAGGACAGCGGCCCGATCGACCCGGAGTGCGGCTGCTACGTCTGCCGCAACTACAGCCGTGCCTATCTGCGTCACTTGTACCGAAGCCAGGAGATCCTCGCCTCCCGGCTGAACAGCTGGCACAACCTGCACTTCTACCTGAACCTGATGGGTGGGGCGCGCCGGGCCATCGCGGCGGGGGAATTCGCCTCCTTCAGGAAGGAGTTCTACGCCAAGAGGGGCCAGCTCGACTTGGCCTTCGGTCCCCTGTAGGGAGCGTTTAGGGAAGGAATCAGAGAAAAGGCCTATTCCGGCGCAGGATGCAAAGAACCCCTAGCCCTCCGGGAGCGGGGCAGGGGTGAGGGAGATGCCACGTGAGTAATGTGACTTAGATAGGACTAATAGGCTACCCGTATTTCGGTGCGGAAAACCTTGAAAACCATTAGAATGGGAAATAAATCCAGGAGGTAATAAAATGTTTGGTTCGGCGTTTGCGATGGGTGGTCCCTCGGGCGGTTCGTCCGCAGGTGGCATGATGGCCCAGTTTCAGGGAATGATCCCGCTCGTGTTCATGTTCGCCATTTTCTATTTCCTGCTCATCCGCCCGCAGCAGAAAAAGGCGAAGGAGCACCGGGCACTCTTGGAGTCGCTCAAGAAAGGGGACCTGGTGGTGACCGCAGGCGGGATGCACGGCAAGGTAAGTGCGCTCGACGACCAAGTGGTGACCCTGGAGATAGCTCCCGGCGTCAACGTGAAGGTAAACAAGGGGTTCATCGCCTCCGTCAAGAAGGACTAGTACCGATTCAATATCCCTGAAAAGGAGTTTTCTCATGACCAAGGGTTATACCTGGCGCATCACGCTGATCGTTGTATTTATTCTTGCCTCGTGCGTCTACCTGACGCCGACGCTTATTGCACCGCTCCCCTCCTGGTGGGGCGGCCTCCTTCCCAAGGACAAGATCCATCTCGGTCTCGACCTGCAGGGGGGGACTCACCTGGTGATGGAGGTGGAAACCCAGAAGGCCGTTGAGGGTTCCCTCGACCTGATCGCGACCGACCTCGAGGACTCGCTCACCTCACAGAACCTGCGCTTCAAGAGGATCGGCAGACTGGGAAGCGACAAGGTGCAGCTCACCCTGTACGATCGGGGCTCCGCGGACGAGGTCACCAAGCTGATCAAGAAGAAGTACCCGGACCTGGAAATCCTGCCCGCCTTCGACGAGGGGGGCTTCGTGAACCTGCAGCTGCGCATCAACGAGAAGGAGGCGCAGCTCAGGAAGGACCGGGCTGTGGCCCAGGCCCTGGAGACCATCAGGAACAGGATTGACCAGTTCGGAGTCTCCGAGCCGATCATCCAGCGCGAGGGGATCAACCACATCGTGGTGCAGCTCCCCGGCATCAAGGATCCCAAGCGCGCCATCGAGCTGATCGGCAAGACCGCCCGGCTTGAGTTCAAGCTGGTGGACGAGAACGTGAACGCCACCACCGCCACCGCCTCCTCGGTCCCCGAGGACGACGAGCTGCTCTTCGAAAAGCGTACCGACGCGGCCACCGGCGCGGTCTCCGAGACCCCGGTCGTGGTGAAGCGCAAAGCGATGATCACCGGCGACCTGTTGACCGACGCCCAGATCAGGATCGATTCCCAGTACAACCAGCCCTACGTGGCGATAGAGTTCAACTCGACCGGCGCCCGGCTCTTCGACCAGGTAACCGCCGCCAACGTCGGCAAGCGCTTCGCTATCGTGCTGGACAACAACGTCTACTCGGCACCGGTGATCCGGGAAAGGATCTCCGGAGGCAGCGCCCAGATCTCGGGTTCCTTCACCGAGAAGGACGCCGCCGACCTCGCCATCGTGCTGCGCGCCGGTTCGCTCCCCGCGCCGGTCAAGATTCTGCAGAACGTGACGGTCGGACCTTCCCTGGGACAGGATTCCATCCGCAAGGGGCTGATGGCCGGCATAATCGGCGTCGCCCTGGTGGTTATCTTCATGGGGATCTACTACAAACTCTGCGGCATGGTGGCAAACCTCGGCATGGTGTTGAACATCGTCTACCTGATGGGAGCGCTGGCTGCCCTGGGCGCCACCCTGACCCTCCCCGGCATCGCGGCCATCGTGCTCTTGATCGGCATGTCGGTCGACTCGAACGTGCTGATCTTTGAGAGGATCAGGGAGGAGCTGCGTCTGGGCAAGACCCCGCATGCGGCGCTCGACGCCGGCTACGACAAGGCGTTTCTCACCATCATGGACTCGCACGTGACGGCGCTCATCACCGCCGCGGTGCTGTTCCAGTTCGGCACCGGTCCGGTCAAGGGGTTCGCGGTCTCCTTAAGCCTTGGTATCATCATCAACCTGTTCACGTCGCTTCTGGCCACGAGGGTGCTCTTCGACGCCTTCCTTGACCGCGTACACGTGAAGAGACTCAGCGTATAAGGGGGGGACAATGGAACTTTTAGGGAAGACAAACATAGATTTCATAGGAATGAGGAAGGTCTCCTTCGTCATCTCCGGGATAATTGCGCTCCTGGGCATCATCGGCATCATCCAGATCAGCCGGGGGGCGGCCAACATGGGGATCGACTTCTCCGGCGGCACCGCCATGCAGCTCAAGTTCGCCCAACCGATGACCACGCTCGCCGCCCGCGAGGCGCTCGCCAAGGAGGGGCTGAAGGAGGTCGACCTGCAGGAAATCAAGGACGGCAACAAGCTCCTGATCAAGATGCGCAAGAGCACCATCGGCACCGGCCGCGTTGCCGACACCGTCCAGGACATCCTCAAGAAGGAGTTCCCGGCCAACCCGTTCACGGTGGAGAGCTCAACCGAGATCGGCCCAACCATCGGGGAGAAGCTGAAAAGCGACACCCTGATGGCCGTGGCGCTCTCCATGCTCGGGATCATCCTCTACATCGCTTGGCGTTTCGACTTCAAGTTCGGGGTGGGCGCTGTGGTGGCCACCATGCACGACGTCCTCTGCATTATCGCGGTCTTCTACGTGACGGGTAAGGAAGTGAACCTCCTCTTGGTGACCGCGGTGCTGACCATCGCCGGCTACTCCCTCACCGATACCGTCGTCGTCTTCGACCGGATCCGGGAGAACCTGCACAAGAGCCTCAAGGACCCGATCAATCAGGTGTTCAACCGGAGCATCAACGAGGTGCTCTCGCGAACCATCGTCACCTCGTTCACAGTCTTCATGGCCGCCTGCTCGCTCTTTCTCTTCGGCGGCGAGGTGATCCACGACTTCGCCTTCGCCCTTTTGGTAGGCGTGCTGGTCGGCACCTATTCGTCCATCTTCGTGGCAAGTCCCATCGTGGCGCTCTGGGAAAAACAGCCGGCTGAAGTAAAGGCTTAAAGGAGGTATTGGTGAACAAGGAGAACGTTCTCATCGTAGTGGTAGCACTTGTCGTCGGGCTCCTGGGCGGGTACCTGATTTTCAACATAGCGGGCAACAAGTCGCAGCTTCCTGACAACGTCGCCATCCCGCAGGGGGCCGGTTCCCCCACCGACTACCAGCGTCGCATCGTCGAGGCGGAGAAGATCGTTGCGAAGGACCCCAACAACGCCCAGGTCTGGAATCAGTTGGCGAACGACTACTTCGACACCGACCAGCCGCAAAAGGCGGTGAACGCCTATTCCAAGGTGATCGAGCTCGATCCCAAGAATGTGAACGCGATCACCGACCAGGGGATCATGTACCGCAAGATCGGCTGGTACGACAAAGCGATCGCCAACTTCGAGAAGGCGCAGATCATAGATCCCAAGCACCTGCAGAGCCTTTACAACCTTGGGGTGGTCTACATGGCCGACCTGAAGCAGCCCGACAAGGCGCGGGAAATCTGGACCAAGTACCTGCAGTTCGACTCGACCAGTCCGACGGCGCAGCAGATAAAGGCCGACCTCTCGGCCATGCCCAAGAATATGGGGAAATAAGCCCAACCAAAAACCCGCTCCGGCGGGTTTTTTTGCCCCGAACCGGGAAGACACAAAGACTCAAAAGCTGGTGAATTTATCTCTGCACTACCGGAATTTTTTTTGTTTAAGAGCCGTGGTCTGGACGTGCTATCATCTGCAGACCGGCAGCACAGGACTTGAGCAAAGAGGCAGATTTGATGCGACCGATTACCGAACGAACCTGGCGCGAGCGGCAGGCGGACCCGCAAGACGTGGAGGAACTCCGGCGCGCCGGCATCCCCCCCCTTTTGGCGAGGCTTTTGGCCAACCGCGGTATCTGCGACCCCCAGGCGGCGCAGGCTTATCTCAACCCGACCCTGTCAACCCTGCACGACCCGATGCTGTTAAGCGGCATGGAAGAGTGCGTGGAGCGGCTCTGCCTGGCCATCTCCCGCGGCGAGCGGGTCTGCGTGCACGGCGATTACGACGTTGATGGCGTGAGTTCGACGGCGCTGCTCATCTCCTTCTTTCGGGCCGTTGGGCTCGACTGCTTCTCCTACATCCCCAAGCGCCTCACCGAAGGGTACGGCCTCTCCCCGCAAGGGGTCGCCGCCGCGAAAGGGAAGGGGGCCACGCTCCTCGTGACGGTCGACTGCGGCATCGGCTCGCTCGCCGAGGCGCTCCTTTGTCGCGAGGCCGGCATCGATCTCATCATCACCGATCACCACTCCCCTCCGGACTCCCTGCCGGACGCCTTCGCCATCCTGAACCCGCTGCTGCCTGGGAACGCGTTTCCATGCAACTTCCTGGCGGGGGTCGGGGTCGCCTTTCACCTGGTGATCGCGCTGCGGGGGCGTCTGCGCGCCCGGGGCCGCTTCCCGGCGGGCGAGCCCGATCTGAATGAGTACCTCGACCTGGTGGCGCTCGGCACGGTGGCCGACGTGGTGCCGCTTCTGGGCACTAACCGCGTCCTGGTAAGCTACGGGCTGAAGGCGCTCTCGGCCGCCAACCGTCACGGGGTACTGGCACTCAAGGAGGTGGCCGGTGTGGATGGCCAGGTCGGCTGCGGGGCGGTCGGCTTTCGCCTAGCACCGCGCCTCAACGCGGCCGGTCGGCTCGAGGACGCCTCCCTCGGACTTGAACTGCTCCTGACCCGGGACCGGGCCAAGGCCAAGGAGATCGCGGCCGCTCTTAACGACAGCAACGCCGAGCGCCAGGAGCTGGAGCGCTCCACCCTCGAGGAGGCGCGCGCCATGCTGGCAGATGGGGCCTGCCGGGGGAGAAAGAGCATCGTGCTCGGCTCGGAACTCTGGCACCCCGGGGTGATCGGCATCGTCGCCTCCCGGATCGCCGAACTGTTCCACCGCCCGGTGATCCTGTTCGCCCTCGAGGGGGGTACCGGGAGGGGGTCGGGGCGCTCCATCTCTCGCTTTCACCTTTTGGACGCTATCAAGAGTTGCGCCGCCCACCTGCTTCGCTACGGCGGCCACAGCCACGCCGCCGGGCTCTCCATCGCCCAGGGGGAACTGGAGGGCTTTGCCCTCTCCTTCGACGCCGCCGCCAGCGGCGCCCTGGACGCCGAGGCACTCACCCCGTGCACCCCCTACGACCTGGAGCTGAGCGCACAGCAGATAGACCTGGCGCTCCCCGGCGCCTTGGAAAAGATGAAGCCGTTCGGCATGGGGAACCCGGAGCCGCTGTTCCTCCTCAAGGGGGCAAGCGTGGCCGGGTTCCGGGTGCTCAAGGGTGGGCACCTGAAACTGCAGCTTACCGCGGGCGAGCGGAGCTTCGAGGCGATCGGATTCGGCCTGGCCGAGAAAGGGGTGGGACAGGGGAGGGTGGATCTGCTCTTTTCCCCCGCCATCAACCTCTGGAATGGCAAGAGCTCGCTGCAGCTGATCATCAAAGACCTGCGGCCGGAGGGCGGGATGTGCTGAGGGGAGAGCGCTTCAACAGGGCGGACCGGGTGATCAGGATAGGGTTCTGGGTCAACGCCATCCTCATGTGCTACAAGCTCGCCGCCGGGCATTATGGGCATTCCGAAGCGGTGTTCGCCGACGGCGTGGAGAGCGCCTGCGATTTCATTGGCATCGGCCTCACCATCATCGCCCTCAAGCTCGGGCGCAAGCCGTTTGATGAGGATCACCCCTACGGTCACGGCAAGGTGGAGAGCCTAGCCGCCGTCTTCGTGTCGGTCATGATTCTCTTGAGCGGGGCCTGGATACTCTACGATGCCGGCGCCATGATCCTTCGCGGGGTCTACCCGGCGCCCGGCCTGGTCGCCGTTCTGGCCGCCGGGATAACCATACTTGTCAAGGAAACGCTCTACCGCTACTCGGTGCGCGTGGGAAAGGCGCTCGGGAGCCCGTCGCTATTGGCCATCGCCAAGGATCACCGCAAGGACGCTATCACTTCGCTGGCCACCCTGATCGGGGTTGGCTGTGCCTACCTCGGGGTCCGGGTAATGGACCCGATCGCCGCCGTGCTCACCTCGTTCTTCATCTTCCACATCGGATACCAGACCTTCAAGATCTCCGCCCACGAACTGATGGACGGCCAGCCCGAGACCGAGGAGGTGGCCGACATAGCGGCGCTCTCCGCTGCCGTCGAAGGGGTCGACCGGGTGCACGAGATTCGGGCCCGGCGCTCCGGGCAGTACCTGATCGTCGATCTAAAGCTGGACATGGATCCGGAGATGACGGTCAAGCGCTCCCACGACATCGCCACCCAGGTGAAGAACCGCATCTTCGAGCATTTTGCCAATGTGGGGGACGTGATGATCCACATCAATCCTTCCGACGAGCCGCACGAGGACCTTAATCGCCTCTAGGTATACAACACCCTTGACAGGAGCTTCGATTCAGTAGTATTAAGTGCAATGAAATTTTTGATGAAATCCAGTAATCCAGGAGGAATGATGAAGAAACGAGTATGTGCTGCATTGGCCGGTTCCGGCCGTCTCTCCCTGTTACTTGTGGCGCTCTTGCTGGTTGCGTCCACGTCCTTTGCTGCGAAGATCGCCACGGTGGAAATTCCGGTGCAGCCGGAGCTTTATGCCGTGACGCCGACGCCGCTCACCCCGAGCCAGTGCGCCCAGTGCCACACCGGCGTGTTTGCGAGCCTGAAGGACAACGGCGGCAAGCACCGCTTCGACTGCCAGGGGTGCCACAAGGCGATCCACGCTTTCAACCCGAGGAAGAATAACTTTGACGAGATCATGCCGAAGTGCTCCTCTTGCCACACGGACATCCATGGTCCGGCCAACAAGGACTGCTCCTCCTGCCACGCGAACCCGCACGCGCCGCGCAAGGTAGCGATGACCCCGCGTCTCACCAGTTCCTGCGCTGTCTGCCATCCGGGACCCAAGTCCGACCTGTTGGCGTTCCCGAGCAAGCACAGCAAGCTCGCCTGCGAGTTCTGCCACACCTCGCACGGCTTCAAGCCTTCCTGCGCCGCCTGCCACAAGCCGCACTTCCAGGGTCAGGAGTACTCCACCTGCACCAAGTGTCACTCGGTGCACAAGCCGAAGCAGGTGACCTACACCAAGACCGAGCCGGCCGCCACCTGCGGTTCCTGCCACACCAAGATCTTCGCCAAGTGGAAGGGGACCCCGAGCAAGCATGGCAAGGTGAACTGCGCCACCTGTCACCACGACAAGCACGGCTACATTCCGCAGTGCATCGAGTGCCACAAGGCTCCGCATCCCAAGGGGATTCTGGACCGGTTCCCGAAATGCCTTGGGTGCCATCTTGACGTGCACGACCTGCCCAGCATGAAGTAGGCGTTTGCCGGCCCCGGCCGGTTTCAGCAGCAGTGGCAGAGGGGCGGTCCGATTTTTTCGGGCCGCCCCTTTACTTATTTAAACGTGATAAGCTAGCACGCGAACGAAAACGGAAATAAAGGCAAAGAGGCAGACCCTCGATTACCTCCTGGCAAGATTATTTACCTTTGCTTGAGTGAAAATCCGTGTGCACATTTTGTGGTTTTGATTCTTGGCGGCGCTACCTTTGCGGCGCGAACCATAAGGCAACAGCCGCGCGGAGCTTGCTTCGTTTTTCAGATAATCTTATTTCGCGCAAGGAAACCCCTTCGCTTTTGGTGAGTCGCTACCCCCACGGAGCGAGCGACCCCCCGGCAACCCATCTGTGGGTAGGCAAGGAAAAAGCTGCTGAGCACAGGTTCTGGGATTCTTGGCAAAGGTAGCGCGATCTTGCGTAAAGGTATTCACGGCCTTCTGGAGGACGCGAAAACGGACTACGCGGACACCTTCAGTACTACGGGATCGGGATAGCGATGCGCTCAGTAGCCTCGTCTATTGGACCCTACTGTTCTGGAAGAAGTGGTTCAGCCGGAGATCCCGTAAAGCCAGGAGAAACTGGCAGTGGTTTAAAGGTATCTTGGGGAGGTTTTCTCTTCCGATAGCAGCTATCCGCCACATGTGCTGACGTCAAGCAGCGAATCCATAACCTGAGGAGCCGGATGCGTCAATCGCGCAAGTCCGGGAGTTTCAGGCCGTGCAGTACGAGCTGGGGCGTTTTCGAGCCATTGAGTTCTTTATCATCCCTGAAGCCGAAAAGCAGGTCGAGTTCCTCGATTCCGTCGCAGGGAGTCGCCACCACGGCGTTGGGGACCTGATTCCGTATTGCCCTCAGGGTGCCTCATCGTCCCGGTTCTCCTCCACAAGCAGAATGACTTTGTTCACTGAGCACTCCTCCCTGACCGATGCGGTTCAGCTTCACTGGAAAAACCCCGCGCAGTTGAGATACTTATCGGTTAACGATATCCATGGCTTAAACTAAATTTTTACCTGATTGACACATATAGGTCTATGGTGTAGAAAACTTTGGTATTGGTTATCAGTGTGCTGAGCTCTTCGAGACTGATGGATAGAGCGGTCGTGACGTTGATTTACACAACTAACCAGGAGGTTCGAGTCATGAGAATCACGTTTGCTTTCTTGCTGATGGGGTTATTGCTGGCGGGGTCTGTTTCGGCAAAAGAGCCTGAAGTGGCGAAAGATACCATCTCTGTTATCCATTCCAGGAAGAGTGTTAAATCCTTCACCGGAGCGGCTGTCAGCACGGCAGACCTGGATAAAATCATCCGGGCCGGGATGGCGGCGCCGACGGCGGTCAACAAACAGCCGTGGTCCTTCGTGGTCGTGACGGACAGAAAGATATTGGACCAACTGTCGGCCGGTTTGCCCAACGCCCGGGGTATAGACAAGGCCGGTGCGGTCATTGTGGTCTGCGCGGAGCCGGAAAAAGCCAACTTGCAGAGCAAGGACTTCGCCATCATCGACTCTTCGCTTGCCAGCGAGAATATTCTGCTGGCTACCGAGGCCCTGGGGCTGGGCGGGCATTGGACCGCCTCATATCCCTATGAAGACAAAATGAAGCACGTCCGCGGCGTGCTCGGCATACCTGCCAATATCATTCCGCTGAACGTTATTTTGATCGGTGTCCCAACCGGTGAGGATAAGCCGAAAGACAAATATCAGAAGGATAAAATCCATTGGGGAAAATGGTAACAGAACAAGGCCTCGGACCTTATCACTGCGCCGTACCGGAAATGGTGTAAAATTGCCGGGTGAGCCTCGCAGAAGTGGTTAGGCCCGGGTGGCGGGTACGGATGCTGCTGATCAGTCGGAGCCGGCCGGGGGAGGGGGTGTCCTTGCGTAAACCGGAACGGGTCCTTGCTGGAGCAGCGCTGTCGCTTGTGCTGCTGACGTCGACCTCGCATGCCGAGGGGGGACGCGCCTACCTCTCAGGGGAGGCGGGGATGTTCCTGCCGCTGGAAAGCTCGGTCACACTGGAACCCGCCGGGGTGCAGGGGAGGCTAACCTATAACCCCGGCATCGTGCTGGCCGCCACCGGCGGCTACGAGTTCGGTAACGGGGTGCGCGGCGAAGGCGAACTGAACTTCAGGCGGGTGACGACGGACAAGTTCTACAGCGGCGGCGCCCCGGTCCAGGTCGATTCCGACTTCTGGTCCTGCGGCGCCATGGCCAACGCCTATTACGACATCAGGACCCCGAGCGCCGTAACTCTTTTCTTCGGGACCGGCGCCGGGTTTGCCGTGGTGAACCTTGGCAGGGGAACTTCAGGGGGGAGCACGCTCTGGAGTTCGGGCCAGGACCGCTCGTTTTCCTACCAGGGGATCGCGGGATTTGCCCTAGCTGTGAGTGACCGGGTCTCGCTCGATTTCGCCTACCATCATTACGCAACCCCTGCGCTTCACTTCAATAGGCTCAGCTCTCAGTACAAGGGGATTAATCTGCTGACTGGAATTCGCTACCGGTTCTAAACCTATTGTGTGCACCATCAGGTAAGCACTTCCCCCCATGGATGCTCCTCTTCCTGAACGTTAACATCTCCCTTTGCGCCCATTCTTTTACCAGAGCTATTTCCAGAAAAAATCCAGACGCGCTACGGATGACAGGACCTTGCTGGCGGCTTTTACGCCGATCCCCCCCCCCCGGTGCACGAACCTGAATCCAGCGTATTTAATGCAGGCGGAAATCTGGTGGAACAACCAAAAAAAGTATATGTTGCTAATATTTGTGACCCAGCTCACAGAACTTACTTGATTATTGCTGTATGGTTGAACTATATTCAAACACGCGTGAAATTCAATGCCGTAAAGTTGGGATGCAATAGTTTCCCCTCTTTAATTTTGTAGTCCTCGTTCGAAGGTCTCGATCGCCGCCTCTCCGAACCTAAAGGTCTAACGTGCGTTCCTTTCTTGCACTAGTTGTGCTCTGCCAGATTTGCTCAGCATCGCTTTCCTTCGCATCGCTTGATGCCTCGAGTCCTGGGCGTACCGCCTGCAACGACAGCGCCCAGGGCCATACCGTCACTGTAGATCACACCGATTCAGGGCACTCCGTTACCATCGACAGCACCGATTCCTGCGTCTCCGTCACCCTCGACGGCAGCGACCCAGGCTTCTCGGTCGCCCCCGAGGGGAAAGACGCGCAATCCTCGGACATCATCTACCTGAATAATTCCAGCCTCCCCGGCGGCAGCGCACCTAAGGCGTCGTTACCCGCCGCTTCGGACCTCAAGGACGTGCTCCGCTCCGCCACCATCGAACAGCTCCTGGAGCGCGCCGTTGCCCAGAACCTGATCGAAGGGGGCGTTGCCGTGGTCGGCAACCACAGGGGCATCCTCTCCACTACGGCCCGTGGCAGGCTCAGCTCGGCGGCCGGCTCGCCCCCCATCAGCGAGCGCACCATCTTCGATCTCGCTTCGCTCACCAAGGTGATCGCCACCACCCCGGCCGTGATGAAACTGCTGGACCAGGGGCGCATCTCCCTTTCGGACCCGTTGTCGCGCTGGTTTCCCGAATTTGCGGAGCCTGGGCGCGAGGAGATTACCGTCCTCAACCTCTTGACCCACACCTCCGGGCTGGACGACGTCGGGGTGAGCTCGGACCAGCCGATGCAAAGCGCCATACGCAAGGCAGCGGCGCAAAAATACCGGTCCAGGCCGGGAAACCACTTTCACTATGCCGACATAAATTTCATCCTGCTGGGGGAACTGGTGCACCGGGCTTCGGGCGAGACGCTCAATGCCTTTTGCCAGGAACAAATCTACGGCCCGCTCGGCACCTCGCAAACCATGTTCCTGCCGCCTAGGGATCTGGCCGGCATGATAGCCCCGACCTCGGGTGGAGGGTGCGGCACCGTGCAGGATCCCAACGCACGCCGCCTGGGCGGGGTCGCCGGACATGCCGGACTGTTCAGCTCGGCCTACGACCTGTCGCGCTATGCCCGCATGATCCTGGGCGGCGGCGTCCTTGACGACCGGCGCATCCTTTCGGAACAGATTGTGACCCAGATGACCTCCCCCTACGTTTCCGACAACGGCGCCGTCCTGCGCGGGCTCGGCTGGGACATGAATTCGCCGTTTTCCGCCCCCAAGGGGAGTCTCTTCTCCCAGGCATCCTTCGGGCACACCGGCTACAGCGGCTCCTCGATCTGGATAGATCCCAAGCAGGACCTTTTCGTGATCCTTTTGACCAACAGGCTCAACTACCGGGACGTGCACACCTTCAACCAGCTGCGCAGGGACGTCTCAACCGTTGCCGCTGCCGATTTCCGGGCGCCGGGCAGTGCCCCGGGGCTGGCGCCTCTCCCGGAAATAGCCAGGATCAACACCAACCTGCTGCGCCAGGTCAGCCTTGCCGTGCAGTCCGCGCCGCGCGTCCTGAAGCTCGCCTCGTTCAGTGCGCGGAAAGGGCAGCGTTTAAGTCGCGCCCAGCGCCGCGCCTGCAAGACGGGTAGGGTGGTGGCACGCAGTGCACGCCGCTCGGTGCGAAGCGCTTCCCTGCATCGTGTCACCCGCAGCGCCAATGTCCGGGCGAACAAAGCAGCGGCCTCCGCCAGAAAAAGGCGAGCCGGCCGGCGCGCCTGAAACCCCGGCCCACCCCCTCCCCACCATGACCCTCCCCCCTGAAGGGGAGGAAGCCTTTCTACCACTCTTCTCCAGTTTTAACCGGACTCTCTTTTCTTTTGCCACTTGTCGTTACAGGTCCAGGCACTCCGACGATTCTGTTTGCTTCTTGTGGGGTGGCGTGTTAGTGTTTAGTGATTATTGTTTGCTTATGTTCAAAGGGGGGTGGCATGGTAGGGCACGATAAAAACCTCAGTCATGGCACGCTGTGCACGTGCTGTGCTTGTCATTCCTTCAGGCTGCCGGATGTGGAAGGGGGTACCGCTCGCCAGCGTCAGACAATCGAAGAGCTCTGCAAGCTTTGCCAGGAAAATCTCCAACCCAGCTCCCTCGAAGGTTAGTTACCCGATGCCATGAACAGCGAACTGCTGCAGGAGTGCTACCGCCAGGCGATCGGTCTTCTGCGGGAAAACGCGACACCCGACGGCGTGCTCGCCTCGCTGCGCAGCCAGAGGTCCGTGGGGCGGCACTACGCGAGCATCTTTGGACGGGATGCCTCCATCTGCGTGCTCGGCATGGCGGCCTCAGGCGTTCCCGACCTGGTTATGACGGCGCGCGAGGGCCTCCTGACCCTGGCACGTTACCAGGCGCCCAACGGCCAGATCCCGAAATACGTCAAGCCCGAACGGGGAGAGGTCGATTTCTGGTACGCCGGTTGTATCGACGCGACGCTTTGGTGGCTGATCGCCATCAACATCGTGGATCGCCTGGTCCCGGGCGGAAGCCTTGGCGCGGAACTGGCGCCCCGCATCGTGCTCGCCCTCAACTGGCTCGAGTGCCAGGAGCACCAGGTCTGGTTCCTGCTCCAGCAGGGGGAGGCCTCCGACTGGGCCGATATCATGCCGAGATCGGGTTTCGTGCTGTACACCAATGCGCTCTGGTACTGGACCAAGAAACTCTATAGCCTGCCGACCGCCCGCCAGACCCGGGATTACGCGAACCTCTTCTTCGCTCCCTTCGGAAACGCCGTCCCCGAGCAGCGCCGGGCCCGGCTCCTCATGCACTACATCCGCAACCGTTGCAAGCCGACCCCCTTTTATCTGAGTTTCGTGAACTTCTCCACCTGGGGCGAAGAGGTCGATGTCTTCGGCAATATCCTCGCCCACCTGGTCGGGATCGGCGATGCCTCGACAGCGGGGAAGGCGGTGGACGCGCTTTCGGCGTTGCACGCCAACCAGCCCTATCCGATCCGGGTAGTCGGCACGCCGATCACCCGGGAAAACGCGCTCTGGCGCAGCTACATGCAGCGGCACCGGCAGAACCATCCCTGGCAGTATCATAACGGCGGGATCTGGCCCTTCGTCGGCGGGTTCTGGGTGCTGCTTTTGGCCAAATTCGGCAAGGGGGAGCAGGCCCGGGCGGAACTGGAAAAGCTTGCCCTGGTGAACCGGGTGAACGATTGGGAATTCAACGAGTGGCTCCATGGGCAAAGCGGCGAGCCGATGGGGATGCCACGGCAGTCCTGGAATGCCGCCCTGTACATCCTGGCTTACCGGTTCCTGGTGGACAAGGCCCGGCTCTTCTTCTGAAAATTGGCCCTGGCACGTTAATTGTGCCTTGGCAGGGGGTGACATTTGGCCTCGGGGTGATTATCATTGGGGCAGGGGATTACCGAGGAGGAGCATATGAAAAGATTGACCCGGACCTATGGATTCGCGCTATTGGCCCTGCTGACGCTATTGGGCCTGCCCGGCTGCGGTTACAACTCGATGCAGGCGAAGGAGGAGGCTGTTTTCGCCTCCTGGGGCGACGTCGAGGCTTCCTATCAGCGTCGCGCCGACCTGGTGCCTAACCTGGTGGAGGTGGTGAAGGGGTACGCCAAGCACGAGGCCGACACCCTTACCGCCGTGACCGAGGCGCGGGCGAAGGTCGGCTCGCTCCAGGTTTCCCGGGATACCGTGAACAACCCGCAGACCCTGCAAAAGTTCCAGCAGGCGCAAAACGAGCTGGGTGGAGCGCTGTCGCGCCTGATGGTGGTGGTGGAGCGCTACCCTGATCTGAAGGCCAACCAGAATTTTCTCGACCTGCAGAACCAGCTGGAGGGGACCGAGAATCGGATCAATGTGGCCCGGGTGCGTTATAACCAAGCGGTTCAGGACTTCAACACGAGTATCCGGATCTTTCCCAACTCTCTCACCAACTCGCTCCTGTTGCATCTCTCCCGCAAGGAGCCGTTCAAGGCGGACGAGGGGGCCAGGCAGGCGCCCAAGGTGAAGTTCTGAAAGGGCAGGGTAGCTATCGCCACATCTAAGCTGAAGACCGGCAAAGGTCCGTGATGAAGAAAATTCTATTTCTGTTCGGTTTTCTTTTCCTGGCAGTGCTCTGCCACGCGGTGGACGTTCCTCCCCTGCGCGGTCAGGTGAACGACTATGCCTCGCTGCTCTCTCCGGCCACCGTACAGAGCCTGGGGGGGGAACTCGCAGCCTTTGAGCAGAGCGATTCCACCCAGATCGTGGTGCTGACCATCCCGTCGCTTGAGGGGCAGAACCTGGAGCAGTACTCCATCGGTGTGGTCGAAAGGTGGCAGATCGGCCAGAAGGGGAAGGACAATGGAGTCCTGCTGCTGGTCGTTAAGAACGACCGCAAGGTCCGCATCGAGGTGGGCCGGGGGCTGGAAGACAAACTCACCGACCTGGTGTCCGGGCGCATCATCCGCAACGAAATCTCCCCGGCCTTCAGGCGCGGCGATTTCGACGCCGGCGTCACTGGTGCGGTGCACGCCATCATGGCGACGGTCCGGGGGGAATACACAGCCGAGCCCCGCGACCTCCGGCAGGGGAGAAAGGGAGCCAATCCGATCTTCACCCTGCTGATCTTCGTCCTGGTTGCCAGCGTGTTTCTGGGCGGCATATCGCGGCCCTTGGGGGGCATCGCCGGGGCGATCGGTTTGCCTTTGGCCGCCTTTCTCTCCTTTTCGGGGCTTTCCCTCTTGGTGTTGGCCCTATTGGGGGTTGCCGGATTTTTGCTCGGTCTTTTCCTGGCCTTTCTCTTTGGCACCGGGGGGCGCGGAGGCTTCTTCGGAGGACCATTTTTCGGCGGCGGCTTCGGTGGGGGCGGCTTCGGAGGCGGCTCTTCCGGCGGGGGAGGCTTTTCGGGCGGCGGCGGCAGCTTCGGCGGTGGCGGCGCCTCGGGGGACTGGTAAGGGGAAAGATCCATGGCAGCGAGCAAAACGGAATTCTTCAGCCATGCTGAAAAGGAACTGATCCGGCAGGCCTTGGCTGACGCCAAGGCCCGTACTTCAGGCGGGATCGCCACCATGGTGGTCCGGGAGAGCGAGCGCTACCGGGAGGCCGAACAACTCGGAGCGCTCCTGGTGGCGGGGCTCTTGGCCATAATCGTTGCCGTCCTGGTGCACCACGTCACCATCTGGACCTACATACCGCTGGTCTGCCTGCTGTTCTTCCCGGTTCTCTGGCTGTTCCGGCGCTTCCCCCGCCTGAAACTCTCCTTCGTCGGGCCGCACCGCCAGGCGCAAGCCGTGCACGCCAGGGCCGAGCGCGCCTTCTACGAAAAAGGGCTGCACCGCACCCGGGGCGAGACCGGGATACTCATCTTCATCTCTACCCTGGAGCGCAAGGTCTGGATCCTTGGGGATCGTGGCATCAATGAGCGGATTCCGACGGTCACCTGGCAGGCGCTGGCCGGCGAACTGGCCGCGGGGATCCGTTCAGGCCATGGAGCCGAGGCCCTGTGCCGTGTCATTACCGGCTGCGGTGGCGAACTGGCCCGCCACTTTCCGAGCCGGGCCGGGGAGCATGGCGAGCATCCAGATGAAATTTTGACTCACTGAGGCCAAGCCGGTGGAAAAAAAGTTTGACATTGCCTCCCTTTCCCTTTCATTATTGCAGACACTTTTCAAGAGTGAGGAATATGACTGCCGATATCAAGACATTAGCACCACCCATCCGGAATAATGCGCGCCAACCGCTGGGACAGATCTTTGTCGAGCGTGGGCTCTTGACGGAGATTTCCGTGCAGAGGTTGGTCACCCATGCCAAGAGTAAAAACATCCGGCTCGGCGAACTGCTGGAGGTGATCGGGCTGATAACCCCCGACGAACTGGCGGAGGCCCTGGCTGTCCAGTACCGCTGCAAGAAGATCGGTGACTTCGCCAAGTTTTCCTATCCAAATACCGTGCTGCGCGCCATCCCGATGGAGATGGCCGTGAAGAACACCATCTTTCCACTGAAGCTTGGTGAGGGCAAGCTCGCCCTGGCGGTGGCCGATCCGACCACGGAGGGACTCTTCGCGGAGATCTCCGCCCAGGTGAACCTGAAGCCGGTTCTCTACGTCGGCACCCGCTCGGAAATCAACCGTGCCATCGCCCGTCACTACCTGGGTCAGGCCATCATGGAGCCCAACCTAAAATCCATACTCCTCGTCGAAGACGACATGCTGGTGCGCGAGTTGGTCGCCAAGATCCTCACCAGGAAGGGGTATACCGTGGAGACGGCGGTCGACGGGATGGACGCCTTCAGCAAGATCTTCACCCTCAAGCCGAAGCTGGTCATTACCGACAAGGTGATGCCGAAGCTCGGTGGTTACGAGTTTCTCTTCGCCATCCGCAACATCCCCGAATTCCGCTACATGCCGGTCATCCTTATGACGGCGGCGGCGACCCCCGACGAGGAAAAAGAGGCACTGGAAAGGGGCTTCTTCGACTTCGTGCTGAAGCCGGTCAAGGAGATAGGTCTTTTGACCCGCGTGCAGAGGGCGTTCCTGAGTAGCGAAAGCCTGTACGGCAATACCGGCTGAACTTGCCGTGTCTGATTCCAAAAAAACAAAAAACGGGACGCATTAATAATCCGCCCCGCTTTTCGTTACCATCCATTGCGGAAACGTTACTTCCCGCTGGCCACCATCAGCTCGCTCACCAGCTTGGTGAAACGAAGCGGATCCTTGATGGGGGTCCCCTCGGTGAGGAGCGCCTGGTCGAACAAGAGCTCGCAGTAGTCGGAAAGCCGCACGTTGGTCTTGTCCTGGTCGAACATCGCCGTCATCACCTGCAGGATCGGGTGGTCCGGGTTGAGTTCCAGGATGCGCTTGGCTTCGGGGACATCCTGGTTCATCGACTTGAGGATCTTCTCCATGTTGGCGTTGAGACCCATCTCGTCTGCCACCAGGCAGCAGGCGCTCTCGGTGAGACGAGATGATAACCTTACTTCCTTAACCTTCTCCTTGAGCGTTTCCTGGATGAAGGAGATGACCCCGCCGTACTCCTTCTTGGCCTCCTCCTTCTTCGCCTCGTGAGCCTTCTTCTCTTCCTCGGAATCGAGTTCCAGGTCGCCTCTGTCGATCGCCTTCAGGTGCTTTTCCTGGTACTCGGTGACCGACTGCACCACCCACTCGTCGACCGGGTCGGTCATGTAGAGGACTTCGTAATCCTTCTTGCGGAACACCTCCATGTAGGGTGAGTTCTCCACAGCTGCGCGCGACATGCCGGTGATGTAGTAGATTTCCTTTTGACCCTCGGGCATGCGTTCCAGGTATTGCTTGAGGGAGACGGACTTGCCGTTCTCGGTCTTGGAACTCTCGAACAGGAGCAGGTCCTGGATCTTCTCCTTGTTGGCATGGTCGAAGTGGATCCCTTCCTTCAAAACCGGGCCGAACTCGGTGTAGAACTTGAGGTAAGTCTCGGGCTCTTTCTCCTTCATCTCGGCCAGGGTCGAGAGGATCTTGCCGACCAGGCTCTTCTGGATGCGCTTGATCTGCACGTCCTCCTGCAGGATTTCGCGGGAGACGTTAAGCGGCAGGTCGGAGGAGTCCACCACCCCCTTGATGAAGCGGAGGTAGTCCGGGAGCAGCGCCTCGCAGTTGTCGGTGATGTAGACACGTTTCACGTAGAGATGCACACCTTTCTTGTGATCCCTCATGAAGAGGTCGAACGGCTTGTGCGACGGGATGTAGACAATTGCCTTGAACTCGCTCACCCCCTCGGCCGAGTAGTGGATGGTGGAAAGCGGCTTGTCGTAGTCGTGGGATATGTGCTTGTAAAACTCCTCGTACTCCTCGGTGCTGATCTCGCTCTTGGACCTGGTCCAGATCGCCTTCATAGAGTTGAGGGCCTCTTCGGTAGTGACGTCGATGTTGCCGCCCCCCTCGATCACCTTGCCGTCCTGATCCTTCACCGGCTCGGAGCGGGTCACGTCCATGACGACAGGGTACTGCACGTAGTCCGAGTACTTCTTGATAATGGAGCGGATGCGCCACTCGTCGAGGAACTCCTTCATTTCGTCCTTCATGTGAAGGACGATCTCGGTGCCGCGGGTCTCCTTCTCGCACTCCTCGATGGTGTAGCTGCCGTCGCCGGTCGATTCCCAGCGGCAGCCGAACTCCTTGCCGCCGGCCTTGCGCGAGGTGAGGACCACCCTGTCCGCCACCATGAAGGAGGCGTAGAAGCCGACGCCGAACTGGCCGATAAGCTCCGGGTTGTCGGCCAGGTTTTGCTCCTTGAGGCTCGCCACGAAGTTGCGGGTGCCGGATTTGGCGATGGTGCCGATGTTGTCGGCGACCTCGTCCAGGTTCATCCCGATGCCGTTATCGATTATGGTAAGGGTACCGGCGTCCTTGTCGGCGTGCAGCTTGATCTTCCAGTCCGCGTTGCCCTCCAAAAGATCCATGTTGGAGTGGGACTCGAAGCGTACCTTGTCGATGGCGTCCGACGCGTTGGATATCAGCTCCCGCAGAAAGATTTCCTTGTTGGAATAGAGGGAGTGGATCACCAGGTCCAGGAGCTGCTGAACCTCGGTCTCGAACTTCTTGGTGGTTTTGCTCATGTTTTCTCGTTCTCCTTTTCAGCACTTTTTTATAAGCCTTCTGCTAACCTAATCACTGCGGGGCGATTTTTCAAGGGTGAATTTTCCCAGGGCTCCTGATTTGTCGCAGTCGGATCCTCCCTCACCCCGGTCCGAAGGGCGAGGGAGGGATTTGCAAGTACCACTATCCTCGCCCCAAGGGGCAGGGGTGAGGGCGCTACTGTTTGCAGGGGCGGCGGAGGGGAGGGGAGGGGAGTGACCGTCAGAAGTGCCGCAGATACTGGTCCAGCACGGTCGGGTGCAGGTTCAGCGTCATGACTTCCCAGGCCTCCCGGAGCGCCTCGGCGTCGTTCAACGCGTGGTGCGCCGGGGCGGTGGCGAAGGCCCGCCTCCGCGCCTCCTGAAGCAGCGGCACCAGTCCCGGGAAGCAGTCGGAGTAGAATGGCAACGGCTCAGGATCCAGGTTCCCCGGCATCATGCCGGTCAAGAGTTCGAGCATCAGGACCCAGTCGTAGCCGGGTGCGTCGGTCACCACGCGGACCGGCCCCCCGAGCTCGGCCAGCCAGTCGGCCAGGCGGCGCCCGGCATAGCAGCGCTCCTGCAGGAACTCGCCGGCGGTGAGCTGCGGCAGGATGGTCTTAGCGACGAAAGCGGAACACCCCCCCCTGCTCCAGCCGTTGCTCATCTCGGCGTAGAAGCGCTCGCCGCTCTCCGAAACCAGGCCGATGCTGATGAGTTGCGGGTAGTCGAAATCGGTGAACTCGGTATCCATGAAAATAAGCTGGGGCCTGGGGTTGAGGCCATCGGCCCGGGGGGGCCTGCGGGCTCGGTGGCGGGTGCGCGCCTTGGCATGCTCGACGCAGAGAGTTTTTGCGAAGCCGTGCCCCACCCGGAGCGCTCCGGCGGCACCGCACTCCTCGCAGGTTGCCGCGGCGCGCTGCTCCGCCTCGCGGGCCAGTTCCTTCACGATGTACGAGCCTGAGGCAGCCCTTAGAAAGAGTCCGCCGAGCCTCTCCTCGGCGTGCAGGCCCGCCACCCTCGGCATGCCGAGGTGCTCCAGCGCCTCGAACGCGGTGCAGAGATCCCAAACCAAGGGAAACCACCCCTCGCCGCACGCCACGCCGCCCCGGGGCGGTTGCAGGTAGCGGGGAAACCGCGCCAGGAGGGGGGCCAGGGCGATGCTCCCCGCGGGCTTCACCCGCTTGGCGCGCCATTTGCCCGGAAGCAGAAGCTTCTCGGTGGCTCTCTTGAACGTGACGATCAGCTCGACGCTCGCGAGGGCGCAGTTGCGCAGGGCGCTTTGTAGGCTGGTTGGCAGAGGCACGGGTGCTCCGTTACGTGGTAATCAAAACCGGAAACTTAGCCGCAAAAGGCGCAAAACGCAAAAAAAGTCAGAAGCTTTCTTTGATAGAGGGCGATACTCCCCAAGCAAAGATCACCGACCCATCTACTCAAGGGGCGTGGCGCAACGGGCAGCTGGGCTTTTGACGGCTAACTATTTATCAAGTGGCGCAAAAAGTCAAGACGCGCGGGCCCCGGCGCCGCCTCAGGCTCCCGGGTGCACCGTTTAAGTCCCACGGTAAATTTGTTCTTCCTCAGAGGTGTGCCGGAGCACAGGAGTTTACCGTCATGCGTAAGTAGTCGAAGACGAGTCTGATGTTGCGATTGAGTAGCCGCATCTTT
>Ga0316217_10000116_pt1 | contig 121893 bp, 92 predicted proteins | sample 1anoAmetaG_FD_203633 | JGI IMG/M metagenome (GOLD analysis project Ga0316217, IMG submission 203633) | Freshwater microbial communities from Trout Bog Lake, Wisconsin, USA - 1anoA | ecosystem: Environmental > Aquatic > Freshwater > Lake > Hypolimnion/Profundal zone | place: USA: Wisconsin... | reverse complement strand
CACCTGCAATGCGGTTTCGTCGCGTTGCTTCAGCCAAAGCGGCAATCACTAAAAGGATCAGGCCGATATTGCAACAGACGACATAACGCGATAGGTACATATGATGAATAAAATAAGAGAATAAAACCACATATACCGGAAGAAGAGCGAGCATCACGGCAAGAACCCATTCTGGCAGAAAAAAGCCGCTCATCTTGTGTTCGGAGATAGCGGGCCGTCTTAGCGTCAGAAGCAGTGCGGCTCCGATGGCGGCCAGCAGAATAACTATGAAATAGCTCAAATAGGAAAAAAAGAAGTCTTGATATGAGGAGAAAACAGACTGGATATCAGGATGGAGCCAGAAATTTGTGTGAAAGGCTTTTCCGGCTAGAATATTGCCACGCAGCACTGGCAGCAATCCGATTGCAAACAAAAAGATCGCGGCCCATGCGGCCCAGTCGCGCTTTTTCCGTCTGAAATCCAGTGCGAACTGCGCCAGCGCAAAGGGGATGAAAAGAAAGATTGCGTATGGATGCGCGTTGACCGCAAAGGCTAGACTGAACCACAGGCCGAACAGGCTCCATCGCCGGTGCAGGCCACTGGCAACCGATTGCCAGCAGAGCATAGCAACTCCGGCGCCCGCTAATACCAAGGCATAGGCACGCACCTCCGTTGCATAGAAGAAGACAGGGTGGTGCAAAGGGTAGATCATTGCGGCCAGAGCATAGCCAGCCGGGTAGCGGAGACGCACAAAGGCAAACAAGCACAAACACATGACCAGGTAGGCAAGCGTAAAGGGGAGTCTGGAGGCAATCTCAGGGCTTACCGGAAGCATCAAACCGATTCGAGCAACAAACGAAGGCAACGGACCAGGTGTATCGAGTCCTTGGGCGTAAAAATTCCAGATGTCGCCCCAATGCGGAAACGAAGCGGTCTTCACTGTTACCAGCTCGTCGTACCAAAGAAGTTTGCCCGCGGACTGGCCCAAAGCAAGCAGGAAGATCAAAAGCAGCGACAGGGCTACAACGACTCCCGCGTTCCGCTCCAGTTTGTCAGATACGCGCTCAAAAACCGGGAGCAATCCCAGCTTCGATTCGGTTTCCTTTGCCATTTACTCTCCGATGCTAACCGAACACCTTATAAACTTTTCTAGTAAAATCTAAATACTATAGTTATGCGTGCCTGCCGAGCCATTTCATGATTGTGGGAACTGTGCGCGGAATCAAATCCTCTGACCAGGCCTTCGACAGCATTGAACCTTCTATAGCCCGATACCAAATATAGTTAAACCAGAGCATAAGGGCGATGAATTTCAAATCATCCTTATCCATACCGGACTTTGCGGTCAGCCGAATGATACGCTCGGACAGCAATGCGTCAATAATCTCATCTGACCATAACTGGCGGAGTAGATTAGCAAATGAGGCGTTCCGCGAGACCACCGAACCGAGCAGCATATATAAGGCATCCACTTCAAGAAACCCGTCTTTTTGAGCCCACTCCCAATCGATAATGCCGGAAATAGCATCGCCCTGGAAGAGAACATTCCCAAGCCAGAAATCTCCATGCGTGATAGCGCCAGGAACTTTTGACGATCCACACCACTTCAACAGGGCATTGATAGCAGGAAAAAACATATCCCGGTGTTGGGGAAGAAGCTCACATAGTTGAGCGAGGCGTTGACCTACCCAGGCTCTCTCTGAATATTCACTCGCAGGTTTTCTGGATAGCCACATTTCAGTGGCCACATCAATGCGGCGCCAACTGAACTCGTGAGGGTGACCCGGAAGCTGCGTTCTCGACAAAATTGTTGCGCCATTCACCAGAGTGTTATGAGCCAGAACCCTGGGCGCCAGATGTGCAACTTGCGGAACAGAGGCAGCAATTTCATGGCCGGCAACCTGGCGCTCGAGTTCGGCGATAGCAGAATCACACGAAGCATAATGGATAACTGCTGGAGTGCCATGCCAGTTGGCCATGATTAAAAAAACACAATGGTGGTTTGCCAGCCTGAGATGCGGGGCGGGTTGCGGGTCGCAGCCCGTGAAGGCCGCAACTGATCCAGCAGGGTCGGCGTTTGTAACGACAAAGAATGGCTGCTTTGAACTCGGTAAATTCCACCAACGCTTAAAAATATGCCCAGCATAGTATTCAAGCTCGCCCTCACGGTATGCGAGCCCCTCGCCAGACACCAGGGTACTTTGCCTGCCGGACGACAACAGCAGTTCCCATGCACCATTTCCGAGTTGCAACAACCGGGCGAGTTTTGACGGGGATCTGCCGGAAAAGGCGAGTTTGGGAATGCTGACAGGTTTTCCTGCGATCAACCCAAGCGCGCCCGTGAGCGCACAGAGTGCGTGTTTAGAACGGTCTGCATCAATGGATCGCGGAGATTGCTCGCCTGTGTGAATCAACCTATTTTATCCTCTCGCAGAATCGGCAAAACTATTTGATAGTGATCATACTTTAATCATACTGCGATCACAATATAGTAAAAACACGGGCCGAAATTGATTGCTTCGAAGATGCGCCAGTAGGATGCCATGGGCCTTAGTCCATTGAATGAATGCAGAATAAAATGCGAGCGGTGGGGATGGGAGTATATTAGTTTGCAGTTAGAAGGCAAAATCAGGAGGCTGGCTTGAACGATCGCTGGATTCTAGCTAAGCTGTTAAGGTGCAAGGATCTACCAGAGATTTCAGGCGTTTCCAAACACAGGCGAATTCAATAAAGGCAAGTGAAAGATTGATTCCCGTTGAGAAGCGTAAAACCAGACCAGCCCACGCGAGCTTATTGGGAGTCATGCAGGAATCCGGCTGCCGGGAAGCGGGAGGGAGGCATATTTAGTATTTTCTATATAGCATTGGCGCCGGCGTCTGGGAGGCAGCGCTCATTGCTCAATCGAGATGTGGCTTGTGTGCGTGGCATGAAAGGCAAGATTCAATGTCGATGAATTCGCATATTTTGGTGACGGGCGGGGCCGGTTTCATTGGCTCCAATTTTGTGTTGCAGTGCCTGGCGGAACAGCGGGCGCCGGTGGCCGTTTTAGACAAGTTGACGTATGCCGGCAACCTCGAGAACTTGATATCTGTTGAACGCGATGAGAATTATCGGTTTATCCACGGCGATATTGTGGATGGCGCGATGGTTCGCCGCGTTCTCGAAGAACTGAGACCGCAAGCGATAGTGCATTTCGCTGCGGAAAGCCATGTGGACCGCTCAATTCTAGGCCCTGGCGAATTTATTCGCACCAATATTGAGGGGACATTTCAACTGCTTGATGCGGCGCGAGGCTATTGGACTCAATTATCTCAGGACGATCAGCGCGCATTTCGATTTCTGCACGTATCAACCGACGAGGTTTATGGTTCTCTGACGTCCGATGCTCCCGCATTTACAGAGGAGACAGCGTATGCGCCGAATAGTCCATACTCGGCGTCAAAGGCGGCATCAGATCATTTGGTAAGGGCCTACCATCACACTTACGGATTGCCTGTGCTGACCACGAATTGCTCCAACAATTACGGGCCGCGTCAGTTTCCTGAAAAGCTGATTCCGCTGATGGTTCTCAATGCTATGAAAGGACTGTCGCTTCCTGTCTATGGCGATGGGATGAATGTGCGCGATTGGCTCTATGTTGGCGACCACTGCAAAGGCATTCGCATAGTATTGGACAAGGGTATCCCCGGCCAGACCTATAACCTGGGTGGCTGTCAGGAGATGTCAAATCTCGATGTTGTACGGCAGATCTGCGAGATATTGAACGAATTAATGCCCGCCGCTCAGCCATATGCCGAACTGGTGAAATTCGTCAAGGATCGCCCAGGGCACGACCGCCGGTATGCCATGGACATTTCCAAGATCGAGCGAGAACTTGGCTGGCATCCCGAGGAAACCTTCGCCAGCGGACTGCGCAAAACAATACAATGGTATCTTGATAACCCGGAATGGGTTGAGCATGTGACCAGTGGCGCGTATCGGGAATGGATCGGCGTGCAATATGCGCCTTCTAATGCCAAAGGAGCAGGAAGCAAATGAGCTTACGCAAGGGTATTATTCTTGCCGGCGGGTCCGGAACCAGGCTTTATCCGATTACACATGCAGTATCAAAGCAACTTCTTCCCGTCTACGACAAGCCGATGATTTATTATCCGCTCAGTGTACTGATGCTGGCAGGGATACGGGACATACTGGTAATTTCAACCCCACAAGACACACCGCGTTTTGAGCAATTGCTTGGAGCTGGTTCTGCCTGGGGGATAAACTTCCAGTACGTTGTTCAGCCCAAGCCAGAGGGGTTGGCTCAAGCTTTCATCCTCGGCCGAGACTTTATCGGGAAAGATTCATGCTCCTTGGTGCTGGGAGACAATATATTTTTCGGGCATCAACTTGCAGGAATGCTAAAATCCGCTGCCGCTCAGCCTTCAGGAGCAACAGTCTTAGCATATCGCGTGAAAGATCCTGAGCGCTACGGAGTGGTACAGTTGGATGCCTCTGGCCAAGCGTTGAGCCTTGAAGAAAAACCGAAGCACCCCAAGTCGCAGTATGCGGTGACGGGGCTCTATTTTTATGATAACCAGGTACTTGATATTGCCGCTGGATTGAAGCCTTCGCCGCGTGGAGAGCTGGAAATCACGGATGTAAACCGCTGTTACATGCAATTGGGCCAACTGTCAGTGCAAACGATGAGTCGCGGAATGGCATGGCTAGACACGGGCACACACGACTCGCTTTTGGAAGCCAGCGCGTTTGTTCAGACGATAGAAAGAAGGCAAGGGCTAAAAATAGCCTGCCCGGAGGAGATTGCTTACCGCGAAGGGTTTATTGATGCAAAGCAACTGGAAGCAATAGCCGCGGGCATCAAGAATGATTATGGCGAGTATTTACGCGGGATACTTGCAGATACGGGGTTATAGTGCATGAAAGTTCAATCAACGCAGATTCCCGGAGTACTGATTGTAGAGCCAGTTGTATTTGGCGATGACCGGGGATTTTTTCTTGAAAGCTACAACAAGAGAGAGATGCAGAGCATAGGTATAGATGCGCATTTTGTGCAAGACAACCATTCGCGCTCGAGTCGCAACGTGCTACGCGGATTGCATTATCAGATAAACCAACCACAGGGAAAACTGGTTCGCGTGGTTAGCGGCAAAGTATTTGATGTCGCGGTTGATATTCGCCGGGATTCAGCTTTCTTTGGTAAGTGGGCAGGCGTCGAACTATCGGCAGAAAATAAGCGCATGTTCTGGATCCCTCCTGGATTCGCTCATGGTTTTGTTGTTCTGTCGGATTCCGCAGACTTTCTTTATAAAGCGACAGACTATTATGAGCAGAAATTTGAGCGCACCATTCTTTGGAACGATCCTGATTTGGCAATTGAATGGCCGATTGAAGGGAAGCCCATTCTCTCGTTAAAAGATGCCGCGGGCAAGGCTTTTTGTGAGGCAGAAGTGTTTGAAGGAGACTCTCTACTGAAGGAAGCAAATGCAAAACAATAAAATTCTGGTTTTGGGGCGAAACGGGCAAGTTGGCTGGGAATTACGGCACAAACTGGCTTGCCTTGGCGAAGTAATCGCGATTGACTATCCTGAGGTCGATTTGTCCAGGCCAGACACGATTCGTATTGCGATTCGAAATGCGGAGCCGAAAATCATCGTCAATGCGGCGGCTTATACGGCAGTGGATAAAGCCGAAAGTGACCCTGATCTGGCAATGGCAATCAACGGTACCGCTCCCGGGGTGATTGCGGAGATAGCGAAAAAGTTTGGCAGCGTATTGGTGCATTATTCGACGGACTACGTTTTTGATGGAACCAAACAATGCGCATATGTGGAGACCGATCCATACAATCCAGTGAACGTCTATGGCAAGACGAAACTGGCGGGGGATGACGCGATAAAGTCAGCCGGAGGCGATTACCTGATTCTACGCACAAGTTGGGTATATGGAGCGCGGGGGAGCAATTTTTTGTTAACGATGTTGCGGCTCGCACAGGAAAAGCAGGAGATCCAGATTGTGGACGACCAAATCGGTGCGCCGACCTCAAGTGAATGCATAGCTCAGGCTACCGCAAATATTTTGGCGCAATTAGGCGCACCTAGCGGCGGCGGGCTTGATGGACGAAGCGGAATTTACAATATGACTAACACAGGAGAAACATCCTGGTTTGGATTTGCGAAGGCTTTGCTTACTCGATCAGCCGGAATTTTCAATTTTACGGTTCCCAACATAATTCCGATATGTACCAGCGACTACCCTCGCCCCGCGAAACGTCCAGCCAACTCGCGATTGTCGTGCCAGCGCATGGAAGAGACCTTTGGGATAGTTATGCCAGATTGGGAACAGGGGCTTTCTCTCGTGCTGGAGACGCTTGCAGAAAAAACAATGACTATTAGCCAGAAGGCATGAATTAATCGGGTTCTCCACATCAAGACAACGAATCAAAACGTGAAACGTATTCACTGCCAGGACTCGGTTGGGAATAATTCGCGAACTTTCTTATAAGCTGCATGGCCACAATCGATCTGGTGTGCGGCGGCCCTAAGCAGTGATTCCCTGACCTGCGCAGCAGATTCCCAGGCTTGTTGAATCGCATTCTGAATTTCGATGGCGGTGATAGACCGCCTGAAGTCGAGTATGCGGCACCCCCCGGGGAACTGCTCCTGGAGGCCGAGGAACTTTTGTTCATAGTAAGGGGAATTAACCAGGCCAACTACCGGGATGCCCTGAGCGAGCGCAAAAACCCCTCCATGGTAACTTCCAGTTACTACGACTCTGCAATCTCCAATTCGACGAGTCACATCCTCTGGGCACTCGACTGTTGCCAGTGCGCTGTTATTTTGAGTGCTCATGATTCTGCCGATAGAGTCCACGTCGGAGTCGGCACTGTGAAGCGATATCGGTATGGGAACCAAGAAGGAATTCAGCGTTTGAACGGCGTGCTGCAGCGGTTCCCGCATCGCGACAACCATTTCGCTTCCTGTTCCTGCATAGCCAGCGAGACGCAGGTTAATGCCGATGGCATTTCCAAGAAAGGACGGACGGCTCTGGAAGGCAAGCTCGATGGCGTCGTCGCCAGTAATGTAGATATTGTTTCTGGGCACGCCCAGAGATTCAAGCAGCGGCAATCCCATGCGGCCTTCACGCAGACCTATTAACTTAAGCCGAGGAAGAACAGTACGCGCTTTTTTTAACAATTCAGGATCGGTGATGGGGCCAACGCCCTGCCCAAAGGCAATAACCGGGATGCCGGCATGCAAGGCGAACTCCAACTCATCCAATAGCGGGCAAGCGGAATCCGCAAAAGCATCATTGAGCCTGCCCGTGCCGGAAACCACCAAGAGGCTGGATTCTGCCAACTTTTTACGAAAGCTGGACGGCGACGGAGCTGGTCTGCGCAAGATATTCGCCTTGAGTCGAACCCCAAGATTTGAAAGCTTGGGATGCTGAAGCCAAAGGTGGGATTCCAGATTTTGGAGAGTAGCCGAAATCCCATTTGGGAGTTTCTGGCGAAGGCCGCCAATCAGGTACCGGCCGGATAACCAGGCATTGCGCGCTTCCATTGAGATTGGCGTGACCGCAGGACAAAAGCGCGCGAGACGATCAGTGTGACCGGTTACGACCCCGATCTCGGCCTTGGGCCACATATCTCTCAATCGGGTGACAGCCACCTGCATCATGGCAACGTCGCCCATATTCAGGCATGCGTAACTTCCGGGTTCGACAAGAATCTTGCTGGGCATGACTGGACTCCGCGTATTCAAGAACGATCAATAGGAGACATCAGCACCTTGCCTGCGTTGCGCGCTGCGTATAACCAACGTTTGACCCCGCGCTTGAAATAGCCGGTGCGCACCGGCAGGCCATTTTTGTAGCTATTTATTGCTGATCGCACGGCGGAGTTCAGTTCCGGCGGCAGGCCGGCATCAAGCAATTCCCGCCAATGCAACACTGTATTCTCTTTGAGTTCCTGTTGACGTACAAGTGTGGGCGTGAGGGTATCTGGAAATGCGACGCAGCGTTCAACGCCAATTGAGCGCAAGCCCAGCATGGTTCTGACGCACTTTTCACAGAGGCCGCAGTTTTTACTCCCCATGCAGTCAACACATACCCGTAGCCGCGCTAATGCCTCTGGGTGCTGAGCAAGAAGCCGCAACTTATTGTAGCGGGTTTCTCCGCCATCGTGAACAATGCGGACAGCTTCAGTGGACCAAAGCGGGTCCAGCAGCGGGTGCGATCCCCACGGGAGCAGTTCAGAATAAGAGTAGGTCGATGCGATGTACACCTTGCCGTGATTGGGTGCAAGAGCGTGAGCGACAGCCGCCATCGCCGCGCCGTGAGTCATTTCCCAACCGCAGGGAACGTGGGGCCATTCCCAACGTTTGTTGGTAAGAACTGGAACTTCAGGGCGCTCCCAGCGCATATTGGTTCTTACTACAATCAGACGTTTGCCGAAGAGGCAGGCCGTTTCGCGGGCATGTGCTTCGGCATGTGCAAAAATTTCAGTATCCGCCAAAGGGATATCAAATCCATGAACAAACACAAGATTATCAATTTCTTCCAAGTGGTTGATAAGGGAATGAAAACTGTCCACGCCTGCTGTAAAAAACAGAGAAACGCCGCTGGCCGGCGCAGTTACATCGGAAGAAATTTCATAGGAAACCGGAATCTGTCTTCCGCCGGTCCAGGCAACGTAGATATCTCGAAGAGTCTCCAGATTGCTTGCCAAAAGCGGCGAAGCGCTGCCGAGATCAGCAGGCTGTCCTTCAGAGACAGCCCATAGCAGCCATAGTGGAATTGACCACTCGTTAGTATTGGCTAGGGGAACCTCAGACTCAATCCAAAATCCTCGATCTGTTACGCGGTTCATTACTTACCTCTTAGTGGGATAATGCTGATTCGCAAAGTATGGTCAGCTTGAACGCAATCACAACTAACAATTCAGGTACGATCCAGCGGTGCAATCAAGGCTCTCCCTGCGTTGCGCGCGGCATATAGCCATCGTTTGACACCGCGCTTGAAATGGCCAGTGCTTGGAGGAAGGCCGGATTGGCAGTTATGAATAACCGACTGAGCGGCAGCATTCAGGGCCGGCGGAAGTTCTGGGCAAAGCATCTCCTGCCAAACATCAATGGAGCGGGGAAAGATTGCTTGCTCGCGCACGAGTTCCGGCGTGAGCGTATCAGGAAATGCAGCGCAGTGAACGACGCCGAGGGCGCGCAAGCCCAGCATAGTCTTAACGCATTTCAAGCAGAGTCCACAGTTATTGATTCCGAGGTTTTCCCAACAAACGCGCAACTGTGACAACGCTTCGGGATGTTGAATCACCAAACGCAACTTATTCAAACGGGTTTCCCCGCCATCGTGAACGAAATGGACTGCCTCATTCGACCATAACGGATCGAGCAAAGGATGCGTCCCCCAAGGGTGCAAATGAGCATAAGAGGAGGACGATGCGATGTATATCTTTCTATGGTTGGGCGCAAGCGCATAAGCGACAGCCGCAAGTACCACGCCGTGGTACATTCCCCAGTCACAGGGAATCCAGGACCGTTCTGTATACAAACGGGATTCTTCCCAATGCAAATTGGTCCTGACCACGATCAGGCGTTTGCTGAAGTGGCGGGCCACCTCCCGAGCCTGTTTCAAAGCCAACTCAAACGTCTTTGTTTCCGCCAAGGGGATATCGAAACCGTGAATCAAGACAAGATTGTCTATTTCATCTCGGAGTTTGATAAGGGAATAGAAGCTATCTACACCTCCCGAAAAGAAAAGCGATACACCATTTTCCGGAGCAGCGAGATTACTGGATAGTTCATATTCAAGCGGTATCTTGTGGCCGGGAATCCAGGCGGCGTAAATATCGCAGATTGTCTCGAGGTTGTCCGCCAGGCGTGGCGAAACGCGTCCCAGGTTAACAGGATTTCCCTTAACGACAGACTCCACCAACCGCAAGGGAATTGACCACTCGTTAGTGTTAGCCAGGGGAACTTCTGATTCGATCCAAAACCCTCGATCTGTCACGCGGTTCATTACTTACCTCTTACGGGAAAATGCTGATGCGCAAAGTACTGGTCAGCTTGAACGCAATCACAACTCACAATTCAGGTACGATCCAGCGGTGCAATCAAGGCTCTCCCTGCGTTGCGCGCGGCATATAGCCATCTTTTGACACCGCGCTTGAAATGGCCAGTGCTTGGAGGAAGGCCGTTCTCAAAACTATGGATTGCGGATCGAACTGCAGCGTTGAAATCTGCAGGAAGACCAAAATCAAGCAATTCCCGCCAATATACCACACATCTATCGGTAAGCTTCTGCGCGCTCACTAACTCCGGAGTTAGGGTATCAGGAAACACAATACTATTATTGACACCAAGCGCACGTAAACCCAGCATGGTTCTGATGCACTTTTCGCAGAGGCCGCAGTTGTAATTGTCCAAGTTCTCCCAACAAACGCGGAGGCGCGGTAACACTTCGGGGTGCTGAGCGAGAACGCGCAACTTATCAATTCTCTTTTCGCCAACGTCATGGACGATCTGGACAGCATCGGTTGACCAAAGCGGATCGAGCAATTGATGCGATCCGTCTTGATGCAGATCGGCATACGAGGTAGAAGATGCGATATATATCTTTCGATGATTTGGCGCAAGCGCATAAGCGACGGCCGCAAGCGCTGCCCCGAAATACATTCCCCAATCGCAAGGAATCCGGGGTCGTTCTGTATACAAACGGGATTCTTCCCAATGCAGATTGGTCCTGACCACTATAAGCCGTTTTTTGAAAAGGCGGGCCACCTCTCGAGCCTGTTCCAATATTTGTTCAAAGGTCTTTGTTTCCGCCAAGGGAATATCAAATCCGTGAATGAGGATTAGATTGTCTATCTCGTCATCGTGTTGAACGAGCGAATAAAAACAATCCACGCCGCCGGAAAAAAACAAAGATACGCCGCTCGCCGGGGCGGTGACGCTTGAGTTAATCTCAAAGGTCAGCGAACACCGATGGCCCGGAATCCAAGCCGCATAGATATCCCGAATTGTTACAAGGTTACGCGCTAAAAGAGGCGAAACATCCCCCAGGTTAGCAGGCTTTCCCCCGACGACAGATTCTACCAACCGCAAAGGGATTGCCCACTCTTGCGAGTTGACTAGAGGCGCATCGGATTCAATCCCGATGTCTTTGTCCGTCACGCGGTACATTCATGACTCCCTATAGGCAAAATTCGAACGCAAGCATCGTTTCCTAAACAATAATCTCGTCTATAGCGAAATTCAAGAACGATCAATCGGTGAAATCAAAGCACTCCCTGCATTGCGAACGGCGGATAGCCAACGCTTGACCTCCCGTTTGAATTTACCTGAATGCGGTGGAAGGCCAGCCTCACAACTATGGATGGCCGAACGCACAGCAGCACTCAAAGGCGGAGGGAGTCCAGGGTCGCGCAATTCCCGCCAGAACAAAACTGAATCATGATGAAGCTCCTGAAAACGTACGAGATCCGGAGTAATAGTCCGTGGAAAGGCAGTGCACCGGTCAACGCCCAAAATTCGCAAAGCCAGCATAGTTCGGATGCACTTTTCGCAAAGGCAGCAGTTGTAATTGTCTGGATTTTCCCAGCAGACACGCAACCGCGACAACGCTTCGGGAGACTTAACCAGAGCGCGCAATTTATTTATGCGGGTTTCGCAACCATCATGGACGATCTGGACAAATTCTGTTGACCAAAGCGGATCAAGCAGCGGGTGCGAACCCCATGCATGCAGGTCAGAATATGAGTACGACGAAGCGATGTAAACTTTTCCATGATTCGGTGCGAGCGCAAGAGCAACGGCTGCCAGTGCAGCACCATGGTACATTCCCCAACTACATGGAATATCAGGCTGTTCAAAATGTAAATTAGTTCGCACTACAATCAAGCGTTTGCCGAAGAAACTGGCTACATCACGAACTTGAGCTTCAGCTAGCGCGAACGCCTTGGTGTCAGCCAAGGGGATGTCAAAGCCGTGGACCAATATAAGATTGTCAATCTCGTCCCGGTGCTTGATGAGGGAATAAAAACTATCGACGCCGCCGGAAAAGAAAAGCGATACGCAACTGGCCGGGGAATCAACCATGGAAGAGCATTCAAAGTTGAGCGGTATTGTGTGGCCGGGGATCCAGGCGGCATAGATATCGCGGATGGTTTTGAGATTGCTTGCCAGAAGTGGCGAAATATTGCCGAGATTCGCGGTTTCTCCTTTGGCGACCGCTCGAACGAGGCGCAGAGGCAAGGACCACCGGGTAGTATTGGCCAAGGGGGCTTCTGATTCGAGCCAGATCTTCCCGTCAGATACCAGATTCATCTCTCTTTCTCTTTCTCAGTAAAGAGTTTCTCAGGCTGACAGCAAACATAATAAAGCGTATTGGCTCCCAAAAAGGCGAGGGCCATGCAAATAACGAAACAAATAGATAGCGGAGGTCTCCTTTGATTCTATTGTCTCGCGCGATGAGTGCAGCTTTATATAACTGTACAGCGCGAATACGCTGCCTCCAGACAAGGCGGGAAAAACCATGCAAATCCGCTAGCAGAGTTGTATCGATGATTTGATCCAGCGCGAGGAGCATTATCTCTGGACTTGCGCTAACGCCATTCGGGTTAATGTAGTAGCTGGTTAGCGGATCGGTGACTGCCTCGAATTCGCCGAAATGTAGCAGGCGCACCCACAATTCCCAGTCCTCGCACGCACATATATCTTCGCGGAAACCTCCGACTTTCATAACTATTTCTCGCTTTACGAGTACGGTTGATGGCGTGATTGGATTGCGGTAACGGAGCATCTTGCGGGCCAAGCCGGGATCCACAGCAGGCCGAGGGTTCAGATATCGATTGTCGCCAAAAAAACGGATACCAGAATATACAAGCACTGTTTTCGAACGAATGAGAGAAGCCTGGCGCTCCAATTTCTCCTGATCCCAAAAATCATCCGCGTCCAGCAACGCGATCCAATCCCCCGAAGCATTCAGAATTCCAGTGTTTCTGGCAGCCGAGATTCCGCCATTAGAACGGGAAATTACGCGCGCGCCCGACGCCTTGGCAATTGCCGCAGAGTTGTCGGTAGAGCCGTCATCGACGACGATTACCTCATATGGCTTCAATGTCTGTAAAAAGACGGACTCCAGGCAACGCGGAAGAAAACGTGCAGCGTTATACGCGGGGATAACTACGCTGATTCTGACACAGGAGTTGATCGACGTCATAGTCACATCCAAGATCTCTACCGTCAATTTGCCGTAAGTTGATAATATAATACTGGATTTTTTAAATACAAAGCGACCGGATCAGATTGTCGAGTAACCCTGTTTGCCGGGACGCATCAAAATTATCAGTAAACCATTGGCTGCAGGTTGTCGCCTGGCCAGTAAGAAGCGCCAAGAAACTTATTATATTTTGCTCTATGTCTGCCAGGGAATAATCCGGATAAATGCACACAAATGGGACCCCAGCACGGCAGAGAATGCGTTCCACAGGCGAGCTGCGCGAGATATAGGCTAAAATGGGGCGTCCAAGTCTCAGGTACTCAAATAGCTTGCCGGGAACCTGGACGGAGGATTGGGGCTGGATCAACAATAGCCCGTCGGATTCGAGGGCGATAATACGAGCCTCCTTTGTGGGCACAGGCACTCTAATATCTAACCAGCCTTCAAGCTTGGCTATACGCAAAAATTCCCTATCGGGAAGTTCGTTTGATTCCGCGGGGCCAATTTGCCGAATAATAAGCTCCTCGCGCGCGACTGTTCCCTTTTTGATAAGGCTTGCAACCGCGTAGAGTAAAGGACGGATGTCACGGCCACCGTATAGCTCGCCCACGTGGCTCAGAATTTTTTGTCTACGAGCGGGAAGATCATAGGTTTGTATAACATCTTCGGGGTCAAACCCGTTCCAAAGTACGCAAGTCTTGTCTTCAAGGCGGTGGTACTGGTCACGAAAGAAATAGTGCATAGTATCTGTATTTGCGATTACAAGGTTTGATTTTTTCAATACGAGCCATTCAAGGCAGTAAGCGAAAGCGCGCTGAAGGGCAGTCATGTCGTTTGCGACCGAACTGATAGGATCACGGAAGTCGGCAATCCATTTTGCCTTCGAAAAAACAGATAATCCCATCGCAGCCAAATGTACTGCCGTTGGCGGCGCCGAAGAAATGATAACGACATATTCATTTTCTTTTTGCTTAAGAAATGTTCGTCCTGCGCGGAAGACAGAGAACGCCCAATGAAGCCTCAGACCAGATCTCAAAAGAAACTTTCGGCCAATCTGTTCCACCCTCCAAGCGATTCCGTTACGCGCGTCCCTTTTCAAAGGATCTGCAATGCATTCGACATCCTTTTCATTTGTGCCTTGAACAGAAGCAGTAATAACATGACATTCATATCCCAGCCGCTTTAGATATTTAAAAAAACGAAAGGGACGAGCGGCGCCAATCTCATTGTCCGGCGGGAAATAATAGGCAATCAACAGCACTACGGGAGCTATCACTTTTTGGTCATTAATACCGATCTCATTGACGACAGGTGCTGTGCGGAACATACATTTATTTTACTAAACAACGACTAATAGTGCGGACAATATACGATTCGGAATGAACAATCAAAATATTTTCACAGTTCTTTAACCATAAATTGCCAGACGAACCCAATGCGGCCTAGCCCTGCAAGCCGATACCGAATATTTACCAATGGACATCACGTTCTCCAGAAGAGGCAATCAGGCGCTGCTCTTGAAGATGAACGAAGCATCAATCGGAATTACACAATAGAAACAGGGTTGACAAATACAATAATCAGGGCCGAATTAGCAGGCCCAGCGCCAGGTGAACGGGCGCTGTCATCTTGCGCGGCAACATCTCGGCAAGAAGCTTGAAGCGATCGTGGTCTTCTTCTTCCAGCACGCGCATTATATAAAAAAGCCCAAAGAGCACAATGAGAGCAGCGCAACCCCCAACCAAAAGAGACCACAGGGGAGTGATAAATTGCTTTGCGCAGTAATGCGCTGTTAATGCCGCCAACAAGCTAGCGAAAAGAATTTTTGAAGTTTGAAGCCAAGGCAGCTTCACCTTATAAAGGTAAATTGCTGCCGCCCACATTAGACCAACGGCCGTCAACTGTGCAGCCCCGTTACCAATGCACGCACCCACAGCGCCGTGAGCGGGAATGAGGAACCATGCTACGCTGATATCAACAATTCCGGCCACAATCGTGGCTGCGATGACATAGCCTTGTCGTTCCATGCTTTGCAAAAGGCTCTGAGCCGGTGAAATAAAAGCTTTAGACATACACAGTATCGGGGCAAGCATCACAACCATGGCGGCTCCCGCATATTGGCTTCCATAAACAAGGAGCAGCGCAGGAACCGCAAGCGCTGAAAAAATAAAATGTAACGGGATGGACATCAAAGCGAGATAGCGAAAGACCGACGCGGAGATACGGGGGAGACTGGATTTATCGCGTCCGACTTGCGCAAAGATCGTTGTACCGGACGCAGATCCGAAGATAGCTGCCCCCAGGAGCAACTGATCGGCCATGGTAAATGCGATGGAATAGTAAGATACCTGGCGGATGTCAGCGCACAAGCTCTTCAACAGGATGACCTCAGACCTGCTCCATACGATCAGCGCAACAATCGTACTGGCCACGCTCTGCCAAGCAAAGGAGATCATTCGCTTGCGCAATCCTGGGGGAGAAATATGCGTAATCTCCCAGGCGGCCACTCGCTTCATGGTAGGAAACAGCCGCACCAAGAAATCGACGAGACGCATGATAAGCATTGAAGCGCCGACACCAACGACGCCCCCTTTGAACACAATAGTTGCAGTAATCGCGACGAAGTAAGCGAGGGTTGATACAATCGAAGCCGGCAAATTAGTGGCTAAATCCTCTGTGGCGGCATTGGCCATCGAGGAGATGGAGTTTGTCATTGCGGGCCAAACGCTCAACACCAAAAGAGCGGAGGCAAGTTTATACTCCGGATGAGTGAAGTATTCCGTGTGGGGGTAACCAAGCACCCAGACAAGAAGACCTCCGGTGGTCAAGGTGGCGAGGCCGGCTTGAAGCATGAGGGTGCGCGAATAAATATACTTTGCGGTTCCCTTGTCACCCATGCCGATAAACTCAGCCATATATTTTCTGGTGGCCGCGGGAATGCCTAATCCGCCCAGGCTGCTGATTACACCGGCGATATAGGAGACATAAACGATATAACCGTTTTTAGATGGTCCCAGGGTTCTGGCTATTGCAATCGAGGTAAATAAAGTAACAATAAAACTGACCAAATTATCAATGCCGTACCATCCGGCATTGCGAGCGATAGTTGTGGTATTTGTCATGTCTTAATTAACTCTGTTCCAAATAATATGGAAAAGTTATTAGCCCCCGCCACCATGTGTTGAACAGCGGCACAGGGCGGCGTTTAGAGCGTCGCCCATGGCCGATAAAAACATAGTGCAATTTACCCAAGTCCTTGCAGCGCAGCCTGCGCATCCTTGGCAGTCGGCGACTCCGGCGCTAACGCGACCGCCTTCTTGAGGTGAATGGCTGCGTTCGCCTTGTCTCCCATCTTGCTGTACACCATTCCCAGGTGGTACTCCAAAGACGAGCTTTGGGAATCTATTTTGGTCGCCTCCAACAAAAGATCGCGAGCGAATCCGTATGTTCCCTTGTAGTAATAAGCCCACGCCAATGTATCAGCAGCGTTGGGCGAATTCGGCATTCCCTGACGCGCGGTCTGAGCCAGCGTCAAGGCAACATCCACATTGCCGCCGTCCAAAAGCATCCTATAAGCAAGGTTGTTGGCGGCGACAGGCTGTGTGGGTTGAATGGCGAGAGACTGCTTATAGTATCCAACAGCTTTTTGATTGTCTCCGAGCGACTCTTCCAAGGTTCCCAAAATGGCCAAGGCGCCGGCATTATTGGGATGAACCTTCGACCACTGTTCCCAAGCGGCAAGGGCACTCGGAGCCTGACCGCGCTGAACCTGCAGTTGCGCGTAGATCGCAACAGCTTCGCCGTCGTCGGGATTCACATCCATGGCCTTTTGCGCCGCAGCGGCAGCTTGATCAATATTCTTGCTTTGTATCTGATATTGAGCTAGCAAGTCGTAGAGGCCGCTATTCTTCGGACTCTTTGCTATCTGCGCATTTATGCGCGCCAGGGCCTGGGCCGGCTGCTTTTTTACGAGATCATAGCTGACCAGCCCGCGCAAGGCGCCGATTGAGTTGGGATCGAACTGCAAGGCCTGCTCCAGCAGGGTAACGCCTTCAGGGAAGCGCTTTTGTGAAAAGCGAATTTCCCCGAGCGTGAGATAAGCCTGTGAGTTCCGCGGAGCAATGCTGATCGCGGTTTTCAAATCTGCCTCAGCCTTGTCAGGAGAGTGATGGGATAACTCAGCAATCGCTCGCCACACATAGGCGCCGGGAAAGCGCGGCGCGGCATTAATAGTCTTGTTCGCCAGATCAGACAGCATACCCATATCGCCGTGCTGAATTGCCATAACAGCAAGCGCCTCAGGCGCTTCCGGATTGTGAGGATCCAGTAGCGCCGCCTGACGGAAGCTTTTTTCGGCCAGGTTATTATCTCCTTTTGCTTGCGCTGCTTTAGCCAGCCAGAACTGAATGAAAGCATCCTTTGGGGCGTTCTTGGCCGCATCCTGAAGGGCGGTAACCGCATCAGCCAGCTTGCCTGTATTGAGCAATACGATTCCGTTCAGCACCGCAACCTGAGGATCCTTGCCGTTTGTCTTCATCAGCCCGGAGATTACAGTCTGGGCGGTCGCAAAGTCTTTGACCTGCAGAAGAACCCGGACGTATCCCTCCAGGACAGACACATTTTTAGGGTACTTTTTAGCCAGGCTTGCAAACTCTTGCTTAGCCTTATCAAACTGACCTGTGCCGGAGTAGTGGTCAGCCAACATGCGCACACCTTGCGGGCTATCCGCCAGCTCGGTTGACGTCTGGCGAAGCACCTGCTCAGCTCTGGCTTGATCGCCTTCTTTCAAGATCGTCTGAACCAAAGCTTCCCGCGCATTCAGATTTTTGCGATCGGTAGCGACAGCACTCCAGCAAACCTGTTCCGCATCTTGTAAACGGTTATTTTTGATATAGAAAGCGGCGAGCAGGAGCTTAGCGCTCACAGATTTTGAATCGAGCGCAACAGCCTTCTTCAATTCATCTTCAACGGGAGCGGCCTGAGTGGCATCCCCCAAATCGAGCAATGCCAGGGTCTCGTGAAGCGCGGCTTCGTTCGGGGCCAGTTCCAGCGCGCGATGAATCTCTGTCATCGCCAGATCTTTTTGTCCCTGCCTGGCCGCGATTCGTGCGAGCAAGGCATGAGCATCCGCATCATTTGGGTCAGTCGCCAGCGCCGCGGAAGCTTGCGTCTGAGCGTCCGCAATCTTGCCTCCCGCGAGAAGCATGTTTCCAAGCTCGATCCGCGCTTTTACATTGGCCGGCTGAAGGTTAACAGTCTTCAGTAGTTCGTTGTAGGCGGAGTTCAATGCGCCCATATGCATATAAGTCTGCGCGAGCGCATAATGCGCTTCGGCGAAGTTCTTATCAATCCTCAAGGCGTTGGCAAACTGAATGGCGGCTTCTCTGTCTTTACCCTGGGCGCTATATTTTTGTCCGCTTTCCAGATATTTGTGTTTACGAACGTTTGGATCGCGGAAGCACCCGGACAAAAGAGCGAGCGATAAAAATAGCACGATAATTCCCAACGCAGCCTGGCTACTGCAGGCAAGGCGGCCGGAACGAAAATTCATGACTCTACTTTCCACTTTCTTCCATCCTTTCGGGTTGTCTCAAACGGCTGCACTGTGAAGCCATCGGACGAACTACGGCTGAAGTCAACATTTGCATCAGCCGTGTTTAGTTGGGGATATACCTCGGCAGCAAGGGCGCAAGCTGCATAGCAAATTCCTCGGCGCGCTTTCTCGCGCTCGAGATGCCTTCATCAGAACCGACGGGCGTAATCACCCGGACAAGCGCCCCGTCCGTACGGTTCATTTTCATTGCATCAGTGACCATGTAAATCTTAGCCATGAACTCATTGGCAACGGTGCGTCCATGAGCCTGATACCAGTAGATGACAAATTGCCTTGCTGCGCCGTTGGCAATGACGTATTCGCCGACTCGATTTGGTTTACCTGTTGCATCCATCAGATCGATGGAATTGGACGACTCGAAGACCCAGCCGGAACCGGGCAGGCAATGCTTGGGGGAATGAATGGTCTGGCCAGTTCTCTGGGTCGGGAAATAGCCGATGAAAAGACTGACCGGCACCTTGCCAGTATTTTGAGTATAAATGCGAGAAAGGAAGTCTCCTGTTCCGAGCACGTCGAGCGTCTCCTGACCGATTTCCTGGTCGATTCCCGCCCATCCCGCAAAGTTAACCGGAAACTGCGACAAAGGCTCACTGGGAGGGTTGCGATCAATTGCGGCACGTGAATGCAATAGCAGTGCTGTTCCAGCAAGCAGCAGGACCGCAGTCAGGAAACGAAGGCTCTTCATATCTGCCGCCTCTTGGCTGGAAACAGGCTCATGGCGCTATGGACGAGGTACAAGCAAGCCAGCGACACCAGAAAAATGACCCAGCCGGAAAACTCATGAAAAAACCCCAAAGCCTTGTCGGGGTCCCAGTATTGAACGCATAATCCAGTGCCGAGAATACGAACTGCATTTGCCGCAATGGCGATAGGAACACTAGCCAGAACAAGGCCAACTCGCCGCCAGTTTGATTTCTCCATGAAGTATCCATAAAAGATGGAGAGGGTAAAGAGGCTCATCAGGGAACGGATGCCGCTACAAGCTTCTGCCACTTCCAGCTTCATGAGTGGAAGACTGATGACGTTTCCTTCGCGAAGAACGGGGACTCCGAATAATGGGAGCAGGTTGCTGGCCAGTTTTGAAGCCAAAATCTGCAGCGGAAATGTGATCTGGTTATAGATGATGTCCGGCAGGGGGATGGCCAGCAAAAGGACCAGCAAAGGGAAGCGCACGGCTTTCAAGTATTGACTTCCGCCAAAGCAAAACACCAAGCCTGCCAGCAGAATGACCAGCGAAACTCGTGAGAGAAAGAGCTCAGATCCGTAAACGCCCAAAATCAGAACAAAAAGTCCCAGAACCATTACGGCAATTCCGCTCCAACTGGGTACAATCTTGATTTTGCGAAGGGTCTCCCTCTTTTCCCAGACCAGAAACGCAGCGAAAGGCGGAACCAGGAAGCCGTGAGAATAATCCGGGATGCGCCACCAATCGGTAATCAGCTTAGCCAAAACCTGGAAATAAACGGCCAGAATCAGAAGCCCAATCAGCACGGAACCGATCGCGAATTGCGAAAAGCGAGCGGGCCGTTGTCCGGGGAGGGCGGTTGGAGGCGGTGCGCTTTGTTCCATCTTCTTTGACCTCTGCCTATTTAACCGTCTTACTTTACATTAGCAATCAGAACGAAGAAAGTGAAAAAATGAAATGGCAAAAATAATCAATTTTTTCATTTTTCAGCGATCCGATTGCAGGTGGCAGTGGAAGATTATTTCCACTTTTGGGGATAATTAATGGTACACTGTTTCCCTGTGGGATGGAACAAAACTGCCCTATATTTCCATCTTACGAGAAATCGTATCCAAGTGCCGATATCCCGAAAGGGAAGGCTTTTCCCCGTTCCCTTCTCCCCGAGTTTGGAACCAACATTGCTACAGATAAAGAAGACGCAGGATTTCGTATGGCTACGATTGCAATGATTCAGAATGAGAACCGGCAGGTGAAGCCGGTCACTTCGCCTGAAGAACGGATTCAGCGCGCGGTTGTTCGGATTGCCGAATGTGATTGTCCGGTCTTAATCCTGGGCGAACACGGCACGGGGAAACGCTATATCGCCAAGCAAATACACGCCAAGTCCAATCAATCCCGCGGCGTATTTCAGGAGATCTCTTGCAGCGAAACCAGCGCCGCAGCCCTGCAGGCGGCGTTTTCGACCAAAGGAACCCTCTATCTTGTTGAAGTATCAGATCTTAGCCTTCCCCTGCAGGATCTGATCATCCAATCCTATTTTCGCTCCGGGCAGGAGCAGGTTTGCCGTCTACTGTGCGGTTCAAGCCGCGACCTTGCTGTAGAGGTAAAGACGTGGCGAATGAAAGAGGATTTCTACTACCATGTTTCATCCGTGACGCTCAGGATTCCGCCGTTACGTTGCAGAAAATCCGAGGTGTTATCGATTGCCGACGAGCTTTTAACGCGTTATTCCAAGCAATTTGAACGTCCCAAGCCGGTTTTGCGCCAAGAGATCATTGGACACTTGATGGAGCACAATTGGCCCGACAACCTCCCAGAACTTCAGACTGCAATCAAGACATTTGTTGCTATCGGAGATCAGGCGATATCTCTTGCGGCCATCAAGGCTGCTTCGTTATCGGGGAGAACGAATGGGCATCATCGACATCTATTGCTTAAAGAAGCCACACGCGCCTCTTCAATCCAGATCGAAAGGCAGTTGATTTCGGAAGTTCTGGCTTCGACCGGCGGCAATCGAAAGCGCGCCGCCGCCGACCTTGGAATCAGCTACAAGGCATTGCTTTACAAACTCAAACAGATTGAAACAGAAAATCAATCTGCATCCAGCAAGAATGGAGTGGAACTATGAAACCCGGAATCCTACTCATTGCGGCATTTTTTGTACCCGCGCTCCTTTGTCCAGCTCAGGACAAGGCGCCTGGGGCGCCGCAGACCGCACATGATACAGCTGCGCCGGAACCATCCAAATCGGCAATGTCCGACAACTATGTCATAGGGACGTCCGATGTTCTTGTGGTTACCGTGTTTAAAGAGCCGAACCTGTCAGGCAGCCTGCTGGTGCGGCCCGATGGAATGATTACGATGCCGCTGCTCGGAGATATCAAAGCCTCAGGCAAGACACCGCTTCAACTGGCAGACGAAATTACGGTCAAGCTCAAGAAGTATGTGCAGGATCCGAATGTCTCCGTGGTATTGAGCCAGATAAACAGCAAGAAAGTGTATCTGATGGGCGAAATAGGAAAGACCGGTCCTATCGATATGACTCCTGGCATGACCTTGCTTCAGGCGATTGCCACTGGCGGGGGCCTTACGCAGTACGCCAACTCAAAGAAGATTTACATTTTGCGCACCGTTGACGGGAAACAACTGAAGATTCCCGTTCAATATAAGCAGGCCTTGAAAGGCGACGGCTCGCTTAATCTTTCTCTTAACCCAGGCGATACAATTGTTGTTCCGTAAGGCGACTCTATGAGAGCTAGGCACGCACTACTGGCGATTCTTATCGCAGTCAGTTCCAGCGCGAGAGCGCAAGTTGTTCCCGCAGCGACCGGCCCCGGCGGGATACCGGTCAGCGGAATGCTGCGCTACGATCTCCGCTATACGCAGTCCGCACGGTTCTACAATGGTTCCGCGGGCGATACACAGACAGCTGCATTGTCCGGAGATGTAACCTACGCAAATTCCAATGCTGCCCACCCGACATCCTTGACTTATACGGGCGGCGATATGTGGACCATCAGCGGTGCATCCTATGGAGAAGGAGTGTTCCAGCACTTATTGGTGTCGCAAGGCTATGTCCGGCGCGCCTGGTCATTCAGTCTCAAAGACGATGTGTACTATATGCCGCAAGCTCCGTCCGGGGGATTTTCGGGGATTCCGGGCATTGGAGACCTGCCGGGAGCGCCTAGCGAACAAACGATTCTGACACTGAATACACGCAGCGTCAATAACACAGTAAGCCCTGTTTTCACGCGCGCCATCAACCACGCAACCAGCCTGAGCGTTAATAGCAGTTACGAAACCCTGCGCTTTCCTGACGGCAACGGCCTGGATGTTGATTCAGTGATGGGAGGCGCACAGTTAACCCGGCGGCTGAACGCGCTCAATTCGTTTTCGGCCCAGTACATGATGACTCACATAAGTTATCCAAGCTACACAACCCTCACGATGGGAACGCAATCAGCAATTTTTGGATATCAACGCACCTGGAACCGCCGGTTTAACACAAACGCTTCTGCCGGGCCGCAGTGGGTTCAGAGTTCAGAGAGCGCGCTTATTCCTTCATCACTAGGACTCACTGTGAACGCGAGTGCGTCCTACAAGTCCGGGTTAACCACGGCAACGCTGAGCTATACGCAGGGGGCCAGCGGAGGCTCGGGCGTGTCAACGCAGATCGGCGTACATAACCAGGTGTTAAATGCAGTTGTATCGCGGCCGTATGGAAGGAATGTGACCATCAGCGGTCTTGGATCATACATCCGCACCAAGGGATTAAACCAGGCTGGAGTTACAAACGGAGAAGATGGCGGAATGTCGGTAACACGGCGACTGGGAAGGAATTACTCGGTATATGCCAACTATATGGTTACCCGGCAGACGACAAGCGCCGTACTTACAGCGAATGCCGTCAGCGGCATATCACAAGTGATTAGTTTTGGCATCGGTTACACACCGCGGGAAAGACACTTCAATAAATAACTCATCAAAGGGGGTTTATGCTCGGGCATCGTGAAATGACAATGCAGGACTACGCCGACATCTTCAGACGGCGAGCCTGGCTGATTGTGGCTTGCACCGTCCTAATCCTGGGAATCAGTGTAGGCGTCAGCTACACCCTGCCTCCGCAGTACCTGTCTCAGACACTGGTGCTGATTGAGCAGCAGAAGGTCCCGGAAAATTATGTAAAGCCGGTAGTCAACGAAGATTTGAACGCGCGGCTGGCTTCTATGAGGGAACAGATTCTGAGCCGTACGCGCCTGGAGCCGATAATTGTGCGATTCAACTTGTACGCCGGCGACAAATCCTCCATGGACGACCGCGTCGATCTGACGCGCAAGGCGATTGGGATCAACCCTATTCCCCAAAGTCCGACGTCGCACGGAATGCCGGGATTCTTTATTACTTTCAAAGCTCGAGATGCTCGCACTGCCCAGCAGGTATGCGGCGAGATCACATCGCTGTTTGTCAGCGAGAATCTGAGCGCGCGCGAGGAGTCAGCCGAAGGCACGACCGATTTTCTAAAACAACAACTTGCCGACGCGAAGAGCAATCTTGACGAACAAGAGGCGAAGCTTGCGGCATTTGAGCAAAAGAATCTCAACAGGCTTCCCGGGCAGACGATCCACCTGGGAGATATGAATCTTGCGATGGGAAGCGCAAACGAAAGCACGCTTCAGTCGCTAACCGCCCGGTTGGACGCCAAGACGCAGGAGATCGGCCGTTTGCAACAGGGAGAGACCCTGATGGAAGCGATGATCGCACAACCTTCGGAGGATTCGGCTCATATCGACCCGGTCACCGGGTCATCGGGAGACAGCCTCGAGACGCAACTGAAGGCAGCGCTTGCTCAAGAAAAAGAATTGGAATCTCTCTACACCTCAGACCACCCAGACGTGCTTGCGAACAAACGCAGGATTGCCAGTCTAAGGGCGGCGATAGCGCAAAACGCAACCGTACCGGTAAAGTCGAACGATACCATAGCCGCTACGGACTCGCCTCAACTTCGCCGTCTTAAAGCCCAGCTTCACGCGCAGCAGGATGCTCTTGCCGCCGCCAAGCAGGACCAAGCTCGCATCGAGCAGCAGGTTCGCGCATACGAAGCGAGGATTGAATCCAGCCCGCTGATCGAGGAAGAGTACAAACAGATTACGCGCGATCATGATACCGCGTTGCAGTTTTACAACACGCTATTGACGAAGATGAATGAGTCGTCGATGGCCACCGCCCTTGAACACCGCCAGCAGGGTGAACAATTCCGCGTAATGGACGCTCCTAACCTTCCTGACGCGCCAACCTTCCCGAATCACCTTATGTTTGCCGGCGGAGGTCTTGCGTCTGGCCTGATTCTAGGCCTGTTTCTAACCGGTCTGCTTGAGTATCGGGATACCTCAATGCGTAATGAGAGTGACGTTTGGGCATTTACAAAACTGCCGACATTGGCAGTGATCTCCTATATCAACGAACTTGGCCATCCTCATGAGACTCCCAAGCGAGGAAAACTATTTTCGCGCAAGGCCAACCCCGTTGAAAGCGCGACCGGATAGTCATGTACAAGTCATTTTTTGGCCTTCGCGCCTTACCTTTCGGAGCCAGTCCCGATCCACGGTTTCTCTTTCTGAGGCCGCAGATTCGGGAAGCCATTGCCTGCCTGCAATATGGCATTGCGGCACGCAAGGGCTTTGTGGTTATGACAGGCGAGGTGGGAACCGGAAAGACGACCCTGCTCAATACAGTTCTGGACACGTTTGCCAAGGGACGCATTGCGACGGCTTTCATATTCAATCCCCGCCTGGACGTTCTCGACTTTTTTGAATTTGTTATGACCGATTTCGGCATTCCGGTCACGACGCGGACGAAATCTGCCATGCTCTTACAGCTTAATCGCTGGCTAATCGAGCGCTACCGCGCCCAACAATTATGTGCCATAGTGGTCGATGAAGCGCAGAATCTCTCATGGGAGCTTCTGGAAGAGATACGCCTGCTGACCAATTTGGAGACATCCTCGGAAAAACTGGTTCAAATTGTTCTTTCCGGTCAGCCGGAGCTCGAGGAGAAGCTTTACCATCCAAGCCTTCGGCAGCTTCGTCAACGGGTTTCATTGTGGTGTAGAACGAAGCCATTGAGCAATGAAGAAACCCAAGCATACATTGAGGAGCGTCTCCGCATCGCCGGAGCCAGCAAGCCAATTTTTTTACCAGAGGCGGCGGAACTTGTCTACTTATACTCGAAGGGGATTCCCCGCATTATCAACCTTCTTTGCGAGCACGCGTTGGTATGTGCGTATGCGGAACAGGTCGATCCGATTCCGGCGCATCTTGTCGAATCAGTCGGATTGGAACTTGATCTTGTTCAACACCCCTTCACTATTTCTTTTCCGGCCATGCAAGCAATTATGAACCGCAACCCACAACCCAATATGATTGACAACATTTCACCCGTTGCCAATAGCGCCGATCTACAAAAGGAAAGTGAAATATGAGCCGTATCTACGATGCCTTGCAGAGAGCGAATCTTGAGCGGAAATCCTCACGGGAGAGGAATCCCTCCGAGATAGCCGATCCCTTCAGTGTCTCTGGTGTTGCCGATCAATCGCCTGTCCAGGAAAGCGTTGACCTTGAAAACATCGCGCAGTATCCGTGGAATCCAACCCTAACCTCTCTTCCCACGCTTGGAGACCGCGGCGAAGGCATCGAACAGTTTCGCGGCTTGCGATCACAGTTTTACGAGTTTCGCGATCAGGGTCCCCTCAAGACAATCCTTGTCAGCAGTGGAATGCCTTCAGAAGGCAAGACCTTTGTAGCGGCAAACCTGTCCCTGAGCCTTGCGCGCAACCAGAACAACAATATCCTAATCATCGACGCCGACCTGCGCCGTCCTGGTCTCAATCGCATTCTTGGCGCTCCGAACACCCCCGGTCTTACGGAGTATCTCTCTGGCGCCGCGGAGGCCCAGGAAATTCTTCAGCGCAACAAGAACTTGCGATTTGTTGAATCTGGAATTATGCGCACCATCCCCAATCTCACCTTTATCCCAGCCGGCAATGGCGGAGACAATTCTTCTGAACTTGTTGCTAATCATCGAATTGAAGAATTGATAACCACACTTTCACCGCACTTTGACTGGATTCTGATTGATTCACCGCCGGTTCTTGCGTTTGCGGACGCAATTGACTTGTCTCGAGCCGCCGACGCAGTGCTTCTGGTAGTTCGCGCCGCCACTACGCCTTTCGATGTAGCGCAGCGAGCGCAAGCGGCATTCAGCAACACGCGCATTCTTGGATTTGTTCTAAATGCAGTCAAGAATGCCCCGCGCAATTCCTCTTACTACTATGGCTACCACCATTACGGAAAGCAGGACTCCAGCAGCGGATTGCAGGAAAGAAAGAGATAAGGGGCGCCAACGTTGACCATGCTTTTCAATGTATACTATCCGACTCGGACTGTAGTAAGACTTCTTTGTGAAGTTGTTCTTGTCAGCGGCTCGTTTCTGGTGGCTAGCATCTTGTTTGCGGAGCCGGATTGGCGACTTACTCTGTTCTACGACAACGGGTTGCTGAAGATAGCGGGCATCACCGCGTTTACTCTGCTTCTGACGTACTATTTTGATCTTTATGCGCCGCGACGATTTTCAGAAAGCTGGGAGATCTATTTTCGTTTATTACTGGTACTCAGCGTTCTGTCGTTTGTCCTCGCAGGGATCGTATACATATTCCCTGAATTTGCAATAGGCCCTTTTGTTTTTGTTACAGCTGTATCTCTCATCGCTGTGCTTCTCCTGCTTTGGCGCAGTGTCTATGAGTGGATCATAGGCCTTCCTGTGTTTCGTGAGCGGGTCTATGTTTTGGGCAGCGGTGAAAGAGCTTCTGGCGTGGCCGAGTTATTGCGCACCAGCCGTGATGCCGGCATGGAAGTCATCGGATGGAATCCTGTCAATGAGGATGATGTTCAAAAAAGACTCGAGCGTTTCTCCGCGGAAGTTCACTCTTTTTGCGGACCAAGGCCGGGGGTTGATCGCGTCATAGTTGCCATGGAAGACCGCCGTGGATCTATGCCCACACAGGAATTGCTCAACCTTCGTCTCTGCGGCGTCATCATTGAAAATTCAAGCGCATTAATGGAGAGACTCACAGGCCGATTGCCGCTGGAAGGACTTTATCCCAGCGCTCTGATATACGCAGAGGGATTTCGCATGAGCACAACGCAGCAGCTGCTCCGGCGCATGCTGTCCGTTGCCGTTTCGTTTATTGCTCTGATAATTTGCCTTCCATTCATACCGTTAATCATTCTTGCAGTGCGTCTTTCTTCTCCAGGTCCGATCTTTTTCAGCCAGACGAGAGTTGGCCAGCGCGGGTGCTTGTTTACCGCATACAAATTCCGCACTATGCGCGAGGACGCCGAAGCTCAGGGAGCGGTGTGGGCAACCAAGGACGACCCGCGCGTCACCACAATCGGACGGTTTATGCGCAGCTCGCGGCTGGATGAGATTCCGCAACTTTGGAATGTTCTTCGCGGAGATATGGCATTTGTGGGCCCGCGGCCAGAGCGTCCCGAGTTCGTTCAGTGGCTCAGCAAGGAGATTCCGTTCTACGATCTCCGGCATATGCTTCGCCCTGGAATTACTGGATGGGCGCAGGTGCGCTACCGTTACGGCGCAAGCCTTGCAGAGACAAAACGGAAGCTCGAATACGATCTCTATTACATCAAGCACCATTCAATTGGGCTCGATTTGCTCATCATGTTCGAGACCATCAAAACCATCGTTTTGCGCCGGGGCGCCCAGTGAAAATCGTTTTTTGGCTGTCACTGATTGGCATTCTCTACACCTACGCAGGTTATCCGGTGGTGATGTGGATGGTCTCTCGATTACGGCCACGGCGCTGGACGGCAGGCGCAATCACGCCCAGCGTGAGCATTGTGCTTGCGGTACATAACGGGGCAACCATGCTGCCGCGCAAGATCGAACACCTGTTGGGCCTTGATTACCCGAAGATCGAAAATATCATAATTGTTTCAGACGGCTCAACCGACGGCACGGCGGAGCTGCTGGGCGGTCAAAATCATCCACGTCTAACAGCCGTCATCCTCGGTGAACATGGCGGAAAAGCGGCAGCCGTCAATGCCGGCATGGCAAAAGCAACGGGTGACGTGATTCTATTTGTGGACATCCGGCCAGAAATTGCTCCGGGAGCGATTCAGCAACTGGTCAGCAACTTTGCCGATCCTAAGGTTGGTTGCGTAGCTGGTGAACTGATACTCCGCAAGGGCAGCCATGACACAACTTCCGCTGCAGTGGGCGGAATCTACTGGAGATATGAAAAGTGGATCCGGACCTGTGAATCATTCTGTGATTCTCCGGTCGGTGTTTATGGGGGATTCTACGCGATTCGCCGCGAACTCGCAGTGCCGCAACCAGCCGGAATCATTCTTGATGACATGTTCCAGCCGCTTTCGATTATTCGACAAGGGTACCGGTCGGTACTCGACACGAAAGCCTATGTTTATGATAGTTGGCCGGAGAAAATGGAAGACGAATTTCATCGCAAGGTGCGAACACTGGCGGGAAATTTTCAACTTTTTCAAATGGCCCCCTGGACGCTGAGTTTACGAAATCCAGTTTTCTTTCAACTGGCATCGCACAAAGTGATGCGCCTGGCAGTGCCTTATCTGATGATTGCCTTACTTGTCACATCTATGGCACTTTCGCGCGGGTCGCAAATCTTTGCAACATTTGCAGCACTCCAGATTATTTTTTGGGCCGTCTCGCTCTCCGGCCTGCAAAACAGGGTTCCAGTTCTGAATCGAATTGCAGCGCCGGCCAGCGCACTGCTTGTCCTTAATGCAGCAGCAGTTGCCGGGCTGTATAAATTTCTTTTTACACGCGGCCCGCTTTGGAAGATATGGACGTCTCGTGGTTCAGGAGCGAATTCTGATACTCTTGAGGCAAAGGATTCCGCATAGACGGACCCCCTTGCAAACAGGAAGCTAATTCCATTTCCCGGATTCTTGCTAAAATTCACAAAGGTGAGAGGAGCACAAAACCGTCATGAATAAAGCCAGGTTTCGGTTCGTTGCCATTTTGGGAATTGCAGCCATTGTTGCTGGCTACGGTCTCCATTATCACATCCTCAAGGTGAAGGCGGCAAAGATGGAACATGCCGCGGCGTCCGCACTTTACTTTCCCGCAGGCGCTATCTGGACGCAGGATATCAGCCACGCGCCATTAGATCCTCAATCTTCTGCGATGATCTCGTGGCTTGCGGATGCGGGGGGATGGGGCCATAACAATCGGATGCAAGTTGATTTTTCCATGCGCGTTGTTCAGGCGAACGCAACGACTCCGCAGGTTCCTTTTGGAAAAGGTGACGGGTTTTACACCGAGGATTCCGATGTAGTCTCTACTTTTCCTCTTCCAGCGGGAGGCGGGATCGAAGGGGAGACTGGCTATCAATGCACAACTGATGACGATTGCCATCTCATCGTAGTTGACCGCGGCCATGGCAAACTCTATGAAGCGTTCCGAGCCAACTACTCAGAAAATGTCCTTAAGGCTAAGTTTCTAGCTGTTTGGGATCTCAATCGCATTTATCCGCCTTCAGGCCGTGGAGAACAATGTACCAGTGCCGATGCCGCAGGCTTCCCGATTGCTCCACTGCTCTTCAATGCTGACGAACTCGCCGCAGGACACATCGACCACGCCATTCGCTTCATTCTTCCAAATCCGCGGATTCGCGCGCACGTCTACGTGCATCCTGCAACGCATGCCGGTGCTCCGCGTGGACCAATTAATGCTCCCCCGATGGGTGTTCGCTTCCGCTTGAAGGCTTCATATGACTTGTCAAAACTGACGCCTGCAGCCCAAGTCGTCGCACGCGCGATGCAGAAATATGGCATGTTCTTGTCGGATGGCGGCAATATTGCCCTCACCGCACAGAATGACGCAGACACCAAAGCAAAGTACACGGACATGGATTTCGGTTCTCACGATTTGCAGGATCTGAAGGTAACAGATTTTGAAGTTATTGAAATGGGAACTCTGATTCGATTGACCGATGACTGCGTGCGAAATAAGTAATCCAGTAGCGCCGCTCGCAGCATTTAAAGCAAAATTCAAACGGAAGCAAAGTGGAGAAAGAAGAAGGGGCGGAGAAACGCCCCTTCTTCACGCTTCTGCGTTCAAGTCGCGCAAGCACGCCGGGCGCGCAAAGAATTCAAGTAAAGATCAATATAAGAATCGGCCATAGATTGCAGGGTAAAGTTCGAGCGGAAGGCGGCTTCTGCGTTTTTCGAGAAATGCATCCGCTCCTCGTTACAGGTCGCCAGTTGAAGAATTGCCGCTGACATTCCCGCAGAATCAGTCGAAGGCACTACCAAGCCTGCCTTTGCCAGCCGAACAACTTCTGCCATTCCGCCCACATCTGTCACAATAGCGGGCAGACCCAGGGAGAATGCCTGCAGCAGCGACATAGGCAATCCCTCCGATTTCGACGACATAATAAAGACGTCGGCTGCTGAGAAGAACGGAGCAACGTGAAGTTGCTGGCCCCAGAATGTTACTTGATTCTCGATCCCAAGTTCTCCGACAAGGTTCTCCAGCATCTTGCGCTGGCTGCCGTCTCCCACCATCCAAAGTTTCAAGTTCGGCATGGACTGAAGGGCCAAATAAAAAGCATTAAGCAATAGCCGGTGGTTTTTAACAGGTTCAAGGCGGCCAACATAAACCAGCGTAAAACCTGATTTAAGCGGCCAATGTTCGTTCGCAACTCGGGTTACCGGATCTGTTCCGTTGTAAATGCGCACAATTTTACGAGCAGGAACGCTGTGCAAACCTTTCAAATTGTTTGCGGTTGCGTCACAGATGCCGACGACCCAGTCGCAGCAGGTAGCTGCAAGGGCGTACTTTAATTCCACCATTAACCTGCGAGGCGGGGCCACAAGGCTGTGACGGGTCGAAATAATGCTGGGCACTCCGGCCATTCTGGCGGCCATGGCAGCATACACGGTGGGCGTTGGATTATGAAGATGAACTACGTCAGGACGCAACTTTTTGAATATGTGAAAGAAACTCCGCGCGGAGTCTGTCAAGTGCCTGCCCACGTTTGCGTGCACAATGAAACCCTCAGCCTGCATTTGCTCGCCGAGCGGGCCAAGAGCCAGGATTGCGTAAACACAGGGGTCATGACCCAATTTCCGCTGCAGGCGGCAGATTTGCATGACTAGCGTTTCGGCCCCTCCCACCTCCATGCTGTCAACAACGTGCGCGATCTTCATACGGGTGGTGTTTTTCTCCGACGGTATAGTCTCAACTCTCTGCATTCAGCAATTAGCGCTAAAGCGCTCGACGGATGCTCAGCGCATCAAGTTCAGTATCCGGAGCATGATATACATAACAAGCACCAGCAAAAATGCCAGCCCGCCAGCGTAAGGCAAAGCGCGTTCGAGCCGCAAGCGAGGCGCAACCATCCCACGACGAAGGGCTCTCTCATATACCGCCTCAACCAGGCCACCCAACAAGAAAAGCGTCATTACAAAAGAACGCGAAAGAAACCATCCGGCCATCAAAAAACCAGTAAGCGACAGCATCAGTAATCGTCCAAAGTGGTTGATCTCTACTTTATCGACAACCTCACTCAAGAATATTCCCCGTAAAGGACCCCGATCTTCCAGGATGTCAGGTTGCGGTTCATTTACCTTAGCCGGCGAAGCGAGCGTAAGTGCATCTCTCCCGGTGGGAAACAAAAAAAGGGACCAGAAAAACAATCCAAACAAGCCCAACTCGGCCGCACAGACTACAACGGAATTGTGCGCTGTTTGATGGGTATCGGTGTAATCTCCCATGCCGTTAAAGCCGACTCCGAAGAATGGATTGGATTTTAGAACTTGCAATCCCGCACCCCAAAGGGCGGTGCGATCCGCACCAGCGTCAGCAGAAATATCGCGCCCGCCCGTGAAGTTCAAAGCCATTGCGCCGACAAACAATACACCCGCTATCAGTAAAGCGGGCATAGTGCCAATTCGCCTTCGCGCCGCCATGATAGTCACAGCCAATACTGCGATCAAAGCGCCGCGTGAATGTGTGAGAAATATCCCGTACAGCAAAAAACCGACTGGCAATATGACAAAAGCAAAATTGCGGAGGGTTCTCTTTGATCTCCAAAAGATAAATACCAGCGGAATTACACAGACGATCAATTGGGCGAAGTCATTTGGATCATTAATTTCTCCCAAGCCCCTCTGTCGATAGACTAATTTTCCGACCGCACTACCATGTATCGGGCTGCTTGTTGCGAGAAGGTAAGGATGTGTCATCTGCCAGTAAGAAAATTGAGCGCTTTCATTATTCACCCACTCGGACGAACTACCATCCGGGGGACTACCGAGCCTTTCTATGAAACCTTGTGCAAGCGCAAACGCACACACAAACAAAAGCATCAGTATGAGAAACTGAAACCTTTTTTTTGAGTTGCAATGCAGGCACACAAGAAAATATGCAAAGGCGTTCGGAATAAATCCTAAAAATGCCTGTAGGGATCCCCCAGGCCAATGCATGCCAATGAGCACAGACAAAATAACCGCAATCATCAACCCGATCAAACCAAGAAGTTGAGGCGTTTTCCAAATGAAAGTATTCATCAACGCCGGTATTGAGGCTAAAATGACCAGCACAGCCAGAATTAACTCAATACGATAAGCCGCCAACGGCCCGAATATGGTCGTAGGCGTGAGGTAGTACGTAACGAAATAAAGGATGCTTAGTACAAAACCCATAAAGAACAGCCTTCTTAAAGATAACGGCTCAATAAGGATAACCGAAATGGCGTATTGAATCTACTATTACAAAAAAACGTGGGCAATAGAACCCGTATGCAGCGAAAAACTGTTTTTACAATAGACCGCGAGAACTTTATGGTTGCGAAATCCGCAGGGGACAACGGCCTGAAAAACACGTTTACACAAAAAGACTTACAAATGCGACTTGAGAGACTCCTGGCGATAATGAGAACTTGTTGTTAAAAATCTGTTCTCAATGAGATGCCACATGAGTAAACCGGCCAAGGCAATAAGTAATACACTGACGACAAAAAACAGTAACGGATTGATTCTTGCAAGCCCCAGCGCGATCAGCGTCTGCAAAACCGGGAAGTGCACTATATATACGCCGTAAGAAAAATCGCCATATTTTGCGAAGTTTCCGAAGTAGCGCCAAAACCCAAAAACGAATACCAATCCAGATATCCAAAAAACCTCCAATATTCCACCTGTAACCCAACGGTCAAGAAGAAACAAGCATAAAGTTAAAATTCCAATTTTTAGAAAATGGTGTTTGAAATTATCAAAATACAACAAAATCATAATGCCGGCACAGAAATAAAAAAGTTGGCCCGGAAACTGAACTTCCATCTGCGAGTAAATATTACGCGAACTATCCAAAGTATAAAGGGCAGGAGCAGCACCTCTAGAGGCAAGAAACGCAAAGCCATACTTCCAAATAACCGAGAAGCAAAATATTAAAGCCACTATTCTTTTCGCACCGAAACGCCTGGATAAATAAAATATGAAGGGGATTAACAAGTAAAAGGCAACCTCAATTTTCAATGTCCATAGAGCGCCATTTACGGCGGGCATGCTGTTTGCCGTGAAAACACCGGGTAGTGTGGGAGCCAGAAAGTTGAGAAAAAGTAGATTCGAGCAGAGATACTTCCAGAATCCAGCGCCGAAGTATTGTGAAAAGGACAGTGTACTTAATGGCCACAATGCAATGGCGGCAAGAGTCACAATGGTAAAGTAAGCAGGGTATATGCGCCTTATCCGTTTTTCCATATACGATCTAATAGAGGAAGACCTTGTATAGCTGCGATAAATTAGTAGTCCGCTAATAACAAAAAATGAATTGACCGCAAAACGCGGAGAGAGGTAAATACTCAAAAAGGAAAAGGCGGCTAAATCTGTCAAAGCGGAAAGATGAAACAATGCTACGATTGATGCGAGGATCAGACGAAGGAAATCTAGATTATTTTTATTAAAGTCGGCGCTGCCTCTCAATGTAGATCCCCCGAAAATTCCAATAATGAGATTGATGATTGGCGCTATCCGGCACAAATCCAACAAGGCCCTTTTCAGATAGTAATCGATACAGTCGAAACGTGCCAGGGATATTTACAGCGGAACAACACAAGGGCGGAATACTCTGGCTTTGAGGGCAAGCGATTTTTACTTGAAATATTTGACGGGCGTGCGAGAATTACACGATACTCAAGATTACTTGTTTTGGTGGCTTCAATTCCGGCATCCAACAGGTGCGCAAAGGCAGTTAATATTTTATGAAACTTCCTCGACACGCGGAAATCTGGCTTGCGCCCTACTTGAAGGACCGCTTGCGAAAGCTCCTGCGGCCCAACAGGCCGAAACGCGCCTGGGTTGCGATCACCGATCACTACGAACCGTTGGGGATGGGTGCTTCAGTTGAAACCGCGCTTGGCCGCGTGGCGCAATGGCGCGAGACGTGGCCGCGCATTGCCGATGAGGCTCCAAGGGATGCAGCAGGACAGCGCCCTCAGTACAGTTTTTTCTACCCTCAGGAGGAGTACCGACGAGATCTGCTGGATGGCATCGCAGAGATGGTCCGCCTAGGCGTAGGTGACGTGGAGGTGCATCTGCATCATGACAACGAGCAGCGCGACACGTTCATAGAAAAGGTCACTGAGTTTTGCCGCCGTCTGACAGATGACCATGGCCTGCTTCGCCAGCAAGATGGCCGCACTGTTTTTGGCTTTATTCACGGAAACTGGGCGCTCGACAACTCGCGTCCGGACGGCAGGTGGTGCGGCCTAAACGGCGAAATCGCACTGCTGCGCGATCTTGGCTGTTACGCTGATTTCACCATGCCCTCTGCTCCATCGGCGACCCAGGGGCGAGTTGTGAACCATATCTACTGGTGCACGAGCAACGCAGATAATCGACCAAAATCCTTCGACCGCGGAATCGAGGCCACGGCCGGTGGCGGCAGGCGCGGCGACTTGCTGATGATCACCGGGCCGCTTGGTTTGCGCTTCAGAGAGCGGCTGCTTCCCCGACTGGAAACAGGAGAGATTGCCGGCTACGACCTTCCGACCCGATTGCGGGTTCGCCGCTGGTTTGATCTTGCTCCCAGGATTGGCGAGGATATTTTTATCAAACTGTTTACCCACGGCGCGCCGGAGTGGAATCTGGAACCATTGCTGAATGGAGGACTTGGCAACCTGTTCGAGTGGCTTGCTGAAGAAGCGAACCAGAGGGGCATTGAGATTCATTGGGCAACAGCCTGGCAGATGTACCAGGCTGCCAGCGCGCTAATGAATTTCCGCGAGGCGACCCCGGACACTACTGTAGTTGACTGAATCAGGTGACGACGAAGGGAATTTGTGATGAAAGTTCTACACGTAGTTGGCGCCCGCCCAAACTTTATGAAAGCGGCCCCGGTTTATCGAGCACTCGCGAACAGAGGACATGAACAAATTCTGGTGCATACGGGCCAGCACTATGACGCAATGATGTCCGATGTGTTCTTCAAGGCATTGGAGATTCCAAATCCAGACGAAAGCCTGAACGTGGGTTCAGGATCGCATGCTCAGCAAACAGCGGCAATCATGAGCCGGTTCGAGCCGGTAGTAATCTCGCATAAGCCAGACATCGTACTCGTATACGGAGACGTAAATTCAACTGTGGCCGCAGCGTTGGTTTGTTCCAAGCTCGGGATTCGCGTAGGGCATGTCGAATCGGGCCTGCGTTCGTTTGATCGTGCGATGCCGGAAGAGATTAATCGCCTGGTTACCGATCAACTAGCAGATCTTCTTTTTACACCCTCAGTCGATGGTGATGAAAACCTTGCGCGCGAGGGGATCTTAAGAGAAAAGGTCTTTCTTGTCGGGAATGTGATGATTGACACGCTGATACAATTCCTGCCGAAAGCGGATGAAATATTTCCAAGGCTCAAAGCAGAGTTATCGTTGGGTTCTTACGGATTAGTTACGCTTCATCGTCCATCGAATGTCGACGATGAAACGACTTTTCTCCCCATGCTTGAGGTGCTGAACAATTTGAGCCGGGAGCTCCCACTGATTTTCCCTGTGCATCCAAGGACACGGATGAAGTGGTCGGCTCAACTTGATCAGTGCAATCCTGATTTTCGCATTATTGAGCCACTAGGCTATCTTGAGTTTCTGGCGCTCCAAAAGAACGCTGCGGTAGTGATTACAGATTCAGGCGGCATACAAGAGGAAACTACATATCTTGGAACGCCATGTCTTACCCTGCGCGAGAATACAGAGCGGCCGATTACGGTGACTCTCGGTACGAATGTCTTGATCGGGCGCGATTGGGACCTGCTCAGAAACTGTTACCTTGCAGCGCTGGGCGGCGGGCGCAAAGAGGCAACCCGTCCGCCACTGTGGGACGGCAGAGCATCTGAAAGAATTGCACAGATTCTCTGCCAGCAAGTTCATTGAAATTGAAGCGGCGGGGCGAGCTGAAAGAGTCTTTGACCGCATTTGAAGCGTATCTGATACGCAGGACTGCGGACCTCTTCAATTATTATTTACGAATTCGGCTAAGCCGCCCCTTAATCAAAGTTCGTTGTAGCTGATCAGTTGCACGTCACTCGAAACTAAATCGTTCCAATGCCCACAGAGGAGTTCGGTTTCACTCTGATATTTATCCGAGCCGGGATGACACATCAGTTCATAGGTCCCTTTCAATGGATAACTCTCCAGCAAACGTTCATAAAAAGTCGCAAACGAAGTAAAAGAATCAGTGGTTTTAGTTTGATAGAAATTACGCAACGCAAGGTTCCACAGAAATTTCGATACTAAAAGCAATGAACTCTTTACTTCGGAACTTCCAGCAAGATTTTGCGTGATGCGCACTTTACGGATGTTGAATTTTCGTTGAACGCCCTTTAGAGCCCCGAACAAACCTGGAATACAGTGGGTGTGATGATGTGAATCAAGATGGCTAATTGGGACGCCTAAAGCAATTGCGTGTTCCAATTGAGCGCACCACTCGGCAAACACTGCATGACGGAGCGAAGAAGTAATTGGGATACGCCTAATATTATTTGCGAATTCTCCATTCTCATTCAAGAGAGGCCCGAGGCCTGGATGTCTGGAAAGCGGCCGGCCGCCTGTAATGTTTAAATGAACTCCAAAGGAGCAATGCGGATATTTATGTAATCGGTTTGCGGCAACCTCGGCCTTGGGGAAGTTTATTAGCAGTGTTGCTGAGGTCACAAGCCGCCTCCCCATAAGCGAAAAAATACTCTCGTTTACCTGGTCACTGGCTCCGAGATCATCGCAATTGATGATGATCTTCATAAAATTCCCTTCTTCCATTACCGTATGTTCAAGAGCCGTGATAGAAATACGGATCAACACGCAGCCGGATTCATATACTGCACCAGATTATCACCATCTGAGCAAATAAGGCCGGATGGAAAACCCAAGATTGCCTGGATAAACAGAATAACTGGTCGTTAGATAACGCCCGCCTCAGCCCTTCAATTTACATTTAAGAGTACTTGAGCCAAGAAGCGCCAATGCAAATTGCACGCTAGAATAAACTAAGGTAGAGCTAATTCCGGAAATCCTCTTTTCTTTTTGGAAACCTGAACAATTGGGTTCGCGGAAGAAAAGGACCGAGGAAGGGTCGAGATTCATGGGACCAGACCCGGCAGGCTTGCGCATGGCTGCAGTTGCACAGAACAAGGGATGCAGATCAGATCGAGATGCACGGTTCGTTCAAGGAGTTGCAAGGCAATGAAACCTTATAATGTTCTACTTGTCACCTATTCATTTCCGCCTGCCGGAGGAGTCGGAGTACTGCGTGCCGCAAGTCTCGCGCGCTACTTGCCTGTAGAGGGAATCCATCTCGAAGTGCTGACTGCACGCAACGCATCTGCGGTTGGATCCGATCCGACGCTTCTAGAGGACATTCCCAGCGAAGTTAACATTCACCGAACGATAACATTCGACCTTCCATTCAGCATCAAAAAGCGCATCAAGAAATTTATCTCAGGTGGAAATACCCGGAAGAACAAAGGTTCTAGAGATGCATCTGAAAGAAAGCCAAATTTTTTAAAGAGAGTATTGCAGGACGCCCTCCTGCCCGATCCACAGGTGACATGGCTTCCCGTGCTAACGCGAACTGCACGGCGCATTATCAGGAAGAAAAAGATCGATCTCGTTCTTATCACGGTGCCGCCCTTTTCCAGCGTATTGCTGGTTGAAAGACTCCGCAAGGAGTTTCCGCAATTGATCATCGTGGTGGATTTTCGCGACGAATGGCTTTCGACCGCCATTGATCTCGTTGGCTTTAGCCGCAGCGAGCGTGCTCGTTTTATTGCCCGCAAAGTTGAAGCAAGCGCCGTGATCAACGCAACCGCCGTGGTTGCGGCCACAGAGGCCGCCCGGCAAGAGATTCGCGCAAGGTATCCAGGGGAGCCCGAGAGCAAATTTCATCTCATCCCTAACGGATTCGACGCCACCAGACTGAGTCACGCAGCGCCCTTTTCACAGCACCGAACTGACGGCAAGATCGTTATCACTCATGTGGGTACGGTCTACTCTTCAACAGAACCCACCAGCCTAGTGCAGGCGTTGCAGTTATTGCCCGCGGAACTGAAATCGAGATTTTTACTTCGTTTTATCGGCCATATCGAAGAGCCTAGTTACCGCGAATATTTGCTGCAACTAGGCGACATGGTAGAACTGAAGGGCTTTCTTCCACAGCATGAAGCGCTGGCTGCGATGTATGAATCAGACTATGGGTTGCTTATCCATCATGGACATCTCAATATTGCAGCAAAATTATATGACTATATTGGAGGACGCAAGCCGATTCTCGCAACAGTTCATTCTGAGGGCCCGGAGCACAGTTTGATAGAGGAGTTACGTGCCGGATGGTGGGTCGAAAGTCACGATGTCGAAGGGATCCGTCAGCTATTTATTGATGCCGCAACCCGCGGGGATTCGCTGCATTCAGAGTATCGGCCTGACATTGAAAAAATCGCACAGTACGAACGCAAGGCTCTCGCTCAACGCTATGCCGCACTTCTACACTCCATCGCCTTCAGCGAGATCAAGAATGACTCTGAAGCACACAACACTCAGACTGCGGAACAGGGAGAATAACAATGCTTAAAATTGCTGTCGTCACCCGGTATTTTCCCAGTTCGGCAGAACCGTGGGAAGGCCGGTCGGCATATCAGATATTGCGGGTTCTGGCGCGCTATGCCGACGTTCACGTCTTTTTTCCCAACGCCAATTATCCGCGGTTTCTCAAGCCGCCAAGCAGGACTTACGATCGTCTTGACCGCTCATACCGTACACCGGATGTGAATGTCAGTTATTATGATTATCCAGCGATCCCCGTGCTTTCCCGGCCCACAAACGGATGGATGGCTGCCCATGCCCTTCTGCCGCATATCCGCAAGTTTGCCCCGGATATCATCCACAGCTTTTTTCTTTACCCTGAGGGATATGCAGCACTCAAGATCGGCCAGGCTCTTGGGATTCCTGTGGTTGCCAAGGGCATTGGATCCGACATCAACCGCATTTGCGTTGATAATTCGGCGGTGAAGAAGGCAGGGTATCTAAGCGGAAAATTTTCGGCGATGCATACGCGCAACCTGGTACACAATGTCAATTTCTTGTTTACTGTCAGCGATGATCTGAGAAGAAAGGCTATTTCGATGGGCGGAAACCCGGAGACGACCCATGCCATCCTCAACGGCTGTGATCTCTCTGTTTTCTATCCAAGGGACCGCTTTGAGGCCAGGCAGAAGCTCAATATCGACCCGACAGTCGAAGCTGTGGTTTACCTCGGGCGCATGAACGTGAACAAAGGCCTGCGAGAACTGGTTGAAGCAGTAGCTTCGCTGCATCCTCATCGCCCCAACCTGCATGCATATCTGATCGGAGCAGGGCCGGATAAGCCGTTGATCGAGAGCGCGATTCAGGCTAACAACGCCTCCAGTTATATCCACGCATTACCTGGTTGCGCGTTTGACGCGGTAGCGGTCTGGATGGCCGCGGCCAATCTGGTTACCTTGCCCAGTTATATGGAAGGCTGCCCGAACGTGGTGCTCGAGGCGCTTGCCTGCGGTCGCCCGGTCGTAGCCACAAATGTTGGCGGCATCCCGGAGATTCTAGGTGACGATTGCGGCTATCTCGTGCCTCCATTTGACTCCAGTTCATTGGCTAAAGCACTCACGTTGGCGCTTGACAGAATCTGGGACGCTCAAGCCATTTCGGCTCGCGGAAGCAGAAGCTGGGAAACCGTTGCAGAGGAATTGCACGACGTTTTTGAATCCCTTGTGACAAACTGGCCGGTCAGGGGAAAAGCCAAATAATATGTCCATGAGTTGTCCAGAGATTGGCATATGAGTATTTTGCACAAAATTGGACGATGGATTTTCCGTCTTCTCGCGGCTATTGGGTTTGTAACCGTGTTGGTAATTTCTACTCCGGTTGTCTCGAGGTGGGCGCAGGCATATTCCGGCCCAATCGAGCAACCCAAAGGCGACGTTCTCATTTTGCTCAGCGCCGCGAGCGATGAAGAAAATGGAGGAGGAATCTCTTACTCGTCTTACTGGCGCGCACGACAGGCGCTTTTCGCATGGCAAACAGGGGGCTTCAAGAAGATTGTCATCAGCGGAGGGGGCGGCCCCGGCATTGTCAACTACTTGCTTGGCGTAGGGATTCCACGCGAAGCCATGGTTGCCGAACTACGCTCCCGGAGCACCCGCGACAACGGGCTTGAAACAGCGCTCCTGATCCAGGGAATGCCCGGCAAAAAGGTATTGCTTACCAGCGATTTTCATATGTATCGGGCGTTACGCGTTTTCCGCAAACTGGGCATGGATGTGATGCCAATGGCCGTACCCGACGTGCTTCACTCCACCGAGCATTGGCCGGGGCGGTTTTCAGCATTCGAGGTTATGATTGGCGAATCGGCCAAGATTGTTTACTATGCCGCGCGCGGCTGGATTTAGAAACTGGCGACGAGCGGAGGTTCATCTATACGTCGCCGCAACAAGCAATTCCACACTCACGCCTTCCAGGCAGAAGCTCAGGCAGCCGACCAGGCTTATTAAGGTTTGGGAGGCGATGCAGGAGAGCTGCTAATTTGGCCTTCTTGTAGTTTATAAAGCAGCGAACGATAGCTGATGTTCAGCCATTTTGCTGTTTTACGGCGGCTCCAGCCATTTGCCTCCAGGACTTTCAAAATGATCTGGCGCTCCAGATCCTTCGTAGCCGCTTTGGTGATATTTTTTAACGAAATCGGGTTGGCTATATCGATTTCGGTATTCAACCTGGGCAAGCGGACGGGAACAAACGGAACCAGATCTGCCGCCAGTATTTCTTCATTGCCGATCAGAACGTAACTACGCATCGCATTTTCCAGTTGGCGTATGTTTCCCGGCCAGTCGTAGTGCTGCATCAGGCGAATCGTATCCCGCGAAAGCGGCTTTATGCTGCGGTGAAAAGTCCTGGAGTGCAGTTCGAAAAAGTAGTTAATCAGCGCCGGCAGGTCCGCTGTCCGTTGACGCAACGGGGGCAATTCAATGGTCATGGCGTTAATGCGAAAGAGTAGATCCAGACGAAAGCCGCCCTCTTCCGACAGACGTTGCAGGCTTTGGCTGGCCGCGCTGACCAGCCGGACGTTTACTTTTTTCAATTCCTGCCCGCCAACCCGCATAAAGCTTCCATCTTGAAGCATTTGCAGCAGTTTGGCCTGGACGGATAAATCCAGATCGCCGATCTCGTCTAAAAACAAAGTTCCCATGTGAGCCATTTCCACGCGGCCGCGCTTGGTGACATATGCCCCGGTAAAAGCTCCTTTTTCGTAGCCAAAGAGTTCCGATTCGATCAGTGAATGAGGAATCGCCGGGCAGGCAACTTTGACCCACGCTGCTTTTGACCGGCTCGAGTATGCGTGCAAGAGTCGGGCAAAGATCTCCTTGCCCGTCCCGCTCTCGCCCTGCAACAGTACCGGAACAGTTGTTTCGGCAACCTGCTCCAATTTTTCGCGAACAGCGGCCATGATGGAGGTTTCTCCGAAGATCACCTCATTTGGGGGCAAATCATCGACATCGTCAGTTCCGGTTTTATAGGTGAGAGGCATGGTCATTCCAAACGTTGAGCCAGCATGATCATCTCTGTATGCAAGTATTGGGCCATACTCGAAACGCGAAGGTAACCTCAAAGCATAAAGATAATGCTCTTAGTTGGCGTTAAGCAGTGAATCAACGCCATAATTTGAAGAAATTGGTTACCAATTACCAAACCAAAGGGTGAAATTATTTGCACATCAAGGCGAATCAATTACCATTTTTCGGTGGTAAGATGAGGGACTGAGTGCATTGCCAATGCATTTAATGGAAGAGGTTCCCGCTCTTCGTTCTTAACGTAATACACGTCCCGTTGGGCGTAACTTGTTAGGCCCCCTGCAAACCACAGCAAGTTTTGCTCAACATTTTCGCCCTGACGATTGGGCGAGATGGGTTATCTCCTGACACACGGCCTGACGGAATGGAGAGCCCGAAATGGAAAGCACCCTGAGGGGAGCGCCAGAGAAGACAATGAGCGAGCGTAAACTCAACATCGCGGCTCTAGACTCGAACTCCAATTTTTTAAGTGGTCTTCACCATGCTCTTTCTAACCACTTCAAGGTGAGCCTGTTTACGGAGGCCGGGGAAATGATAGAGAGCATGAGTGAAGCTTCTGCATATGACCTCGTGCTCATGGATTGGCATACGGCTAATAACGGGGGCAGAGAACGAACGCTTGAACAACTTGCAAGACTTCAAACCAGCACCCCATCGGTTCCGATTATTTTGCTGACGAATTCGTTGGAACTGCAGAGGGTTATGGCTGTTACAAGCGAGAGCGCAGCGGACGTGATTTTGAAGCCAATCAAGACGGATGAGACGGAATTGGCTGAGCAGCGCTGCCCGAAGGAGGTCGTCACGCCATTGGCGGACGAAGATGATGTTGTCAATGAGATTCCTCTTGACGAGAACACCTCCTTTGTCCGGGCCAGCAAGCGCATGCGGGAGATCGAATCCCAATGCAGGCTGGTAGCGCGCGCCGAAATCCCCGTTCTTATACTTGGAGAGAGCGGCACCGGCAAAGAGGTCGCAACACTGTTCATCCATAAGATGTCGGCCCGCGGCCATCGCTGCTTTATGAAAGTTAACTGCGCAGCCATGCCCGCCGATTTGCTGGAGAGTGAACTTTTTGGCTATGAGCCCGGGGCGTTTACTGGCGCAATCAAGTCCAAGCCCGGCAAGTTTGAGATTTGCAACGGCGGCACCATTTTTCTGGACGAAATTGGCGAGATGCCGGCCGTGTTGCAAGCCAAACTGCTGCAGGTGCTGCAGGACGGGAGTTTTTCCCGCCTGGGCAGCCGGACCAGTGTAAAAGTAGATGTGCGCGTGATAGCCGCAACCAACATAGATATCAAGGAAGCCATTGCCCGCAAGGCCTTTCGTGAAGATCTTTACTACCGCTTGAACGGCTTCACACTCAAGATGCCCCCTTTGCGCGAACGCTCGGAGGAGATCCCTGTCCTGGCCAACCACTTCATGCGCAAAGTTGCAGCCAAGTACGAGCGCACGCCCCTGCCGATTTCCCCGGTGCTGCTGCGGGCTTTTAACAGCTATTCGTGGCCCGGCAATCTGCGCGAGCTGGAGAATACGATCAATCGTTATCTCATTCTTAACGACGAGAAGGCGATCCTTGACGAATTGAGCGCCTGGCCAGGCGCGGCATCGCAGGCTCAATATGGAGAAGAGAACCGCGTCGACAGAAGCCTGAAGCATCTGGTAAAGAATTTGAAGGGAGATGCTGAATCCGCCGCCATCGCGAGATCATTGGAAGGGACAGGATGGAACCGCAAGGTTGCAGCCAGCGAACTTAAAATCAGTTACAAAGCGCTGTTATACAAGATCAAGCAGTACAATCTGATTCCGCCGCACAGGGCGCACTCTTCAAGTCTTGGCAATCAGGCCTGACAGCTTCGGCGAGTGACCTGAGAGCGAACTACAAGAGCCACAAACTTGCGCCTGCCTGCGCGGAGGCCGCAGCCATAGAAGGAGATTGCCACGACGCCGACGCCCACCGCCTGCCAGCGGAAGGCGCGGTCAACGAAATAGGAGTAACCAGCGAGGGATCTAGTCGCCCCGCTCGACCAGCAGGACCTGCTCGTCGTTGTCGACCTCCTGAAACTTTACTTCAATAATCTCGCGGCTGCTGGTGGGCACATGTTTGCCGACGTACGTGGCCTCAACAGGCAGTTCGCGATGGCCGCGATCAATAAGAACAGCCAGTTGCACGCGACGCGGACGACCGTGGTCGAAGAGAGCGTCGAGCGCAGCGCGGACGGTACGACCGGTGTAGAGCACGTCGTCGCACAAAACCACATCGCGGCCTTCGATGTCGATGCCGATGGTGCCCGGAGTGACCACCGGGCGAATCCCAGCGGTCGTCAGGTCGTCGCGATAGAACTGGATATCGAGTATCCCGGTCTCGACAGGGTGCTTCTCAATTCCAGAGATCAGCCTGCCTAACCTTTCGGCCAGCGGGACGCCGCGGCGCTTGATGCCGATCAAGGCCAAGTCCTTGCTGCCATTGCTTTTCTCAACAATCTCATGGGCCAGTCGCACCAGTGTGCGCTCAACCTCCGAGGCGGACATCAGCCTGCCCTTAATGCGCAGGGCGGGTTTTTGTTTAGCATCGCTCATGGGTTTTCTCGTGTCTGGCTGTCGCAGCCAGCCTCTCGCAGGATGATACGAGGGTTTGGGCTTGCGAGCAAGCTTTCGATAAATATAACAATTCCAAAAGGGATGAGATGGACAAAAGGGCGGATGTTTCACGGCCTATGGAATCAGGCCGCATCTTGAGCACCTCATTGAACAGTTCGATAAATCTAAAGCATACTTGCGAGTCCGCTCGATTTCGGATATTTACCCCCGTTTACCGGAGATGAGATCTCGCGATGTGGTACGAAGAGCGGTATTCCTGTGGAAAAGGCCTGTATGCGCACTCCGTCTGAATTTGCCATTAAATATTTTGTTTTTAGCATATTACGGATTCCAGCGACGAGACGGGGAGGAAATAATCTGGACGGTTTTAGGGAGAATCATACCCCGAAGTATAGGGGGGTAGGGGAGGTGCTAAAAACATGGGTCCGGGATCAGGGACCAGGGGGTAAGAAAGGCACGCAGGTCCGGTGATCGGTCATGTTTTGATTATGGGCTCTGGTGGGGAATTTCTATGCACATATCCGTTGCCTTGGCCAGTTGCGAGAAGGCTGATAGGGATTTTCAGCAGCCACTTCAGCTCCTGATAGCCGATTTCAGGTATTGCGTTGGATTTTCAACAAGCACCTAAGGCTCCGGCTGCCGCGTGCGGCCCGTCAGCCGCGCCCCAAAAGCGCCGCCTGCGGTTGCAAAAGCGATCAGAGCCAACACCAAGAAAATAATGACACTCAAAGTAATGCCGCCGCGTCCCTCAGGAGAATTCAGCATTGTTTTGGCTGCCAGTATTGTTGGAGCATCGAGGCCCGCGGCAGTCCACTGCTGGCTGAGCTTGTCGCTTATCTGGACTTGCCAGAAATTATCAAAAATCTGCCCCTCGTGGAATAAGAAACGCGAAGTAAATAACAACGTGCCCATGGTCGCGGCAGCAATCCATCCGCCTAGCAAGCCGGTGACAAGTCCAATGCGGGCGCCAGCGCCGACGGTAATCCATGCCGGGCGCTGATTGCGCATGTAAAGCACCACTGCCCCGGCTCCTGCCGCAGCCATCCACACAAGGCCGAAGATACCCAACAGAGGGTATCCGCTGCAGAGCAATCCTGCTGGAATGGCCAGCTTGAACGAGGCCTTCAGCGCCGGCTTCCAATCGATGCTGTCGGCATCTCGAATAGCGCCGTCCCAATGTTCCGGCCTGGCCTGCCTGGCGGCACTCTCCGCGATATGGTACACGAACTGCGGCAAGCCGCAGTTTGGGCAATAACAGTTCTCGGGCAAGATCACACTGTGGCAGCGTTTGCAGGAGATTTCCATACATCTATCAGCCTATAGTATTTCGGCGCAGCCTGGTAATGCGGGATATGCAACGGCGGCGCAGTTCAGGAACCTCTGCACAAGTCCTTTGTCAATACCAGCATTTCCTCAGGGGCTGAAGCCCTGATTTATTTGAGCAGCATTTGTGGCACAACTGAAGTCGTGCCCTGACACTTCGTGCGACTCCAAATGCATTTTTCGCAAGCTGTGAAGTCGCGCCCTGATACAAAGCACACATAGTTATGAGTTTTTCGGCAGCCTGTAAAGTCGTGCCCTGATACAAAGCAAGCTTGTGCAGAGATTTCTCAAGGCGCATTCTCTATCCCTCCACCTAACTGTCTTTTATGAGCATGAGATCCGGTGCGAACGCCGGAGTGCGGTAGGACCGCCGGAGAGCTATATTGGGCCGTGATTTTTTCTTCGGCGGGCTCTGCGTACGCGACGTACTTCTAAATACTGTCTAATCGAAGTAAAAGCCCGCTCATCGCAATTCAAGCATCGCACCGGAAAGCGTAACAGGAGCATATGGGCCAAATCCGACAATCGGCAATGAATACGCGAAGTGCGAAAGCTCGAATAGCCACAGACACGGCAATACTTTGCCATTGGGCCTCCAATAACCAACAAGTCACCGGGGGAGTATTGCATAAAGCAGGGGAAAACGCGCAACAGAACGACCACCTGCCGACTCACTATGTTATCTATCTGGCAGAAAATACTTGTAGGCTACTATTTCACAGCAAACACGGTAAAGTCCATCGAAAAAACTACGATAAATTTACAGGAAATGCATGCGGCGTCCCTGAAAAGAAACCTGGTTTCAGCATTCACTCAACGAGCCTGACTAATTGCGGAACATAATCGGGCATGATGCACCGAACTACGCAATGTTCAGACAAAACGGAGAGTTCCTTTCGCGGAGCAGACCGTCAATTTCACCGATTGACGCCGATAACTTGAATGCGATAATCTTGGCCCCGAAATCGCATTTCAAACAAACCCAAGGAGATCGCACTATGAAATTTGCGGCGTCTGTTGCGATATTGATATTTGCGTCGGCGTGGTCTTACGCTGAAGGGCCTAAACCGTGTGAAACATTGAAAGCCGAGATTGCCAAGAAGGTAGAAGCCAACGGCGCCAAGAATTACACGCTGGAGATTGTGGCGAAGGACAAAGAGGCGGAGGGCAAGGTGGTGGGCAGCTGCGAGGGCGGAACGAAAAAGATCATGTACAGCAAAGCCTCACCAACAGCGAAGGCTCCCGCGCCGGCGGCGAAGAAACACTGAGATTCCAGCGAATTAACGCTGCGGCTGGGCGATAGATTGCGCAGCAGGGATATTTGTCTCAGGCACCGGCCAGCTTGGCGGCCACGATGGCCTCGGCGGCGGCTACAACCTGCTCCAGAGTCAGGTTGGTTGAATCCAGCACAATAGCGTCGTTCGCGGGCTTCAGGGGCGAATCCGCGCGGTTGCGGTCTCGCTCGTCGCGGGCGCGCAGGTCGCGAATCACCTCTTCCTGCGGAATGTCGGGCTTGGGGCCAAGCTGATCAAAACGGCGCAGTCCCCGGACCTCGGGAGCCGCATCCAAAAAGATTTTTACTTGAGCCTGGGGAAAGACTACGGTGCCGATGTCGCGGCCCTCCATGACCACCCCCCCCTGGGCGCCCATCTGCTGTTGCAGGCGAACCATCCATGCACGAATAGCCGGCCAAATGCTGACCCGCGAGGCGGCCTCGGTGACTACAGGATTGCGGATCAGGCCGGTTACGTCCTCACCATCGAGCAAGACGCGGTTTTCATCCGTTCCCGGCTTGAGATGGAGGCTGGTTTTGGCGGCAAGATCTTCGAGAAGAGCGCCATTGTCCAACGGCAGTTTTTCGCGGATCGCTTTAAGGGCAAAGGCGCGGTACATGGCCCCGGTCTCAAGATTCAGCAAGCCAAAATGCCGAGCCAGATGGCGAGCGACAGTACTCTTTCCGGCTCCCGCAGGGCCGTCAATCGCGACGATCACTTTGCGTGCCTGGCCGCTCAATTGAGAGGGAAAAGCGTCCGGGCTCATCCGCGCTTCTTTGTCCCCTGCTTGGAACGTGGAGCAAAGCCGAAGCGCTTGCCACTGCCAGCCTTAGCGCGGACAGCCAAGGTAGGCTTTCTGTTTCCGCCCGGGCGTGCAGCCCGTGCGGCACCACGGGAATCCTTGCGCAGGGTTGAGCCAGGCTTGCCGACGGTCTTGGTGCCGTTGGAGTGAACCTTGTGCTGGCCGCCATTGCGCGCTTTCCATGCGGTGGATGAGCTGGCGGAGCGCGGAGCGGAAGCAGAGGAACGAACTGCCGGCCTGCCGTTACCGCTGGATGAGCCTGTGCTGCCATGGGAGCCGTTGTGCTTGCCATTAGAACCAGCAGCCTTGGAACTCCAGCGGGATGCAGAAGCCGGTCTGGTGCCGTTGACCTTGCGTGCTGCGGCGGGGCGTGCATCCGAGCCTGCACGGCGGACCGGCCGGCCGCCAGAGGCTGCCTGTGCCGGTTTGCGGTCACGGGAATGGGTGGCAGGACGGCTGAAATGGGGGCGCGCCGGAGCAGATTTTCCACTCGTAACAGGCTTGCGGACAGAGGGGGTGCGAGGCGAGTGCGTCTCGGCAGATTTTGGCGCGGCCGGCGATGCAGGGACGGCAGCTGATTTCTGCATCTCTACGGCGGTCTCCAACGGCTCCTCATCATGAGCGCGCATAAAGTAAGCCGAGGCGGGTATAGAGGCACTGGCAAAGATTGTGGGAGGGGTGGCAAACTCCGGCAAAGTGCCGGCTACGTAAAAGTGGGGTGCGTGACCCAGCGAGATGGTATGGACCTGGCGCGTGGCCACCAGGCCGCGCAGCACTTCGCGTACTTTGCTGCGGGCGGTGAGCGGAGCGAGGAAGAGCTCAACTTCTTCCATACTGGCGGCGATGACGGCCTGCAGATAGATGGAAGCGAGAACCGAGATAGCGGTGACTTGAGAGGTTGAAGCGCCTTCAGCAATAGCTTTTTGGAAACGCGTGCGGAGAAGCTGCCACTGGGCCGCCTGTCCGGGTGCGGAGATGACCGGAATAATGCGGAGCTGCTGCCAGAGTTCGGTGATTGCGCGCAGGACGGCGCTTTCAGTGACTTCGCGACCCAGCAAGCGCGTGAGCTTGCCGATGGTGGTGTCGCCTGTCTCCAGCAGTTTGTACGCCTGAACCGCGAGTTGAGAAACCTGGCGTGAGCCGGTCAGTTGCGGGCTGCGGCGCCAGTCGCGGTCGCCGCGAAGCGCATAAACGTAAGGCAAAACCCAACTGGCCACAATAAAATCAGGAGCCTCACCGGGCAGGCCCAAGAGGTTCAGACGCACTGCGACGCCGTCAGTTTCCAGACGCACCAATAAATCTTCCGCTATAGCAATCTCTTTGCGCTCAGGAGTTGGGTCGCGTCTGCCAATTACAGCTTCAACAAACGACGGCGCAATTGATGTGGCAAACTGCCGTTTGGGCAGGAAGAGACACAATCCAGTCTCCTCGATCCACGTCCGGGCATCCTCCAGTGTGAGTGTCCCGTGTCCGTTCAGGCGCATCCTTTCGGAGCGCGACGCTTCCAATTGTTCCGATGTCAAAGAAAAACCTCGCTTCCAGGCTGGCGTTAGCGCCGGGCTCCCTGTCCCCTAAGAGGAGGGCTGCCACCTTCCCAGTATCAAATACGATGGAAGGCCCGCTGGATCTCCTTCCAAGAATACAGCAAAGCGATTGGACGTCCATGCGGGCAACTAGTTGGGTGGCTCGTTTTTGCCAGTTCCGTGAGTAACCACTCCATGCGAGCGGGATCGAGAGGGGTGTTGACCTTAATTGCAGAATGGCAGGCAATAGAAGCGGCAATACGAGCGCGAAGTGCAGTAAGATCATGATTTTGCATGGGTTGATCGGAATCCGCACAGGATTGCTCAATAACCTCCGCCAACATCCGCTCCAGAGCCATTCCTTCCAGTCCAATAGGTGCAGCTTTTACCGCAAGTGTTTGAGGGCCAAAAGGTTCGACTTCGAACCCATTGCGCTCTAACTCCTCAGCAATGCCAGCAAATACCACCATTTGGGATGCCTTTAGTTCCACCAAAAGGGGCATTAGTAACCTTTGGCGCATTACCTTTTCTACCTGACGGTCCCTTAAAATTTTTTCAAAAAGGACCCTCTCGTGTGCCACATGCTGGTCAATTATCCACAATCCGTCGTCGCCGGTGGCCAATATGAACGACTCACGCAACTGTCCCAGGGGCCGCAGCGAACCCAGCTGGTTGAGATTGGCGGCGGCCTGTTCGGCCTCAATCTGGGCCGTTTCCGCGGCAGGATTCGTCCCGGGAGCTTCACCGGGGCGCGGAGAGCAGTCTCCCGCTGGAGGCAGACTGGCTGGCTGAAAGAGTGCTGCGGCCGCTTCGCCCCAAGCCTGGCGTGCATCCTGACCGCCGGGCCACCCGCCGCGCAGAAAACCATGCTCGCTGAAGTGTAGCTTTTCCTGCACAGAAGTGGGAGGTTGCGGCGTCAACACAAAGGCCTCTGCGTCAATCCGGGCGGACTGGAAAGCTGCTGGATCGGAGTCAGGCAGTTGTGGCCCGCCATCCGGAGATCCGGGCAGAGGCGATGCCGCCGGAGGCATCAGTGAAGGGCTTGCTGCCGGTGCGTTGTCCAGCGCCGCCAGAAAACCAGCAGAGGGCCGGGCTTTCACAAGTGCCATGCGCAAACTGTCGCGGACAAAGTCATGAACCAGGCTTTGCTGGCGAAACCGGACCTCGGTTTTTGCCGGATGGACATTGACATCCACTTCCTCTGGCGGCATTTCCAGAAAGAGCAGCACCACCGGGAAGCTGGTGGGCGGAATCACGTTGCGATAGGCCTCGGAGATGGCGTGCATCAGGAGCCGGTCGCGGATCAGGCGCTTGTTGATAAAGATGTAGATGGAGTTGCGATTGAGCTTTTGCAGTTCAGGCTTGGAGTAGAAGCCGGTGAGGCGCAGAGCGCCGGGATCGCGTGCGGGTTCATCGGGATTCTTCTTCCAGGGAGGCGGCTCGGGCAGGCCCGCGCGATTCAACGCAAGTTCCGCAGCCACTGGAAGCAACTGAGCCAGCGTCTCCTTGCCGAAGATTTGGTAAATTCGCTCGGCTGACCGGGCGACTGGAGGAGCAGAGACGATGGTGTGGGTAGCCGAAAGCAATTCAAAGTGTTTGTCTGGATGGGCCAGGGCGTAGTGAGTGACCAAAGCTGTCACGTGGGCCAATTCCGTAGATTCCGCGCGAAGAAATTTGCGGCGGGCCGGGGTATTGAAGAATAGATCGGCGACGGCAATCGTTGTGCCACGGGGCAGGGCGGCGTCGTCAACGCGGAGAATCTTTCCACCAGCGATTTCGAGGCGGGTTCCGGCGGCCTCCTCGCCGGTTGCTGTCTCCAGCGATACGCGAGCCACCGAGGCGATGGATGGCAGCGCTTCTCCGCGGAATCCCAGGGTGGCAATGGAAAGCAGATCGTCGGCGGTGCGGAGCTTGGAGGTGGCATGGCGCTCAAAGGCCAGCAGCGCGTCGTCGCGATTCATGCCGAGGCCGTCATCGGCGATGCGGATGAGCTTGCGGCCTCCGGCTTCGACATCGACGCGAATGTGGCTGGCCCCGGCATCGAGGGCGTTCTCCAGCAACTCCTTGACCACCGACGCAGGCCGGTCCACCACTTCGCCGGCGGCGATCTGGTTGGCGACCAGGTCGGGAAGAACGCGGATACGGCCCATAGCTCTTTAGGGTAACGCAGAGAGGTGTTGCGTGAACCGGTTGAAAACAGGGCGGGGTTCGGTTCGCGGTACGAGCCAGAAAGAAAATAGAAAAACGAAAACAGGAAACGCCGCGTGACAGGCAAGTTTCACTGAATCAAAATAATATTTTCGACGATGTCAACAAATTTATAAGATTCAGGTCTACGTTAATAAAGAGAAGATTGCGGGATCGCCCGTACGGTCCATTCACTCAATTATTGACCAGTGTTTTATTTGGATTCAGGAGGAGCCATGCATTCACCACAGACCAGGATCACAAGCAGGTTTTTTCTGGCTTTTGCCGGCTGCCTGCTTACTATTGCCATAATCATCACCGGATGCTCGAATACGGTCTTGAATTCAAACAACACGAGCAACCTGATCACGAGTACCAACACATCTGTTTCACCGACAAGGATCACGGATGCACCGGGCGATCAAGTGCTTGCCGCCAGTTTGACGCTCAATTCGATGATTCTTACCGACAGCGCAGGAAAGGTGACAACCAACCTGCTCCCTGCCACAGGAATCACCTTCGAGGCAACCCATCTGGATGCGGTACAAGAGCCATTCTTTAGTCCAGCGATACCTGAAGATACCTATGTCAGCGTGGCGCTGACCTATTCCAATGCGCAGGTGGCGTATATAGACCCCACAACCAAAAAGGTTGAACTTGTTACGGCGACATTGGCCAATACGTCGCAGGCCATTACATTTGCGTCGCCTATCACAATCAACAACACAACGACTTCACTGCTGGTGGATTTTCTGGTCGCGCAATCAGTAGCAGTCTCCGGAAGTACAGTCACAGTCACACCGGTATTTGACGTAACGGCGGTTCCCATACCCAACACACCCACCAATGGAACGAATGGGCTGGTGACAGGCTACAAAGGGAAGGTCACGGCCATTGACGCGAGCAGCAACTCCTTCACGCTGACGAATGCCTCTGGAACCGCACTGAAGGTTTACGTCAATTCGGCCACGGTGTATCAAGGCATCTCCGGCTTCTCCGCGTTGCAGGTAAATGCGCTGGTAGAGGTAGACGCTATAACCGAGAACGGCAGTACTACGGAGCCCGCGGGTTCGCTGCTCGCAATACGCGTGGAGGTAGATGATACCGGAACTACTCCGAAACTGATGCTGCTGGGACCGGTCACATCTGTCACGGGCAGTCCGGCAACTTCCTTCAATATGCTGACGCGTCAACTGGTTGGGAACACTTCGCCTACCGCGGTGGAAACAGTAATTGTAACCGTGACCGGAGCAACAAATTTTCTGTTGCCTCCGAGGTACACGATTCTGGCGACGGCTGCTCCCTTTGCGCCGAGTTTTACCGCCTCGACAATATTCGCGGGGCAGCAAGTTGGCGTAATCGCAGCGAACGTGACGAGCGGCGCGGCTACGGCCAGCACGGTTCTGCTGGAGCCACAGACTGTTGACGGAACCATCAGCAGCATTACAACTTCAGGCGCATACACGGTTTACACACTTACACTGCCTTCCGGAAGTTGGCTGGCGACACTTACCGGGCAAACCACGGTGCTGGTCTATACTAACAATCTGGTGCAACCCCTCAACACAACTGCACCTGCGGTGAGCGCTGTAATGCGCTTCAATGGCTACCTTTTCAACGTCAACGGAACGCTTCGGCTGCTGGCCTGCGTGCAAGCCGGGCCTCCGGGCGCTCCGATTGCAGCCGGCACAGTCGGACAACTGTGAGCCAACATTAGATCGCCCCAATTGCATTCGTAAAAAAAGTCCAAGCATAATTTGAGTATCAAAAGCGAGACGAAGGCCGGGTTTGAGGGAATTGCTTAATGGGAGTATTCCAGGGCTGCCTGGCTGACCAGCCGAGCAAAATCAGGATTAGAACGCAGCTTGTCAAAAGCGGGCTCGACGGCGAGGTAAACCAGCCATCCGCTGTGGCTGGCATAAGCACGTTGCAAAAGCGCTACGGCCTTATCCGAGTCGCCGACCATGGCATAGAGCTTTGCACGTTCGTAGTCGGAGTAATAGGACCCTGCATCCGGCTTTTGAGTTTCCGCAATGATGGTTCTCAATACGCCGGGGTAGCCTGCCTGGGCAAAAGCCTTGCTAAGCTCCAGCGCAATTTCCGGATGTCCTGAAGCAAGATAAAATCCGCGCCGGGTCTCGAGTGCCTGGGGCCACATGCCTTTCTGCTCGTATGCCCACGCCAGCTTCATTTGCGCCGGCTGAAATCCGCTATCCATTTGGAGTGCTTCCTGATAGTAACGAATGGCGGAATCGTAATCGCGAGCAAAGTAGTTTACCCAGCCGCTGTTCGTAATGACGATCAGAGAAGAGGGATCGACCACATCAGCCATGTTCAATTGATTGCGAGCCTCGTTAAAACTACCGCGGGAAGCGAGGAATATTGCATACCAGTGGTGCGCGACGGCATTGTTGGGGTTCAGGTCCAGGGCCTTGTGGAACTCCACCTCCGCCTCGGTAAAATTCCGGTCGTAATGCCACAAGCTGAAGGCCAGCGAAGCGTGCGCCTCAGAGAGGTTCGGATCAAGAGCCAGAGCCTTGAGGGCAGCTTCTTTGCCGGCGTCTGCCGGCACGCTGTTCGAGAGTCCCTCGAAATATTCTCGAGACAGGTTATATGAATCGGCCAGGCCAGCCCATGCATCGGCGTACCCTGGGTCAATTGCCAGCGCATCCTTAAAATAGTCGATGGATTTGAGAAAGCCCACTTCATTGCGCTTATTCCATTCGTAGCGCCCCTTGAGATATGCCTCATAGGCGTCTTTGCTGGATGTCGCGTTGTGCGGCGTGCGCACTTCCGGCAGCAAGATGGAGAGGGACTGGGCTACACGTGTGGCTACGGTTTGCTGGAATTCCAGAATGCGCTCTGCATCGATCTCGCCGTCGTAAGTATCAGCCCACATATCCGTCTGGTCGTCAGGCTTCACCAGGTGAGCAGTAATGCGGATATTCTTTCCCGATCGCTTTACCACGCCTTCGAGAAGGTATTTCACTCCCAGTTCGCTGCTGATCTGAGCGGGATGTTTTTCTGTGTGTTTATATCTCATTGCCGAGGCCCGGGCAATGACGCCGAGGCGGGTGGGGCTGATTCTTCCCAGATACACAATCAACTCGTCGGTCATGCCATCGCTGAGGTATTCCTGACCGGGGTCGCCGGTAAGGTTTTCAAAAGGCATGACCGCGACCATCAGCCGCGGGAAGGGATTCACCGGACGAGATTCACTCTTCAGATGGTGAAAAACCAAAAGAGCCATCCCCGCCAAAACGAAAATGACTCCAGGAAGCGCCGCAAAAAATAGCCACCGCCGTTTGTTCCCGGCCTGGAAAGTTTCAGTTCCCTTGGCTGAGGCCGATTGAGGAAGGCTACCCATTGCGTCAAGCGAGGAATTTGCATTCGCCGGCTCGGGACTGACAATCGAAACTGGAGCGACGAAGCGGTAGCCGATGCGGGGAACCGTCTCGATGTAACTGGGCGCGGCGGCGTCGTCGCCGAGTACGGCGCGAATTTGGCGAACGCAGTGGTTCAGGCCGCGCTCAAAATCAACAAAAGTTTCAGGCCCCCACAAGGCCTGCTGGATATCATCGCGGGAGACAACTTCGCCGTGCCTTGCCACCAGCATCACGAGCAATTTGAACGGTTGCGGCGAAAGACGCAAGACCGTGCCAAGCCGCTTCAGCTCGCCCTTTTGAGTATCCAGATGAAAGACGCCAAAAGTGAAGATGGTCGAAATGGGATTCTCCAAGCGCATCAACCCTGCTCGTGACATCGAAAAAGCTTGGGGAAGATTGGAAGACCCAGTATAGCCGAGGCATCGAGGCTTTCGTTGTACTCTTCGAGGCGCTTGAACCCGGCCTGAGTCCAAATATTACGGCGCTTCGGCGCAGCGAAGAGATATTTGCCCCACACCTTTCGCTATAAGCTGTTTATTTTCTATGATATAGTCGATCACACTTTGTGGCTGAAAAATCACATGACAACCATTGCTTTTGCTCACGCGACAGGAGAAAGTGAGGATAATTAATCATTCAGATTGCTTGGGGAATCTTCTTCCTTACCCGACTTCTACCTGAGTGATAACAACGATGGCAGCACGAACGGCGACTACCTGGGGCAGTACGGTGCCGGCATGCCGCCTTATTCGCCTGGCAACCCTGTTCCCGAACCGGGAACGTTTCTTCTTCTGGCTTCCGGCGCAGCTGGAACGCTGGGCGCGATCCGCCGCAAATTAGAGCGTGACGCGTAACAACTTATTAGCCTGAAAGGGCGGTGGTTTTACAACCGCGGCTTTCCCTGAAAATGAGCGACCCGCATCCTGAAACTGAGATGCGGGTCTTCTCATCTAAAGTAAAAATACGGCGGGATATGAATTGCGGTTCTTTGGGCTATATGCCTAATCCAAATTCGCTTGCCTGCTGCTCCCCGGCGTGGGTATAGAAATCGTAAGGCGTACGGCGGTTGAACTTGTAACGGTTGCGGAGTTCGCGGCCCACAAAGATGCCGAGCGCGGCCACGGCCATCCCCACCGACAGCCACCCGATCACCTTCAGGGCGCTGGAGTCTTTTTTCTCTTCAATCACATCAATAGCGGTCACGGCTACAGGCTCAGTGGGCATGAGTTCTCCTACACAAACAGGATATCGCAGGAATGGCAGATAAGATGTGACGGCCATCAGGTTTGTTTCACCTGCTGGGAATCACGCCACAAAACGAGGCTTCGTTTATACGGTCGAATCGATATGGGCGAGCCACGCAGATTTTGCGTCCGCAGGAAGAAAACAGGAGCGAATGGAGTTTCGGGCAAGCTGGCGGAGTTCGTCGCGGGTAAAGCCTTGTTCGGAGTGGGCCAGCAGGAATTCGCTGGCCAGATCGGAGCCGAAGAAGGCAGGGTCGTCGGAGTTGAGCGTGACGAGGAGGCCCTGGTCGAAGAGGCGGCGCAAGGGGTGAGCGGCGAAAGAGGAGCAAAGGCCGGTGCTGAGATTCGAGGTGGGGCACAACTCCAGGGGCACTGCTCGTGCTTTCAGTTCCTGGAGCAGAGCAGAGTCCTGAAGGGCTGAGACGGCGTGGCCGATGCGTTCGGAACCGATGGAGAGCGCTTCCCAGATGGCCTCGGGGCCGGTGGTTTCGCCGGCGTGGTTGGTGAGGCGCAGACCGGACTCGCGGGCCTGCGCGAAGAGGGCGCGGAAGGGCTCGGAGCCGGTGCGGCGCTCGTCTCCGCCGAGGCCGATCCCGATGATGGACGGGTGCGCGGACTTTAGTTCGGCGGCCTTGCGGAAGACGCGCTCAGCTTGCTCGACAGGGAAATGGCGGACAGCGTCGAAGATCCAGTAGAGCGAGAGACCCAGCTCGCGCTCGGCGCGCTGGCGGGCGCGTTCCAGGGCGGCGAAGATGGGCTCGAAGGCGAGCGGGTCGTGATTGCGCCAGAGATAGATGACGCCGACCGAGATGTAGACTTCAGCGTGAACCACGCCCTGCGCGGCGAGTTGCTCCATCATGCGCCATGCCGCGAGTTCGTAGTCTTCCGGGTGGATCAGTTGCGCGGTGACGGCCTTGAAAGCGTTGAGGAAACCGGTAAAATTGGTGAACTGATAGAGCGCTTCGGCTTCAGCGAGGGGGAGCGGGCGGGCGTTGTGGCGGGCGCTCAGTTCGACGAGGGTCGCGGGCAGGACGGCGCCTTCGAGGTGTAGATGCAACTCGGCTTTGGGCAGGCGGCGGAGGAATGCTTCGATTTCAGTCACAGCTTTCAGAGTAACGTCCGGCTGCGCAATTCCAGCGCTCGAATGTGATTTTCTGGTGGTTTCCAGGTCCTCAAAAGCGAGGGACCTGGGGCAACCACAGAAATAAGGGGCTTGCGGGTGCCTGGTCCCGAAAAGCAAGCGACCAGGGGCACTCGTGATTCCCAGGTCTCAAATGCGAGACCTGGGGCACCCGATTACTTGCGCAGAAGACAGTGAAAGATCGAACTAGGTAACGGAGACGGTGAAGGTGGTTGTGGGGGCAGGAGTAACGGTGGGGTTTCCGGTTCCGGTGACCGTGAAGGTGTAAGTACCTGCCGTTGTACCTGCGATGGGGTTTGATGGAGCTGTATTGTTAACGCCGCCGCCGCAAGCTGCCAGAGTACCCAGTGCCGCCATCATCAGCAAAACGCTTAGCATCGAGCGCCAATTGCGGCGGCGCGCGGGGATTCCCAAGAAGAGAAGCAGGGCCAGAACCAGGCCGCTGCCGGTGGTTTGCCATCCACTGCCGGGAAGCCTGGGAATTACCAGGGATGCGGAGGCTGCTGTGGTGCCAATCGTGATGGTGGCCTGGCCGGTTCCGGTTGGGACGCCGGAAGCGAGCGTTATTGTCGTGGGGCTGATGGAGCATGAGGGCGTATAGACGGCTCCGGAGGGATAGGTTGTAAGCGCACAGGTGAGTGTTACGGTTCCCGAATAGAGAGTTCCTGAAGTCACTGTGACGGTGGAGGTGTTCCCCGTAGTTGCTCCCGGTGCAAGGCTTGTGATGTTGGTCGCCGTGAGCGCGAAGATAGCTTTTGTCACTGATACGGTGTTCGATCCCACTGCCGAGGCGTAGACCGGATCACCGCTGTAGGTTGCGGTAAGCGTGTCGGTTCCGGCGTTGAGGCTGTTGGCGGGAATGGTAATGACGCAACTGGCGGCTGAGCAACCACTGGATCCGATGGTTATCGCGCCAGAGTTGTAGCTTCCGCTGGTCAGGGTGATGGTTCCAGTGGGGGTGACGCCGGAGCCAGCTACAGCGACGGTTACGTTCAGGCTCTGGGTGGTATTGACGCTGCCGGAGGCAGGAGTCACTGTGACAGTTGGGGTGAGAACGGCGACATACGTCACCTGCACAGACGCTGATGCGCTGGCCCCCGTACTGTAGATCGAGTCTCCGAGGTAGGTCGCCGTGAAATTATCTGTACCAGCGCTTAGGCTGTTGTATGGAATGGTGATGGAGTAGCTACCGGAGCCGGAAAGCGCCACCGAGGAGTAGCCGTAGCTGCTGACGTACAAAAGCACGATTCCCGTCGGCGTCGGGTTGCCTGCGCCGCCGGAGACCGTGCCGGATATGGTCACGGTCTGATTGGAGTTGATGCTGGCAGGCGTGGCGCCGGTCGTTACCGTCGCTGCCAACCCGTTAACCGTAACCGTAGTGGAGTTGGTTGCAGTGGAATAAGTTGAGTTGCCACTGTAGTTCACGGTAAGAGTGTCTGTGCCAATGGCGAGGTCCCCGGCCGGCACGATGATGGGGCAACCTGTGGAAAGACAGCCTCCGGAACCAAGAGTCTGCGCTCCGGAGTTATAGCTGCCGCTGGTCAGTGTCACCGAGCCAGTCGGAGTCCCGCTTGCGCCGGATACCGATATGGTCACTGTAAGGCTCTGGATAGTTGAAACCGGATTGGGTGAAGGAGAGATATTGATGGTAGCGGCATTTGTGCCGGTTCCCGAACTCCAGTAGTTCACCAGTTGTGTAGCATCGACGCTGCCCAGCCCGGAGGCCAAATCGAAACCGGTGGTTGTGTTGTAGCCGCTTTCGTAGTAATAACCGGCGGTGTTTTTTACGCAATTGGAAGAACCGCTGGTGCACGGCACCGAGTTATTACCCACAGTGATGTCGTGAAAGATGGAGGCCGCATGGCTTCCGTTGAAGAGGGAGTAAATTTCCTGGGCAGCCTGGCCCAAGCGGCTGCCGGTCTTCTGCTGGACCATTGCAAGGATGCCGGCAAAGGCGGGCGAGGCGGTGGAAGTGCCGCCGAAACCCGTGAAATAGAAACTGCCATTCGATTGAGTAGCGCAATTTTCCGTCACGGTCTTGCCGCTGACTCTTTCCGTATCAGCGGTGCAGACCAGCCAGGTTGCGCCATCGGCACCGTCGCCGGACATCAGGGAGACATCGGGCAGATCGCGCATTCCGTCCGCAGGCACGCCTGTTCCGGTTTGCCAGGAGGGCTTGCTATAGCCGGTGCAAGTTGAGCCGGAGCCGGTGGCACAACTGCTGACGCCGCCACTGCCGGCGACGATATTGGCATTGCTGCCTGTATAGGGTACATTGCTTGCGAGCAAGACCGTATCGGATTGCGTGGAGTCGTTCCAGACCGACTCAGGAATGTAGCCCTGATTGGGGCCGGTAGGAAGCACCGTCCGGTAATAGGTTGAGGAGCTGCCTTGCGAGGTGCTTACGTAAGACGCGAAGGCGGTTTCGAGCGCGTAGAAATCCGTGCCGCCAACGGCGATGTTATAGGGCGTGGAAGCATAGCCGCTGACGGCCAATCCGCCAGTGGCATCGGGAACATTTGCGCCGCTGTTGGTACTCGGATAGTCGCAACCAGCTGAGCCGCTGTCTCCAGCCGAGACCATGACGGCGATGCCCTGCCCCGCAGCCTGTTGCCACCAGCTATTGATGAGGGCGTTGACGCTGGAGCCGTTGTCAACCTCACACTCGCCGAAGCTCAGGCTAAAGATGTCCACAATATTCTGGTTGATCGCCGCCTCGATGCCCGAGTTCAAGTCCGCAGAGGCGTAGTAGTAGATGCTCGCTCCGGGAGCCAGGCCGCCGGAAAGTTCTGTATCGAGATAGGCCTCGTCCGCATCAGAGGCAGCGTATCCGGAGCCCGGGGAGGAGGAGCACGAGGAGGAGCTGGTGCAGTAATTGAGGATTGGGACGGTTGAATTGCCGAGGAACATGCTGCGATAGCTTCCAACGACGCTGGCGGTGATTTTAGCGTCGCCGCCGAGGCCGATTTTTACGCCGGCGCCGGTATAACTTGTGCCGGCAGCGAAGTTGGCATTAAAGGAGTTGGGCGTGTCATAGATGGTTGCCGCATCCGCGGGGACCATCCAGAGAACATCGCCACCGCTGGTGGTCGTGAGGCTGGGTCTTGATTGGAAAGTTGAAGCGGGGTTCAACGCTTCAAGCCGGTGGGTATCCGGATTGAACTGGCCTGTTGCTACGCGGTGAGAATGTGGGCGGGGCGGAATGGTGTTAAGACGGGCGACACCTTTGACAACGGAGGCGATGGCGGAGGGAATCTGAGGTTCAGCGGTGTTGGAGTAGAACTGGGTTTCGGTGGGCTGGCCGGCGTTCATCAGAAATAAGTGAATCGGAGTGTGAAAGGCCTCCTCGACCTGGCTTACTGTTCCGCTGAAAGCGATGTTAGTGCGGCCGGGGGAGATGGGCTCGACTTGAAAGCCGTGAGACTCCAACCAGGCTACAAGGGCGGCAATGTCGGAGTCAGCAGGACCATAAAGTGCGCCGAACTGCTGAGGGGTCAGCCACTTGTGGTAGTTAAGCGAGGACTTGTCCTGGAGCTGGGCCAGATAGGCGTCGAGAGCCGCTTGCTGCTCGGCAGAGCGCGCGAGAACCAGACGCACCTGGGTCAGGGGAGTTGAGGGCGAGGCTTCTCCCTGGTCGAACTGAGCTTGCGCCATACGGGGAACGTTGCCCCTCAGAACGGTCAGCGACAAATCATCGACGTATGACGTAATCCGCGGGGAAACAACGGAGTTCTGAGCCTGCAAAAAAGAATTGCATGGCAGGGCGGTCAAGCAAAGTAATACACCGGCCACTACACCCAAGGGGAACGCCTTTGTCGCGCGCATAGTGATTTTCCTGGACCTTTCCTTCGGAGAAAACCCCCGAACAAGCAAAAAGTTGTGATTCCAAGCAGGGATCGCAATAGATTACCCCATTCGCTGCCATATTCGGCTGGGCTCAAACTCCAAGACCACGATTACTCGTAGTTTAGCGCGAAGACGAACCAAGAGGTTTATTCGTTCAAAAGGTGCAGGAATCGTTCTCAAATGGGGAAAAATCCGATCTTATCCCGGCCTGTGATAAACAACCAGGTAAACCCTGGAGCCGGAAAAAGGAAATGCCGGAAAAAACAAGGGTACTCCGGCTAAGCGTGCCGCGCAAACAGAGCGCCCAGGATGATCTGCTTAGACGAGAAATTCCGAGGAGAGTTGACCCTGAGAAGCAAAGATGACGAGAACTTCATCAGAGGATACAGGCAGGGGCTGATTTGCAGGGGTGCCGGCTAACCGACGGGTTTGATAGACTTCAAGGCCGGAGGTGGTTTTTAATGGCCCACACAGCTCATACCCCTGCATTGACGCGGCTTTCAGAGGAAGAAAGCCTTTTTTATTCAACGGTTCGGAAGTTTGCCGAGGAGGCGATTGGACCGAAGGTAAGCGCCATGGACGAAGAACAGCATATGGCTCCTGAGTTGCTGGGACAACTCTTTGAGATGGGGCTGATGGGGATTGAGATACCCGAGGAGTTTGGCGGGGCGGGGGGCAGCTTTTTTGATGCAGTGCTGGCGATTGAAGCGATTTCGACGGTGGACCCCGGCGTGGCGGTGCTGGTGGATGTGCACAATACGCTGGTAGCGAACGCATTGTGCCGGTGGGCAAACGAAGAGCAGAAGAAACACTGGTTGCCAAAGATGACGAGCGGCACAGTGGGGGCCTATGCGCTGAGCGAGGCCGGATCGGGATCGGACGCATTTGCATTGCAGACGCGCGCAGAGATTGTGGAGGGCGGCTACCGGCTGAACGGGCGCAAGATGTGGATCAGCAGCGCGAAAGAGGCGGGACTGTTCATTGTGTTTGCAACACTGGACCCGGCGGCGGGGTATAGGGGAATTACCGCTTTTATAGTGGAGACGGGCACGCCGGGATTTACGGTGGGCCGCAAAGAGAGCAAGCTGGGGATTCGCGCATCGAGCACCTGCGAGTTGCTTTTTGACAACTGCGTGGTTCCGGCTGCGAACCTGCTGGGCGAACGGGGCAAAGGATACAAGATCGCAATTGAGACGCTGGATGAGGGGCGAATCGGGATCGGCGCGCAGATGCTGGGATTGGCCGAGGGCGCGTGGGGGCATGCGGCGCGCTACGCCAAGGAGCGGAAACAGTTTGGCAAAGCGATCGCGGAGTTTCAGGCGGTGCAGTTTGCGCTGGCGGAGATGGCGACGGAGATTGAGGCGACAAAGTTGATGGTATACAACGCGGCGCGGTTGAAGGATGCGAAGCAGCCGTTTGTGCGCGAGGCGGCGATGGCCAAGCTGTTTGCATCGCAGGTGGCGGAGCGGGTGGCAAGCCAGTGCGTAGAGATTTTCGGCGGCAATGGATTTGTGAAGGATTACCCGGCGGAGAAGTATTATCGGGACGCGAAGATCGGGAAGATTTACGAAGGCACGTCGAATATGCAGCTGGCGACGATTGCAAAACAGGTGCTGGGGAAGTAGCCGTTTATAGCTTTTGCGCTCTATGCACGGCGCGGACGCCGGGAACGCGGCGGAGGCCTAGGACCATGCGGTTGAGGTGGCCGAGGTCTTCGGCTTCGGCGACAAGCTCGACTATGGCTTCGCCGTTGTCATCCTTGCGGATATCGACTCCGCTGATGTTGGCGTTGTCGTCGGAGATGACGGCGATCAGTTCTTTCAACATGCCGGCGCGGTCGTCGCAGGAGACGGTGATTTTAACGGGATAGCGCTGCGGCTTGCCAGCCACTTCGGCGGCACGGGACCACTCGACATTGATGCGGCGGTCGCTTTCGTAGAGGAGGTTCTGCACATTGGGACAGCCGCGAGCATGGACGGCGACTCCTTTGCCGCGAGTGACGTAGCCGACGATCTCTTCGCCGCGAATGGGGTTGCAACATCGAGCGCGATAGACGAGCAGATCGTTCTGGCCTTCGACCTGGAGCGAGTCGGAGCCGGTGAGGTGCAGTTTGCGCACCGCATCGGACATGGCGGCCTCGCCTGTCTTGACCTCGGGCGCTGCTTCGGTCTCCGGCTGATTCATGAAGGCGGGAGCAAGTTTGTTGAGAACCTGGCGGGCGGAGTGCTTGCCCTGGCCGAGCGCGGCGAGCAGATCGATGGCCGTGGCAACGCCGTATTCGTTGGCTACGCGTCCGAGGTCCTGATCGCCAATCTGGTTTTGCGGCACCTTGTATTTGCGCGCTTCGCGCTCCAGCAGCTTGCGGCCGATTTCGACGGCGCGGCGGCGATGGTCTTCGTTGAGCCAATGCTTGATTTTGTTGCGGGCGCGGGGGCTTTTGACAAAGGTCAGCCAATCGCGGCTGGGCTTGTGGTCCTTTTGCGTGACAATTTCAACGATGTCGCCGGTGCGCAGTTTGGTGCGCAGGGGAGCCATGCGGCCATTGACCTTAGCGCCAACGCAGGTGTGTCCGACCTCGGTGTGAATGGTGTAGGCAAAATCGACGGGCGTGCCGTCGGCGGGAATGACAACGACTTTTCCCTTGGGCGTGAAGGTGTAAACCTCGTCGGGATAGAGGTCCATCTTCAGGCTGGAGAGAAATTCGTTGGGGTCGGTCATCTCCTTTTGCCACTCGACGAGCTGGCGAATCCAGTTAAGGCGCTCTTCGTCGCGTGCCGTGACTGCGCCGCCGCCGGCTTTGTACTTCCAGTGGGCGGCAATGCCTTCTTCGGCGATGCGGTGCATTTCTTCGGTGCGTATCTGGACTTCGAACTGGTGGCCGGTGGGGCTCATCACCGTGGTGTGCAGCGACTGGTAACGATTGGCGCGCGGCATGGCGATGAAGTCTTTGATGCGGCCGGGGACGGGACGCCAGAGCGTGTGAATGAGGCCGAAGACCGCGTAGCATGCGGCTACATCCTGGGTGATGACGCGAACGGCAAGCAGATCGTAGACCTGGTCAAAGGAAACCTTGGAGCGCTGCTGCTTTTGATAGATGGAGTAGATACGCTTGATGCGCCACTCGACGCGGGCCTCGATGCCGTTTTCGCGCAACTGCTCCATGAGGGTATCTTCGACACCGCGCAGAAATTGCTCGCCCTCGACTCGGCGGGATTCGACAGCCGCGGCAACCTGTTCGTAGCTGACCGGGTCGGTGTAGCGGAAGGCCAGATCTTCCAACTCGCCGCGGACTTTGCCCATGCCGAGACGATGGGCGAGAGGAGCATAGATGTCGAGAGTTTCGCGGGCGATGGAGACCTGGCGAACTGGTTTGAGGTGCTCGAGGGTGCGCATGTTGTGCAGCCGATCAGCGAGTTTGATGAGCACGACGCGCACATCAGAGACCATGGCCAGCAGCATTTTGCGGACGTTTTCGGCCTGACGATCTTCGCGATTGGCGAACTCGATTTTGTCGATATTGGTGACGCCGGCGACGATGTGGGCCACCTGGTCGCCAAAGCCGGCGGCAATTTCTTCGTTGGTGGCGGGCGTGTCTTCGACTGAATCGTGCAACAGGCCGGCGGCGATGGAGGTGGAGTCCATCTTCATTTGCGCCAGGACTTCTGCTACCTCGAGCGGATGAATAATGTAAGGTTCGCCCGAGGCGCGCATCTGGCCCTCGTGGTGGCGAACGCAAAACTCCCATGCTTTGCGCACAAGAGAGATGTCTTCTGTGGGACGGTTGGCGTGGACTGTCTTGAGCAGCGCCTCAAATCGCCGGTCGATGGTCTGCTGGTCAACGGAGGGCGCGGGGGTCTGCGGCTTTCCCGAGGGAGCCAGAGGTGTGCCGGAAAGCTCTGATGCTGGAGATTGCCGAACCGTCGCCATGCTTCATTATAGGCTGGTTGTGTTCGCAGAGCATCAGAGGGTTTTGGACGGCCTTCGGCGGAGATGAGGTAGTGGGAATCAGTAGTTGTTAGGATGAGGGTAAGACGAACCGGAAGAGGGAGTACATTGACCAAGCCACGCACAGCCCGACCATCTAACAAGAAGATAACCAAACCCGCAGGAACTGTTGAAAAGAATCGTGAGAAAACTCAAGCTGTGCGGCCGTTGGATAGCCGCGAATCCAAGGCAGCTTTGAGGGCGGGAGCGAAGATCAGCCGCCGCGCAACTGACCGGTTGCGAGCGGGCTATTTGTGGGTTTACGCCTCCGACGTTGAGTCCGTTGAATTGCCGCCGGGAGAAACACCGGCCTTGCTGCCTGTGGCCGACAGCCGTGGGCTGCTGCTGGGGACTGCGCTTTACAGCCCCGCGTCGCAGATTGCGTTGCGAATGGTTTCGCGCGAAGCCATCAATGAGACGGTGTGGATGAAGTTGCTGGAGACGCGGCTGCGCGCGGCGATCAGGCGGCGGAAACCGATGCTGGACGAAAAGACAAACGCCTGCCGATTGTGCTTCAGCGAGGCGGATGAGCTGCCGGGAGTGGTGGCGGATAAGTATGGCGAGTTGGTAATTTTGCAGTTGCTGGCCAAGGGGTTGGATTCGGCAGCGGTGCGTGAGACGTGCGTGCGCGTGCTGCGCGAGGAGCTGGAGCCGGCGATGATTTTGGAGCGGCCGGACCCGCGCGTGCGCGAGTTGGAGGGGTTGGCTGCACCTAGCGCGGATGCGTTGTTTGTTGCGAACACAGTTCCCGAAAAACATACATCAGGGGCTAAAGCCCACGATCATTCTGCGTCCGAGGCGGCACGACTAAAGTCGTGCCCTGACACTTCTAGCAACTCTGAATTAGTTTTTCCGCAGGCTGTAAAGTCGTGCCCTGACACAGAACAACTTGGTTCCGCAGGCTTTGAAGCCTTGCCCTTCCAATCCGCCAGCACAAAATTCAGACTGAATGGTCTGGTTTTTGAGTACGACGCGAATTCAGGGCAGAAGACTGGCGCGTTTCTCGATCAGCGGGCGAATTATGCGGCGGCAGCGGAGTGGGTGCGGCGGCTGGGTTGCACTGGGCGGGCGCTGGATGTGTGCTGCTACCAGGGCGGATTTGCTTTGCATCTGGCCGAGGTTTGCACACAGGTGACAGGCATTGATGCCTCCCGTGCATCGCTTGAAGTGGCGGAGCGGAACTTTGAGGCAAACCGCAGCCGGCTTGGTGCACAGGTGGAATGGGTGGAGGGCGATGCTTTTGAGGTTCTGCGGGATTGGTCGGATTCAGGAGAGAAGTTCGATGCTATCGTGCTCGATCCGCCGGCATTTGCAAAGAGCCAGCGGGCTGTTGAGGGCGCGCTGCGCGGATACAAGGAGCTGAATCTGCGGGCGCTCAAGATGCTGCGGCCCGGCGGGCTGCTGGTGACCTGCTCCTGTTCGCATCATGTGGGCTGGATGGAGCTGGAGGGCTGCGTGGCATCGGCGGCGGCTGATGCTCATCGGAGAGTGCGGCTGCTGGAGCGGCGGGGCGCGGCGCTCGATCATCCCGTGGTGCTGAGTTTGCCGGAGACTGAATATCTGAAGTGCCTGATGCTGGAAGTGGAATAGCAGCTTCGCGTTTCTCTTTACGGCAAATTGTTGATTCAACTCTCAAATTGAGTTTTGCGGTTTCCCGCCTATTCGCCAAGTGCGCGAATGGAAGGGCACGGGGCAATGATTTTGTGGGCCTTGCGGCACGATTAAACAGCTTGCTGAAAGAGGCCTAATTTCACGCAAAATATACGAAAAGTATCCCTCCGGGCCTAAAGGCCATTTGATTCGGCTGACTTTATGCGGGGGTTAAAACCCCCGCCTCCCTCCGAATCAAGTTTTTTCGCAGCCTGTGAAGTCATACCCTGACACAAAGCCAAAGTTATGCAACAAGCTCCAAGACCTGGATCAATCGGGCGGGAAGAGCGAGCCTGTCTGCGACGGCATGGTGGCGACGCGCGCGCGACGCCGGGGCGGCTGCGGTTCGGGCGAGGCGAGCAGGCTGGCAATCTCGCGGAGTTCGGCGCGGGCGTGAGCGATGGTCGCGGCGAGGTCGTCGCGTGATTGGCCGGAGGCTAGTTGTGCGGCGCCTGCAACCAGAAGCGGGAGACGGGACTGCGGCTCGCGCGTGGGGACGGGCTGTGGGCTTGGGTTGCGATGGAGCTGCTCAAGTGCCTGCTTTGCGCCCAAGAGCGTATAGCCCTCGGTGTGAACCAGGTGTTTGATCTTCAGCGCAAGCTCAACATCGTTGCGACGGTAAAGCCGCTGGCCAGTTCCACTTTTGTTCGGTTTGAGCTGCGGAAACTGCGTCTCCCAAAAACGCAGGACATAGGTTTCGACGCCGCATATACGCGCCACATCGCCAATCCTGAAGTAGAGGCGGTCGGGAATCACGGGCGAATCGGGGGCACGATTCCTGGTTAGTTGCATGGCCATGGAGAAGACAAGCAGGACAGCGCAACTGCGGCGAAAACCCTGCTCTAAAGGCAGTATAGGCCACATTTTGCACCAAATGTGAAGCAAAATTTGCGAAAAGGCGAATAAGTGGCGATTCTAACTGCCTTTGAGGACGGATTGGATGACGCTGTCGGTCCATAAGGCTTCGTCACCCGGACAGGCCAGAGGCGCGCCGTCCAGAATGGCGGCGCCAAAATTTTCAATGCTAGGATAGTGCACGTTGGAGTGCGTGGGGAGCGACTCTTCGAGATTGCCAACACGCAGGGCCGGACCGCTGAGCGGATCGAGATTGATTTCGCCGCTGGTTCCGATGACGCGAAACTGGTCGCGGTCGATCTGCGAGTTCCAGCGCACATCGACGGTGGCATGGATGCCGCGCGGATATTGGATGAGGACTGTAGCGGAATCTTCGACGGCCATGGAGTGAACGGCGTTGGAGAGGAAACCAGTGGAGCGGACAGGTTCGCCGAAGAGGAAGTTCAGCGCGTCGATGCGATGACAGGCGATGTCGAAGAGTGGGCCACCGCCGGCCATGCGGGGATCGAAGAGCCAGTTTCTGGTCCAATTGGGAATTTTGTCCGAGAGCCAGCCGTGGCAGTTGGCCTCGGCGAAGACGGGCTGGCCGATGGCCCCCTGGGCGATGAGCTGACGGGCGTGGATGAGCTTGGGATACAAGCGGCGATAGTAGGCGACGGCGAAAAGGCGCTGATGGGCGCGCGCGGCGGCGACCATGGATTGCGCTTGTGCGAGGTTTAATGCGGTGGGTTTTTCGCAGAGGACATGCTTGCCGGCCTGAAGACAGGCGATGGCCTGGGGCGCATGGAGAGAGACTGGCGAGGCGATGTAGACGGCGTCAATGGGGGTGGTTTGGAGAGCGACATCGAGGTTAGTGAAGATTTCAGCGCCGGGATAGGCAGCGGCTTTTTGCGGATCGCGGGTGAGCAGCGCCTGCAAGCGGCTGCGCGGCTCCGCGAGAATGGCCGGAATAACGCGGCGGCTCGATATGTCTCCGATTCCGATGACAAGCCAGCGAATCATGACTTGATATTAATTCCCTGGTCCCCAAACGCTAGGGACCTCCACTCCACAGACGAAGACCTGTCCGTGCGGACCCCGTACCTAAGGCACCCACATAAATGATCCGCTTCGATTCCCAGGTCTCAAAAAAGAGACCTGGGGCACCCGTTCTTGTGAAGAGAGATGAGCGGAAAAAGCAAGTTCCTCGACCGTCTACTGTTTTTTGAGGACGGCGGAGTCCTTTTCGTCGGCGAGAATGGCGGATTCAAGGCGGCGGAAGTCGGCAACTCTGGCGGGAGGGATCTCAACCTGACGAACGATATATTCGCGCTCGTAGTGAAGGAGATTGCCTTTGGCTGAGACCGTGGAGTGATAGCTGGCAAAGTCGAAGTCAACGGCGACGGGATCGGGGGTTTCATCGACGACGTAGCCGGGAGGAATGGTGATGTCAAAAATGTCGTGCCATCGGCCGGTGGCGTCGAGGTCGATGGGATAGATGCGCGGCTTGTCGTCGAATGGCAAGGCAAACGAGCCGACAACGCGCGGGCGCACGAGAACAAGCGAGCCGGCGGGATGGGAGTATTGGCGAGCAGTGACTTTGAAGTGGAATTCGAGGGGCTTGTCGAGAGCCTCCGGCTGAACAAATTGAAAGGCATCAAGGGTGACAGCGGGAAGGGTGGCAGCCACGTATTTCTCCCAATCCTCGCGCTGCTCCCTGGTGTCGGTCTTCTTCAGGAAGCGGCGAAAAAAAGCTCCTTCGGGGCCAATAAGCGAGGAATCGACCGAACCCGTCAAAGTACCATCGGATGAAAGTGTGAAGGCGCCTTTCTGTTCTGTTCCGTTGGCGTTGGGGTCAAGCACCGGCAGCCTGATGATCTGGCTGGCCGCTCCGGCGGCAAGGGTTCCGTAACTACCCTGGAGGGCGGAACGCAGATTGCCCACCGGAGTGCGCTCATCGGTGGGATCGAATATGAGATATCGCTTGCCGTCATTGGCTTTGACGACGGCCATGAGGCGCGGATCTTGCAGGCCAGCGGGAATTTCAATTGCTGTAATCATGTGGTCGCCGTATTGGGAGGGCGCATCCGGGTCAACAAAGCCGCGGCTGGTGTCCACAGGCATATAGACAGCATGGATGCCGGCTACCTGAAGCATGGAGATAAGCAGGGTGGTTTTGTCTTTGCAGTCGCCGTAGCGATTGCGGAAGATGTCAGCGGCGGGATGCGCCTGCAGGCCGCCAATACCGCGCGTCACGATAAAGTAACGGATGTTTTTCTGGATGTACTCAGTGATGCGGCTCAGTTTGGTGTAGAAATCAGGCGCCCCGGCGATGAGGCTCTGGGTCTGTGCTGTGATTTCCGGCGATGGGTCAGGGCGATTGGCTTCCAGAGTGGTGAACCACTGCCCAATGGCACGCCACTGGTTGTCTTTGCCGTCAATAGCGGCGTCGCCCCACTGGACGGACATACGCGCGGCGAGAGCTGACGAATCGGGAGAGGATTTTACGTCGCGGAGCATAAGAGCAGGCATATCCTTGATCTCCCAACGCCAGTGGTTGGGAGCAACCTCGACGGGCTTTACCGGCGTGAATTTATGCCACGCCTCGGAATGGGCGCGGCCGGCGGGCAGGTCAACTTCGAGTGCCTGGAAGACTACCGGGACGTCCTCCTGGATGCCCCATAATTTTTCCTGGTCATATGGAGGGAGCAACTCCTCGGACTCGCAAATCACGGTTGCACCAACGTCGGCAGCTGGGGGACGAACCGCGCGGTACTTGGCGGTGGAGAGCATGACAGGGGCGCTGGGATCGCCAATATCGACAAAGTCGGTGTCCTGAGCCTGATACTGCTTTTGGTCGGCAGTGATGGTCCACTCACGGAAGCTGTTGATTTTCTCATCAGCGTTGTACCTGACAATGCACATTGCATCGCTGCGGCCCTGCACCTTAAGGATGCGAAAGGCTTTGCGTTCGATCTCGACAGCGCGGCCTTGAGCGTCTACGTTTTCGACGTATTCATGAAAGAGAATGACTGTGGCAGCATCCTTCACATAGGCGGGAGTGGGATTTTTGGCAGCATCGAGGCCCCACTGTGGAACCGGTAGCTTATCGCTGCCGAACCAATTAGCGAAGCCGGGGACGCAAAGAATCGCCAACAGCGCGGGAGTAAAAAGACGAATCGAAAAGGAAGAGGGGGAGTTTTTCATGGTCAGTTACCTTTGGGGACGGGAGGCGTTTTGGCGAGGACCAATTGCGCACGATCGGCAGCGGCAACCCTCAGGTAGAAGTCGCGCAGATCGTCGTATTCATAAAACCTGGCGATGGTGAATGAGCGGGTAAAACTGCGCGCGATGGTAACCTGGCCGGGTTCGATTTTGGACTTGGTGACCAGAGCGCCGTGCTCTTCCCAGGGAACTGCCGAATCGCGGGGCGCGCCTTCGACAGTGAGGCCGGATGGCAGGTGATAGACGATTTGGTCGATGTCCTGCACGGGATAGTGCATGTCTACGGGTTCTTTGCGTTGGGCCTGATTGACAAAGGGCTGGCCGCCGCGCGTTTGAAAGAAGAACCCCGGAACAATGAGCCGTCTTGATGTTGACGATCCAAGGGTTCCGCGCAGGTTGACGGCAACATTGAAGGTGGCTTCAGGGTCACTCAGTCCGTCAATGTGATCCACATGCGCTTCGACGCCATCGGGAACGACGGATTCCAGCTCGTGGTCAAATTGCTTTTTGATTTCATCGAGATCGTTCTGGAGGGCCAATTGACGCCAGTAGAGGGCCCGTTGGCCAGTGATGACAATGTTCAAGTTGCCGGTAACGGCTCCATTTGCATTGAGGGTTATGTCACCGGTGCGGGTGGTTTTGTTGTCAGCAAAATTCTGGAGTGGAGAGGTAGCCACACCGCGAAGGTCAGTGCCCTGACGAAAGCCCGTTGCTCCGGAGTGCCTCCAATCCACGGTTTGGAAGGGGCACATTTTTTCGCCCGGATCGACAACAATATCCTTGCCGTCGATGTTCAAAATAATGATGTCGTCATCGAACTGATTAAAGGTGAGGATGGTTTGATCGAAGGCGCCGCGGTTGCGATTGACAACCAACATATCGTAGGCTTTGATTCCCGCGGCGCGGACCATAGCCAGATAAAGCTTGGCTATCTCCTCGCTGTTGCCGCTTTTCTGCTCCCATACATCTTCGGCGCGATGGACCTCTTTTAACTTTAATTGCTTTAATTCAGCTTCGCTTTTTTTGCGGGAGTAGTCGGTGTTATCGAGAGCCTGGACGGCTTTATAAAGCTTTTTGGCCATTTCCAGTTGTGGATCAGTGACGGATACGACGCTAAAAACCTCTTGCTTGATGGCCTTAGAGGGATCGGCAAAATGATCCACGTCTTTCGACCATAGCTTGGCCTCGGTGATCCAATAATCGGTTGCGTTGTGGGCGTGTGTGTAATAGAACTTCACATGGCAAAAGAGATTGTCGGTGGGCGGCATCCAATCTTCGTCGGGAATCGGGGGGATGTCTTCGAGTTCAATGATGAATAGCTGGGCAGCCTTGTCCTGTTTAAGTTGAGTTCCGGGGGGGAGCATTGCGGACCACTGAAGGAAATTAATCGACGATCCACGGTGATCCATAAGAGATGAGGGAGGTGCAAAGGGCGTGCCTGGAAAGAAGCCTCTGGCAGGGGTAAAGAAATAACGCGCTTTATGGACGAAGTAGGATTGCTGAATTCTCCAAAAAGGCGCCTGGAAAGCCTGATCAGGGTATCGCAAGCTATAGCGATATTCGAGGATACTGCCGACTTCGACGCTGGGCAGGGTGAATACCTTGCGGCTAATCTGTAATGACTCGCCCTCCTTGTTTTTAATTTTTGCAGTCAATATATCTTCCGGGTTGCCAACAAGCGGAATGACGGTTCCGTCCGAGTGAATGGTGCGGGCCTTGATTTCAGTGATGGAGACATTGCTAGAGATATAAGGAAGCTGTACTGTAGCCAACTCCTTGCCCTTCTCCTGGAGGACCTTGATGCGGGCGTAATAGCTGAAATAGTGCTGGGGGTCGTTGGCGACTTCTTCAACGTTGAGATAAACGGCAGCGGCGCCTGGGGCCTTGGGGTCGGCGGTCATCTTGAGTTCTTCGCCGGTGGGCTGCTGGAACTGGGCAATTAGGAAGGCCGGGGACACAAGGGCGATAAGCAATGACAGGTTGCGCATGAAGATAAAAGGTCTCATAAACTTATCCTTTCTTAAAAAACCACAAAAACATAACGCACGACCGGGAAATACGGTTACTTCAGTTTCCTTTTACGGCAGAAGGCGTTTTGGCGAGGACCAGTTGCGCCTGGTCGGCGGCGGCAACTTTCTGATAGAAGCCGCGCAGGTCCTGGTACTCCTCTGGCTTGGCGAATGAGAAAGCTCGCGACAGCACACGCGCGATGGTGATTTGTCCTGGATCGGATTTGGATTTAGTAACCAGGATTGCGTGCTGCGGCCAGGAAATTTTGTCGTCTGGCGGCGCGCCTTCAACGGAGAAACCGGCAGGCAGGTGATAGGTGATCTGGTCAGTGACCTGATCTCCATAGTGCATGTCAACCGGCTCCAAGCGTTTTTCCTGATTGACGAAGGGATGGCCGCTGCGCGTCTGGAAGAAGTAGCCGGGAAGCAGGAGGCGTTTAGAAGTTGCCACACCAAGTGTTCCATGCACATTGACGATGGCAATGAGATTGACCTCGGGATCGTCGAGGCCAATGAAGTGATCGATATGGGCCTCGACACCTTCGGGGACAATGGAGCCGATCCAGTGATCGAATCGCTTGTGGAGCTCGTCCAGATCGTTTTCGAGAGCAGTTTGTCGCCAATAAAGGGCTTCCTGGCCCATCATAATAATGTTGAAATGGCCGGTGATGAGGCCGTGGTCGTCGAGGTTGATATCACCGGTGCGAACAATTTTGTTGCTGGTATAAGACTGCTCGGGCGTGGCGCCAAGGCTGCGGACTTTATCGCTTTGACGAATGCCGCTGGTTCCGGAATGCTTCCAGTTCAAAGTCTGAAATGGGCACATCTTTTCGCCGGGATCGAGAAGGACTTCCTTGCCATCGACTGTGACAAAAACAATATCGTCATCCAACTGTCCGAAATTGAGATAACAGAGGGAGAATAAGCGCTCACTGCGGTCGGTCACTTTCATGTCGCTGGCGGGGAGTCCTGCAGCGCGGACCATAGCGAGGTAGAGCAGGGCAATATCCTGGCTGTTGCCGCTCTTCTGCGCCCAGGTATCCTCGGCGCGCTTGGCCACTTTCAATTTGAGGAGCTTGAGTTCGGAATCGCTCTTTTTGCGAGAGTAGTCGGTATTGTCGAGCGCCTGAACGGCTTTATAGATTTTTTGGGCTTTAACGAGTTCGCTGTCTGTGGGAGAAATGATGCCGGCAACTGCTTGCTTGATGGGGTTGGTTTGTTCAGCGAAGTGATCCACTTCCTTTGACCAGCGCTTTGCCTCATTGACCCAGAAATCTGATGAGGTGTTCGCGTTTTTGTAATAGAAGGTAACGTGATAAAGCAGGCCGGTGATGGGCGGCATCCATTCCTCATCCGGGATTGCCGGGATATCAGTCAGTTCAAGGTGGAAAACCCCGGCCGCGTCTTGTTTCAGAGTCATCGCGGACGGCAGGATCTGCCACCACATAAGCGTATTGGCCGGATCGCCGTGTTCGTCGATAACGTATCTGGAGGTGGTGTTCAGAATTCCTGGGAGAAAGGCCTTGAATGGGGTAAAGGTGTAGTGCTCCTGGTGGACGAAGTATGCGCGCTGGATCTCCCAGGTAGGCGACGAGACATGCTCGTCGTCGTAGTGCAATTCGTAGCGATATTCAAGAATACTTCCAACTTCAACGCTGGGGAGAGTGAAGATTTTTCGGCCGAACTGGAGCTTTTCGCCATCCTTGATAGTTGTTTTGGCGGACAGAAGGTCTTCCGGCTTCCCGACGAGTGGAATGACAGTTCCATCAGAATGGATGGTGCGGGCCTTAATGTCTGTGACCTTGGTGCTTCCAGAGATGTAAGGAAGTTCAACTGTCGCCAATTCCTTGCCCTTCTCCTGAAGGACCTTGACGCGAACGTACATACTCTGGAAGTGGATGGGATCGCTGTCGACTTCTTCGATGTTGAGATAAACGGCAGCGGCGCCTGGGGCCTTGGGGTCGGCGGTCATCTTGAGTTCTTCGCCGGTGGGCTGCTGGAACTGGGCGATCAGGAGGGCCGGGGATGTGAGGGCGAAAAGCAAGGGTAGACGGCGTACAAGTGGGGGAACCTGCATGTGACTTTCCTTTTGCGGCAGACGATTAGAGACCTGGGGCAATGTGATGAAAAAGATTGCAAGGATTCTACATTAGGGATGAGGCTGCGTCGAGAGGAGTTTTTAATGAGACGACAAGTCAGGGAGTTAGTGAATCTGCGGGACGCGATGACGGGGGAGCGGGTTCGAGAAGGGAAGACACGAGAGCGATGGGAAGGCCGACGACGTTAAAATAGTCGCCTTCAATGCGGGGAATCCAGCGGGCGGCGCGGCCCTGAATGGCGTAGGCGCCGGCTTTATCCATGGGTTCGCCGGTGGCGATATAGGCGGCGATTTCGTCCTCGGTGAGCACGCGAAAGGTGACGGCGGTGGTCTCGGCGGCGACCTGGGTGGAAGCGGCAGTGACGAGGGCGATGCCGGTGATGACGCGATGGGTGCGGCCGGAAAGAAGGCGCAACATGCGGGCGGCGTCGGCTGGATTATCCGGCTTGCCGAGGATGTGGTTGTCGAGGGTGACGGTGGTGTCGGCGCCTAAGACGGCGAGGGTCACTGGTTGGTCTTCCTCAGGGGCTAAAGCCCGTCCTTCATTATGTTGCTCTTGCGGCACGACTGAAGTCGTGCCCTGACACAAAGCCGTATTGGAAGCGCTGTTTTGGTTCGTTGATTTCCAGGTCCGAAAATCCGGACCTGGGGCACCCGAGCTTTTGGAGGTTTCCGAAGAGCTTGCCTCAGGGGCTAAAGCCCCGGCTTCTTTTGAATTGCTTTCGGCACGACTAAAGTCGTGCCCTTTCAAAGCCAGTTCGTTGTAGACGGCTTGGGCCTTTTCGCGGGCGAGGCGAGTGACGTAGGGGATGGGGTCTTCGTTAGGGAGCGGGTCTTCGGGGATGTGGGCGGGATGGACAGTGAAGGTATAGCCGGCCTGGGCGAGAAGTTCGCGGCGACGGGGCGAGGATGAGGCCAGGACGAGCATAAATTGATTATGGCAAAGACAGGGGTCAGGGATCAGAGATCAGAGGTCAGTGGTTAGGAAAATTGCGATTCGGCAAGTTAGCGAGTTGGCTTCCGCAGTGCGGAAGCAGCAAGTTAGCGGCTCCCATCCGACGATCTGGTGTTGTCCTGATGCTTCTCCAAAAATGTTTTGAAAATAATCAGACGGTGAGGCCGGTTTGGAGGCCGCTTTTTGTGGCCAGGCCCCAGGCCATGGCGGGAGTGTTGTGGGCGAGGCCGAAGCGGCCATCGGGGCCGAGGAGGATGATGCCGCCGTGGCCGCCGAGACGATTGAAGAGGTAGGCGATGGCTTCGCGGGCTGCAAACTCTGGGGCGGTTCCGTTGGCGACGCGGTCGGTGGCCCACTTGCCGAGGACGAGCTTCATAATGGGTTCACCCCAGCCGGTGAGGGAAACGGCGGCGGAGAGATTGTCGGCGAAGCAGCCGCAACCGATGAGAGAAGAGTCGCCGACGCGGCCGGGAGTTTTGTTGAGCGTGCCGCCTGTGGAGGTGGCGGCGGCGAGATTGCCGCGGGAGTCGAGAGCGACGGCGCCAACGGTGTCGTGGCTGGTGAAGCCGGGGGAAGTCGCCGGAGATTTTGATTCCCCGGTCCCCAAACGCGAGGGACCGGGGGCACCCGCAGAGTTTGAGTCGAAGGCTGTCTCGGGACTTTTGTCGTCGTGGAGAACCTGAGCCAGAGGGGAATCGAGACCGGAGAAGGTGTCGTCGCCGAGGCCGGCGGCTTCGCGCACCTTAGCCTGGGCGAGTCGTTCGCGCTCGCGATCGAGAACCAGCTCAGAGTTGTCGATGAGAGCCATGCCGTGGGAGTGAGCAAATCGCTCGGCGCCTTCGCCGACAAAATAAACATGCGCGCTGCGTTCGAGAACCAGGCGAGCAGCCTGAATGGGATTGCGGAGCCGCTCGACGCAGGCGACGCCGCCGGCCTTCATGCGACCGCCATCCATGAGGAGCGCATCGAGCTGGACATGGCCGTCAGAGGTAAGAAAGCTGCCACGACCGGCGTCAAAGGTGGGGTCATCTTCGAGGACGGAGACGGCGGCTTCCACTGCGTCGAGGGATGAGGCTCCGCGAGAGAGAAGGTTGTAGCCAACTTCGAGCGCATTGCGAACACCGGCCTGGTGTGCGGCAGCGGCGTCGGCGGGGATGGCCCATGCGCCACCGTGAACGAGCAGAGTGGGAGCAGTGATAGTTGATGAGGTCACCTAGATATCGTAGAACATTAGCGCTGGAAGAGAAAAACCGGGGACACGTGGGCCAGAATTGTGCGAGTTATATTGCCGTGTCAAAGAAAAGCGGGTGTGGGTTCTTAATTAAGTAGTTGAATCGACGGGGAATGGGCACATTATTTCTATTGCATGTAATTACAGTGAGACTGGTTAAGCTAGAAATATTCAACGAGAGAAAAGAGTGATGAGACGACAGGAAAGCGCGAAGGAGGCTTTTCTGGAATATTCGGACCCCTTCCGCGGGCAGGCAGGCGCAGGGAGAAACTGAAAACATTTGCAGAGAACGAGCGAGAAAATTCGCCTCGGCGAAGAGCCGCGAGTGAAATTGCTGGAAACGGCTGGAGGCGGATTAGTGAACGGCAAACCGCAAAAGAGATCAGAAAATTTTCCGAATTGACGCGGAGCTGCGAGCGGCATTGCAAGGCGGGTGTGCTGGCATAAAAGCTGCTGGGATTTCGCGGCATTTGATAAGACCAATTTGGTGAAAGCGGGGGTGATTCGCGATGAAATCACCCCCGTTCCTTTTCTGCGGAAAGCTGCAAAGCCGTGAAATGGCGGGACGGGATTGGCGGACGAATGAAAGAGGCAACAAAGAGGCATGCGGCGGCAAATAAACCGCGCGGAACAGGGGCCCAAAAAAAAGGGCAGCCGTGGAACAACAAAGATGAGCAAAGAGGCGGAGAAGACCCTAAAGAAGCACAGCGGGGCCATTGCAAAATCGCTGTGTGATGGCGCGCTCAAAGGCAACGCAACGAGCGCAATACTTTTGTTTGAACTTGCGGACGGAAAAATCGATTGCGAGGACGAAGTGTTGATGAGCCGTCTTTGCATCTACGCCGAGAAGCTGGCTTTCGAGCCGGAGTGGCAAGGCGACCCAAGCGCAGAAACGGAAGTGGAAGACGGCGATCCGGAGGATTAACAATCCGGCTTGCGTGAATACAGCAAGAACTACCAAAGCAACATCATCCGCTCCGCCTTTGATAAGCAAGACGGATTGCGGTTCGAAGTATCCCACCCCAGGTGGCCCCGGAGCACTCTGTTGAGGATGGTAGCGGCGAGGGTGGGACACCCGGCAAGTTAGCGAATTGCGGAGAAGAAAGACAAATGAAGCTCACAAATCACGAGTGGTTTCGCGTCAACGGCTGGATTGGACTTATGCTGATTGAGTTATGCCTGATGGTCATGGGGTTAGTAAGTGTTGCTCCGGCACAGGGGGTTAGCACGACGACAATCCAGGGGACGGTGTATCTGGCTAACGGGCAACCCGGAACAGGAACACTGGTGGTGAGCTGGCCATCGTTTACCACAGCAAATGGCCAGTTAGTGGCCGCAGACAGCACTACGGTTGCGATTGCGCCGGATGGGCTTGTGAGCGTGAACCTAGCGGCCAACCAGGGATCATCGCCTGCTGGCTTGTATTACACGGCAATTTACTACATGAGCGACGGCACGACAAACACACAATATTGGGTGGTTCCGGCAACGGCGCAGGCGACATTAGGCCAGGTGCAGGCTCAGTTAATGCCAGCGACACAGGCCGTACAAGCGGTGAACAAGGCATATGTGGATCAGGCGATTGCGGAACTATCCGGGAGCCAGTTGACGGCGTCTGGGGGCACATTGAGCGGACCGCTATCTTTGTGTTGCGATCCGACATTGCCGCTGCAGGCCGCGGATAAGCACTATGTTGATGCGACATTTGCGCAGGCAGTTCCATTGACAGGCGCGTCGATGACAGGTCCGCTGACCAGCGTGAAGTTGGGGGCTCTGTACCAGGTGGATCAGTTTTCCGGAGCAGATTTCGGCGCCAAGCTTAGCGCGTGCCTGAGCGGACTAAGCACGAGTTATGGCGGGACATGCGACGCGAGGAATTTCAGCGGAACACTAACAATGGGATCGAACCTGACGATCTCGACGGCGAATGCAAGCATTCTGCTGCCTTGCGCGACGATAACAACGGCCAACCAGTTGATAGTGACAGCGGGAACGAGGAATGTGTCGCTGCGCGGTTGCGCATTGCGGGGCGCGAGCACGGCGAGTGGAAGCCAGGGCGGAACGGTGTTTGTGTATTCGGGAACCGGTGCAATGGTGCAGGTGGGCGACCCAACTTATACAGCAGATACCCTGGGCTTCCACCTGGATAATGTGGTTATCAATACCTCGGCTTCAACCAGTGCCACCGCGAAGGGAATAGAGGCCTATCGCACGCAAGAGATGAATCTAGAAAGCCTGTATCTTCTGGGTAACTCGAACCAGACAGGAATGACGCTGGATGGAACGGGTAATTATACCGGTGGAACGTATTTCGATATTGAGTTTTCCGGGTTCCAGACAGCTATAAATGCCATTGGACATCAGGTTGCAAATTCTGCCACGACGGATTGGCTTAATGCGAGCACGTTTGTGCGGCTGCACATTGATTGCCCTACGAGCGGTGGAAGTCCAATTAGCGGAAGTTATGGGATCAACCTGCAGCAGGGGGATGGAAACACAATCACGGGCGGAGATGTTGAGGGCTGCTCGACAGCCTTGCATCTGGGGGCGAATGCGCAGAATAACACGATCGTAGGGCTGCGGAATGAAAACTCGACCAACCAGGTTGTGGCGGATGCGGGAAGCTCTTATAACAACTGGATAACCGGCGGAACAATGTTTACCGGGCAGTTGACGGATAATGGAACTCGCAACAGTTTTCTCGATACATTTCACCGGAGCTTCAATGGAATAAATGGGGATTGGTACGGAAGCCAGCAGGATGCGACGATCACCAATCATTACCGGCTTGGCGTTGGGGCCGGCAATGAGCGCGGATTACTCAATCGATATCAGAGCGACTACGGATATCGCTGGACTATGGGATTGAGCGATGCGACGGCCGGCGAGCAGTTTTATCAAGTACTGGATGAACTGAACAATGTATACAGATTGTCGGTTGGCCAGTATAACAACGGGCAATCGAGCACTAACAACCAGACGGTGATCAATGCGGCCGGGACAGGGGCCGTGGTGCTGAACGGGTCGAATAACGCTGGTACCGGGGGAGTTGTAATCGGCTCGGGCGGAGCGAGCGAGGCCACCGTAGCAACCATCAGCAATGCAGGGAACGCGCAATTCAACGGGACATTGCAGGTGGGCGGGGTGTCGACTCTCGCCGGGACAACGACGGTGAAGAACCAGGCCGACGCAGAGATAGACTCGATTCTATGGGCAGGGTTGACCGCGAGCCAGAAAGAATCGTTTCTATACAAAGACTGGAACGGTAACAGCCAATGGTACCTGGTAAAAGACAGCAGCAATAACTGGGCGGTGAACTCGGCGACGGGCGGGTTAGACAGCTTCAAGGCTTACCAGAGCACGAACAGCGGCGACACGTACATTAACACCTCAAATTCATCCGGAGTGGTGCGTGTGAACTATGAGACGGGATCAGGAGCCCAGTTTAAAGTTTACGGAGGAAACAGCAGCAGTCTCTATGCTTCATTTACAGGCACCACCTCGATACAGTTTCCAGGACTGGCGGCAAGCAGCGGACACAACTGCCTTCAGATTGATAACTCGGGCTATGTCACGAATACCGGGGCAGCTTGCGGCAGCGGAGGCGGCACTGGCACAGTCAATGCCGGGAGCAGCGGACAGATAGCATATTACAGCGGAGCAGGCACGACCCTATCAGGAGCTAATACTGTATCAGTAACTGCCGGAGGGACAGGAGCCAATACGGCATCTGGGGCTTTGACAAACCTGGGCGGAGCAGCATTGACCGGGGCATCATTTACCGGACCAGTAAGCGTTGCCGGCGCGTTTTCAGTTGGCAACAACCAAAGCATCGGGCCACGTTATGACGTGACAAACTCCGCGTTTGGCGCAAAGGGAGATGGGACAACAGACGACACGGCTGCCATTCAGGCGGCTTTCAATACGTGCTGGAATAACGGCGGCTCTCCCCATGGGGGAATAATCGAGTTTCCGGGCGGTCACAATTATGTTGTGTCATCGACTATCAATGCATATGACGGCTGTCAGATTGAAGGAACAGTCGGCAATTCCGGGGGGGGATACTCGCCGCCAGAACTACTGTGGAACGGCCCGGTTCCGGGCACTGTATATAACATAACCGGTGTTACAATCGCCGCTAACTCGACGCCTCTGTATGCTTCCAGTTCTCCGTCCCCATACCCCCAGCCTTACATGGCAACCTTTACTGCGAGCAATAGCTTGACTGCCGGGCAATGGGTAGATATTGAAGGCCTTAAAACATCAGCAGGCATGGGATTGAACAGGGGAGTGATGCAGGTGGCTTCGGCGACCAGTTCGTCCTTCACTGTTGTTATTCCATTCTCGGTTACCACGGGAACTTATACCGATACGGGCACTGCAACTATGGCCAATGTGATGATTGCGTTTGACGCCAACGCTCGATATGAGCAGGCAGTCAGCAATATATCTTTGGCAAACAAGGCCTCCATGCAGACCAATACCTATCAGGTTGGCTTCTACTTTGGTTCTCGCGTGGACACAGGCACGAGAATATGGCACGGCGAAGTGTCTGGCGCCACAGAATACAGCTACTATTTTTCCGACGGCGGAATCAATATTGATTTTGACAAGGGATGGAGATCCGATGCGGCAGGAATAGCAGGGATTTATTGGCGCGTGTCGGGATCGGATTCATTTGGGATGGCAAACGGCACGGTGGACAATAATCGAAGCGGGTTTGGTTCTTCCAGCAGCGGGGCCGCAGTCATGCTGGACAATCAGGCGTTCTGTGGAAACGTACGTGTAACATCGAGAAACCTGAAGGTGGAGGTAAACAGTTCAATTACTCCCGGGCTTGGCGCATTTACGTTATATGACTGCCCTTCGGCCGGGAACGGCGAGCAGTTTTTTCTTTCCTTTGATTCGACCTGGGTGGTGCCTGCAAGCGCGAGCTCAGCGGGGTTCAATTTTCAATCGTTTGTGATGTCGCCGGCGAATGACAAAGCGATTGTGCTGAGTGCAATCAACAGCCAGTTTGAAAGCGGCACTGGATCCAACACGACAAATGCATTTGTGGGGATACCCAGTCTTTCGCGGAACAATATGCTTGGGGCGAACGGATGGATACCGCAACTGACCTATTCTCCATCAATCGGAAGTTCAGGAACAGGACCGGGCACTTCCTCGTCCAGTTCGCAGATTATCGGCGATCTGAATATCAGCCAGTTGTGGCAATACAGCACTCACGCTTCAGATTATTTGTATTCGGACACGGCATTTGCGGCGCTTCCTAATGCGACGACGCTCTATGCCGGGCAAATACTGGCGCCGCCAGCCTATTGGAGTGGGGCGAACGGGAAGCGATATGCGATCGATGTGGTTTATCAAGCGGGGACGACCGGCACACCAAACGGCGGAGCTACCACATGTACCGGGGCCAGTGGAACGAGCGTGCTGACCTGCACGAGCGCAACAGACCTGTCTACGGGCCAGAGGATCACAATCGGGACGGATGCTAACAAGACAATCAATTATGTAGACGCAACCAATCCAAGCTCGGTGCTTGTAAATCTTACAAGCAATCTTGGAACGACTTATACAGGCGCGACTGCATTAACTTACTCGGCGCCGGTGATTGGACCCGAGATTCAAATGCCGACCAAGTCTTCGAGCGCACCAACGACGCTGGCGTGGTCGCAGGGCGACATCGAACAAAACTCCGGAGCGGCAGTATACGGAGTTGCGGCCTGGGTAAACACAGCAGGCGGAATGCCGGGAACGTGGGCGGGTATTCCACTGGGAAACGGCAGCGGACAGATTGCGACCTCTCAGATTTCAACTGTTCAGGGCGCGGATTCGAACGTTCTAACAGCAGGGGTTGTATCCGGCACAGGGGTTGAATTATGCACGGATGCGAATGGCGGCGCCACAACGTCGGGCTGCTCATTAGGCGCTTATTTACCTCTAACCGGCGGCGTGGTGACGGGTCCATTGACAGTCCCCAGCGTAACTCAAGCAACGATGGTTCCGAATGCGCTGATTGACTACGGCGATTCAATTACAGCCTGCAACGATGTTACGACGCAGGCAAATTGCTACCACTACCGCATGGCGGCTTTTCTGGGCGCGGCGACGCACACGGCCTATGATTACGGGGGCGACATGGCCTGTGATACGGCAGGGCGGCTGCTGTTTCCTAACGACTCGCCCACCATCGCGGTTCCGCAGCCGTTGCGCACACTGTTGATTTCGACTAACGATCTGCGCTGGGATGCAACATTTGCCACGCAGAATGCACTGACGCTGCTTCCGCAGTTCAATACGTGCCATCAAGCGCTGATCTCCTACATGGGCGTGCCCTCGCAAAGCAAGGTGATGGGATCAGCGGCAACCATGACAGGAACATGCGCTACAGATACCACTTACTCCGCCAACCAGGGCGCGCTTTGCACTTCATCTGGTTCGACTTTGACATTCTCGATCACTACGGCAGGCGGACCGATTTATATATGGCCGCGCCTGATCTACGGCGACACGGGAACATGGACTTACTCGGTGGACGGCGGCGCGGCGGCAAGTTACTCAACAGCGCTGACAACAAAGACGGCGAACATGACGGCAGGGAATAATGCTGCTCAGACGGTCGGGTTCATTCGCATTCCCGGCATCATTGCCGGTACGCACACAATTGTCTTTACGCAGACAACCGCGGGCAACATGGGTATTGTGGCGGTGGGCACGCCGAGCAGCGCGCCTTATGCCGATTTGCCGCCGGTGATTGTTGGCGACACGCCGAATCTGGGTCCTGGCAACGGCGCGTCGCTGACGAGCACAAACTACCTGACAGTTCTTTCTGGATACCGTGCGGCGATTGCCTCAAATATTGCATTGCTACAGGGGGACGGGCTGAATGTGAACGCCGCGCTAGTCAGCAAGTATTTTCAGGGGAATCAGCCGGGAGCGCCAAACGATATTTATACGGACGGCGTGCATCCGAACGATGTGGGCCACGCGGAGTTGTATGCGGCTTTTATGAGCAGTATGAAGTTTGCGAATGTGCCAACTGTCAGTGCAACCAACGCGCCGAACCTCCTAACCACTTACCGGCAGGTCTCCAGCGGAAATTCGACGGTACTAAGCACAGATCAATTTCTAAATGTTGGCGGTGGTGGAACTATTACGCTGCCGAATAGTGGAATTACATCTGGCCAGCAGGTTGAGATTTTCAACTATGATTCCACGAACACGGAGACGATCAGCGCCGCTTGTTGCACTTACAACACATTTACGGCCCTGAAGCCCAAGAGCGGAGTGATCTTTTATTACGTTTCGACAGGAGGCGGCTGGGTTCCGGTTGCGTCTTATACTTCGCCTGCGACGACAGGCAACTCGATGACATTCCGGCAGGTAACATCGGGAGGCACAACTGTTCTTAACACGGATCAGTACCTGAATGTGGCGGGCGGAGGCACTGTTACTTTTCCGAACACGGGAATCGCGGCGGGAAATTGGGTCACGGTATTCAACTACGACTCTTCGAACTCGGAAACTTTGAGTTTTGCGCTCGCTCCGAATAACACCATTACCTCGCTTCCGCCGAAGAGCGGCGCTGCGTTTTACTACATTTCGACCAGCGGCGGGTGGGAGGGATTCGCGCAGAACGCTGCCGCTGTATCAACCACCGCTGCCAGCGCGCCTTTGTGGTTGCAGTATCTAGGGACGGGCGCAGATGGCGCGTATGAAGCTACCGCAACGTCGTGCACACAGGCTTCGCCATGTTACCTGGGCGGTGAAAAATATTACACAAGCTTCCAGGTAGATTCCGGGGCTTACGTGTACTCCAACGTCGGCAACACTGCCGGCAGCGGGCTGGTTATTCACGCACAGGGCGCCTGCAACATCTACGGCACGGTGCTTGCCAACGGCGCCAAGAGCACGTGGCCGAGCACAAACAAGGGCGTTGGAGGCGGAGGCTCAGGTGGTTCCGGCGGAGGAACAGCGGCTGGATCGGCCGGTACCGCGGCCTGGACTACCCTGGCAGGCTCGGGGCTTGGAGGCACCAGCGCGGCGGGAACGGCGGGCGCGGCAAGCGGCGGAAGCGGCGGAAACGGCTCGTTGTTGACAGCGTTCTATCAGCGGGCCTTCACCAACTCAGGAGCGGGCGGTCTGGACGGGCTGTATCTTACCGGGGCCAGCGGGCCTCAAGGCGGCAGCAGTGGAGGCGTGGGCGGAAATGCTGGCGGCGGCATTGTAATGATGTGTTCGTCGATTAATGGAACGGGCGGAATCATCGATGCAAGCGGCGCCAATGGCATGCCGCCTTCGGCTAACTCAACTGGTGCAGGCGGAGGCGGAGGCGGGGGAGTTGTCCTGCTTTCTTCTCAGGCCTCGGTTTCCAGTTGGCCGGCTGTCTATACCGCGAGCGGTCCGGGCGCACTTGCGACTGTTCCTGAAGCGCTTGCCGTGAGCGGCAGTTGCACAACCCAACCGAAGGCCACGCTGGGGGTGACGAGCGGTGCGCTAAACGGAACTTGCACGGTTGTGCAGGCCGGGGCCGGCTGCGGAACCGGCACGAATGTCACATTCAACATTGTTGGCGGAGGCGGCAGCGCTGGAACTGCCGTTGTCAATCCGACATGGAGCAGCGGCGCGCTGGCAAGCTGCACGGTGACGCCGGGAACAAGCTCTGGCTTTACGGCGGCGACTTACACAACGTCTGGCGCGGGCGGCGACGGCGGGAATGGATGGTACGCAGAATTTCAGGGGTGGTAAGCAGTGAATCAATTCTGCGGTTGAGGGCCGAGGTGTTCCGGGCGATGAGATTGAAGCCTGGAGCACCAGGCTTCCTCTTCGCAAGAGAGTGAAGAGGTGTTACTCATTACGGCAGACTCGAGCGCGCAGGCGAGAAGAACGAGTTCGTTGCCTGGCTGAACAATATTCTTGCGAAACCTGCGGAAAAGTGTGGCGTGGTGAAGAGAAGCGAAGAAGGCACGGCAGATGCGAAGGAATGGGATCTGAGTCCTGAGCAGATTACACGCGACGAGTTGGAGCTGTATGGAAAGATTCTGGATTGCCGGCCTGCAAGTTTGCGGGGGCGAACCGTGGGAATGGCCCTGGCCGAGCGACTCTTGTTTGTGAGGACGCGGGAGGGCTGGACTGCGCCGTTGAAAGCAAATGCAGCGCAGAAGGCATTTGAGCGGCGGCGGGGCGAACGGAATATTGTGCTGAAAGCTCGACAGATGGGGATGACAACCTGGGTGGCGGCAAGATTTTTTCTGAAGACAATTACCCATCCGGGGACATTGACGCTGCAGGTTGCGCATACGCAGGAGGCTGCCGAAGAGATCTTCCGAATAGTGCACCGGTTTGTAGACTGGCTGCCGGAGGAGTTGCGCGAGGGGCCGTTGCGGACCTCGCGGGCCAATGTGCGGCAGATTGTTTTCCCGGAGATTGACGCGCAGTACCGGGTTGTGACAGCGGGTGACCGGAATGCAGGGCGCGGGCTGACGGTGCAGAATCTGCATTGCTCGGAGCTGGCGCGGTGGCCGGGTGATGCGGCAGAGACGCTGGCGGGGTTGAGGGCGTCCATGGCGCCGGAAGCAGAGTTGATTTTGGAGTCGACGCCGGACGGGGTGGGCGGCTGCTTTCACGAGGAGTGGCAGAAGGCGGGCGAGACTGGAATGGTGCGGCATTTCTTTCCCTGGTGGATGGAGCGGCGGTACCGGGCCAAGGCGGCGGATGAGGCGAGCCTGACGGACGAAGAACGCGAGTTGAAGACGCGGAAGCGGCTGGATTTGGAGCAGATTGGTTTTCGGCGGCAGATTCGTGCGGATTTTCGCGGGTTGGCAAGGCAGGAGTATGCCGAGGATGCGGAGAGCTGCTTTTTGGCGAGCGGGGATTCTGTTTTCGAACTGGGAGCGATTGAGGCGCGGCTGGCGACAGCGACCGACCCGATTGAAAAGCGGCGGAATGGAGAGCTGGAGATTTGGTTGCCTCCGATTCGTGGGAAACAGTACCTGGTTGCGGTGGACCCGGCTGGGGGCGGAAGCGAGGGAGACTACTCGGCGGCGCAAGTGCTGGAGTTGGAGACGGGATTGCAGTGCGCGGAGTTTGCCGGGCATGTTGGCGGACTGGAGTTGGCGCGGTTTGTGACGGGGCTGGCGGCCGAGTACAACCAGGCGTGGCTGGTGGTGGAAAGGAATAATCATGGCAGCGGAGTCCTGGCGTTGATTGAAAATGTCTGCGGCTATCAGCGGATCTACAAGCAGAATGGACAGGCAGGCTGGCTGACGACTTCGCTGAGCCGGCCGGCGGCGCTGGGACGGTTGGATGCGGCACTGGTGGAGAAGCAGGAGTGCTTTCAAAGCCGAAGGCTGCTGGCGGAGTGCCGGAGTTTTGTGCGGCTTCCGGATGGCGGAAGCGGAGCACGGCCCGGAACGCATGACGACCGGGTAATGGCGATGGCGATTGGGCTGGGGGCGAGAGGCCAGCTTCTAGCAGCTAGCTCTTAGCTTTTTGCTGGTTGTGATAAAACCGGGGGCTGTGGTTTCCCACCCATTTTGCAAAGAACGCGAAATGGATGGGGCACGGAGCATATGTAGAGCGTCCGGAGAAAAATTTATCCCGCAAGGGGCGATAAAGAGCTAACAGCAAAAGCTAACGGCTAGCAGCTTGGAGCTGCCCTGAGCGCTTAGAATTCGAATAAGGTTCCAGATCAGGCGGGAGCACGAATTTGGCGGTTCTGGCGGTGCAGCATATCCGAAGGATGCGGGGCGGAGCGCAGGGCCAGTTGATGCTGGGCGCGGACGGGAACGTGTACGTGGTGAAGTTCCAGAATAACCCGCAACATATGAGGGTGCTGGCCAACGAGTTTCTGGCCTCGCGGATTGCGACAGCTGCAGGATTGTCAGCTCCTGAGGTGGAGCTGGTGGAGGTTTCAAGCTGGCTGGTGGAGAATACCCCGGAGCTGGAGATGGACCTTGGCCGGACGCGTGTGCGGTGCAAGGCAGGTCTGCAGTTCGGGTCGCGATTTGTTGGCGGGCTGATGCCGGGACAAGTGGTGGATTACTTGCCTGAGGAGCAGATGGCCGAGGTGAAGAACCTTGGCGAGTTCGCCGGGATACTGGCGCTGGACAAGTGGACCGGCAATGCGAATGGGCGGCAGGCGGTCTTTCAGCGCAAGCAGCGGGAACGGCGCTACCGGGCTGTTTTCATCGATTACGGGTATTGTTTTCATGCCGGGGAGTGGCGATTTGAGGATTTGCCGCTGCGCGGGGTGTATTACCGCAACGATGTATACCGCGAGATTACAGGATGGGAGTGCTTTGAGCCCTGGCTGACGCGTCTGGAGACGATGGCGGCGGAGACGGTATGGGCGGCGGCCAACGAAGTTCCACCGGAATGGTATGGCGGCGATTTGAGCGAGATGGAATCGCTGGTGGAGAAACTGCTGGCGCGGCGAAGCAGGATTCGGGAGCTGATTGAAGGCTTCGGGAAGTCGGACCGGAAGCCATTTCCAAAATGGGTGGGGATGGGAAAAGATGTGCGGGTGGAGGGTTGGAAAGAGGAGCGGTGGGGGACTAGCATGAGAGTGAATTAGTGAGAGAGTGAATGAGTAGTGGAAGAGAGCGGCGGGCATGCGAGTTTCAACTGCTCCGGTATGTGCCGGATGCGGTGAGGAATGAGTATGTGCATATCGGGGTGATCCTGCGCGAGCAGGGCAGCCGGGAGGCGGCGCGGGTGCAGTTTACCCGCGACTGGCGCAGAGTGCGCTGCCTGGACCCGGAGGCCGATACCGCGCTTTTGGAAGGGATGGAGAGCGAGTTGCGGCGCCGCTTCCAGGAGGAGCCGGAGGGCAGGTTGATGCAGTTGCTCTCTGAGGCGCTCTCGCTGAACGTGCAGATGACCGAGCCCAAGGCCTACCTGGCGGAGAGCCTTCCGGCAGGGATGGAAGAGTTGATGCGGCTGTATGTGGAGCCGCAGCCCAGGGAACGGATGCCTCGGTTGAGTGGGCGGGCTGCGATCCAGGCACGGATGCGGAGTGAGTTTGAACGGGCCGGGGTGTGGGATCTGCTGAGGAAGAAGATTGCGGCCTCGGAGTATACGCGGCCGGGAGATCCGATGCGGATTGATGTGGGATACCGGCCGAATGGGATTATCAGAATGTTTCACGCGGTAAGCCTGGAGCCGGGAGTGGAGATGGCCAAGGTACTGGCGTTTTCATCGGCAGGCCTGCGGGCTGGCGTGGAGCGCGTAGAGAAGGCGGAGCTGGAACTGACCGCGGTGATTGAGCCGGCATTGAAGCTGGGAGTGACGGACGAGGAGCCGGAGCGGCTGGAGATGTACCGGTTTGGCGTGGAGACGATGGAAGAGCACCAGATACGAGTGCTGACGACTTCTGATATGGAACGGGTGGCGGAGACGGCGCGGCGCGAGCTGCGGGTGTGAAAAAAGCAGCTTTTAGCTGCTAGCTGCCAGCTTCTAGCTTTTTCATAAAATTATCTCCGAAGTTTTGCAGATAGTTTCTAGTGTTTGTTGTAGGATCGGTTTTGTGAGTGAGAACTGGCCGTTGAAGTTGAAGGCCAGAGAGATTGAGCTAGCAGCTAGAAGCTAGAGGCTAGCAACTAAAAAGATGAGGCATGGCCCTTTCGAGGGTTGTGCCTTTTTTGTTTTTGGGGCGGCAAAGAAGGAAGGTGCGCGTGAAGGTTGGAGAGCAGTTGCGGGAGATTTGGCGGCAGGCGACGGGAAGCAGCAGGAAGGCGGAGCTGGCGGCAGGCGCGGCCGATGCTGAAGCAGAGCGACGGACGCTGGCGCTGCCGGCAATTTTGACGCCGGTGCAGTTTCCGGGGCAGCACTTGCCGAAGCCGACGCCGATGAACCTGCGCCGGTTTGCGGAGACCCCGGTAGTCCGGCGGGCTATCAACGTGATCAAGGATCGCATTGCGGCGATGGACTGGCAGGTGCGCGTGCGGCGCGGCGTACTGCTTGGCGATTTGGCATTTGCGGAAGGCAAGTTGCGGGCGCTGCGGCGGACGCTGGAAGAGCCGAACGCATCCGACAGTTTCCGGACTTTGATGGAACAAGTGATTGAGGATGCGCTGACCGGCGGCTACGGGGCAGTGGAGATGGAGCCGACCGGCGATGCGGAGCGACCGGCGATGTTGTGGGCGGTGGACGGCGCTTCGATTCGCATCAATCCGCGGTGGGATGGGCAGCCGGAGACGCCGCGGTATGCGCAGGCGCTGCCGGGGCAACTGGAGTCGAGCGCGATTCAGTTGCGGGACGATCAACTGATGTATGTGCGGATGAATCCGCGCAGCTATACACCGTTTGGGCTGGGTCCGTTGGAAGTGGCTTTCGAAACAGTGAACCAGTTTTTGAGCGCGCACCGCTTTGCGGGCAAGCTGGCGGCGAACTCCGTGGCACAGTATGCGCTGTGGCTGAACGAGGCGACTCCGGCGCAGCATGACCGGTTGATTCGCTGGTGGCAGGACGAGATCGAGGGAACAGGGCGGGTGCCGCTGATTTCAACCGAGCAGAAGCCTGAAGTCTTGCGCTTCGCGCAGGGGACGGACGCGGATATGCGGCTGGCCTGGCAAGAGTTTTTGATCCGTATGGTTGCCAACGCGTTTGGGCTGCCGCCACTGATGCTGGGGCTGGAAGCGGATGTCAACAAGTCGACTGCCGCGGAGATGACCGACGAGGCCTTCCGCGGGGCGATTTCGCCGCTGGCGATGCTGCTGGCCGGACACATCACGCGGGATCTTTTCGGCAAGTGCATCGGCTGGCGGGAGTTTGAGTTTGTCTTTAACGAGCTGAACGCACGGGACGAGGAGACAGAGCTGGCGATGCAGGTGCAACTGCTGCAGGCCGGTGTATTGACAGTGAACGAGGTGCGGGCCATGAGGGGATTGGGGCCGCTGGGGCAGGATGGTGCGGTGCAGTTGACGGGCGAAGGGACAGAGAGCGCATGAGACTGGAAGCGATGGCGGTAAAGATTCCCCATGTGGACGGGCACCCTAACCGGGTGGCGTTCGAGGGAGTATTGACGATGGTGAATTCAGCCAGCGACAAGGCGCCGGCGGGGGCGCGTGGACACCGGGTGATGTTAACGCGCGAGGCTGCGGAAAAGGCTCTGCCTTCGTTGCTGGGCATGGCGGTGGATTACCGGCCTGGCTGGGACGGGCACGATGCTCGGCGCAAAATCGGGTTGCTGACGGAGGCTGACCTGGTTGGGCAACGGCTGGTGGTCCGCGGGTATTTGTATGCGCGGGATTTTCCCGAAGTGGCAGGAGCGATCCAGGCGCAGTCGCCGGAGTCACTGGGGATGAGTTATGAACTGGCCGACGCACGGGTGGAAGATATGCGCGCCGAGGTTTGGAAGCTGACTCGCGTGACCTTTACCGGAGCGGCAATTCTGCTGCGGGACAAGGCAGCTTACCGGGCAACCAGTTTTCGCATGGCGAGTTAGCAAGTCAGCAAGCCGGCGAGTCAGCAAACAGGCTCCGGGAATGGAGCCTGTTTTGTTAGCAAGATAACTCGACTTGCGAACGACATTCACAGCAAACAAGAAAGGAATGGAATGGAAAACAAAGAGCAGAAGATAGCGGAGCGGCTGGAAGCAGCAACGACGCTTCTGGAGCGGACACTGAGCTGGCTTGAGGAGCGGCAAAGCGCCTTGAGCGGTGAGGTGGAGAGGATTACAGCGACCGTGGAGCAGAGCCGGCGGGAGGCAGAACTGGCGGAGAAGCTTGTTGCGGCAGAACAGGAACTGGCCGGATTGAAGGCCGGAGCTGCGCAAAATGTGCTGAACCCATTGCGCAAGACGCTGCCCTCGACAACCAGCGAGATGCTGGCCAAGCGGGGGATTGGCGAAGGCCCGGTGGATGTGCGAACCCTGGATGCGGCGCTTGCCGGGCTAAGCCTGGAGCAGCGCATTGCGGTGAAGGCCCAACTGCTGCGGGCGGGCGCGATCGCTTAGCTGCGGGGATCAGGTTTCAGGGGTCAGGGATAAGGCCGATATGCCTCTTCCTTGTAACAACCGCTGAACCCTGAACCCTGAAACCTGAACCCTAGAGTAAGGCCCCATGGAGGGGCGGAAAGAGCTTATGAACGCAAATTTTGCAGACATTCACGCGGCAGCAGACTATATCGGGCCGGGCGCCATCGAAGTGCCGTTGTACCAGACAGAAATTTTCGACATCTGCCGGCGTTCGAGCCCCTTCGGGCAGCGCATCAAGCAGGTTCCGGCGACCGGGCATCCTTCGCGGTTCTTCGAGGAGACGGCGATTCCGAACCCCGGAACGGCAGGCTTTGTAAATCCGCGCAGTATTTCGCCGGCGGTGGTGAGTCCGACGCGCGTGGAGCGCAGCGTGCCGCTGAAGGCGATTGTTTCGCAGATCAACTACAACCTCTTCGACATCGAGCTGGGCGACCAGCAGAAGCAGTTTGCCTATCTGCAGGCCAAAGACCTGGTGGACACCGTGAGCGGCTTGATGGTGACGCACGATGTGGCTTTGTGGAACGGCAACGACACCAGCCTGAGCACGCCGACAACCACGCAGTACATGGGCGTGATTCCTCAGATTGTGGCGGGCGGGCTGACGACGACGATTGGCACAACGGCCTCGATTGTGGACGGGCTGAAGTCAGCGGTGGCGCAGATGGTGGCCAACAACGGCTTCCAGGTGCGGCCCACGGCGATCTATGCCAACCCTGTGTTGCTGGATCTGATTGATCGCGAGATGAAGGCCGAATTCAACGTGGTGCTGAATACCGACAGCATCACGGGCGGAGTTCGAGTGAAGATGCTGTCAACGCAGGCGGGCGACTTGCCTTTGATTCCCGACTGGAGCCTGAGTTATACAGGCACACCGGGCTCGGGTGCCGCAGTTCTGCCGGCCTACATTGTGACCGAGGACCTGATTGAGTATCACTGGCTCGGGGATCCGACGCCGCGCATCTTCCAGCTTGGTTTGCCGAACTCGCTGAGCCAGCAGTATGTGGCGGTGAAGTTTGGCGCGCCGGTGGTAAAGGGCGCCAACTACGCACACTACCAGGTTCTGGTGGACCGGTAAAAAGTGAATTGGCGAGTCAGCAAATTGATTAGCTGAGAGAGCGGATGAGCGGGAGTAGCGCAGCAGTTACTCTCGCTCGTCCGGCAGCATAAACAGAGGGAAGGGTGGAGTATGGCATATCTGCAGCCAGCGGATTACCAGAATTACGGCTTGCCGGCAGGGACAACGGCTGATTGGATTACGGCCGCCTCGGCATTGATCAACAGCTACTGCAGGCGGCCTGACCTGAACGTGATTCAGTACACGGAAAGGTTGCGGCTGACCAGCGGATCGCAGACGGTGTTGCTGAGCTATCTTCCGCTGGCGCCGCTGGGAACGGCCACAACGCCGATTGTGAGCCTTGAGGGACGCTACGCGAGACCCCGGCGCGGCGAGATGCCGAATGAGCCGCTGCTGGAGATAGCATTGACGTTTTCATTGCCGGGACAGTGGACGGAAATCGATCCAAACTCGGTGGACTTTGATCCTAATACCGGGGAGCTGACACTGCCGTGGAATTTGCTGGGGCTGCCGTATAACGAAGTGGCAGTGACGTATACGGCGGGGCTGGTGACGATTGGCGACGACGTAAAGACGGCATGCGCGCAGATTGTGCGCAATGCGCAGTCGACGCCGGCGTTGAATGCGAGCAAGACCAAGATCGACACGATGCAGATGCAGTATTTCTCGAGTTCGCTGGTAGACGAAACAGTGCAGGCCTGGCTGCGTCCCTACGTGGCGAACAGGCTGGGGTGAGAGATGAGCGATACGGCAGCGCGCAATCCTGTGGGAGCGCCTCGGATGCTGGCCGATGCCCTGCTCAGAAGCGTCACAGGAACCACGGCTCTTCTGCGGGTGACAGGGGCAAATACAACAAATAGCCAGTCTGAAGTGGGACTGGTGGCAACGGCATTTGCCGAAGTAACGGTGAGCCCGGTAGTGATGCGCAAGCTGCGCCCCACCTGGCAAGAGAGAGGCGAGTCGAAGTGGGAGTTGCTGATTTCAGCAACCGGCATAGAGCAGCAAGTGAACGCGCTCGATCTCGGATCGGCCCAGGCTCTGTTTGCAATGACGCTGGCGATTACGGTAGCGAGACAGGATTACCTGATTGAGTCGGTCGCTGCAAACGAAGCCTTCGGCCAGGTGTATCTCTACCGGTTGCTGTTGCGGGAAGCAAGGCAGCAGGCGGTATAAAAACAGAAATCAGGGGTCAGGTATCCGGGGTCACGATGTGCAATCAATGGCCTAAACCGCGTCTCCGACCCGATGGCTGATGTTCGTCAGCGAAAATTGACCCGGAAAGGTGAATGGGAAAGCAAGGGAAAGTGATCGAGGAGAGGTTTTTACTGATCCCTGATCCCTGACTCCTGATCCCTGTCTTCTTATGCAAAATGCAAAAGATTCGTTTTATATGGCGCTGCGCACGCGGCTGGCAGTCATCAATGCGGAACGAACAATTCTGCTGCGCGGTGCAGTTCGGCCGGGGGTTCTGGTGGAGGAAGCTGAGGCTCCTTTCAGCCAACTTCCCAACGACGTGTTCGTATTGCGTTGGCTGGGCCTGGGAGTAGAACTCAATCTTGGAACAGCGATGGCAGCCGAGCAGTGCGAGATTATCTATCAGACTTGCGGCACTCAAAGCTTCGGAGGCCTCGATCGCGGCCGCTCGCTGAGCAAGATGGATGAGGAACTAACTGCCATGGTGCAGCCCTTCTACACCGCCAAACTCAACTATTCGGCTACGCCACCGGCGGCGATGCTGACCAATGTGTTCTGGGACGAACCCGGCTTTACGCCCGTTGTGGCACAGCGGGACCTGTTGAGCCGTTCCGCAAAATTGATGGTTTACAGCTACCAGGAGCAAGGAGAGTAAATGGCGACGAATTGGATTTCAGCTCCTGCTCCCGTGACGCGGCGAGTGCGAGGATATTTTGCGCCTGTGAACCGGGCAGCACAGACACCAGTGCTCTTCGATCCGGCAGTGCAGGGCCGTTTCAATCTCGATGCTCCTCCCGCACCGTGGATCAGCCTGGGATGGATTCAGGAGTTTATCCGCAAGGCAGGAAGCAAGACGACTGCCGTGATGACGGGGATTCCCGCCAGCCCTTTAGAGCAGGTGCGCGAGACGCTCGAATCGCAGGTGAGCCTGGAGTTTTTGAGCTGGACAAAGCTCACGATGGCGCTGGCGACTGGGTCGCAGCACATGAACGTGTTGGCTGCGGCGAGCGGAGCAGCACCGACAGCGGATGGCGCAGCGGCGGCGACTGCGGTAACGGTGCAGAGCGGATCGACGGCGACGTTTGTCGCGCTGGCTTTGTCCGACATGGCAAAGTTTTCGGCGGGATCGATCATAGCGCTGGACGCGGATTACACAGGACAGACTGGGTTCGTGGGCTCGCCGGTTTCGGGAGCCTACCTGCGCCAGGCATTGACGGATGTGGATTACATTCGGCGCGTGACCTACAACGTGGCGCTCGTATCCCAGACCGGCAGCACCGGACTGACGCTGGCGGAGCCATTGCCAGGCGGCGCGCCGGTTGCTGGTTCCAAGGTGCAGACAGTTACCGGCTTTGTAGATCGTGAAGGCGGAAGTTTCTACCAGGAATGGTCGGCGCTGTTTGTGATGGAGGGCAGCCAGGGTGAGCGGATCTTTTTTTTCTATCCGCGTTTGCAAACTGCGGCTGGCGCGCAGGAAGCTGTGTTGCCGCTGGAAAACGGACAGAAGTCCGGGCTGGCGCGCCTGGCGCTCAAAGCGAGTTTTCTGGCTTTACCTGTAACCGATCCGCTGGACGGGGAGCGCGTGGTTTGCTATCGCAGTTTTCTGCCTGCGTCGCACGCGCTGATTTAGCCTCTTACGCAAGCAATTCAAACAGCACGACAGAAAGCCAAGATGAAGATCACGATCAATGGACAGGACTATACCGCCACGCTCGACGCAGCGCGGCCTTTGACGATTGAGCGCAAGCTCAATGAGCCCTCTGTTTGCCAACTGTGGCTGAGCCTGCCAACCAACGGCAATTTATCGACTCCCGTTCGCAACCAATCGATTGAAGCAATTGGCGACGATGGAACTTATTACTTTACAGGCTACATCGCGGTGAGCCCGTTGCCTGAATACGCGGGGTTGGGGATGGAAGGTCCGCGCTACCGGATCGCTGTCCAGGCACTGAGCGACGAAGTTCTATTGGATCAAATTCTGATGCCTCCAAGCGCTGGAGCTACAGGTCAAAGCGCGGGAGAGTTACTGACGACCCTGGTGACCCGTACCAGAGTCAGCGGGTTGTCCACAGCGGGTCTGACGCTGAGCACGCCGGTGAGCAATTTTGTTCCAGAGCCGGGTGCTTCGTGGAGCAAGAGCGCCGGGCAAGTGGCAAACATATCGAGAGCCGCATACCGTGCGGTCAATGGCGCGCTGACAATCTCACCCGTACAAAATGCCGTGCATCCTCTGAACGAAACCGACGGCAGCCTGAATCTGGCAGCACTGGCGTTTACAGCCGGCGTCAAACGCGGATTGGCAAACGATGTGACGGTTTGCGGTGAGCATGAGCCTGTCGCCTATGTTACCGAATACTTTTTGGGAGACGGGACGACGACACAATTTTATTTGACGGCCGACCCGTACTTTCCTTCTGCATCAAAATCCACCATCATCAGCGAACTATTCAACGAACTCCAAATCAATCAGAGCTCGTGGGGAGTTACCGGCGGATCCGACTATCTTTCGTTGGGCGCAGGCGGGCTGGCGATCAACGGCGGAAACGGAATCGATGGTGATACGCTGTTGACCTGGCTTGATCCCGTAGAGATGGGCGGAACACTGCTGCTGGAGGCAGTGGGCGTAACACTTGCAGTGGGCAGCACGGGAACTCTGGCCGGCTTCTTTGTCGGCACAAATAGACAAGTGAATTGCATTGCGGGTTTTCAGGCTTCGGCGCAGCCCGGCACTGGGACAGTTACATTGCAGCCACTCATCCAGGGCAGCCCGGTGGGAACTGCATATGTTACTAATCCTGCATACCAATATACTTTGCGCGTTCGCGTGCATTGCCCTGAGGATGAACGGGATCTCGCGATTTATCGTTCGTGTGGAGACAGCGGGGCAATCACCACCGGCGGAGGATTGAATGCGGCGCCTGCCAATGTCCAGATGGAGATTCAGCAGTTTGTGAGCGGCGTGAGCGGGATGCCAGTCACCTTGTATGACGGAGCAATTACCAGCCTTCCCGCGGCCTGCAATGTCGTGGCGGCAAGCAGTATTAATCTGAGCGGATCCATGCGCTCCTTGAGTCTCAGAACTTTAGGCTCGGGCTGGGTGGTGAGTACGCCTCCGGCCGGCAGTCCTTACACAAGGCGGATGGGCACTGCCGAGGAATCAGCCGAGTGTCACATGGAACGCACAGGCAAAGTAGTGTTCTACACCGGATTTGCGCCGGTGGCAGGCGAGCAGGTTGCTGTGAGTTATCGCACGGTGGGCCGTGCCGTGGGACGCGCCGTGAATGCCGCGAGCCAGTCTGCGCTGGCCGCAGCCGGAATGCCGGCCGAGGCCGCATGGATTGGCTCGGTGACGAATCCTCCGGCACGCAGTTCCGCAGATTGCCGCAATGCGGCTTTGACAATCGAGCAGGCGGCGGCGAGCGTGAGCGCGCTATGGAGCGGCACGTACAAAGGAACGCGATTCAGTTTCGCAACCGATGTGTGGCCGGGCGATGCGCTGCTGCTGAATGCGCCATCGGCCAGCTTGAACGCACAAGTGGTGGTGCGGAACGTCAAGGTAAGTTATCGCGCGAGTTACCCCGACCTGGTGGAGTATGCAATTGCTTTCGCCAATGACTGGGCCGACGATCTGGCTATAAAAACTAGCGTAACGGTGCCTGTTGATACTTGGCTTCCGGCGCCTATAACTCCTACGGTACTTGCTAATCTCAACAGCCTTACAGTGACTGCGCTGAACGGAACGACGGTGGTTATCAACACGGGCGTGACGCCACCATCTGGCGGGGGCTTCGAGGTCCGGTTGCGGGATTTTGACTTTATGGCGGGCAACGATCCGGCTCTGGTAATGCGATCGGCACAATCGGCGATAACGATATCCCGCATCAGCGCCAATGACCGGTTCTACATCCGCATGTACGACGGCTCCACGCCGCCGAACTACTCTGAGTTTTCAACGGCGCTGTTCATAAATTTGCCGCTGGGCACGTAAGCGGAAGCTCTGAATCAGTCGTAGTTTTAAAAGGGCACGGCTTCAGCCGTGCCGCAACCAGCAGTAAAATCAACGCGGGCTTTAGCCCACGAGGGAATGCCGGCATATGCGAATGATGAATGAATTCGAGGCTCAGGTGCTGAGCGATTTGTGCGTGCTGAAGACGCAGATGACCGGCCTGATGGGCGACGGCAGCGGCGGACGGCTGGCAGATCTGGAGCGGCGCATGGAGCGGCACGAGCAACACTGGCAGCGCGCCAAGGGTTTTCTGGCGGCGGTCAGCGTGTTGCTCGCGGTGATTGAAGTTGCCGTGGAGACACTGCACCGGCATTGAGATCGCAAACTGGACGCGGTAAATACCAACGAAGTCGCAAATCTACGGAATTTTAGTAAAAACGATTTTTCGATTTGCAGGGATGGAGTAAGAAGGGTCTTTGGGATTTACGCGCACTGGAAACTCGGCTCCGCCGGGAAAACGGCGAAGATAAGCATCCGCGTAGTTATCAAAGAGAAACGGCTCTTTGTGTGTTCCTTCGAAGCGCATATCCGCGTTGCGATATTTGTATTGAATAACGATGACAAAATATCCACCGGATCCGCGCCATTCCGATTTGAAGACAATCGCTGTGACTATCGGCCATTCGCTGGAACCGATTCTTCGGATATGATTCACAATCGTCCGAAAGAAAAACTCGATAAGAGTGAAAATACCAGTTCCAAACATTTGATTAAAGAGTCTATCAGACGACTGGTCGAGTTACCCTGCGTTCTTCTCCCACCGCTTGGGCCGACGATTTTGCTGCAGGATTTTTTTGCGCAGGCGCAGCGATTTGGGCGTGACCTCGACCATCTCATCCTCGGCGATGAATTCGATGGCCTGCTCCAGGTTCAGAGCGCGGTAGGGAACCAGGCGAATGGCCTCGTCGGCGCTGGATGCGCGCATATTGGTCATCTTCTTTTCGCGAACCACGTTCACGTCGAGATCGTTGTCGCGCGAGTGCTCGCCGACAATCATTCCCTCGTAGACCTCGACGCCCGCGCCCACAAACAACATTCCGCGCTCCTGCAATCCATTGAGCGAATAGGTCGTGGTCAGCCCCTGGCGGTCGGAGATCAGCGCGCCGGTGGGCCGCTGCGGAATCTCGCCCTGGTAAGGAATGTAGCCGTCGAAGAGCGCGTTCATCACAATCGTTCCGCGCGTCTCCGTGAGCATCTCGCTGCGCAGTCCAATAAGTCCGCGGCTGGGCACTCGAAACTCCAAACGCACGCGGCCTGAGCCGTGATTGTGCATCTTGGTCATCTCGCCCTTGCGCGGGCCAAGCTTCTCAATCACAGTGCCGGTGTACGCTTCGGGCACGTCAATCGTGAGATGCTCGACCGGCTCCATGCGCGTTCCGTCTACCATCTTGGTGACGATCTCCGGCCGGCCGGCTGAAAGCTCGAAGCCCTCGCGGCGCATCATCTCAATCAGAATCGCCAGTTGCAATTCGCCGCGTCCCAACACCTTGAAGCTGTCCGGCGAGCCGGTATCTTCCACGCGAATGGAAACGTTGGTCAGCAATTCTTTTTCCAACCGCTCGCGCAAATTACGGCTGGTTACATATTGCCCCTCGCGCCCAGCGAAAGGCGAATTGTTCACGCTGAATTGAATCGCGATAGTCGGCTCGTCAATCACAATCAACGGCAGCGGCGCGGGGTTCTCGACGCTGGTGATAGTTTCGCCGATGGTGATGCCCTCTACTCCGGCCACGGCCACAATGTCGCCCATCGTGGTTTCGGAGGTTTCGATTCGCTTGAGGCCGCTGAAGGTGAACAGCTTGGTGATGCGCGTTTTCATCAGCGAGCCGTCGCGCTTGGAGATGGTCACATCATCGCCAAAGTGCAGTGTGCCCTGAAAAACGCGGCAGATCGCGATGCGGCCAAAGTAATCCGAGTAGTCGAGATTGGTGACCAGAATCTGCAATGCGCCATCGGCATCTCCGGTGGCTGGCGGAATGGTGGAGACGATGGTTTCAAACAACGGCTGCAGATTCACGCCCGGCGTTGCCATGTCCCTTGTCGCAGTGCCGTCTTTCGCAACCGCGTAGAGCACTGGAAAATCCAACTGCGTTTCGTCGGCATCGAGGTCGATGAAGAGGTCGTAGATCTCGTTCAATACCTCCTGTGCGCGCGCATCGGGGCGATCGATTTTATTGATCACCACAATAGGCTTGAGTTTGGCTTCCAAGGCCTTGGCCAACACGTAGCGGGTTTGCGGGAGCGGACCCTCGGCGGCGTCCACCAGCAGCATCACGCCATCCACCATCTTCAGCGCGCGTTCCACTTCGCCGCCAAAATCCGCGTGGCCCGGCGTGTCTACAATGTTGATTTTTCCGCCTTCAAAAACAATGGCCGTGTTCTTGGCGAGAATCGTGATGCCGCGCTCGCGCTCCAGTTCGTTGGAGTCCATCACCCGGTCGGCAACCTGCTCGTTGGCGCGGAACGTTCCCGACTGCCGCAGCATGGCGTCTACTAGTGTTGTCTTGCCGTGGTCAACATGGGCGATGATGGCGATATTGCGTATCGTCTGGGTCACAGGTACGGTTTTCCTTTTCTCGGGTGCGGCCTCAGGAGGCCAGCGGTTGGGGGACAAATACAGGGATCAGGGGTCAGAGATCAGGGATCGGAAGACCCTCACAGCACTCTCGCAAAGAGAGATTTGCCGCACAACGCGTCATTTTCCATTGTATCAGCAGTGGTGATGCGCAGGTTTCAAGCGGACGAATCCGACTCTGCTTGTAACGAATCCTATGCCGTGCGACGCATCCGTCGCAGTAAAATGGCTTTGCTTCGCTTAATGCCGCCTATGAGCCGTTCTGCAAAATCTCGTCGAGAAAAACCGCGTCCCTCCAGGCCGCGCGCACAGCGTTTGGTATTGATTTGCGTGGTTGTCTTTGCAGTTATGCTGCTGCTGTTGCGGATGCTCGTGTTTGTGCATGGGCACGGACGGCATTGAGATCAGCGATGGAGTTCTGCTGATGAAATCCCGTTGCTTCGATCCGATTGAGACGGCCAATGCGCGTGTACTGATTCTGGGAACGCTGCCGGGCGTGAAGTCGCTGGAGATGCGCGAGTACTACGCCCATCCGCAAAACTGCTTTTGGTGGATCATGGGTAAGCTCATCGGCGCTTCGCCAGAACTTACTTATAAAAACCGGCTCAACCTGCTGCGCAAAAACAGAATCGCGCTCTGGGATGTATGCCAGGCCGCCGAGCGCGCCGGAAGCAGCGATGCGAACATCCTGATGGAAACCATCGAGCCAAACGACTTCAAACCATTTTTCGCGAATCATCCGCAAGTTGAATTGATCTGCTTCAACGGACAGCCCGCCGCAAGACTCTTTCGCCGCAAAGTCGCGCCGTCGCTCACCGGCCTCCGCCCCATCCCGCTGCAAGTGCTGGTCTCCACCAGTCCCGCCAGCGCGCGAATTACACGAGAAGAAAAGTTGACGTGTTGGCGCGACGCTTTGACACCATTTATCGAATCTAAGCGCATCTGAAATTTCTTTCAAAAACCAGCTTTGTGTCAGGGCACGACTTTAGTCGTGCTGCACAGTCGGAGGGAGTAGAGGCCTTCAGGCCTCTGGATAAGATCATTCCAAACTGCCGGCTTTAGCCGCGGAATTTTTATTGTGAAGAAGATCCGGGCCTGAAGGCCAAATCGATTTGATGCGCCTGGTTTCAGGAGCCTGAAGGCTCCTGCTCCCTCCGCAGGGGCTAAAGCCAAACATCTTTTTGCAATCATTTTCGGTACGACTGAAGTCGTGCCCTGACACAAGGCCGCTGATTGAGATTCATTGTCTCCCACATCTCAAAATCGAGATATGGGGCACCCGGCGCGAGTGTTTGAGACCGTTTTTTGACTGAAACCTTTCATTGAGCAACCGTCAACGCAGAGATGTAATCGTTCCATGCAACCTTCAGTTGACGAGGCATAGCTTCGTCGTTCATGAGCGCCAATAAATGTCCGTTGAACAAATCTCTTCCTCTTCGGCCCATTGTTGCTAGCGAGTTTAATACCCAACCCTTAATCTCCAAGAAATTCACCTCATTGCCTTGAGCGAAGTATTGGCGGGCCTGTTGACGGGCTTCAGGAGCAAGGGTATTCAGCGGTACAAAAAATAGATAATCTTCTATTCCGTTAGGGGCAATCTTTGTATTAAAGGTCGCCAAAATCCGTGGTCGCCCAACTGGCCGCTCTGTTATTTCGGCAGCCAAGAGGATTCGACCACCGTCTGTAATGGTCACATCGCCTCCTGCGCCAGTAGGCCGATCTGCCACATTGATTCCTTGAAAATCAATTACCCACTCTTTGTCAAAGAACTCCTTGATCGTGCGGAATGTCGCTACCACAATTACGACTGGTAGACGTCCACCACTATTTGTATCCAAAAGAGATTGCAAAAGTATATCATATTGCTCCAAACTAAGACGATTCAAGCGCGAAAGAGGCACCTCGGCATCTTCCCTCAACCGTGCAAATTTATACAGAAGGTAGATAATGAACGCGCTTAACGTTTCTTCATCTTCGGTTCTTTCGAGTACAGTTATGAGGTCTAGGAATGCGTCAAATAGTACTTTGTTCTTTTGTCCTTCTCGTCTTGAGGGGTCGAAACGAAAATTCCGACGAAACATTGCGAGATAAGGCCCCTTAGAAGCGGGAATCCGCCGCTCTTGAAGAAACGGGTTTATGGCCTCTTCATCCAGCGTTCGCGCGTTGAAGGCATTTTCAGCTTGCCCAGCATACGGCAAGCGAATGTTTATTGCGCGATTCTGAAGCCGAGCGATGGCGCATCCGAGTAATGCCTCACGCGGCGACTGAATTGTGGTGTTGAAGAGCACAGCGAAGGCAGGTATGAGCTCGGGCGCGAAAGGCGGAACGGCCTGCGCCATAAGTTGATTCTGTACGTCCGCAAACAGATTCTCCAGCGTCTCCAGAGCTGCATTCGAATCAATGTCAATCGCCATAACTTAGAAGTTCACCCACAGAGCTTCGGATCGGTTTTTCTTGACGGAGTGACACATCTTCTCAGGCGCGTCGATCCGTTTCCAGTCCTTGTACAGTAGGTCCATGAGGGTACATCGATAACCGGAGATGGCAACCTTCCCCTTGCAACGCTTCAGCGAGTAGGCAAGCTGCCGATGATCGGCATCAATCATCTCGTATCCGTATGCCTTTATGTCCGTCCGAGAATCGTGGACATACGGCGGATCGCAATAGAACAAGGTGTCCTTGTCGTCATAGAGGCGGAAGATTTCATTTGCGGGGCGATTTTCAATCTGTACACGCATTAGCCGCATTGCAATGTGCGGTAAGTCTTCAATCGCTCCGAGCCAACGGGAAACAACTCCGGACATTCCGGCTCGGCTTGTGTTCTTACAGTTCGCCCATCTACCCAGAGAAGCCGTTTGTGCAAGACCTGTGCGAGCCTGACGTGCTCGTGTGTAGAAAAGTCTTGCACGTTCAACCTGGTCCTCCACCCGGACAGGATTTTTGGTCACGGCCTTATAAAACTCTTCACGTGCGAAAGGCGTGAGACCTATTTTCTCAACGAGCTCGTCTTTGTTATCACGGAGCACACGAAAGAAATTGGCAACTTCACCGTCAATGTCGTTGTATGTTTCTACAGGCGACGGCTCCCGATTCAAGAGGACGGCTGCTGAACCTGCGAACGGCTCGCAATAGTGATGACACTTCGGAAGAAGCGGAAGCAGCCAATTCAGATGACTAAATTTCCCTCCGTACCATCCAAACGCTATGAGTTTGCCAGGAGGCTTGCGGTAGACAACGGGCTCATTAGGCGTCGAAGGGAACTCCAATTGAGACAGATAAATCGGGGACAAATTTCTTGCACTACGCGCCATAAAGACCCTCCCTGATTAGCACTTCCGATAAACTCAACCTTCATTATCCGTTTCACCACTTCATTACGCAATTGACCATTAAGAGTCCGAAACTCCCGTTCCCCATGTGGAAAACAGTGACCCGAATTCGGGAATTCTGCAAAACGAGCCAATTACTAGCCACCCCAGGCCTCGATTCTTTGAGACCTGGGATTCAATTGTGAACCAAACTATAACTACCCTTTCCGTCCGCGCACCGCTTCCTTCGCTTCGGCCGGTCCTGTGGCAGGCACTTCGGGAATCTCGGCTTTGGCGCCGCCGATGCCCAGGCGCTTGCGCAGTTCGGCGTCGATCTTGGCGAAGACTTCCTTGTTTTCCTTGAGGAAGGTGCGGGTGTTTTCGCGGCCCTGGCCGATGCGCTCGCCGGCGTATGCGTACCACGCGCCGGATTTCTCGACGATGTTGTTGGCCACGGCCAGATCGAGCACGTCGCCCTCGCGGCTGATGCCCTCGCCGTAGATGATGTCGAACTCGGCTTCGCGGAAGGGCGCGGCCACCTTGTTCTTGACGATCTTGATCTTGGTGCGGTTGCCGGTCACCGCATCGCCATCCTTGATGGCCGCGATGCGGCGAATGTCCACGCGGACCGACGAATAGAACTTGAGCGCGCGCCCGCCGGTGGTGGTTTCCGGGTTGCCGAACATGACGCCAATCTTCTCGCGGATCTGATTAATAAAAATCAAAGCCGTGCGGGATTTCGAAACCGTGCCGGTCAGTTTGCGCAGAGCCTGCGACATGAGCCGAGCCTGAAGGCCCATGTGCGAGTCGCCCATCTCGCCGTCAAGCTCTGCTTTGGGGACCAAGGCCGCAACGGAGTCGACGACCAGCACGTCGATAGCGCCGGAGCGGACAAGGGTTTCCGTAATCTCCAACGCCTGTTCGCCGCTGTCGGGCTGCGAGACCAGCAGGTTGTCAATGTCCACGCCGAGTTTCTTGGCGTAGCTGGGGTCCAGCGCGTGCTCCACATCAACAAATGCGGCCAAGCCGCCCGCCTTCTGCGCCTCGGCGATGATCTGCAAGGTAATGGTGGTCTTGCCGGAGGATTCCGGGCCGAAGACCTCGACGACGCGGCCGCGCGGAATGCCGCCCACGCCCAGCGCTGCGTCAAAGCTGATGGAGCCGGTGGAGATCACGGCAATTGGCACCAGCGCCTCTTTGGACCCGAGCCGGACAATCGACCCTTTACCAAACTGTTTTTCGATCTGTGCAAGGGCAAGTTCTACGGCTTTCGTGCGGTCATCGGCTATCGCCATTTGGGGAACTCCTCTATGGTGTGCTCACCTTGCAAGGTTCCTGTTTTCCTGCCAGGAAACGGCGCGGCGGCTGGATTGGATTTCGATGGGATTGTAGCAGGGCTGGAGAGACATTGACAGAGAAAAATAGCGAAGAGATGGAGAAAACTTCAGGCGTCGTATTTTGACTGCTTTTTACTAATCGATGCCCGACACCAGTCTACTATGCTGCCAGGGCGTGAGGGCAACTCAAACCGCGTATGCGCCGATGCGGATCTCGCGGCTGGTCAACTTGTCGCAGGCCCGGTCCAGGGTTTCATATTCAGCGTCATGATTTTTGCGGAAGGCGCGGAAGGCCTCTTCGCTGGCCCAGCGGTCAATAGTCAGATAATTGCCGGGGATGTAGGCGTCGCGGAGCAACTCAGTGCCCTGGTATTCGGGCGACGTGTGGAACAGTTGCGCCCATGCGCCATCGTGCGAATAAGCAGCCTCAAAAGCGGCAATTTTTTCCTCGGCAATCTCAAACTGCCATACAACGACGAACATAAGAAGCCCCAATCTTCTCTATATGGTAGCGCAGGGAGGGGATAATGAAATCAAAGGAGAATGAGAATTCCACTCCCAGGTAAGCCAGGCGGACAGGACTGGCAGATTCTCGGAGTCGGATTGAAAGGACTCGCAGTTAGGAAAATCGACTTCACGGAAGATTACTTTGGTAACCGACCGCGTGTTTGCAGCGAAAAATGTAAGGCTTGCCCTGGAAATTATGTTCATTCATAGGCATTTACTTCCAAAGTCTACTAATTTCACATTGACTATTTCGGAGGACAAAGCGCATAATTTCTTTTATCTACTCGAGCGTACTGGCTTGAGCTTTATCGCCATACCAGTGCGAAGTGTCTATTTGTCGCTCAAGTGGGTTATACTGCTTCAGAAGTAGGGGAGTGCGCTGTCTTCTTCGGCGCGCTGTCCATCAAGTGTCGGGGGAGTCAGCCTTGGGGGAGCAAGTTTAATTACTTGCGGTGGCTGGCTTGGAGGGATCATGAAGAAGTTCTGGATTGTCGGGCTTGCATTGGCAGCCGTTCTCGCGGCTGGGTCAGCAGCAAAAGCAGATACGGCTGATTTTCAGTTCACCCTCACCGGCGTCGCTACAGGTGCCTCCTCCGGCACGAGTGGCGTGGGTTATGCCAGCGGCAGCGGCTTTCTCATCGGCAGCTTGATCAGCGGCACCAGCTATAACATTACTGGCGGATACGACATCTCGATCACTGTAGATGGGGTTACCTACACCGGCCTGACGGTAATTACCAATCCAACTCCTGGAATCGAAGACACGACAGACAATAATGGTTTCAACTACGACGACGTTCTTAATACGGCAGACCCGAATCTCGTAGACCATGGGATACTCTTCCAGATCCCCGGCAACGGGTTTTATCAGTATCTAGAGTTTTGGTATGCGGAGTCTGGTGGCGATGTCGTGGCGGTTTCGGATGCCACGGGCAACTTCTACGATCCAGCTATTCCGACTGGTTATGACATTTCCCTGAAAATTATCCCTGAACCTTCGTCGATACTGCTGCTCGGCACGGGGATGTTCTTCATGGCCGGCTTTCTTTTTTGGAAGTTCAGGCCAGTTACTGTGCACTCTGCATAAATATTTTCTGGCTCTTCCATAGACAAAGGGCGCGATTTCGCGCCCTTTGTTTTTAGCTTGCATTACGCTCCGTGGCTGGTCATGGACGGCTTGTCCGGGCAGTAAATTACTCGTGATTCTTTTGAGCATTTCTGGAGAAGCCGGAATCGTCGCGGTGCAACCCACTGGGCACTGTGCGAGATTTTTCAAGATCCTCTTGCAAGCCCTGAAAACGGCGCAAAACTTTCCTTGACGCGCTTATTCCTCATGGGTCACTATCTGTTAGCCCTTCTATGGGTGCACTCAGAAAGGAAAATTTATGCAAAACGGCACGTTGGTTTCCCCTCGGAATGGACCGGCAATGGGTTTATTCCGCTTATCTTTGCTGGCCGTGCTTTCTGCGGCGATCACGGTTTCCGCATTCGCTCAACAGCCTGTCAAGAAAGTTCAGATGATCTCCCCGATTGCGATGCTGCAGGGAGGAAAGATTGACTTTCCCAGCACGCTGATTCCCCGAATCCCCAACTCGCTTCCGATTCTCAAGATGACAGCGCAGGCTCCGCCGGAAGCGTTCCTGGCTGACACTCTAAGCAGAATCGGCATCCAAAAAACCGCTATTCAGCCGCTCATCAAAACGCCGGCACTGGCCGCACGCGGTGTCTCTGAGCAGATGAAAGGAGTTGTTCAACAGGATCGGGTTCTGGCCTTCTGGCATCCGCAGACAGGCGTAGCGGAGATCCATCCCCAGTTAGAACAATTGAAGACTGAGAGGTTTGTCCCGGAAAACAACCCGCATCTGGCTACTGCACTCTCGGTTGCGCGCACGGTCTTTGCGCGTCCTGACATTCTGCCCAAGGACGCCACCCAATTCACGCTGGGTGCGGCCATCCCCCTGGTGGGAGCGACTGCTCAGAAGGGCGCCAATGGAATTATTACGCAGTCCGAACCTGCACTCTATCTGACCTACGTTCCGGTACAGCGAACGGTGCAGGGGTATCCGGTACATGGGCCGGGATCGCGTGCTCTGCTTGCAGTCGATAATGCAGGAACAACTCAGGCCTTTATGCTGCATTGGAAGGCTGGCGCCGGGAACGGCGAAGCTAAAGAAACTCGCACTTCGGCGCAGGTCTATTCCGCGCTGCAAGCCGCGGTGCAGCCGCTCACGAAGATTGGCGATGTACAGGTTATGTCGGCAGGCATTGTTTACTACGACGATGATGAAAGCGTATCGATGGGGCCGGCTTATCGGCTCACAGCGCGAGTCCATTCCAATCCGCCCGCCGGACAGGCTGGCCAGAAACTGGCCGACGACGATTTGATTGTTATCTATGCTCCTTTCGGCAATGCTCCGTTTCCGGCATCTTTGACCGAGGGGGGCGCTCAACCACAGACCGCCGAAGCGAATATGCGCGGCAGCCTGCAAATGGAGGAGAAGATTGCGGAGGGAGATCCGACCGTCGGCCGTTATGTTGTGCGTAATGACGATCCCGGCTGGGTGAATGACGCCAACGGCTTCTGGAATGGCCTTACTTCTTCAGGCGGCGGATCGTTGTTCACCAGCTCCCAGTATTTCTGGGCTCAGCCCTGGGAGTTCACCACCAACGCCTCTTCTTTCATCAATAGCGTGCAGGTCGGCGAAGTTGAGGCGCACGGCGATTGGTGGTTCTTTACCACCTATCAGAACTGGGGCGATGGAGTGAATATCGACAGCAATCCTGCCCCTGGCGGCGGCTATGGGCAGGTAAATCATGGCAAGCTGAATTACCTGATCCTGCACGGCTGCGAAGATGTGCCCTCAGCAGCGGAGGCGCCCTGCCCCAAAGGCATGCCCACGACTGATAACCGCGGCTGGGCCGACCCATGGTTCAGAGTCTTCCAGGGATTGCACATGGTTGTTGGCTACAGGACCATCATGTACATCAACGACAGTGTGGGCCAACCCTTTGGAACCAGCATTCGCAATGGAACGCCTGTGATTACAGCATGGTCTCAGGCGCTTCTCACCGCCGGCGATTACCAGTCCAAGCCGAGGGTAATTGCGCATTGCGGTGCAAACCCCGCTGCCAACCTGAAGCCAGGAGATAATTGCCCTTCAAACAGCACACCCGGCTGCCTGGTCATGGGCGAGCCGTCGGCAGTGACCGTCTGCGGTCATTCCGGCGACACCATCTATGATCAATCGAATATTCCCGCGGCAAGTTGCCTGACCAACTACTGGTGGTGGAACAACTGACCGGCCACTTGCAACTGCCAGTCCTCTAATTCAATGCGCTCCAGGGCTCACATCGAGACTTGGAGCGCATTGTTTTCACAGGAAGCAGAAAGTTTATAAAAGCTCTGATTAAGCTCGCTTTGTATAAGGGCTTGACTTCAGTCGTGCCGTAAAGCCTGCAACATTAACTCGGGCTTGAGCCCCTGAGAAAATACTGGCCGGCAAAAGAGCTTGTTCTGAGTTTCCTTATGCCTTTTTAAGATTGGCGAATTTTTCCATTAATTTCTTCATGCCGTGATGTGCGAAAAGAATGGTGAGCTTGGCGTCTTCCCCTTCGCCTTCGCGCAGCAGGACCGTTCCCTCTCCGTACTTTGCATGGCGGACATGCTGGCCTTTTTTCAGTCCAGTGGCGCCGCTTGGGTGAGGCAGGTCTATCGATGAAGCCGGCGTTGCCGGACGGGAAAGCGCGCCGGGCTTGCCACCGAAAAACCGGGCGATGTTATCGATGGAGTTCGCTTCAGGTGGTGCGTCTGCGGTGATTTCATTTTTCAAGGGTTCGCCTTTTGATGAATTCACTTTCGGGGTCATCCACGGAGCGACAAATGGCTTATCGGCAGAGTATTTGCTTCCGCTGGCCGCAAATCCCTTTGCGGGCGAACGCGGCGCTTCCTGGTTCTCGTCCTCGTAGTTGTAATGCCGGTCGGCATAGTCGCCGGAGTGGGCGGGCCGTCGACCATAAGAATTTGAATAACTGGGAGTGGACCATGCCGGACTGCGCCCACCGAGATTTTCCACCAACTGGCTGGGAACTTCTTCGAGGAAGCGAGAGGGAATACTCATCTCCGGCGCGTCGTTGCCAAAGCGTCTGCGATAGTGCGCCCGAGATAGAATCAGCGAGTTCATCGCGCGGGTCATGCCCACATAGCAGAGACGGCGCTCCTCTTCCAGTTCGTCGGGATTGTTCAGCGTTCGCGAGTGCGGAAAAAGACCCTCTTCCAATCCCGCGAGAAAAACCAGCGGAAACTCCAACCCTTTGGCGGCGTGCAAAGTCATGAGAGTGACGCGCGCATTGGGATCAAACTGGTCTGTGTCGGAGGCCAGCGCTGCGTGATCCAGAAACTCGGCCAGCGTTTCGCCGCGTGCCTCGGCGTCGTGCGCCGCGTTCGCCAGTTCTTTCAGATTTTCAATGCGGCTGAAGGCCTCAGGCGAACCCTCGGTTTCCAGAGCCTTGATGTAGCCGGTGCGGTCGAGAAGAAATCGAATCAGCTCTGGGAGCGTTGCAGCGTCGCCGGGTCTCCGAAATGGCTCTGCCGTTTTGGCTTCGCTCTTCTGTTCGCCTTCCTCATTCGCCTTAGGTGTCTCTTCAGTCTGCTTCGGCATGGTGAGAAACGGACGCTTCGGCTGATCAATGAAAGGCGAAAAGTGGCTGGCGTCGAGAAGTTGTTGTTGGGCGCTGCTTTCGCCGCCACCAAATTCGAAGCCCGTATCAACATCCTCATCAGACTCCGCGCCTGCCGCCACATCGGCCGAGAGCTTGCCGGCAAAGTCCGGGTCCATCATCGCCTGCGCATCGAGAATCAGTTGCCGGAAGGACTCAATTGCCATCAGCGCGCGCGAGGAGATGAGCCGGTTCGCGATTGCCGCAGCCAGCGCATCCCAGGTGGATGAACCCGTCTCCAGCGCCAGCCTCTCCAGCGTTTCCAGCGTTGTCTTTCCGATGCCGCGCGCCGGAGTGTTGATCACCCGTTGCAGCGCCATCGAGTCGTGAGGATTCTGAATCAGCCGCAGATATGCAAGCAGGTCTTTGATCTCGGCGCGCTCGTAAAAACTGAAACCGCCCACCATGGTGTAAGAAATGTTGTAGCGGCGCAGAGCCTCCTCCACCAGCCGCGATTGCGCGTTGGTGCGATAAAGCACGGCACAGTGGGCTTTTTCCGTGCTGTCGCCGCTGCTCGTTTCTGCCTGGCGCAAAAAAGTCTGAATGCGATCGGCAATGAAGAGCGCTTCGTTCTCGCCGTCGGGCGCCTCATAGTAGCCGATCAGAGAACCGCCCTGGCGATCCGTCCACAACTTCTTGCCTTTGCGCTTCAGGTTATTGGCAACCACCGCGCCCGCCGCCTCCAAAATGATCTGCGTGGAGCGGTAATTCTGCTCCAGCCTCACAATCCGCGCGTTGGGAAAATCCTTTTCAAACTCCAGAATGTTGCGAATGTCGGCGCCGCGCCACGAATAGATGCTCTGATCCTCGTCGCCCACCGCGCAAACATTTTTCTGCTCGCCGGCCAGCAGCTTCATCAGTTCGTACTGCGGACGGTTGGTGTCCTGATACTCGTCCACCAGCACATATCTGTATTTGCGCTGGTACCGTTCGCGCGCCTCTTTGGAAACCTTCAGCAGCCGCACGGCTTCCAGCAGCAGGTCGTCGAAATCCAATGCGTTGCACTTGCGCAACTCGGCCTTGTAGCCCTGGTAGATGTGGGCAATGCGCTCGCTGTTCGGATCCTTCGACGCAAGGTAATACTCCTGCGGATCGACCATGTGGTTCTTGGCCCAGCTGATGCGCCCCAGAACCGTGCGCGGCGTGAGCTGCTTGGTATCCAGCCCCATGCGCTTCATGATCTGCTTGACGACTGCCTGCTGATCGTTCTCATCGTAGATGGCAAACGCGCGGGTCAGGCCGTCGTTTCCGACTTTCAGCGCCTCGATATCGCGACGCAAAATGCGAACGCAGAAGGAGTGGAAGGTGCAGAGCAGCGGCCGCGCCAGCGAGGAGTGGCCCAGCAGCCGGTCCACGCGCTCGCCCATCTCGCTCGCCGCTTTGTTGGTGAAGGTAACCGCCAGAATGGAGTCCGGCGCGACGCCCTTCTCGCGAATCAGCCAGGCGATGCGGCTGGTAATCACGCGAGTCTTGCCCGAGCCCGCCCCGGCAAGAATCAACAGCGGGCCCTCGGTAGCTTCGACGGCCGCGCGCTGTTCAGGGTTCAGATTGGAGAGTTGCGGCTGCAAAAGGCAAGTCCAGGCGGGAAGAGTCCTGTCTCTAGTGTAACGGTTGGGAGCGTTGAGAGGGTTCGGGGGCTTGTCCATCAGTGTCCAACGACTATACTGTCGTTCATCTGCTTCTTTAATTATTGACGAGGGAGTAACTGCCTAGTGGACGGTAGTTCGCCCGAAATTTGGAACTTTGTGCAAGACGCCTATTTCGAGCTGTTCGGAGTGACACGAGTAAGATGGTGTCTGACCGGGATTGAAGCGAAACCGGCGTTGCAGGCGCACATAAGGAAGGGCCAATGATGGCGAGGCTGTGGGCACGAGTTCCGCTTGCATTGTTCGCGGTCTTCAGTGTCTGTCATGGACAGGCGGTGATTCCCGACCATCTTCCTGAACTGAAGTATCCTCCGATTGCCAAAGCCGCCTACGTTCAGGGTGACGTCATCGTCGGCTTCCGGCAAACACCGGACGGTAACACTGTCGATGTGAAACCAATCTCAGGCCCCGCAATGCTACAGGGCGTCGCGGTTGAGAATGTGAAGGCTTGGCACTTTGCGCCAACAGCGGAGCCCGCCGGTCAGGTCTACAAGGCCGTATTTCACTTTCTACTGAATCCGCCTATTGATGGCTTCGATGACAATCAGCCAACAACCAAGGTGGAGTTGGATGGAACCGGCGGCATTCGCGTACTTTCGATCTTAACGACAGGCCTCCAACGCATGGAATGCCCGTCCGCCGCCGAGCGCGAATTGCCGCCAACCGTGATCAGCGGTGACTTTGTCGAGTTGGAGCGCTGGAACGAAAAAGTGAGAGTCGCCGCCGATGGCTCGGCCACTTGGAAGTATCGAAAGACTGTGCGGAGAGGGCGAATTGCCCCAAGTGAAGCGAAATCGCTTCTGGAACAGTTTCGCACTCAGCCTGTTTGGAATTTGTGTGGGAACTACAATCAGACCGGACTGATGGATGGCGGTGGGAGTTCATTTAAAGTGTGCATCGGTGGGCGGGAGAAAAGCGTTAGCGAATATGGCGATGTCGCGCCGTCGATCTTCAGGGAGGTTGAACTCCTTGTCGACGCAGCCGCCAACACCCACCAATGGAGACACGGCGATCCAAAGACCGAGAGCATCGTAGAGATTAGCTATGAATACCTGCCCAAACCAGGAAAGACGAAACTGATGGATGCGGCGCACGACGGCGACAAGGTGCGCTTCCAGGCCGCATTGGCGGCAGGCGATAAGCTGACTGATGTTGATGCGAGCGGCTGGACACCCCTGATGTATGCCGCAGGCTCCTACGGTAATTCGGAAGAGAGCGAAATTCTTAAAGCTGGCGCAAACGTGAATGCGCGATCCAAGCGGGGCGAAACGGCGTTAATGGCTTCGGCAGCAACCGGCATCGCGAATGAAAACCTGCTACGTGCAGGAGCAGACGTAAATGCCGTCAACGATGTCGGGATGACAGCGTTAATGTTGCTCGTCCAACGCGGAGAGGCGGACGAAATTGTGATCTTGCTCAAGGCTGGTGCCGATGCGCGAAAGAAGGATGCGTCGGGGCGGACGGCATTGGACTATCTGAATGCGGCGAATTGCGGACGCCCAATCGTACAGGCGAAGGACCCTCAATGGATGACCGTAGGGTATTCCAGATGCAATGCCCTGGATGGTGACGATTATAAGAAATCAAAGCAACTGTTGATAGACGCAGGCGCGAGAGCAACACAGGCTTTTGCTCCAAAATGATAACGACTAGTTCTACTGCAGTCTGCCTTCGTTACATGTTCATGGTCTTGGGCGGTTTGTCGCCAAACAGCAGATTACACACGGTTAACACCATAGAAGTAGCTGGTCGGACTTCAGGGGGATTTGATTCTCCTTGCGATCTGTAATTTTTAACGCACTAAATTGTCCAATTTGTCCATTTTAGACAAATTAGACAATTTTCTGATAAACTCAACCCATGCAGACCGTCTCCGCAACCCGAGCAAAACAAAACTTCGCCGCCCTCCTCGACCAGTCGCAGCGCGAACCGGTGCGCATACAGCGCCACGAGCGCGACATTGCCGTGCTGATGTCGGCCGAGGAATATGAGCGGATGAATAGGGAACGATGGGCAGAGTTCAATCGTTTATCGGCAATTGCCTCGGAAGAAGCCACGGCTAAAGGTTTAACTGAAGAGATTTTGGCAGAGATATTGACTGAATTATGAGCAGCTTTGGACGGTTGGTGGTGGACACGAATGTTGTCCTCAGCGCGCTCCTCTTTCCAGGCTCTGTTCCCGGTCGCGCACTATATCTGGCGCAGGGAAACGTGGTACTGGCCTCCAAACTTACGTTGCAGGAACTGAAAGAAGTCGCAGGCCGAAGCCGATTTGACCGCTATGTCGCATCAGAGAGGCGAATCAGACTTGTGGCTGAGTATATGAGGGCAACCGTGACAGTCGTTATTCCTTCCCCCGTCCGCGCCTGCCGCGATCCCCGCGACGACAAGTTTCTCGAAGTCGCCGTGCATGGCCGCGCCAACGTAATCCTCACCGGCGATGCGGATCTGCTTGCGCTTCATCCGTTCCGCGGAATCTCGATTCTGACGCCCGCCGATTATCTTCAGCATGAAACCTTGAACCAGTAATCTCGATTCTGAGCCGCGAAGTGGAATAATCTTGAGTGGGTTGGCTCTTGGTTAATTGATTGCCTTACCACGGCCAAAGGCTGAACGACAGGAGCAGGAAGCTGCCTTTCAAATCCAAATCCGGCAAGCCCCGCCCTTTTCTGAATGAAGCAGGGCTTTATGACTACGGCGTGAAGACCCTTGGCCGGCAGATGCGCACGGAGGCCGATCTGCGGCGGTTGATGAAGACACGCGTCGAGCCGGGCGAGCATGGCGAAGCAGTTGTGGCGGCGGCCCTGGCCCGTCTGCGCGAGCATGGCTACCTGGACGATGCCGTCTTTGCGGAGACGTATGCCCGGCTGCGCCAGCAGAACGAGAAATTCGGAGTGCGGCGCGTTCGTCAGGATTTGCAGCAGAAGGGCGTCGGGACCGAACTGATCGCCGAAACACTCGAAGCGCGCTACGGAGCAACGAACGAGGAAGCGCTGGCCCGCGAGCATCTCGAACGCAAACGGCTCCGCAAGCCGGAGAATGAAAAAGAGACCGCGCGCATCATGCGCCGGCTTGTCGCGGCAGGGTTTTCTCCCGGCGTTATCTACAAAATTCTCCGCCAATGGGACGTTCCCGACGAAGCCCTGACCGCCCTCGAAAATCTCGACGAGGAGCCGCACGAAGAGTAGGCGCGTCAGGCAGCGAGTAAAGCTGGCGGGAATTGCCCGTTAGAATCCCAAATGCGATATGCTTAAGATGCGCGCCCGTAGCTCAGCTGGATAGAGCGAACGCCTCCGGAGCGTTAGGTCGGGAGTTCGAATCTCTCCGGGCGCACCATAAAACTTCTTTATTTAGAGTAGTTACAGCGTTTTCCGTCCCGCCAGGATCTGCCCGGATTTTCCAATTGCGTCTAATTTTCTGCCGACTTGCCTCGCCCCGCAATCAGGAAAAATCGTCAATTGTCGGCTTGATTACCAACTCCGGGATATGCGCGTGCGGGGGAAGCGTCACCAGCAGGCGAACAGCGGCGGCAATATCCTGAGGCTTCAAGATCATCGCCCGGCGCCCTTCATCGGCAGAGGCTCCCACGCGTTCGCCGCGCACGTCCAAAAGCGGCGTGTTCACCTCGCCGGAATAAATAACGGTGGAGCGGATTCCGCGTCCGCGTTCTTCGCGGCCAATGCTGATTCCCAGTGCGCCCTGGGCGAATTTTGCCGCGGAATATGCCGCCCCGGTAATGGTGTTCGCCCGCAACCCGGCCAGCGAAGAAATCTGCACAATCAATCCACCCCCGCGCGTACGCATCGATGGCAGCACAAAATGAATCGCATTGAATGCCGTGGTGAGATTTCCCTTGATCACGCGGTCCCAATCTTCCGGGTCGAGAGACCGCAAACTGCGCTGGCGCACGTTCAACCCGGCCGCGCAAATCAAAACGTCGATGTAACTCAGCTTGGCGAGAACCTGCTCCACCATGGCCTTTGCCTGCGCGCGGTCCGTGAGATCGCAAGTGAGAACAAGCGCGTCCTTCGCCGCAGTTCCCATTTCGCTACGGACGCTTTGCAACTTCTCGACATCCCGGCCCACCAGCGCCAGCGCATATCCTTCTTCTGCAAGCATCGATGCGATGGCGCGGCCTAACCCGCCGCTAGCGCCAATCACTAATGCCGTCTTCTGCGTCATCTTGGGTATCTCCAATCAGAGTTCCGCCAGAAAAAGACCAATCGAATAGACTTCCTTGTGGTCAATCAGCTTGAGTCCCGCATCGGCGACGATCGATTTCCATTCCTCCGCCGGAAGCGGCATACCTTTACCGCGCAGGCGATGGATGAGCAGATAATCAAGCTGGGAATACTGCGTCGGTGGTTTTTTGACTGAATCCGGCGTACTCGGCGGCATGGTCTCGGAAAAGATAAATAGTTTGCCGGGAAAATCTGCTTTGATCTGCCGCAGCACATCCACAATCCGCTGCCGGCCATTGCGGCCAATCTCATGCAGCAGGTAAATCGAAGCGACAACATCAATTTTGTTGCGCGTCTCCGCATCCAGCGGCAACGGCTCGGTGCCAACTTCTGCCTGCATCACGCGTATGCGCGATTCCAGCCCATAGCGGCTGATCTTTCCCTTTGCGCCCGCAATTTTTTCCGCCGACTTGTCAATGCCAACTCCGCGAAACGACGGATCGGAACGCGCCACTTGCGTCAGAAATCCGCCCGCCGCGCAAGCCAGATGCAGCATGCTGTGCAGGTTGCGTTCCGCAAGAATCTTCAGCACCGCCGGAACAAGCCGCACGCTGGTCAACTGCTCCGTACCCAGGCCGGAATGAACTCCGGAGTGGGATCTTTCAATCTCCTCGCGCGTTACTTCTTTCCGCAGCAGCGGGCCGATATTGGTCAACTGCGTGCCGTACCCTCCGAGATTGATATTCAATGTGCCGCGCATAACAATATTTGAAAGCCGGGAACCATATTCCGTCAGTTCCATCTGTTCTTCTGTCACGCGTAAAACTCCGCAGCCGACAAGATAATGCAACAACGCTCTGAGGACTTCCGCGTCCAGATGTAACTCATCAGCGGCCTCTGCAACGCTGAAGCGCGGATGCGTCAGCGAGTACTCGTAAAACCCGCTATCCCAGAGAGCAAACAACACATACGACAGCGTGGTGTTGTTGATCATGCGCATGCCTTCCACCAGGCATCTCACGCCTTCACCCTCGCCCGATAGCTTCCGCGCGCGTGTTCCTTCGGCCAGCAGATCGTGCGGATCGGCGGGAGGCGGTGTCGCGGGTGCTTTGGGAAGGGTGCTGTCGCTCATGCGCTTGACCTCATGCAATTTTCCGGGTGTGGGCTCGTTTGCGCAGATAGATGCGCGAAAAGATTTCTGTTTGCGGACTGGGTGTGCGATGGGCTTTCACGTTTACGCAGGCCGGTTTCCCCGAGGCGAAGGCGCGTTCCAGCGCTGGCCTGAGCTGCTCCGGAGCATCGACGTACTCTCCATGCCCGCCGAGAGATTCAGCCAGCAGATCCCAGCGTGTATTGGTCAGTTCCGTGCCAATCACTCGATCCGTGCCGAACCATTTCTGCTGGTAATAGACCTCGACGCCATAAGCCGCGTCGTTGGCTATCACGATCACCACCGGAATACCATAGCGCACCGCAGTTTCAATTTCCATGGCTGAAAAACCCATTGCGCCGTCGCCCGTCATGACGACCGTCTTTGCTTCAGGGAACGCCAATTTTGCGCCAATCGCGTAAGGCAGGCCAACGCCAAGATGTCCCAGCACCGTGCTGGCAAGCCAGCCGCCGGGACGACGGGCAAACATGCAATAGCGCGCCCAGGAAGAAAAATCGCCGCCATCAAAAGCCAGAATGCTTTGCTCGTCGAGCAGGTTTTCCACTTCCTGTGCAATCCGAGCCGGATGAACGCCGGGCGTGGCGGATGCCGCATTTTTCTCGACGCGTGTTGCCTGTCCAACGCGCGTTTCGCGTAGCATGGCAACCCATTCGGCCGGTTCTTTCCATTGCCGGGTCTTCGCCGCTTCAACAAGCTGTTCCGTCACCGCGCGCACGTCGCAGGCAACACCGCACTCAATGGGATGATTCTTTCCGATCTCATTCGCATCCGGACAAATGTGAATAATTTTGGCCTGGCCAAAACAACTTCCGTAGGCAAATGCGTGATCCAGCTTTTCGCCAAGAAGCAGAAGCACATCAACGCGGCCTTGCAGTTGCGCCGCCTGATTCACGGTGCCGTATCCATCGCCGAAACAATACGGATGTTTGTCTGGAATCATTCCGCGCGCCTGTTCCACGGTCATCAGCGGGATCTTCGTTGTCTCAATAAACTGCCGCAGCGCATCTCCGGCATGAGACCAGAATGCAGCGCCGCCGGCGACGATCAGCGGCCGCTCCGCATGGGCAAGAAGTCTCAGCGCCTGCTCGATAAACGCCGGTCCCGCCTGCGCGGCAAAAGTTGGCTGCGTATGAACAGGAGGCAAAATAGCGCCTTCCTCCACTTCAACCAATCCGGAGATCGTATCCGATGTAATGCTGATATGAACTGGTCCCGGCATTCCATTTGTGGCTATCCGAAACGCCTTGTCGATGTGTTCGGGAATCCGGCTGCCGCTCGAAAGCAAGGCCGACCATTTGGTAATAGGAGCGCACATCGCTATCTGGGGCAACTCCTGGCGGCCGCCTCGGCCCAGGTTGGCCGGTACATCGATGCCGCTGAGAACAATGACCGGAGAGCACTCAGCAAACGCAATTGAAATCCCCGCCACGGAGTTGGAAAGCCCCGGGCCGGGCGAGACCAGCACAACAGATGGCTTCCCGGTCGCCCGCGACCAACCCTCGGCAATATGAATCAGACCTGATTCATGTCGAGCCACAAAAACTTCGACGCCCTCATCAAGACAAGCTTCGTAAACGGAAAACAACGGCGCGCCGGGAATTGTGAAAAGACGACGAACTCCGTGCGCCTTCAAAGCCCGGATCAACAGCAGACCACCTGTTATCTTTTCCATCAACGGCTCCGTATCGTTACTTTGTCTGCATAGATTGTTCGGGCTTTTTCAGCCTGAACATAACCCTGGCCGGATTGCCCGCAACAACGCTGTAAGGCGGCACGTGAGATCGGACGATGGAGCCTGCGGAAATAACGCTGCCTTCTCCGATTTTTACACCGGGAAAGATGATGCACTGCCTGCCAATCCACACTCCGTCGCGAATGATCACCGGCCGGATTTCTTCCGGCTCTGGCGGTTTGCTTGCCCAACGCGTCAACGGGTCCGTGCTATGAGCATTAGAATCAAGAATAATTATGTCGCCGGAAAGAGTGCAGTTGCTTCCAATTGAAATCAGCTTTCCTATCGTAAAAAGGCAGTTATGGCCGATTCCGGAATTGTTTCCAATTTGCAGCGTTGGTCGATCAGAAAAGCGGGCTGCAAAATGAATGCTGCTTTTGCCATCCAACGTCACATTATCGCCGAGGACGATGTCACCTTTGCCCACAACCCAGTGAAGAAAACAACCGGTATGCAGGTTCCGCCCATACTTTGCGCAGTATGCCTTGAACATCGGTTCGCAAAAAAACACGCGCACAACAAAATAATACGCGCTGCGTATGATCAGAAATAACCAAAGCAACGGCCTTACAACGATTCTGGGAGCGGGAACTGCAAAATTATTGACCCCTCGATACGCCCAACGCACCAGGCGCGCAAATCCCCCATGAGAAGTCGCCAGGCGCCTGCGAAGAGATGGCTTGGCCGCTCTGCCGTTCTCGATTTCAGTGCTAAATGCTTCCGCGCTCATTTATACCTCTGTCCATCCAATTCATTTGCCCGTTCAATTTGGATTGCACGCGGCATTTCATTTCGTCTCAGCAGGCCGCTTAACATCCTGTGGGTGTCGGCTTGCTGATCGGGCGAAAAAGCGTTTGCATCGACACGCAACTCCAGATCGAAATCCTCGGATCCGTCTCCATGTTTGATGATGTGCGTTTTGGCGCTCACCACGTGAGGAAGATCGCCCGCCAGCCTGCGCACGGCAGCCAGGCTGATCTTCTCCCCCTTCCTGCTGATGAAGTCGCTGAGCCTTCCCTTGTAATAAAGATACCCTTTCTCGTCCTGTTCAAACGCGTCGCCCGTGGCAATCGTTTGCGGCCCAACCAGATCGTTCGGACGCCCTTCCACTCGGCCGATCGTGCGCTTCATAACCGTTGCCGAGGAAACAAAAAGCTGCTTCCGTCCGCTTCCGTCATCCACGGGTTGAAGAGTCACTGTAGTCCCTTCGTGAGGAAGGCCCACGGAGCTGTATCGCGATTCCGGTTCCGCATGAGCCGCCAGTGTTGCAACGCGCGGCCCTGCCTGGGTGAGCCCATAGGTGATAAAGACGTCTTTTCCCTTCCGTAATTCCACCAGGCGGGCAACCACATCCGGCTCCAGTTGGTCCCCGCCGATGGACAATACCCTCAAGCCGGCAAGCACAGACGCATCCGTTTGCTGAACGGAACGAATCCCCACCGGAGT